>Ga0210239_100313_pt1 | contig 42335 bp, 30 predicted proteins | sample ChrtobMetP5a_0mM_FD_155451 | JGI IMG/M metagenome (GOLD analysis project Ga0210239, IMG submission 155451) | Chrysochromulina tobin associated microbial communities from unialgal haptophyte culture, Seattle, Washington, United States - P5a_0mM | ecosystem: Host-associated > Algae > Haptophytes >... | reverse complement strand
CCAACCACCCCGCACGCCAGCGCGACGACCGAAGCCGCGGCCGACTCAACAGCCGCAAAAATCTCCGGTAAAAAGACACCGGGGGGAGCCGGGACACACACGGGCACCGGTACCCCCCCACCCCCCCCCTGAACGCTGTGAACCATGGCGGCTGTAGAGTCGGCGAGCGGGCTATCCAGGTCCCCTGTCTGTGCTGTACTCCGCGCCGAACGTCGGCGTATCGGTTCACTGCTAAAGCTAATTCACTTCCGGCTGATATAACCGAAACGAAATCAAAAATGCCCCTCTCAGCTCTCTTGAAACTCTTGTATTTTTTGCTTCACACGTGTGCCTGGCTCACACCGTTACCGGTAAGTAAAGGAACACTCCCCTACCCGAAACCAACGCCCATGGAAAACACACGAAAAAACAAAAAAAACTCCAAAAACTCTCGACCTCGGCGTCTCGTTGCAGGGAAACACCTTCCCCCCCCAATTTTTTTTTAATAATTCGTCTCGCGATTCGGGCCGGCCCGAATCGCTGCAGGAACGACGTCCCGTTCGTTTCGGAAATCGGATTCTTCCTTTAAGTGTGGTGACAATCAAACAGATCAGCTTAAAGTAAACGAGAATCCCGATTGCAGTTTATTACAGTCCATCGTCACCTCCGATTCGACGATGCGCTCGCCCACCCATGTGCTGGCCACCCCCCTTGGTCCGCCCGCCCGCAGCGGCCGCTGCTATCTTTTGGCGAAGCAGGGTCAGCTTTCCGCCAACCAAATTGTCGAAGACCTCGGACTCGCGGAACAGGACGAAGAGCGGCAGCTCGCTCACGGAAAAGGAGGCGACCAGCTCAGGGCTCCGGTCCACGTCAACGGCGCAAAAGCTGGTCGTGCTCAGCTCCTTGATGAGCTTCTCGTACGGCGCCGCAAACTTGCGGCAGCCGCCACACCACCGCGCGCTGAACTCGACGACGACCACGCCGTTGCGTGCGTCGCCCGCCGCTCTCACGTGTGCCAATGCCGCTTCCAAGTCAGCACAAGTCATCACGGTCATCTGGCCGTTGAGTGTCGTCAGCTCGCGCGCGACGACTCTCGGTTTTCCCGGTGCTCGAGCGGAGGAGTCATCATCTGTGGCCCCGTGCGCGGTCTCGCCCTCGGCAGGGTCCTCACACGCTTTGTTGGCCGTGCGATGCTGCTTTCGACGTTCCTGACTACTAATGGGTGGTGGCACGTCATGACTGGCGCTGGATTGTCCACTGACTTGCTTCGGAACCAACCTCCGGCGCACCTTGGTGGCCGAACCACCACGTAATTGAGTTGCGACGATCATCTCCTCTACGGCGTCCACGCCACTTTTGTAGATTGCCCGCAGACGCTCGTCGTCAATGCCGGCCGAAGCAAAGGCGTCGCGGTACTGCAAAATATCTAACTCAGCGATCAGCGACGCGACGCTGAGGCTAGAGTCTTTTGGGGTGGAGGTCTCCTCACCGCCTTGCATGTGAAGGTGGTGGAGCGGGCAGTATCGCCGCTGGCAGCTGCGGCGGCACCACAGGGCAGAAGTCCATTGGGGAAACCCCTCTTGCTCTTCATTCATGAATTCCGGGTATGATTTATGATTACACACAACCCGTAAGCAGCTCCGCTGTGAAAACAATACAATACAAACAGGCCAGGCCCCACATGAGACACATGCAGACGGAGAACTGAGAAACAGCCATACAAGAGAAAGTGCGGCGAGACCCATTCACAACACACCAACACGCACAGACCAAACTCAAAGCGTGAAGGGCAACACCTCGCACACGTCACAGTCGCTTCATTATCATGCTCGCGACATGGAACGCGTGCCGCGCTCACAGACACGGTTCAGAGTCGCCATACCCCGGGTCAACCCCGGGTCTGAGCGAACCCGCGTGCACAACCACCTCGCCTGGCTGGCGTGTGGACCGTGGCGGACACACAAACACAACACATACGATCACGTCACCTGGCTGGCGAGTGAAGAGAGCGAGAGGGGCCACCTCCCCCCTCGGGCGGTCGGAAGCCATATTCACAGCCAATGTTTAGAACTCGACACCCGCAAGACACGCCATGACCCATGTTCACGGGGTCCCCCTCGAGATCGAAGTCCGAACGACCCGCAACAATCTCGACCGCGTCGACCCAACCCCATACGACCAAGATCGCAAGGATCACTGAGACACCCGGCACCCGCTCACGATCGAACAGGAACTGAGACACACAGTACGTCGCCTTCTCGCCTAACCCTAACTCTTCACGTCCCGCAATCATGGCAAGTACGGCATGCTCACCTGCGGCCCCCGAGACCGATTTGAAAGAGGCGGAGGCCAGGATCGCCTTTAGCTTGGCCTGCAGCTCCCCTATCATCGGCATGTACTTTCGTCCCGGAACGCTCCTCCCTCCTCCCTCTAATCCGACCAGAAGAGGCCCGGGCTTTTGCCGGCCAGGATTTCGTCCTTGACCCGAGCCCACTTGGATGCTTTCTGCACCGACTCGGGAATGACGCCGCTCAGGGTACGAACAGACGTTTTCTCCGTCGAGTTCTCGGCCAGAGACGATTTGGGAAACTCTTCTCCGCCCTTGGGCGGCATCGACCAGAAGATGCCCGGGCTCACACCTTTGAGGATTTGCTCCTTGAACATCTCCTCGCTGGATGCTCGCCGGGAGCTGTTCTCAGCAGTGAGACCCGTGGGCTCCTCCATGGTCCAGAAGAGGCCCGGGCTTTGGCCTGCAAGGATGTCCTCTTTCGACACTCGGCGCGCGTCCTGTCCTGACATGGGTGCGAAAGGATGGTCTGTGCGAACAGTGGGGACACGCGTATGAGTAAGAGAGCGAGAACGAGGGTACTCGGCGGTGCATGCGGAAGGCTGACGGGAAGTGTAGACGCGCCATCATGTCTCCCGTCTCGCACCTCTGGACGTGCACTCTGGATGGCGAATTCGCGGGGGACGGAGAGCGGGTCTGGGCGCCGACTGACGAAGCAAAACCTTCTTTTGACGAAGCAAAACTAAAATAATCACAAGATTGCTCTCTGTTTAGTTCATTGAGTGATGTTGACGGTTTTGACGAGACTCGCGCCTGATGACACGCAAAATAGTGCGACCTTGTCGAGATTCCTGCATCCTGGCTCGCACACGGCTAACGCGTTTGCCGGATTCGCGCCAAACGAAGCGCCATTCAATTTTCAGTACACTTGATGCGGAGACCAGAGTGCGACTCAGGGAGGTGACAGGGCAAGAACCTTCCTGTGCTTGTCGTCACCTGTGTGATTCTGAATCCTGATGTTGTCGTCATCTCGTCAAGTCGCCGTCCTGAGCCTTCAGTGATCCTTGACCTTCGTTCGTCCTTGCTGTACAAACGATAGCCGTCATGACGACGACGAGCGCCCGCTCCCGAGATCGCGCAGCACCTTAAGCCACTCGCCACCTGTGTTCCGTACGCCCTGTGCCATCTCGAGCCACGAACCAGCACGCGCCTGCTGCGCAGCCATCGAACCCGTCGTCGCCGAGCGCGCGGCGGCCGCCGGCGGCTCCTCCGGCGGCAAACGCAGCAATTCGCCATCGGCGGGGTTGCGCACCTCGAGGCTGCGCATGTAGTGGAGCGCAAAGGGCGAATGAGGGATCTCGCGGAACGAGTCGGTCGCATCTGTCCCTCCAAAGAGCTCCAGCGAAGCGGCCATGCCTGGGTGCCGGTGCTTGAACTCGCTCACGTCGTACACCGCCTCCTCGATGACGATCCAGCAGGTGCCGTCGATGCCGGCCGACGCCTTCGCGGCGGCGAGCGTGCGCCAATTCCTCGGGCCCGGTGTTGCAAGCGACACGTACAGGGTGCGCCACGCCCGCGCGCTTGAGGCGGCGGCCAGCGGCAGGGCAAGCGCTCCGTCGGGTAGCGCCCAGCGCACCGGCTCGTAGCGCGACAAGACGAGACGGCGCCACAGCTCCTCGCCCGAGAAGGCCACCAGCGCGCCGAGCTCGCGCGACACGAGCGGCAGCGTGCAGAGCGTCATCGCGTCCATGTGCCCGAGCATCATGAGCAGCACCTCGCTCGGCAGCTGCAGCAGCGCGAGGTTAGCGTCCGCGAGCGATGAGCCGCACGCAGCGCCCGTCAGCTGCTCCAGCGACGACGCTGGCGTGTACGGCGTCGCGCTCTTCGCGGGTGCCACGGCTTCCGCCGTCGCTGCATGCGCTGCATCCCTCAGCAGCATCGCCCGCAGGGTCGAAGGCGCCGCCTGGTGGTTGGCGGCCGCCTCGCGCTGCAAAGCGTGGAAGTCCAGGTCATCATCGTCATCGTCGCGGTCAAAAGCCTCATCGCGGAGGAGATAACGCAGCACGAGCATAAGGAGGCGGCGGCCCACCCGCACAGCGCACGAGGCAAGCTAAACGCAAGAGAGAGAGATGCACCAACTCCAGCTCCACGAAATCGCCCCTATGGAATCTTTGTGGAGCCGAGCGGGAATCTTCACAGGGGGCAAGACAGTGAAATTTCCTGTAAGGGTCACCGGGAAGTTTGCGGAATGATTCGCATGTCGATTGAACGCGCGCGCGCGGCAACCGCACAGGGAGCTGTTTTTCCCCACCAGCATGCCTATTGGAGCAATTGGACTGAGCATGAAGGAGCACACCAAACAGCAAGAGGCCCGCCATCGCAATGAAACCAAAACCATCCAATCAAGCGGCGCGCTGGCCGCAAGCATGCAGAGCCGCAAGCTCTCCCAGCTCACACAGACTGCATATGCATCAATCGCCCGCAAGTTCCGCGATCAGTACGGCGAGGAAGCATTTCGTGTACTTGCAAAGTCGGCGTTCAAGGACGCCGACGTTAACGGAAGCGGCACCATTGATACGGCGGAGCTGCGCACGATCCTGCAATCTTGCGGCATCACCATAGAGGACGACGAGACCGCTGCTGCGGTGCTCTCATTCTACGATGTCGATGCGAATGGGCACATTGATCAGACCGAGTGGCTAAAGATTGTGCAAGAGCTGCTGCAAGGCGACATCCATAACGGAAAAAGCAAGGCTCCGCTAACCTACGATACAGGAGCAAAGGCGTCCCCGTACGAGCCGCTCAAGCCGACGCCGAGGACAGAGATGGAGTTCCTGCGAGCCCAAGTGGACGAGCTTCGCGAGGCCAACGAGGAACAGGCGAAGACAATCGCGTCGCTTTCAAAGAAGCTGGCCGCGGCCAGTGACGCGTTCAAGAGCGTTGGGGAGCAGCATGAGGCCTACAAGAACAAGTTGGAGGAAGTGTCCAAGCGACTCGCAAGTATTGAACGTCGTCCTCCCTCGCCCGACCCGAACCAAAGGACGAAGAGCAAGTAGGAGCAGGAGCGGAGATACAAGCTTGAGTGACCATCTCTCGGAAGGTCGGCGCTGTCGAAAGCAGATGCGGTTTCCGGAGGCATAGGCGCGGGCGTGTCGTGCGTGCACAGCCGAGCTGTACTGCCTCGAGCGCGCCCTGCGAAGCCGCCGCCGCGGCGCGCGGCTCGCGCCGGTACCGGCGGTACTCGACTGTTATCAGTGTATATCTTAGCCAAGCGTAGACCTCGAGCGCGACGAACCCGCACGCAACCGCGCGCGGATGCGACGGTCGATGCCCCCCGAGCGGCGACCCGGCGACCCCAACAGCCAACAGCCAACAGCCAACCGACGAAACCTGCGTGTGGCCACAAAACATACCGCGCACTCTTGAGTCTTGAACTCATATGATCCGCGAGCGAGACGCACCCTCTCGAGAGTCACGGGCTCTGCAGGCTCCTTCTCCTCAGCTTGCATGCAAAGTGCGAGTCGGCCGGGTGGAGGTGCGTCCACGTGCGCACGCATGTGCGCGCACCGTGCTCGTCCTCCGCCGCAAAGGGCGCAAGCGGCCCGTCCTCCTCCACGGGGACGCGCTCAAACTCGTGCGGGTGCCGGCGCAGGAATGCGGCCACGCGCTCTGTCGTCTCAGCTCGCAAAGGCGAGCACACTGAGAAGGTGAGGGTGCCACCCGGGCGCACGCAGCACGCGCCCGCATCAAGCAGCCTATCCTGCAGAGCGCACAAGCCCGCTAGGCGCGAGGGATCGTCCACACGGTACCGGTGCTCGGGGTTGCGCCGGAGGGTGCCCATGCCACTGCACGGCGCGTCTACCACCACGCAGTCCGCCAGCCGGGGCCCTGCATGCATCGAGAGAAGCTCGCGAAGCACGGTCGCATTTGACGCATCCGCGGCCACCACGCGCACGCACGAGAGCCCGAGGCGTGCGCACGTCTCGCGCACGAGCGCCGCCTTCCGCTCGTGGAGCTCGACCGAGATGATCTCGCCTCGATCTCCCATGAGCTCGGCGAGATGCGCTGTCTTGCCGCCCGGTGCCGCGCAGAGGTCCAGCGTGATGCCGTCGGGTGGCGGCGCGGCAAGCCACGCGACGCACTGCGCGCCGATGTCCTGCACGCTGAAGGCGCCCTGGTAGAACCCGGGCAGCGCGGACACCTCGCCTGCGCCTGCCTCAACGATCAACGAGCCCTCGAGGGGCACCCCCTCGGCGATGGTCGCGCCGACGGAGCGGAGCGACGCAGAGAGCTCGGTTGGGCTCGCACGCAGCCGATTGACGCGCAGGGTGAGGGGCGGCCGCTGCTGCGTCGCGAGCGCCCACGCCTCCACCTCGTCCAACCTGTTTCCAAACGTCTCGAGAAGCTCGCGCAGTAGCCACTCGGGCGTGGTGGTTCGGATAGCAAGCGCGCTCAGCTCCGAGACGCTCGCGTTGGCCGTTGGTTGAGCAAGCGAGTCGCGCCGACGGGCCAGGGTGCGTAGCACGCCGTTAACGAAGCGGCGCTGCGCCTCCGGCTTGACGAGCGAGACGGCCTCGTTGACAGCGGCATACTCGGGAGTTCGCAAGTGCATGAGCTCGTAGGCACCCACGCGCAGCGCAAGGGTCGTGGGCAAGGAAGCGCGCTCCAGAGATGTGAGCTGCGTGAGCGCAAAGTCGAGTGCGCGCCCGTGCCGTAGCACGCCGTAGACGATCTCAGCAGCGAGCGCCCGATCAGCTCCTGCAAGCGAAGACTTGGAGAGTGCCGATGAGAGAGCCCTATCAGCGAATGCGTCGTCCTTGAAGCAACGCAACAGGACGCCGTGGGCGACTGAGCGACTCGAAGTGGCCGAAAGGCGCGGTGGAGGCGTGCGTGGAGTCAACTGCGGTCGGAGCAAGGCCCCCAACAAGACTGGCACGAGTGCTGCCATGAACATCATCGTAAATATCAAAATAATATTTTGTCCCGACTGTTTTGTCCACTTCCATGAGCCGCTTGATCGAGCCTCAAACGCGAAGACTAGACCACAGAGTTTTCCTATCAATCGCTTTCTGACGAAACTCTCTGGTCGCGCTCACCATGCCCTTGATGCTCTTTCGTCGCCTGCCGGTCCTCGCTGTCTCGGCTGCACTGGTGCGCTCGGTGGTTTCTCTCGAGCCAAGGTCGCTGTACTCACTTAGTGCACGTAGCCTTGACGGCCACGAGGTGCCGCTCTCCGAATACAAGGGGCGTGTATCATTGGTGGTGAATGTGGCTTGTGAATGAGGCCTGACCTCGACGAACTACGATCAGCTCCAGCATCTGTATTCAAAGCTGGCGCCCGAAGGTTTTGTCGTCCTCGCCTTTCCGTGCAACCAATTTGGTGGTCAGGAGCCGGGATCGCCCTCTGAGATCCGCGCATTTGCTGACAGTAAGGGCGTCACGTTCCCGATCTTTGAAAAGGTAGAGGTGAATGGTCCCCGCACACATCCTGTGTACAAGTACCTCAAGGGCGGAAGCGACAGCATGTTCGATAGCGTCAAGTGGAACTTTGCCAAGGTGAGCATGCGAGCAAACCCTCGAGTTTTGCCGCTCCCCTCCTCATCCCTTCCCGCCAGTGAGTCGCCACATCCCTCTGCATGCCTCGGCAGTTTCTTGTCGGTCGCGACGGCAAGGTGATCTCGCGCTACCTGCCCACAACGTCGCCGTCGTCGATCGAGGGTGACATCCAGGCTGCTCTGATGGCTGATGCGCCCAAGGACGAGCTGTAGGCGCAGCCTTCATCTCGACCGTGACGCCCCCGCCTGCAGAGCGCTCAAGAGAGCGCTCAAGAGAGCGCTCATGTAGTCGTATGGGTGGCAAGGCCGTGGGCACACATGATGGAGGCGCACGGAAACGCACATGAGTGCGTGTGCGCCTCTGGAGCCAGGTTGCCTCGGCCAGCCATTCTGTTCAAAGCAGACGACAGACAAAGAGACAATCCCGGGAGTACGGAGTAGAAGACGAACGTGTACGACTGTATAGATTCGACTGTAGCCATGTACGCCAGTACAGTGTACACCGCCCCGCGCGTGCAATCACCTGTGTAACACTGTCCTGTGAGTTGTGCCCACACGGGCTCGGGCACGGCGCACGGATGCGGCCGGCGCATCTGTTCATCCTACTTCCTACTTCCTAGCCACCGCGCGTGTCCTCCCCCCGCCTGCGCACACAGATTCAGATAGCAGTCGCTAAAGTCAAAAGTGCCGTGCGTGTAACACGAAATGCGGAACGATGACAGAGCGTAAAATTGCTTATTGGTAATCAAACTTTGGCGACGCGAGACACCTTCCCGCCAGCTATCCTCTTTCACGCCCTGCCCTTCTTTCCCTCCTTTCGTCCCCGATGAAAGCCGACTGGTTTCTTATTCTTGACATGCTCCGCATCTGCAACGTCGTCGGGTTGATTTCTTTCAGGATTTTGAGCGCGCGCTGCCAGGAGTTGAGCGTTCTCACGCGCACGCGCGGCCTTCAACGCCGCGCTCAACTCCTGCGTGCTCGCCGATTTGACCGTGCATGCCTTGGCGACGTGGCCCATCTGGCCACAGAGGAAGCATATAGATGTGATTGGTTCCCCCTGTTTCGTCATAGGCGCCGCCTGTTTCGTCATAGGCGCCGCCTGTTTCGTCATAGGCGCCGCCTGTTTCGTCACGACGCTCGCAGTGCTCTGGCTGTCACCCGGCGAATTTCTGCGGCCGACGCCCTTGGCACCAGCGCCGGCCTTGGTGGCGCCCTTGCCATCACCGCCCTTGGCACTCCTTGTCGCCTCAGCCTTGCCGGCGCCACCGCTGGTGCCGGCGGGCGGCTTCTCGGGTGGCGCGTCAAGCCGCGGCTTCTTGGGTGGCGCGTCGGTCCGATGATGTTGGGCGGATGGGTCCGCCGCCCTCTTCGTGCCGCTCTTTTTCGACGTCGAGCACGCCTTGCAGCGCGGGCGCGGGATGGGCCAGCCTTGGGCGGCGAAGAACTCTTGCTCCGCGACCGTGAATACGAAAGGTCGATCACAGGTCTTGCATGTGCATGCCAAGTCGCGCAGCTCGCGCCGCGCCTCCAGATAGGCCCCCTCCAACGCTTTGCGCTTCCGCTGAGGGTCCACTTCGCCAACGACGACTTTTCCCTTGCGATCGCGTCCGAGCTCACCCTGAACGACCGACTGGGCGGGCGTCTTCTCTGGCGTAGCGGCCTCCTTGGTCTTCGCGCGCTCGCCGAGCAGCTCGAGCTGAGCCTTGGAAACCGCCTCACGCACGTTGATCTTGCGCGTCGAGCCGTCTGCGCACGTGAACACGGTCTGATGTAGTGCCAGACCTGCATCCAACGTTTCCCAATCGCTCATATCCACAAACGCTGTGCCCGTGAACTTGCCATCCTTCAACACAAGTCGCACAGATGGCAGAAGCGCGGAGGCCGATTTTAGGGCCGCCTCGGCAAAGTATGACGCGACATCTTCCCGCGTAGCACCGTATGGCAATTGATTGATGAACAGGCTTGCCTTGGCCGTCGGGGCCTTTGTCGTCCACATGTGTTGCTGTCCACGTCGCACCGAATGTTGGCTTTCTTTCTCGTTATCAAATAACGTAAGAAATATCCAAATTAGGCACGTCTTCCGTACGGAGTCGCTCTGCAGTGTGAAGACCTTTAATACACGCTACGCTGAATTATCGCTAACACAATATGAAAGCAACCTGGGTAATGATTGTGCACTGTGACACAAACTCAGTCCGTGAAAACAGCGCGCGATGCAGACACGGCACATGCCTTGTCCGGTTGTCCGTCACCTTGTCAAGGGCCGTGCGTAAGCACGCGTGGCACGCCTCGGCGCGTCTCGCCCGCCTCGCCTCTCGCCTGGGCCCACCTCTCCTGCGAGGCCAACTGTTTGCGGGCGTCGAAGACGCTGCCGCCGGGCAGCGCGCCGTCCTTCATGAGCCTATCGAGCCTGGCCATGTAGTTGCTGTGCGCCATGGCGAGGCTCGGTGCGCGGTGCGAGCCCGGGCGCACGGCCGCGCGGCTGATGCGCTCGTAAATCGTCGAAAAGTCGACCACCTTTTCGGCAGCATCTCGTTCGTATCTCGCCTGGAGCTCGAGCAGCTGCACGGGAGGCTGTTCGGCGTACTTGTCGAAGAGCGCATCCACGACCGCGCGGTCAATGGCCGCGTCGGACTCGATGTCAGTCCTCTGCAGCGGCGCCGGACGCGGCGCGGTCGTGGCGCCCGGCAGCGGCGCGTCCTCGACGGGCTTTTGCCTCGCGAGCTGGTGCACGGAGATGGTGCGCTGAGGCAATCCAAGAAGGGCGAGGCCCGCGTGGAACTCGGCGCGCGTCGCGTGCGTGCGCGAGCGCGCCCCGCCGATCGGAGCTGATCGGAAGACGCGCCGCAGCACCGCCGCGCGCGCCGCGTCGGAGTCCGAAGGGGACTTTTGGTCAAGCTTCTCAAGCAAAGCGACCTCGAGGCGCTCCACGAGCTGCCTCTGGCGCAAGCTGGCGACCTCGGAGGCGTTTGACTGGCGCGACGCGGTCGCAGCCGCCGCCGCGGCTGCCAAGGGCCCTCCGAGCGGCGCGCCCGGCGCGAAGTCACGTACCAGAGGGTGATTCTTCGCGACGAGTCTCGCGGCGGCCGCCTCAATCTCAAGCTCGCGCGCCGCTTGCGCCGCCCGGAGGGCCTCGACGCGCGCGATGGCGGCGGCGGCCTCTGCCTTGGCAATCCTGGCTTCCTGCTCGGCCTCTGCGCGCCCTAACTGCTCCGCCACCAGCTGGTTGCGCACCCATTCGCCATTCGTGTCACCCTTCCAGAAGGTGTCCTTCTGGAGCAGGCGCGCGCGCACGCCGTCGGCGGCAGGCCCACCGCCATAGGCATTATCGCGCATCAGCTCATCCCGGACGGCTGCAAGCCGCGCTTCCTCGTCGCGATGATGTGGCCACTTGTCAGGCGCGCGTGCCGTCCACGAGGCCGCCGCCGTCGAGGGGCGCCCACCGTAATTGATCGAGCCCTGGTTGGCGCCGCCGCTGCCGAGGCCGACGAGCGGCGGCCGGGTACGGAAGGCGTTGCCCGCGGCGTCGTGCTCGAGCGCCGCGAACTCGTCCGTGCCGAGCGGGTCGTAGTACGCGCTGGTCCGCTGCTCGGCGTCCCTGACCATTTGGTGAAACTCGACGAGGTCGAGCTTGCCGTCCGGGTTCGCGTCGCACTCTGCGAGCACGGACGCGACGGCGCGCGCGGACACGTCGATGCCGTACATGCGCAGCGCGGTGCGCAGCTCGCGGTAGCCGAGGTAGCCGTCGTGGTTGAAGTCGCACGCCTCAAAGGCGTTGCGCACACGCTGCGGCACGGCCGTGTGGGCCGTGTATTCCTGCTTGGAGGCGCGCGCGGCGTCCTTGGCGCGCTGCTCGACGTACGCATCGGCCGCCAGCGAGGCTTCCGCCTTCACCTTGTGCTCTCGCGCGTCTCGTGCAGCTGCGAGCTGCGCGTCGAGCTGAGACTCAAACTCCTGCTGCGTGGGGAACGCCGAGTGCCATTGAGGACGGGTCTCGTGGTGCGTCGGGTTGACTGGCATGTTTTGGCCGGTGAACAAGGCGTTGACCTGCGTTGGCTGATGGACCATGGGACGGCGCGGCATTATGTGCCAGGCTCGTGGCAAAGAGCGATGAGGGCGGACCAACCGCCCTGAGCAAAAGTCCAGAGGTGTGAACAGCCGGAAAAACTGGCGCCCAAACGAGGAGGCGGATGTGCGAGCGACCTCAACTGAATTCGAAAGGACTTAATTTTACAACTTGACTTGTGTCCTTTCCCCACGGTTTGTTTTGATTTCCCCACACACTCGGCGTCCCTCGGAAGAGAGGGACGCGACGAGTCGGCGAACAAGCTTCTCGCACCGCAATCGAATGCCCAAGGGCAAGAAGATGAAGACGGACGATGACGGCGATGACGATTGGCGCCACGACGATGACGACACTCCCAACATGTCACAAGGCGCTGGATCTTCTTCCACACAGGACGTGTCCGTGAGTGGTGCCACAGCACCTAAGTTCATGGAAGGCATCGCAAACGATATGATCCAGGAGTGGTGGAAGGAAGCGTATACCTGCAAGTGCCCATTTAACAGCAGCATGATCAATCGCTTCTTGAATTCTAAGGCCTTGACCGCTCCCAGGCTCTGTGAGGACATCCGGTACGGCCTTCCACTACGGTGGGACCCGCGCGAGGGCTCGTCCCACGTGATTGGAGGCGATTGCTGCTGCAAGGGCGATAAGTATTTCACTGCAGCGGAGCTGCAAGCCCATGGCAAAGATACTGCGCGCAACGGCGGGAGTATGGGTGCCGTGCACAAAACGCTCTCGCAATTTCTGATCGGACAGGGCTATGGAGCCAGCTCCATGGAGCCAGCTGCTACCATCCGGTCGCAGATCGAGCCGATGGCCGCGATCGATGAAGTCTCATGGCCACCACTTGTCGTGTTGCGGAGCAGCCCCGGTTACGAGAAACTCATAATGTCCAAGGGCCAGGCGAGTAAGTACCTTGGTGCGGTCGCCAAGGCAACCGAATACGTGCCAGTGTACACAGCCCCCGCCCACGGCTCAGGTGAGGCGAGTCAGTTCTTGGGCCAAATTGTGCTCATCTTTAAGGGGGGGAGCGAGGCTGAGCAGGACTCGATGCTCGACGCAGCCGTCGCGCTGCGAGAGGAGGTCATTGCCCAATACAAGCCTGACGATGGATCCATCTTTGCTTCGGCCGATCTCCTCGATCGAGCCCATTACCACCGCCTGCCAGCATCCTGCAAAAGGGAGCTGGAGAAGTCCAACGGCGGACGGCCATTTGAGTGGCGCAAGCTTCACGAGGAGCGTTCACGCGCACGAAATGAGGCCGTCAAGAGGGCTGCGGTGCGCACATGCGCATGCACCTGCACGTGTGCACACCTCCTGCGTCGCTTGAAGCGGATCGAACGCAGCCCGAGGATCAAGCCACTGACAGACGCGTGTTTCGTGTTGCTCGCGAGAATGCAGGAGCTTGTGGCGGTCCAAGCGCAACGCGACGAGGCGCGCGCGGGGATGAAGGAGGCGCAGGAGCGTAGGTTGCAGATGGAGGAGGAGTTCCGGAACAAGGAGCGCGCGCTGCAGGAGGCCCATGCGAGCGTTGTGCACGATATCACCAAGGCGACCGAGACCGAGTGGTCGAATCATTTCTTGACGACGCTGCGGCTCCAACAAGAGAATCAGCGGGCGGAGGGAGAGCGACGGCTCGCTCTGGAGCAGATGCGTGCCAAAGAGTATGAGAAAGCGCTGCTGGAGGCGCACTACCAGGACGAGTTGGAGCGGCAGCAGCGCAAGCTGGACGAGGCCCTCGGAGAGGCCGAGGCGCTTAGGGTGGATCGCGAGCAGCTGGTGGGCGAGGAACTGCGCGCTGCCAAGCAGGTGATTGTTGACGCCCTCAATGCCGAAAATGAGGACAAGAACGCAAAGATCCAGTTGCAGCTGGTTCGCACGCAAAAGGAGCTTGAAGAGGCAAAGGCGAAATGCCAAGATGCGGTGGAAAACTATGAGGATTTTGCCAAGCCGCTGCAACTACAGAACGATCTCTTGATGGCGAAGATCGACGCGCTGGGTATGGCCGTCCTCTTGAGTACCGCTCCGTCGTTGAAGCCAGACGAGGCCGAGAACTTCGGGCGAGGAATGCTTGCCGTGGATTTGAAGCAGAAGGACTCGAAGCAGCAGATTGCAGGAAAGGCACGCGAGTTCCTCTGGAAACTGGAGAAACGCGATGTGCTGCAGGCAGGGTATAACTTTACGCTTAAGCTTGCGGCCTCAGAGAAGAAGGACGCCATCATCCAAAAGATTATGGAGAGCAAATTCGAGTGAAAGCAAACGAAATCGAGGGAGAGGTGTGTACATGCAGCCACGGTGGATTCTAGCGCGTAGCGCTAGATTGGTTGTCTTCCAGGGCAAGCAACGTTGCTGGGCGGTAGGCGCACCAGCTCGGCGAACAAGATGCGCCGGCGGGCGGGCCAAAAAAGGCGGTACCATGCGGGCGAGGGAGGGCGGATATCGCATTCACACCATCCATGCAAACACGTCGCGTGCGCATACAAGATACATGGGCCATGCACAGATGCACTCGAGCTTGCATACGTGTCCAATGCCAGAACTGCATACTTGTATCCGGGCGAAACGAGATTCTCGCTCGTGGCACTGTCGCTGACGGCCCGTTTGTGTGGCCACTGGCCAGCTCGTTTTGCGGCCACTGGCCAGCCGTCGTCGGGTAATGCGACGTTACTCGACTTATAGTCGCGTATTGAGCGTGACTGTGTTCGTGGGGGGGTGAGTTTTTTCGTTTCTACTCGCGGCGCTGTGAACCCTGTGTGTTCATGAAGATCTTGAACTTGATTCAAGTTGAAGTTCAAGTTGACTTGCAGAACTTGAACAACTTTGTTCAAAGGGGGGGAGAGGTTTTGTTGTACCTTACCGGTGCAGACCGTGTGTGTGTCCCGGCTCCCCCCGGACCGGTAGAGATTCACGAGTTGATATTCACGTACCGGTACTGTAGAGTTCACACGAAAGAAAATGCGACCCAACCACTTCTGGGTCGCGCTCATCGTGGCTTGCCTGCTCGTCGATCTCTATCTCTACCTGGAACGGTCGGGCTCACCGCACGTGAGCGAGCTCGCAGCAGCATCCGCGTTGATCTCGCCACCTGCAATATCCTCGCTGCAACGCCAAACGCCTCTGCCGCCGCTGTCGCCGCCCGCTCCAGCCGCTACCCTGCCGCCGCCGCCTCCACCACCCACAATGTCCGGAAAGGATGCCTCCTCCTCCTCCTCCTCCTCCTCCTCCTCCTCCTCTTCTCCACCCATGGTCGATGAGTCCATGGATGCCGCCAGCACGCTGCCAACCCTCACTGCCTTGCGCGAGGCTGCACTCCAGCTTGCTCCACGGTGCTCGCTCGTGGTGGCGACCGCCATCTTTGAGGGCACGCAGCTGCTGCGCCAGCCGCGCTACTGCAAATCCACGGCGGTGCAGGCCGAGTATCGCCGTGCGCAGCGCCACGAGCGAGCTACCGCACGCTGCCACGTCGCCTTCGTCGACTGGCAAAGCGAGCGAGTGCTCAAGCAGGTGCAAGCGGCGGAGCTCGCGCGCGAACGTGGCGAGTCATTTGTGGGCTGCTGGCAGCTGCTGCGCGTCGGCGCGGGCACGCCATACACGCAGCCGGCGGCCAATGCCGCCGCGGTCAAGCTGCTGCTGCCGATGCTGCTCCTGTCGTCGACTCGCTCGCTTTGGGTGGACGCAGCTCGCAACTTGCACGTGGACAAAGTAGAGGCGGTGGAGCACGTTGCGTCCGAGGCGCTGCGCGAGGACACACAGCTTGTGGGCGTGTGGCGCGCGCGCCCGGGCGATGAGGGCGATGATGGTGGCGGCGGTGGCGGCGACGGCGACATTGGCGCCGCCGCGGGAGCGAGCTGTTCCCTCATCATCCGTCGTCACGTCCCGCCTGAGGCGTCAGAGGCTCTGGCGCGTAGCTGGTGGGCGCGCTGGGAGAAGCTTGCGAGCACGCTGCCGCCCGCGTCGGCACGGCCTGAGTCCGCCAGCGCAGCGGCCGAGCACATGTGCGCTGCGGCGCTGGCCACGCTGCAGCGCGGCGGTGCACGTCTCACCAACGCGTCAGCCACCATCGTGCTGCTACCGACCAGAGCCCCTATCTCGAGCGAGGCGGCCGCCCGCGAGCCGCTCCCCGCCGCCCCCTCGCGCTCCGTGTGGCCTCAGACGACACTCGGACAGCGACGCGTGGCCGTGCGAAACGGCGGCGGCGCGGCCGGTACGGCAGGCGGGAGCATCGCGCTGCGCATCGCGTTTGCGGACGGATCGAGGGGAGGCACTTTTGGCGGCGCGAGCGAGGACGATGCACGCAATGCGGCACTCGCGCTCGACCCCTCCGCAACGGACGCGCTTCCGTGCGGCTTCCTGCGCGCGTCCTCGTTTGATGCCGTCGTGGCGCTCGGCCTTGCCTCGCACTGCGAAATTGTCACGCTCACCGCTATCTTCGACGGTTACGATCGACTCATCCAGCCCACCGACGAGGCGCTGCGGCGGGCGGATCCCGAGGAGCTCAAATGCTTCTTTGCGTTTGTCGACCAGCAGTCATACGATCTGGTGGTGCACGACGCCAAGAGCGCGGGCACGCAACTCGCCATCACGACGGGCACGACGGGCGCAGCGGCGGCGGACGCGGACGCGGCACGGTTGACGAAGGTGGGCGTGTGGCAGCTGGTGCTGCTTGATGGCTCGGCACTGCCGTTCCGGAGCTCGCGGCGCAACTCGCGGGTGCCCAAGATGCTCGCGCACCGCCTCTTCCCCCGCGCGCACTATGCTCTGTGGATCGACTCGAAGCTGCGACTGCATCAGCCGCCTGCGCTACTGCGGCGCATGTTCTTGGGCGGCGAGCGGGGCGGCGCCGTCTTCGCCGCCTTTCGCAACCTCCGGCGCGATCACATCGACGAGGAGCGCGACTGGGTGTGGAAGCACAAGTGCGCCCAGGATGTGGCTAGGTGCGCCGAGCTCTTCGGCCAGTGGGCCGCGTACGAGGGCGAGCAGACCGTGCCGTCGTGGGCGCAGGACACCGTCGCCATCGAGGGCTCGCTGCTGCTGCAGAACCTGCGCGCGCCCGTGCACAACGCGCTCTTCTGCAACTGGTTCAACGAGTACCTGCGCCACGGTGAGCGCGACCAAATGGCCATCTCGTATGTGCTCCATCGTATGGGCCTCACCGCGCACGGCGCCAACGCCACACGCTCCGTGCGCCTCATCGAGCACCGCTACCACTACCTCACCAAGCCTAGCGATCGCCCGCTCACTCTCGTCACCAAGCTCGGCCACCGCTCGGGCTCGAGGAGGGTGCCGCCGAGGTAGGGTTACCGGTGCGCACGCTGTTCTGTGTTTACTGTTTTTCGCAAGAGCCAGGCGCAAGAGCGACGGCGGGCGCGGGGGATCCGGATCGGTCCTGATGGCCGCGCGCACCGCACCGCAGGGGGCAAGAGGTTCTCGTCTAGCGGCTATCCGGCTACGCTGCTAGACCCTATCGTATGACAATTAAGAAATAACGCCGGGCCTTCCGCGGCCCGGGCCCGGCGCTTTCCCATGCGCTTTCCACGCGCTAACGAAACCCGCCACACGGAGAACGTCCACACCCAACCCCCTCCGACCGTACCGCCGCACGAAAACGCTCTCTCTCTCTCTCTGTCGGGCCGCTCTCTCTCTAGCGGGAACGGGGAAACGACTCAGTACGCGTGGTCCATGAAGCCGGGACCACGCAGGCGCGATCTCGAGATTTTCGGGCGCGAGACGTCGGCGAGGCCCTCGGTCATCTCCTTGGGATTGAAGCCGGGCACCGTGAATGGCAGCTTGCCGCCCTCGTAGCCGGCGCGCTCCGGGTCGCATGCGAGCCCAAACTTGATCGCGTACAGCATCTGGCGCTTCTGCTTGTCGGTGTACTTGGACGGGTGCGAAAACTCCTGAAGCACACGCAGGAAGCGCGGGTTGCGTCGCATGCGCGCGTCCTCTGGCAGCTGGAGCGCATCGAGCCACGTTGACGGAGAGCACAGCGGACGGGGCGGCGGCAGCACCACCGACGCGTCCGTCTCGGCCGTTGCGAGCAGACGATCTACCGCGGACGGCCGGTAGTGGCCGGGACGCAGGTCCGTGTCTGGCGGGTCGAAGTCGAAGGGCTGTAGCCCAAACGGGTAGTGGTGGTCGTACTGCGGCGGCGCATTGGCGAGCTCGGGGTATAGGATCTTGGCCAGGCCCTTGGGCTTGGGAATCTTGTTCGGGAAGACTGCCTGAGCCTCCATCACATCAGCTAACAGCTCTCGCATGGTCAACCCCCCGTACGGCAGGTCAGCTGACCGTCCGTCCACGTCCTCATCGCCCTCCTCCCATTCGGCGTCGTCGAAGACGCCCGCCGCCTCGTCCGCCGCCAGCGCTTCGCCACCGCGCCGCCGTCGGCGCGCGTCACCCTCCTCAGGGATCCCCTCGTTACGCATGCCAGAGGCATCGTCTTGTTGAGCAAGGATGCCGTCACCTCGCCCTGCGCGCCCGCCGCGCCCGCCCCGCCCGCCGCGCCCGCCGCGCGCGCCACGCTCGCCGCGTCCGCCACGCTCGCCGCGCCCGCCGCGCCCGGTGCGGCCGACCGCGCCCCCCCCCTGCTCCTCCTCGTCTCCCCCCGCCATCGCGAAGCGGCGGCGTCCACCCGATTTCCGTTCGCCTGCCAGGATCGCCTCAGCCGAATCCTCAGGCTCGTCCAAATCGGATACGCCCGGTTCGTGCCCCGCAAACTTGGCGAAGCTGCCGGGGAGCTGTGCGCCGCGCCCAGCCGCGCGCAGCCGGATCCTGTCCTCGGCTTGCGCGCGCGGCTCCGCCAGCTCCGTTTCGATGGGCAGCAGCGAGCGGCGCATCGCCGCCCCGAGCTCAAGACCGCGGCCTCGGCCAGCGCCAGGGGGCGCCGACGGGGCCGGCCGGTTGCCGGTGGCAACAGAGTCACGCGGCGCACGCCGCCGTGCCTGTTCCCCTTCCGAAGGCTCCGCCAAGCTCTTGCCGCGGCCGCGACCGGGCAGCTCGTCGTCCGCAGAGGCGCGCCGCGGAGGCAGAGGAGGGGAGACGGTGCTCACGCGCAGCTTCGACCGCGAGGGCATCGCACCGCCCACCTCTTCCGGGTCGTCGAACCTTCCATCGTCCGCCTCGCGCAAGGAGCTTGGCAGCGTGAAGCGACCGGCCGCGGCTCTGCTGCCGCGCTCCTCTTTCTCCTGCACCGGCACATCCTTCGTGGCGCCGCGGCCGCGGCCACGGCCGCCAGAGGAGGACGAAGAGGAGGACAGGCACCGCACAGCGCTGCACGCGCAGCAGCCGCCGCAGCAGGTGCCGCAGCTCGAAGAGCGATGCGACGCGAGACGCGCACCCATTGTCAACATCGTACACCTCGACTTCGCGACCACGGAGCCTCAACACCCATTCCTTATCGCACATATAAATTGCATTTGTCATCGAGACTTCGAGACATCCGTAGACGGACGACGCACGACACGGACGGCGGCCCGACGATGACAGCAATCGGGCCTGCAAAAGCAACCACCATGAAAATCCCCATCGCGGAATCGAAGCGACGGGCGTCACAGAGGAGAGGACGCGCGCTTGTCGCCCCCGTGCGACGCGACCGTCTGAAGCATGGACGCGAGGACGACAACTATTTGCGCCGAATGCCACAGTGAGTTGAGCAGGAGTGGCTTCAGTGGCAGCCAATGGAAGAAGGGTCCTGGTGTCAGCCGCTGCACCGTGTGCATCGAAGAGCACGTCAAGGCCAGGGAAGAGTCGGAGATCAAGAAGCCGTCAATGGCTCGGGATGGAAATGGAGCCGTGCGGTATGAAAGCGGCACGAGAGTGAGAATATCTGGTCTGCAGCAGCGCACTACCCTCAATGGCATGGAGGGACTCGTGATGGAGTACATGGCTTCTACGGAACGCTATCACGTGAAGATCAAGGGCCTTCAGGATGGCATGAGCCTCAAGGCCGCAAACCTTACCAAGGTTGAAGAGGATGCGGAGAGCGCCGTCTTTGCTGATGGCGTGCCCTCGAGCGTGCCCCCTATCGGCACAAATGCGAAACCGAAACCGAACAACGTCCGGCGCCCGCGGAATTTGCCGCCGCTCTTTCCAGGTCGCCCCCCGTGGCTTGGCAACGTAGATGCCTCGCTTGCCACTCTCTCAGCTAGATCCGGCATGCCGCATGGAATCGTGAAGATGATGGCTGGGAGCTGTCTTCAGCAGCGTGAGCTCGATGAGCGGTTCCGGCACCTCGGACACGTGTACTCGGAGCTGGAGTCTCACGGCCTTGGTGGAGAGAAGCACCCACGCACGCTCAGGGAGCATGAGCCTCTCTTCCGTTCAGCAGGATATGATCTATCGCCGGCGGTTCATCGTACAGACCAGCGCAAATACATCCTTGTCGAGGCCTTCGAAGCCATGCGCAGATGCCCCGGCGATGGGCTCATTCGCGATGGCTCTTATCAGCCGCCAGTGCCTCCGCCTCCGCGTACGTGCGACCATTGCAATCGTATCTGCAAGGCCGAGTGCATCTGTGGCGAAGCTTACTGCGACAAGGATTGCCAGGCTGCAGACTGGGATAGCCATCAAGAGATCTGTGAGACCATCTGCGAGAACAGCTCGCTCGCTGTCATGCTCACAAAGGACTCGTGGAAGGGCCAAGAGCTTTTATGAACAGCAACTTAACAGCAACTTAACAGCAACTTAACAGCAACCAACTTAACAGCAACTTAACAGCAACTACTCTGGAATGCGCCGCCCCCACCAGTACCGTAGGCTGGCGGCAGGCGGGCAGGCTACTGTACGGCGTGACGAGGGTGCCAGCACCAAATAAGATTCCAAGTCCACGCTGCTCGCACGGCTGGCCGTACAGGTTCCGTTCGCGGTTGGGTTCGCGCATCGCCCGTGATCGATTGACGGTTCCAGGGCGGCACCGGTACGTGGTAGCGGCCGAGGTTAGCAGGTTCTTCGTCCGCTCATGACCCGTCATCGCGTCGGGTTGAACGGTTCCGAAAAAACCCTTCATACTCCTACCGCAAGCGCGGGCTCGGCTGGACGTCGCTCCCCTCCGGCTCGGCGAGTCGCCGGCGACTCGGCGTCTTATCGGCGTCCTCCTGTGTTCGGAACGAACACTACACCACCTCGTTCACTGGGATGGCTCGTGGCTCCGTGGCTGTCCGCTGGACGCTAGGGAGCCTGTGGACACTCTGTGGACACTCGGGAGACGCCGGGAACGCGCGCGCGACGCATCCCTTCTTCCTCCCACTTGACTCACTCAAAGTCCCTCTTTGACTCTGCTTCGTTGCCAGAACGGAGGTCGAGGTCGGAGCACAATCCATTGACAATGAACAAGGTAGACAGAGTTCGCACCGTCACACGTCAGCACGAGGTGGCCTCGCGATCGTAGCACAGGTTGGTGATCCAGTGCGTGTACTCGCCCACCTCGACGTTCAGCTCCTTGGCCACTACGTCGAGCAGCGTCGCGAAGAAGTGGATGTTCTTCACAAAGATGTTCGCATTCTGCATGCGCACGATGGCGGTGCACTTGAGCTTGCCATCCTCAAGGTAAAGGTGTAGCTCTCGGCAGCACTTGTTCATACCCTGATACTTCCAATCATTCGTCTCGCTGCCGCCCGTGCCTCCAGCCTCCTCGCCCGTGAATGGGAACGTGATGGTCGCGCGCTTGCTCAGCGGCTCGGATTTGAGGCAGTCGATCACGTTGGCAATCTTCTGGGTGATGCCCGCGCGGTAGTCACCTTGCTCGCCGCCTCGCTGCAAAAGCTGCCATCGGTCCGCCTCCTCCTGCGTATACTCCCACCCCATGTTCTTCTTCGTGTAGTACTCGAGAGCGCCGAGCGGGAAGAGCTCGGTCTCCACGGTGGATGCCTGAATCGAGATGTCCTCGATTACGCCCACAAAATTTCGCACGACAAACTCCTTGGAGGTTTCGTCTCGCGAGATCGCACGGATGTGGTCGTACAGCTCCTTCGCAGTCGCAAAGTGAGTGAAGCCGCCATTGAGGTTCTTCGACGGCGCGCAGACTGGAGGCGCCGGTGAGGCCACGGCCGCGGTGCTCAACGGTGCGAGTGTGTGCCGGACCATGAGTCCACCCGCGGCCGCAATTCCACCGGCGCGCACAAGCCGGAGTCGTGTGAACATTGCGAGTCCTGGCACTCTGTGCTCTGAGGGCGGCGGGAGGCTCTTGTGGGACGTGTGAACGTTCAAGGACTTCCCTCCAAGTACGATTGTACTTGAGATTGCGTGGTGCGTGTCTTGACTTGACTTGACTTGACTTGACTTGACTTGAATTATTCACAGGACGGCTCGCTCGTCCCAATGCTGGCTGCGCCGCTGACGCGCATCGCGATTCCGGCATCAATGACCCGGCGCGCATCCACCAAGGCTACGCCGGTCAAGAATGTAGCCCTCATCGGCCTCGGTGCGATGGGACTGCCCATGCTCGACAACTTCATTGCGGCGGGATACAAGATGCGCGTCTATGATGTGAATGCTTCCGCGATGAAGGAGGCGGCCGCCAAGGGCGCTGATGGCGCGGCCTCGCCTGCGGAAGCGGCTGCCGGCGCGGATGCCGTCGTGACCATGGTTCCTAACGACAGCGTCCTACGAAAGGTGACATGCGCACCCGAGACGGGCATTCTCCATGCCATGCGTCCGGGGAGCGTCCACGTGAGCTGTTCGACGGTTCACCCGGACACGTCGCGCGAGCTCGCACGGCTGCACGCGACGGCAGGCAGCGCTTTCGTTGGTGCGCCCATCTTTGCGCGCGCCGACGGCGTTGCGCGACGCCTCGCCTCATTTTGCGTCGGCGGAGAGGCTGGCGCGATTGCGATGGCACGGCCGCTGCTTGAGGCGAACGCCAATGGGATCTTCGAATTCGGCGACGATCCGGGCGCCGGAAACGTGGTCAAAATCTGCGGCAATTACATGATCGCTTCTACCATCCAAACGTGCGCCGAGGCGCTCAGCCTTGCAGAGAAGTCGGGCCTCGATCGGCAGGCAGTGATGCGCATGCTCAACACGACCATATTCGATTGCCTCATCTACCGCGGCTACGGCGACCGCGTGGCGCAGCGCTCGCACGTGCCTGGAGAGCCGCTCGTCGGCCCGGGCTTCCAGCTGGAGCTTGGGCTCAAGGACGTGACGCTCGCCTGTGACGTCGCGCGCCAGGTGCAGGCCCCCATGCCGTTCGCGACGCTGCTGCACGATCGCTTCCTCGCGGCCGCGGCCCGCGGGCGTGGCAAACTGGATTGGAGCGCAGTTGCGTTGAGTGCGTCGGAGGAGGCGGGCGTCGATGTGAGCCACCTCGTGCCGCCGCTGCCGGGCGCCGGTAAGAAGCCGTGACATGTGTGGCACGTGGCAGAACGCCTCTGACGAGTGACGTGAATGGAGCTGGCTGGGAGTGTGCGGCTTTGTCCTCTGTGAAGTGACAAGTGTACTCTCGAAAACCGGGCGGGGGTTCGAACTTCGATCACTTCATGTCTCATGTTACATGTAGTGCGCAGGGCCACAGCACAGGGGCCGATCGGATGTACGGAAAAGGCATCAACCAAACGACAACATCAACATGCCGCGGGGAGCCGCCACGCGCATCGCTCTCTTTACATTCATGGCACCGCCTTTCCCCTCGACATACGCTCATGGTCTTGTAACGTCTTGTGGTGCGACATCTGCATCGAGTACTTGTTGGCCAAGAACGGCTGCTGCGCCTGCTGTGCACGCCCGCTCTCAACCATCGTAGCATCAAGGTGGATGCCGTCCACTTGCAAGCCCGTTTTGAAGCGGTCCTGCTGCTCAGCGATCTTGGCCCGGGCCACCTCGGCCGCATCCGCCCCGCGCTGCAACGCCTGATCGGCTGCGCTCGATAGCCGAGACTCAGCCTTCATGATCGCAATGCCCATGTCGATTTCCGCAGCGGCCTTGCATTTCTCCTCAGATTGCTGAAGCAGCACCTCAATCTCTCCCGCATAGTTGCGTCGGCTCGGTGCCGAGTTGGCAGCCTTCCAAACGGCCGCCGACGACATGTGCGGCTCAAAAACACAGTTTGGAATATTTCACCGTTGCTGTGAATGTATGTCGGCGCACGTGACAATCACAAAGACCGCGAGCCTTGACTAAAATGGACTCGACTGGTCTCGCTTGTCCATTTAGCGCATTAACGTTCACACGATCCACGAACGGAGCACGTTCCACACGCAAGATGACTGCTCTTGCGGTCGGCTCCGTGGCTCCCGCGGAACCGTCTAACCTTACACAGTCTGATCGCTGCCCTGCATGGGAGGACGTCATGAACACCAACCCTTCGCGCCGTGTCGCGTTGTGGAAGGACGCGAGCTCACCAGCGTCTCTGCACAACCGGACCTGCTCCGAGGGTTGCCTAGTCCGCCGGTGCCAACATGGCGACGCCGTGACGCCGTGTTGTGTGAAGCGATTGCAGGCCGAGTGGCCGGTCGATTGTCAAGAGCTACCATATGGCTGCGCGTTCAATAGGGAGTCGGAGCAATGGCTGAGACGGTCAGTAATTGTCGACCAGCACGCTTTGCCGCAGTTTGAGCCATCCGAATCGTGCCCTTCGATTCGAGACGTCCTCAATACCGCCAGCGTAGACCGATGGCACGCCTGGAAAGATTGCACCGAAGGCTGCTGGGACGAGCAGCAAGACGAAAGAGGCAAGGATGAGGAGCACGGGATGGCGTGCGGTGCGGGCTGCATCTTGATCGGCTGCAAGCTCCGCAGTGGCGCTCCTTGCTGCCTCAAGCGCGCGGCCGCGATTTGGGACGTGCCGTGCGAGCTGCTCCCATTTGGCTGTGCTACGGGTAGCGGGCAGTGGTCCGTCGAGCTCGCCGAGCACGCTATCCTTGGGACCAAGCATGCATCCTTCCTCGACGCACCATTCCTCGACGCGAATGGCGCTAGCGTCGGGGCCAGCATCACGTCCGACGCCAGGGTCGTCGACCTTGAGGCGGTGCCGCGGCTTGAGTCCTCAGATCAGTGTCCCTCATTCGAAGACGTGCTCAACACAGGGCGCAAGAAGCGTTGGGAACTTTGGGACGATGTGCGCTCCGACGGACTCGACCGGTGCGCCGACCGTTGCTACCAGCCCCACGGCTGCGCCTCTGGCGCTCACGCTCCGTGTTGCGTGGTCCGGCGACGCGCCGTCTGGCCGGAACCGTTGGCACACGAGATGCATAAGTGCAGCGGGCTGCCCTATGGCTGCTCTGGACGTCTCGCACGGCACGGCCTCTTTTACGTCGACTGGAACAGCTTCACGCACGCCGTGTTCGTCTCTGGTTGGGCTGCATGCATCGCTCGTTGGTTCTGCGCGGCGGCTGCGTTCGTCGCGGGGCTACTCCTGCTGACGACCGTGTGGCTGGCCAGCCAGCGACGGCTGCGGCGGCGCCTCCCAGTGGCCACCCTCGCGTCCCTGATCGTGTGCATGGCGACGCTGGCGGCTGAGCGCGCGGCCGCATCCGTTTCGGCGATCACGGACCGCGCTGTCGAGCGGGTGCTCGCCGAGCTCGGTGAGCCCCCCTACCTGCTCGACTCCCTCTGAGTATGCGCGAGCGAGCAGGAACTACCGACGCCAAAGAGGCCTTGAGTCTTTGTGTGTGTGTTGCCGAAACGATCGTGCCGGCTGCCGGTGCCGCGTACTCGTCACGTCAGCCGCACAGGCCACAGCGGGGAGCGGCGGCCCGGTGGTGTATTCGATACGATAGCGCTTAGCGGCGAGTTTTAGAGACAGATCGTTCTATAATAGGCCAGACAGCTTTACGCAGTTTTCCGTAAAGTGCGCACTTAAGTATCGCAGCCCTACGCTAGACTGAAGTACTCCCTACTCGACTCCTATTTTCGTTAGCTAGGAAGCTAGCCCCGCCACGCAAGTGTCGGTAGGCGCAAGCGGCAAAGGCCAGTGTAGCGCTTCTCTGTTCTCACAGTGCACCGTACACAGAGAAGCGAGGGGAGATCAAGGCCCACCCAATCGCGCCCGCCTCGGCTCCCTGCCGCCCACGCCGTTCGAGCGAGCTGCTGCTGGTATGACCAGGCTCGCGATCTCCGCCGGGAGCAGCGCGGCACAGTGCACCTTGGCTCGTCGGCGCCGGGCGCGCCAGCACAGCTCGTGGAGGGTCATATTGTACGCAAAGCCGCCGCCGCGCCAGAGGAAGAGGTGGCGATGGCGCCAGAGCGAGGCCTGCAGCGCGGCGCGCTGCTCCAGGGAGACAGCTTCCAGCACGGCGGGGAGCGTCCGCAGCGCCGTCTTGGGCAGGCCGCGCAGCGCGAAGCTCCCATAGTCGATTGCATCCTCGAACCACGCGGCCACCTGGCTGCTGAAGAGCACAGGGATGCAGCCGGCCTCGATCGCCCAGAGCAACCGCACGCCCCAACCCACCCCGAGCGGCGCGAGGCAGTAGCGCGTACTCGCGTAGTCCTCGGCGTATGTGGGCGAGCGGTCCACCACCTTGAACCCCGGCGTCAGCCGCTGGTACTTCCACAGCAGCTGCCGCACGCCTTCAGAGTAAGCCTCGCGCTCGAGTTGCTCGTCGGGCGTTTGGTCGACCAGATGCTTTTCCTGCCACCAGAGGAGGATTTGCACGTCGAGCGATCAGAGGCAAGTCTTGGCACTTGGAGCCACTCACGGACATCCTGATACACTCAGATGCGATCGGAAGGTCCCCGGAAGGTCCTCGAAAGGTCCTCGGAAGTCATCAGCGGACATCAGAGGCATTCACCGGCACGTTGCCGGCGAAGAAGAAGGTGCCCGGGCGCTGCTCGAGCGGCGCGAGGCCGCGCGCGAGGTACGCCGGCTGCGCGACCGTTGGCACGTCCGGTGGGATCGCGACATCCTTGCCGGGCCGCCCACACGAGTCGCGCGAAGTCGCGTACGCTTCGGTCACGTTGAGCTTCAGATAATGAGCGGCGATGATGGAGCCGCGGAGCGACGGCAGTCGATTGAGGTCACAGCCGCCGCCGTCGCCGCTCGTGATCCACACGTGGTCGCGCTCGCGCCATGCCGCCGGGAAGCGGCGCGCCACCTGCGCCGCCGCGTGCTCATAGTACTCAAGTAGTCCGTCCATATTCGTGCCGAAGGCGGGAACGAGGGCCAGATCGGCGAGGGAGGCTGATGCGGCGAGCGACGGCGCGTCGGCGAGCAGCGTGGCCAAGAAGAGGTGGTACGTGTTAAAGATCGGGTCGGGATCCGAGCCCATCTGGTGCCGACGTAGCACCACCGCATCCAAATCGTACACGTGCACACTAAAGTGCGACGAGGCCGCTGCCGTGCGGCCTCGCCCGCCGCCGCCGCCGCCGCCGCCGCCACCACCGCCGCCACCGCCACCGCCGCCGCCTATCATCTTGGCTGCCGCCGCTCCGTCATACGCGCACGCGGGTCCAAAAAACGGCGGCGTGCACGAGCAGAAGCCGTCGAGGCACACGCCACGCGACGAGCAGTTGTTGTAGCACAGTGTCGGCAAGTGGCGCTCACACGCGCGACCCTCGTAGAAGCCGTCGCACTTGCAAAACGCACGCTCGAGCAGTTGCGGCCGGCGCGTGAGCCACGCGCGTTCTGCAATGCAGGCCCCTCGTTCGGAACATCGTCGGGGGCAGTGACGGTGCGCCACGTGCACGAGCGCTGTCTCCTTGAACTCGACACCGAGGGCTCTGTCCGCAGGCAACGGCTTCAGCCGACGCAAGCTTCTGCGGTCGAGCTGATAAAACGTTGCGCGTACGCTGTTGATAGACGGCACGTCAGAGAGCGGTTCGGACTCGCCGGTGCGCTCGAAGCACACCGGGAAGATGTGCACAGCAAACGCGCCGCTGGCCAGGCACTGACGCACGCATTCGCAATGCTGAGGCCGGCGGACTGCGCAGGAGACGGCTGTGGAAGCAGGGCGTACGCGGCACGCAGGAAGCGCAAACGCCTCGCAGTACGTGCCGTTTCTGCCAATGGGGCACGTGCAGCGCTGATGGAATGGGTTGAAGTTACCGCCTCCACTGCAAATCGCTCGTGACATCTCAAGAGAATCAAGTCAAGGCAAGTCAAGTCAATTCCTTATTTGGTGTTTCAGAACGCCGAACCGGCGAGCTACCAAATGCGTCTCCGCCCAATCTCACAAGTTCCGCGGAACTGGACCATTTCTTTTCACGCACTCTTCCGGAAGCGCCGCTTCACAGTCAATGTTTTTTCGACTCACAACTGTGGCCCAAGTCGCCTTGCGTGCTTGCGAAGACAGCGAAGTGATCTTGCCTACAGCATCGACATGTCGCACGCCTTCGCCGCCGATGATGGGGATCTCGACGCTGCCCCGTACACGGAGACCCAGTTCCAAGCCTCATACTCCTACTCGAGTGCGAATTCGTCCACCATGCCCATCATGATGGGGTTCGTCTTCCTGGGCTATTTTGCCCTCCTCACTGTCTACCTGTCCTTCTGCTGCGTGGGCCGCCAGGTCTACAGCTTCCAAGCGCTCACCAACGTCGAGCAGCAGACGATTGCTGGCGGCAAGCCCCAGTTGCCTGGTCCAGTTGCACATCTCGACGAGATATGGCGCAAGCAGTTCATCGTCAAGGTGTACGGCATCCTGTGCATTCAGCTGGCAGTGACCGTCGCCATCTGCTTCGGCATGATGCAGTAGGCTCAGCCCCTCCCCCATTCCTCAGCCTCCGATCCCCTCTACCGCATGCACGAGTGCCACGCCCCGCTCGCTACGAGCACGCACTCTTCCGAATTCCTGCGGTTCTCACCGTCGTCTTCCGGTGTTCTCCTTCTGCCCTGCCAGATTTGGCGGTTACAAGCTGATGGTCTGGACGTATACCGATGGCGCGTGGACCCGCCTTGCATCCTTCGTCGGCACCCTCTTCTTTCTCATCTCGCTCATGTGCTACAAGAACCGGCACCCGCTCAACCTCATCCTGCTCGGCCTCTTCACCTTGAGCATGTCGTACCTCATCGGCGTGTCGTGTACCGCGTACGCGGCGCTCGGCTACTCAGTGGTGGTGGTCGAGGCGCTTGCGATCACGTCGCTCCTCTTCGTCGGCCTCACCATGTTCGTCATGTACTCGAAGATGGACTTCTCGTTCCTCGGCATGGTGCTGCCCGTGCTCTTCTTGAGCCTGCTCATCTTTGGGCTGTTCACCATGCTCGCCTTCGACTCGTTCGCGATGCGCCAGGCGTACGCGCTTGGTGGCTGCCTGCTCTTCGTGCTTTACATCCTCTTCGACACTTCGATGATCATTCAGCACCTCGAGTACGACGACTACGTGCTCGGCGCGGTCGAACTGTACCTCGACTTCATTAACCTCTTCATGTTCGTCTTGCAGTGCCTTATGACCGGTCGGCGCGATTGAGCAGACTACCCGTGGGCGCGGCCACCTTGCAGCTCAGACAGATCATGCGCGGCGCTTCTTCGGGGACGCGCGGTGGAGGACACTGTGAGAGAGGTGTGAGGGCACCGAGACGTGCGGTGTGAGGACACCGAGAGTGAGGTGTTTAGGAACACCGAGTAGTGAGGTGTGCAGGTGTGAGGACACCGAGAGGGCCTCGCCCGGCGGCGCGGCTCGCCCCATCTCCCCGCCGGGGCGCCGGCCACCCGAGCCGGGTATGCGGGACAATCCCGCGCGTCGCGCGTCGCGGTCCACTAACGTAATCGTCAGACGTCACCGTTGCTAGAAGAAGCGTTGTTTGCTTGTTAGCCCGGGGTAGGATCATGGTATTGGTAATTGGTATTGCGAATTGGTAATCGGGTTCATTCCCGCGACGCCCGCGGCGCGCGCGACGACGGCGTCCGCGGGGACGGGTGCTCTCTACATTAAATTTCACAGCCCTGGTCGTCGGGGCGTGCGGACAGGTTCTGACGTGAGCCCGCGAACCGCCAGCGAACCACCGTGCCGGTGAGGCCTCCCACCGCACAGAGGACTTGAAACACAGAGGTGATGTGCGTCGCTGCGTCCCGGTCCCTTGCTGTGCTAATAGCCGAGCACACGTGCAATGAAGGCTTCTTGTTGAGACTCAAGTGCGTCCTTTGCATCCGCGACGGGCTGCGCCTCTTCCTGAGCCGGCGCCTCGCTTGAGGGCGGCTCGTTTGCGACCTCGCCTTCCAGTTGAGTGTGCTGTCCTGCTGGAAGTATGCAGCGGCTGATGAGAGCGTCTTGGCTCTGCTGAAGTGCATGGTCGTCCAAGCGATGCCGCAGGGCCCTGATCTTCGCGTGCGCCGCCTTGAGCTCGGCTTCTTGCTTCTGCAGCTGAGCCGCCTGCTTCGAAAGCTGCGCTTGGTTTCGTGCCTCCAGGCTCTCAACGGCAGAGGCTGCAGCCGCTGAGGCGGTGGCAGTGGCTTCGTTGCGCTTGCGCATTTCCCAAGCATGCGCCTTAGCCTGCCGTTCAAGCTTCAATCGCAGATCCTCATTCTCGGCCCGCATCGCCGCCGATTCGCGATGTGCGGCTGCAAGCTGTGCGATCAGCTGCCGCTCTCTTTCCCTGCGAGTTGCCAGGTCGCGACGCAGCGAGTCCAGCGAGGACGCGTCGTTGCTGGCGAGATCGCTGCGCAGGGAGCGCAGGTATTCGCATTGCGCGGCGAGGATGCTGGACACGTCGTTTCTGGCGAGATCGCCGCTTATGGCTGCGTGACCCGCCGATGAAGCTACTGCAGTGCCCATGACTTCTTGTTCTTCGGCGCGGGAAAATTGATTCATTCACACCATCACATAGACTTTCACACCTCGTTAACGACACACCAACACGTAGCGCGCGCGGCGCGGCGTCCTCCTTGCGCTTGGCCACGCTTGTATGTTTTTCGCGTAGGTTGTCGAGGGTCCGGCGTCAATGGTCGGCGCGGGGTGAGACGGCGGCGTGTACGAGTACGTTTAACGTTACGTGTTAGGAAGTTTTGTATTTTCCAGGAGACGACGCCTCTATTTCTATAGCTTAAAGGATTAAAACTCTTCAAACGATCCCACCTCACGTCACATGTCCTAAATCGGTCTGAGCGGGCACCTCCGGATCCGATCTACTCGTGGCCGGCGGCAGCAACGAGGCATGCGGCGGCGAGCGCGGCGGTGGCGAGAGCGGCAGTAGCGAGCGCGGCCCGCGTCCGGGGCACAGCAGCTGCCTGCGCCAACCCTGCACACAACCTCTTCTCGAACGAGTCCCGACGGTCACACTCGAGAAGCAGGGCCCAAGCTCGAGCGACACTCATCTCCTTGCCCTGGGTCATCGCCTCCAGCACCGTGTCGCAGCCGTCTGGTTGGCCAAAGGTCGAGAAGCGCAGCCGGACGCCGGCGAGCCGAGCGGCGAGCACCTGCTGAGTGAACTTGTGCGCGGGAAAGCCGCCAAAGACGCCGCAGCCCCAGCGCCCCGTTGAAACAATGGGCTTTCCGACAGAGCGAACCGAGCCAGGAGCCGCAACGGTGGTAGCCCGGGCGGCGAGCGCAGCGAACGAGGTGTACGCCTTGCGCAGGTCACGCATCTGGTTGGCCTTATGGAAGTGTCCTTGTGTACACGCGTCGATCGTCAGGATGTCATGGATGCACCGCCCGTCGCCGCTGCCCGACCCGCGGCTCGCTGGGATCGGCCCTGTGCACTCGAATGTCCCTAGGTACCCTTTGTAGATTACGTACCGGCGGCAGCCTGCAGCGTAAATGACGCACGCACGGGAGGCAAACGGCGGGTCATTGCACACATGCCGCCTCCTGGGCACTGAGCAACTGCGTGCTCTTACCGTAGACATTGATGACCTCGTCATCGGACATGCGACCCAAGAAGATCAGGCCGACGTTGAACTCTGGGCAGCAGACCTGCAGAATCTCCTCCTGCGTCGCGCTTGAAATGAAGCACCCGTAGCCAAAGTCAGCGTTGGCGAAGTTGACGAAGCCTCGGCAGTTGGGCTCATCTACCCATGCTGCCTCCATGCTGCCTGCATGCAGCCGAATGTCGTCCTGGCCGACGCCATCGCTCGGGAGCAGCGGCACTTCCGTAGCGCCCTCGAGCATGGACGACATCTCCTCCATGGATGGGCATTCCACGCGCTCAAAGGTGACGGTGCGCTCGTCGTCGGCCGTGCCCTCGATTGAGAGCTGCTGGCTGAAGTAGAGAAGCAGCGCTGCAGTCTTATGTGCGGCAACGCTGCTTCGGACCCTGTGGACGTCCAACAATTGGCGCGAAAAATCGAGGCCGCCTTTGTGGCGCTTTGAGCCACTCATCGCATCAACAACGTTGCCGAGCATGGCATTTGCAAGGATGCCGCGGCATTGGGCCGCGGAAAGATCTCGAGATGAGCCGAGTGGAAGCGGCTCGAGTGAAGGAGGAGAGCTCAAGAGCTCGAGTGCCCATCTCTTTATAGCCGCAAAGAGCGTACGTTCATCAGCGCACGTTTCCATGCAACGCAAGGACCAGACAGCGTTGTACGCTGCAGCGATCTCCTCGACTGGCTGCGTGCCGCTCACGCTGGTGCATTCTGAAAACTGCTTGGCAGGGGCCAAGTCCGAGGCGAGCGCAGCGTGCGCCCGATGAAAGAGCGACGTGGGTGCTGCGGTCGAGCCCATGGTCGGAGACTGGTGACGACGAGGGATCCGAAGAGACCCCTCCTGAAACCCAAAAGGGGCTCGTGAGGCGACCTCTGTGAAACCCACGAGAGATCTCTCAGCGCATTCCACAGAAAAAAAGTCAGCAATTTTTTGAGGACTGTATCCTGAAGCGCTTGATTTGACTTTGAGAACAGGAAGACACTCACTTCTGTATACATGTACCCGGTACCAGTTGTATCTCGAACGCGGAGCTCCGCGTTTGTCGGGCGTCCACAACCACAGGACTTTGACGCGCGGCAAACATGGGCCTCGCAATCTTGCATGCGATCCTCGCGTTCAGCGCTCAACGCGCGCAACGGCTGCCCCGAACACAGCTGCGTGCCAGAGCTGTCTCTCTAGCAGCAAACCCAACGATCTATGTGGGGGCCACATTGCCCTCGGCTGAGGTGCAGACGACAGCAGGAGCGGCAGACATCCGTAATGTGCTGGGCAAGGGCCGATCCATTCTGGTCGGCATGCCCGGCGCCTTCACGCCAACATGCACCAATGACCACCTTCCTGGTCTCATTCGGAGTGCACCAGCCCTTGCCGACCTTAACATCAAGAAGATCGTGGTCGTGACTGCCAACGACAACTATGTGAACACCGCATGGTCTCAGAGCGTCTGCTCGTGCTTGAAGCTCGACCAGGACAACCTGCCGGTCGAGTTTGCGGCTGATCCCGTCGGCGAGCTTCTCGAGGCTTTAGGGACTATTGCCTTCCTCGGCAAGGGGTTGGGCGTGCGCTCGAAGCGTTTTGCGCTCATTGCCGAAGACGGCGTGGTAAAGCATGTGGTGATCGAAGAGGACCCAGACCAACTGACGGTGACTTCTGCCGAGGCGCTGCTGTCCGTGGCAGGGGTCCTCGAGCGCAAGGCCCGCTCGGCCGCGGCTGAGATGGCGGTCGCAGCCGAGATCTACAAGATGAAGCCGCTCGAGGCGCTCGCTTTCCTGAAGGCGCAGAGCGCCACGCTGCTAGCCGCCGGCATGGACGCAGACGAGCTCAATGAGGCGATTGACATCGTGGCGGGTGCCTCTGGCTTTGCCTCTGCGGCGCAGGTCGGCACCACCGAGGGTGGCGCTGCCGCCGAGCCGAGCAGCGCGGCGACGATCGGCGCGGCGTTGGCGGCGTTGGCGATCGGTGCGGGCGCATACTATGTGTACGGGGCGCAGGGTGGCGACCTCTCGAAGCTGGGCTTTGATGTCTCGACGACTCTGTCGACCGTGGTCATACCGCTCCCTATCTCGTAAAAACAAGACTAGAGTGCGGTATAGGAGAATACACGTTACCTACGCGCTCTGCCGTTCCGAGTTCGTGGAATCGTGCCCTGCGCGCCTGGCCCTGCGTTGGCCGTAGTGCTGTATGCGGTATCCGCGATATATCCGCGATCGGTACACGACGGGCAGCCGACACCCCGACAAACCCCGACAGCGTACCGTACCGAATACCTTCGCGCGTACCTCGCGGCGTGTGCGGGTGGCGTGCCCCCCTCAGAGTTGTGTGTATTCAACTATTCATACCGGTACCGGTAAGAATGAAACAGCTGTGGGCTGTGGTCCGCCGCTCGCCCGCTCCTTGCAGTCCCTGCACTGCTCCTGGCTGTGCTCGAGTATGGCGTGGTTCGGCTCCCCAAGAGGGCCTCCGAACGCGGCTTCCTCGTTCACTCATCTCATAAGCAGCTCGCTGGAGCGGCGGTTTCCGAAGAAATTCGCCAGCGCAGGGCATACGAGCGGCTTGACGATCGGCACCTTGCGCGAAGCCGAGCGCGGCGGCACAGCCGTTGTGGTCATTTGCGTAGACCTAACGGAGCAAGTGCTCGCGGAGGCCATCTCGCTACACGCGAATGTCATCATCGCGTGTTCGCTGTTCCCGAGCGAGCCGTTGCGCTCTTTGCGCGTCGACGAACCCGTCGGCCGCATCGTGCTTCGATGTGCGCAGCAGAGCATCGCAGCACACTGCCTGAGCTCAGCGTGCGCCAACGCACCGGGTGGCGTGGCCGACTGGCTGGCTAAATCGATCGCAAGCGGAGCGACACGGCCAATCGTGCCGCACGCCGAATGCGCCGAGGCGGGCGAGGGGCGGCTGCTCGAGTGCAACGAGGCGATCTCGCTCTCTGCCATCATAGCGCGTCTGAAGGACATTCTCGGTGTGCGCCACCTGCGAATATCGCTCGGCGCGGTCGTGGACGAGCTAAACATCGCCAAGGCGAGCGACTCGTGCTTCATCAAGTCGATCGCCGTGCACATCGGTGAGGGCGGCGAGCTGCTGCACCACCTCATGCGACAGCCCGGTGCAGCCTTCTCTGGAGTCTTCCTCAGCGGAGAGATGCCGCACGCGGATCTGCTTGCCGCGAGCGCCAAGGGCATCATCGTGGTGCTCGCGGGGCAGTCGACTGTCGAGCGCGCGTTCCTGCGCCAGCTTCGGCAGGACCTGCAAGCGGAGTTCACCGACGCCGACTGGAATGTCAAGATCAAGTGCTCGGAGACAGACTGCCACACGCTGACAGTCGTCTGAATAAAAAGCTCGAAATGTTGGCTGAATACGCGGTAGACGTCGAGTGACGTCGTACTGCGACGATGATCGATTGAGGCTGAGCGGCGGCAGAGGCGGTCTCATGCCATCCTGTCCGGTCCGGTCTCCGGTGCGGCTTGCCCCCGGCCCCGCCGACCCCCGCGCTCGCAGTCTCGCCGTCGCGGTCCACGATAACGGTTACTGCAATTCCCAGCGAGGTTTGCATGGAAGCATTAGAATCGTGAAATTATTACGTATAGATCGCGTGTGTAATCGAATTAGCGGTAGCATGTAGCGTCCGTACGAGAGTCGACACTGCCGACGAGTGCCTATAGCGTTAACGTCGGGGCCCGCGCGGGAACGCAGGAAAGACCGCTCGTGCCTCGTGACCGCATTAGCAGGGGGCTGAACGCGCCAGAAAGACACCCGACCGCTCGGACACGCAAGAGGCTTAACAAGAGGCTTCCGCACATGCAATCACGCAAAGTCGTTTACATCGACTTCGATTCCGATATGCAGAGCTCTGCATATCGTTCCATGCTGCCTGTTGGCGTGTGTTACTTACTTACTTACGTTCCATCCTTCTGAATTCTTCTGAATTGTCTGTCCCACACCGTAGCGCGGCCGCACCTAGTTATGGCGTCGTCGGCTGGTCGTAGGCCGCCACGCGCCCGAGTTATTTAGCATACCCTCGGATGGGTATGAACTGCACCCTGGGTATGAACTGCACCGGTCATTGGGGCTGGATGGGCTGGAAGCGCATCATCGCGAACGAGTTGCGCAGATTCTCTACGTAGACGTCCTTGGCCATGGTGGTGAGCATCACGACGCCGAAGCCGGCGCCGACGAAGAAGTTGCCCTCATAGTCGAGGTCACCTTCCCTGATCAGCATCGCGAGAGGATGCTTCTCACCGTATAGTCCGTGGTTGTCGATCGTGTTCATGCTCTGATGCTGCTTGAAGGCCTCGGTACCTTTCGTGAACTTGTCGAGCTCGTTGACGATGCGCTGGTCGAATAGGGTGCCCCAATGGAAGACCTCATCGTCTGAATAGTGCGTGAAGTCGACGGCCTTGTCGCGCAGGCGCACGTACAGCGTTTGTCCGAGCCGCATAGCTTCAACCACCTGCCTCCTTGTTTCCTTGATGATGAGGGCGCGCGTGCGCGTACCGAGCTTCTCGTCCATGAACATGGCCGTCGCCTCGACGAGTTGCGCGATGGGCGTGGGCGGCGGCTCGAGCGGCTCCGACGGTATTGACAACACGCCCTCCACCACAATACCAGGCGCAGGCGCTGGTGTCTTGACCTCACATAGCTCGAGCCACAACTTGTCCACCCGCGCACCGGAGGTATTGTCGATGAGCAACGGCGTGAGCCCAATACGGCGCGCGTGCGCGATTGCGGCGAGCATGCCCGTCACGCCGTCCGCGTCCCACGGACCCGACTTGTTGCGCATGGACACCTGCCACACGCCGCGCGGCGTCCCGTTCGTGAGAGTCTCCATCCGGTCCCAAAACTGCTTCCGACGCGTCTCAATGGGCACCTCCATCGCATCGAGCTCGTCTAGGATGGACTTGGCTTTCTTCATATCGGCCCGCACGTCCACAAAGCTGGAGCCGCCGGCACCACTGGAGCCCGCCGCACTGGTGGCAGCGCCGGGCAGAGTGAGGGTCACCGGGTCCTGCTTGGGCTTTTCATATTTCTTGAATGTCCACTCCCGCTGCGGCGGCCATCGCAGCGGCGAGAGTGGCACAAAGGACAGCGGGGAGCGTGGCATGAAGGACAACTTGCCTTTCGACGAAGTGCCGCTAGGCGCCTTCGTTTTGGATTTCGGATGTGCACTTTTCGCTCGCAGAATTTTCTTCTTCAACGGCGATTGCGGCCCATGGTAAGCCTCAACATTGGCCTCCATATCGTTGAGCGCCGCGAGAAATTCTGCCTTGCTGATCAGACCATCGTGGTCACCGTCGTATTTGGCGAGGACCTCCGCAATCGTCTCCAGCGTCCAGTAGGCTTTGAGCTCCTGCCCGTGTCGCTGGACCTCGTCGTAGATATTCACGATAGAAATCTTCTTGTTCTTGTCGCCACCATCGGCGCCGCCAAATAGCTTGTCCGCCTCTGCTGTGTTCGTGCGCAACCTTGCGCCGATTGTTGCCAGGCCACCGCCAGGTTTTGCGGTTGACGCGCCACCGCCCATCACCCGGAACCGATTGTTGCCAGGCCACCGCCCATCACCCGGAACCGATGAACATTGTTACCGTATACCGGTCAACTCCTGTGCGTGCGAAAGTTGTATAATCCCACTAAAGGGTTTCGTCGCGCTTTCGCGCGCCGCTCTGCTGCTGTGTCACATTCGGGACACATGGGTGGTACGGTACGTACTGGATCGGTCATTAAGATGCCCGTCGGGTTAGCACTTCCTCTCGGGAGTGCGGACCATTGGGTAGGTGAGGTCCCCGTGTCCGGGACCGGGAGCATAACGCTATTAGCGCTACGTACCCTTCTCCGTCCAGGGACGCTCTGACAGGGTATAGGCGCGTGGTGCGGCGGACTCAGACCGCCGAGTCCACCAGAGCACGACGCCACCCGCCTATGCTGCATGCGCATGTCGCGCGCCGCGCGCGCGCGCTCTCTTGCCTCTCAGTCGCGCTGCGGCGCGGCCCTGGACTGCCTGACGTGGGCGCGGACCTCTTGGATCCACGCGCCCACATTGCGCTCCACCGCCTCCAGGAGGCTGCCATCTGTGCATGGAACATCTGTTAGAACATCTGTGGGGTGCCGCCTCTCGGCAGCCCCCTCGGTGAGCAATCACGAGGTAATCGTGATGTAATCATGATGCAATCATGATCAGGTTGATGAGCCATCGCTGGCACTCAGCCTCTTATGCGCTCGTAGCCGGCGGTCGGCGCGCGTGGCGCGCGAGCGAAGCGCAGGCCGCCTCTCGGCGGCCCCCTCGGTGGGCAATCACGAGGTAATCATGATGCAATCACGATCAGGTTGATGCGCCATCACTGGCACTCAGCCTTGATGCGCTCGTAGCTGGCGGTCGTCGCGCGTGGCGCGCGAGCGAAGCGCAGGCCACCTCTCGGCAGCCCCCTCGGTGAGCAATCACGGGGTCATCACGAGGTAATCATGATGCAATCGCGATCAGGTTGATGAGCCATCGGGGGCACTCAGCCTCTGATGCGCTCGTAACTGGCGGTCGTCGCGCCATGGCGCGCGAGCGAAGCGCAGGCCGCCTCTCGGTAGCCCCCTCGGTGAGCAATCACGAGGTGATCATGAGGTAATCACGATGCAATCATGATCAGGCCGATGAGCCATCACTGGCACTCAGCCTCTGATTTGCACGTAGCGGGCGGTCGGCTCGCGTGGGGCGCGCGAGCGAGGCGCTGGCCGCCTCTCGGCAGCCCCCTCGGTGAGCAATCATGACGTAATCATGATGTCATCATGATCAGGTTGATGAGCCATCCCTGGCACTCAGCCTCTGATTTGCACGTAGCGGGCGGTCAGCTCGCGTTGCGCGCGAGCGAGGAGCTGGCCGCCTCTCGGCGGCCCCCTCGGTGAGCAATCATGACTTAATCATGATGCAATCATGCTCAGGCCGATGAGCCATCACTGGCCCTCAGCCTCTGATTCGCACGTAGCGGGCGGTCGGCTCGCGTTGCGCGCGAGCGAGGCGCTGGCCGCCTCTCGGCGGCCCCCTCGGTGAGCCATCATGACGTAATCATGATGCAATCATGCTCAGGCCGATGAGCCATCACTGGCCCTCAGCCTCTGATTCGCACGTAGCGGGCGGTCGGCTCGCGTTGCGCGCGAGCGAGGCGCTGGCCGCCTCTCGGCGGCCCCCTCGGTGAGCGATCATGACGTAATCATGATGCAATCATGCTCAGGCCGATGAGATGAGCCATCACTGGCCCTCAGCCTCTGATTCGCACGTAGCGGGCGGTCGGCTCGCGTTGCGCGCGAGCGAGGCGCTGGCCGCCTCTCGGCGGCCCCCTCGGTGAGCCACCACGATGTAATCATGATGCCATCATGATCACAGGCTGATGAACCACCGCTGGCACTCAGCCTCCGAAGCGCTCGTTAGGGGGCGGTCGGCGCACGTGGCTAGCGAGCGAGGAGCTGGCCGCCTCTCGGCGGCCCCCTCGGTGAGCAATCACGATGTAATCATGATGTCACCGTGATCAGGTTGATGAGCCATCACTGGCACTCAGCCTCTGATTCGCACGTAGCGGGCGGTCGGCTCGCGTTGCGCGAGAGCGATGCGCTGGCCGCCTCTCGGCGGCCCCCTCGGTGAGCAATCATGACGTAATCATGATGTCATCATGATCAGGTTGATGAGCCATCACTGGCCCTCAGCCTCTGATTCGCACGTAGCGGGCGGTCGGCTCGCGTTGCGCGAGAGCGAGGCGGTGGCCGCCTCTCGGCAGCCCCCTCGGTGAGCAATCACGATGCAATCATGATGCCGTCATGATTGGTTGATTAGCCACACCGCGGGCACTCAGCCTCTGTTTCGCACGTAGCGGGCGGTACACTGCGATCGTCGTGCGCGGCCACCTTTCGGTACAGCCCGGTCGGCGAGCAGTCACGAGGTTATCCATGATGCAATCATAGTTGTATGAGATGATGAGCCACCGCGGCGATCGGCCGTGTGGCCGCCACTCGGCGTCCCTCTCGGTACCCTCTCGGTGTGCGATCCGAGGTGATCATGATGCACTCATGATTGATATGATGAGCCATCGCGGGCCATCAGCCTGCTATACGCGATCACGGATCGGTATCGGGCCGTCGACGCATCTTGCGCGTCGTTGCGGTGCGGTGCGGTGCGGTGCGATGCGGTGCGGTGCGGTGTGGTCTGCGGGTATACGCTGAGGTGTACAATCGTCGCGCAGCGAGCGAGCGGAGCGCGGGCCGCCTCTCGGCAGCCCCTCAGTGAGCCATCACGGTACCCTCGGTAGCCCCTCGGTGGGTGATCACGATGTAATCATGATGCCATCATGATCGGGCTGATGAACCACCACTGGCATTCAGCCTCCTATGCGCTCGTTAGGGGGCGGTCGGCGCGCGTGGCTAGCGAACGAGGCGCGGGCCGCCTCTCGGCAGCCCTTCGGTAGCAACTCGGTGGGCAATCACGATGTGATCATGATGCCATCATGATCAGGTTGATGAGCCATCGCTGGCACTCAGCCTCTGGTTCGCTTGGGAGCAGTCAGTTGGCGCGCGTGGCGCGCGAGTGAAGCGTGGGCCGCCTCTCGGCAGCCCCCTCGGTGAGCAATCACGATGCAATCATGATCGAGTTAATGAGCCATCACTGGCACTCAGCCACTGATGCGTTCGTAGCGGGCGGTCAGCGCGCGTGGCTATGGCGTGCAAGGGGGTCGGCCGCCTCTTGGCGGCCCCCTCGGTGAGCAATCACACCGTAATCGTGATGCAATCATATCGGGTTGATGATCCAACAATGGCGTTCAGCCTCTCATTCGCTCGTAGCGGTTTCGTAGCGGGCGGTCGGCTCGCGTTGCGCGCGAGCGAGGCGCTGGCCGCCTCTCGGCGGCCCCCTCGGTGAGCCATCATGACGTAATCATGATGCAATCATGCTCAGGCCGATGAGCCATCACTGGCCCTCAGCCTCTGATTCGCACGTAGCGGGCGGTCGGCTCGCGTTGCGCGCGAGCGAGGCGCTGGCCGCCTCTCGGCGGCCCCCTCGGTGAGCCATCATGACGTAATCATGATGCAATCATGCTCAGGCCGATGAGCCATCACTGGCCCTCAGCCTCTGATTCGCACGTAGCGGGCGGTCGGCTCGCGTTGCGCGCGAGCGAGGCGCTGGCCGCCTCTCGGCGGCCCCCTCGGTGAGCCATCATGACGTAATCATGATGCAATCATGCTCAGGCCGATGAGCCATCACTGGCCCTCAGCCTCTGATTCGCACGTAGCGGGCGGTCGGCTCGCGTTGCGCGCGAGCGAGGCGCTGGCCGCCTCTCGGCGGCCCCCTCGGTGAGCCATCATGACGTAATCATGATGCAATCATGCTCAGGCCGATGAGCCATCACTGGCCCTCAGCCTCTGATTCGCACGTAGCGGGCGGTCGGCTCGCGTGGCGCGCGCGAGCGAGGCGCTGGCCGCCTCTCGGCAGCCCCCTCGGTGAGCAAAATCTTGACTTAATCATGATGCAATCATGATCAGGCCGAAGAGCCATCACTGGCACTCGGCCTCTGATTCGCACGTAGCGGTCGGTCAGCTCGCGTTGCGCGCGAGCGAGGCGCTGGCCGCCTCTCGGCGGCCCCCTCGGTGAGCAATCATGACTTAATCATGATGCAATCATGCTCAGGCCGATGAGCCATCCCTGGCCCTCAGCCTCTGATTCGCTCGTAGCGGTCGGTCGGCTCGCGTTGCGCGCGAGCGAGGAGCTGGCCGCCTCTCGGCGGCCCCCTCGGTGAGCAATCATGATGTAATCATGATGCAATCATGCTCAGGCCGATGAGCCATCACTGGCCCTCAGCCTCTGATTCGCACGTAGCGGGCGGTCGGCTCGCGTTGCGCGCGAGCGAGGCGCTGGCCGCCTCTCGGTGGCCCCCTCGGTGAGCAATCATGACGTAATCATGATGCCATCATGATTAGGCCGATGAGCCATCACTGGCCCTCAGCCTCTGATTCGCACGTAGCGGTCGGTCGGCTCGCGTGTAGCTCGCGTGGGGCGCGCGAGCGAGGAGCTGGCCGCCTCTCGGCGGCCCCCTCGGTGAGCAATCATGACGTAATCATGATGCAATCATGATCAGGCCGATGAGCCATCACTGGCCCTCAGCCTCTGATTCGCACGTAGCGGTCGGTCGGCTCGCGTGTAGCTCGCGTTGTGCGCGAGCGAGGAGCTGGCCGCCTCTCGGTGGCCCCCTCGGTGAGCAATCATGACGTAATCATGATGCCATCATGATTAGGCCGATGAGCCATCACTGGCCCTCAGCCTCCGATTCGCACGTAGCGGTCGGTCGGCTCGCGTGTAGCTCGCGTTGTGCGCGAGCGAGGAGCTGGCCGCCTCTCGGTGGCCCCCTCGGTGAGCAATCATGACGTAATCATGATGCAATCATGCTCAGGCCGATGAGCCATCCCTGGCCCTCAGCCTCTGATTCGCACGTAGCGGTCGGTCGGCTCGCGTGTAGCTCGCGTTGTGCGCGAGCGAGGAGCTGGCCGCCTCTCGGCGGCCCCCTCGGTGAGCAATCATGACGTAATCATGATGCAATCATGATCAGGCCGATGAGCCATCCCTGGCCCTCAGCCTCTGATTCGCACGTAGCGGTCGGTCGGCTCGCGTGTAGCTCGCGTGGGGCGCGCGAGCGAGGAGCTGGCCGCCTCTCGGCGGCCCCCTCGGTGAGCAATCATGACGTAATCATGATGCAAT
>Ga0210239_100307_pt1 | contig 42493 bp, 31 predicted proteins | sample ChrtobMetP5a_0mM_FD_155451 | JGI IMG/M metagenome (GOLD analysis project Ga0210239, IMG submission 155451) | Chrysochromulina tobin associated microbial communities from unialgal haptophyte culture, Seattle, Washington, United States - P5a_0mM | ecosystem: Host-associated > Algae > Haptophytes >... | reverse complement strand
TCATCGAGCTTGCCATTCCGCTTGAGGGACCCAGTGTGATGTGGTCCGATTCCAAGTCCGCTGTCGACATGTCTCGTGATCCGGTGGCGTTCAAAATGACCAAGCACATCCTGCGTGCGGCGGAGTTCTTGCGCGATCTCGTAGCTCGTCTGGTGGTTGAAGTGCGACACTTACCGGGGCGTGTGATGGTTGCCGACCTTCTGACTAAGGCAGTGGCCCGGGTCGTCTATCACGAGCTCCTTCGCCTATTCGATGCCTACGCCGCCACTGGTGTAGTGTGCCCCGATTAGTATGTACGGCCGCATGGCTTTCGCCGCAGCCGTGAGGGGCTATCACGGGGCATGTGTATGTACAGTGCGCCAAATCGTCCCTTATACGGAAGTACTTGTTAGTTTAGTCAGGCTTAGTCAGTAACCACTGTGGGGAATTCCCTGTGGGGAATTAGTGGGTACGTGGTTGTTGTTGAGTGGAGCCATGGTGTCTCTTGCTCTCTTTCTCGCCGCGTTTGGCCCTGCGTCCACGCGATAATGTGGTGAGCGCGGGGGGACCGCGACATAACTGACTGACTGACTGAGTGACCTCGGAGCTCGCAGCGCCAAGAGTTCTCCCTGGGTATTCGCTTGTTACCTTTTGCGCCGTTTCGCAAGAACTCGCGGCAACTTTGCGTTTTGGAACGGAATTCGTGCCTTCTCCTCGTGCACAGGGTGGTGGCCCTCCGGATCATGGACGTCCACTTGCTCCTCTTGCAAGTTCTGGCCGCGCCACTCGTATCTTTCGATCCCACGAATGCGCGCATCGAGCGTGTTAGCTTCAGCGTTACCATAGGCGGTGACGTGCCGTCAAAAGGGCCGTCAGCACGGATGCTTGCAACAGCAGCCACGCCGCTATTGGATGTGGGTCCGCTACCGAGCAAGGCGCTGCTGGCAGCAATGGAAGCATGCGGCGCCGGAGACCTAGCGGATGAGATTCTCGAGCTCGAGCATCGAGGCATCAAGATAGTGGTCAACGCGAACGTGCCCGAAGGCGCGCCCACATCAGGCCGTGCCGTCCTGCGCGCCGTCGGCACCGACATGAGCTGCTTCACGCCAGAGCTCCAGAAAGAGCTGCAACACTTCGTGGTTCTCACCGACCGGCCCACCATTTCATATGGCAAAAAATTCATGCCGCCGCCCATACCCTTGCCACCGCCCCCCTCGCCCTCGCCGCCGCCGCCCTCGCCCTCACCACCGCCCCCCCTGCCCTCGCCGCCGCCAAAGCCTCCCCCGCCGTCGCCGCCCGCGATATTAAATCAACCTTGGACGCCATTGTGGCTGGGAATGGTGTTCTGGATTGGCCTTGTGCTCTGTGTGGCCACGTGGCAACAGCTTCCACCAACAGTCAAAGAGGAACTTGAGCAACGCTTTGACAGTATGACTAGATCATATCAGACCCTGTCAGACTCGCCCCCCGAGAATGCCAAAAAGGAGGTGAAGAAGGCGACCAGCCCAGCAAATAGGACGAAGGGCCGCACCAAGGATGGGTCTCCGCCCAGGTCTGTTGCCGCCGCTGATGTCCGACTGGCGGCAGCACTCCCAAGTGCCAACGAGATCCGCGCCGCGTCTCCGAGCAAGACATCTCCGATCAAGTCTGTTGCATCCAAGGAAACCAGCGCCGCGCCGGCCATCGCCGGCAGCCCCTCCGTCGCCATTCCCGCCAGTCCAACTACTGACTCCCCCCTGGATGGCGAAGTTGCGAAGGCGACGTGGATGGAGTCGTCGCCGAAACGCTCCGCTGCCGTCGCCCCCTCCGTCGCCGCCGCCCCCTCCGTCGCCGCCGCCCCCTCCGTCGCCGCCGCCCCCTCCGTCGCCGTCGCCCCCTCCGTCGCCGTTGAGCCCTCCGTCGCCGTCGCCACATCGACGCCGCCGAAACGCTCGTCACCCAACTCCAGTCCGATGAGAAACCCGACCCCGGGGTCCCGTTATGAGCAGAAGCTCAAATTCAGTCCACACGCCGATCCGGCAGCAGCTTCTCCCACATTGATCTCCCTTCAGCAGACGATCAGAGACCAGGAGCGCGCCCTTCGGGAGTTCATGGAGCGTGCAGTTCATGCCAAACGCTGAAGCAGCCCTCCGAACGTTCGAAGCACGGTAGCACGCTCGCGTTGTGTGCAAGGTTCCTGGGTGCATGTGTATGAGAGTCAGTCGTTGGTTTTAACTTTTATTCACCTATAATGTACACACACGCAACGCGAGCGCTGGCAAGACCGCGCGCAAGAGCGCCCCGAACGGAAGAAGCGAAGAACGATGTGACCGCGCGCTATATGCTACATTTCGTTTAATTCCAATGAACTCGACTCAACATCACACGGTAACCGGGGCGACATACCGGGGTAACAGGAAGGTAAAGAAGGTAACATATCGTAGCCAGGGTAACAGCGCGTTGTGTTGAACAGCAGCAGGGGTAACAGACTCGAAAACAGGTACATTATATAGCCCGCGGGGCCGGCTACCGATACTGAGCCGCGAGCGAGAGTCGACTGATGACTAGTTGACTACATGTATTCATCAATGGGCGCCTCGCATGCCGGCGCCTGCCGCGAGCTCGCGGCTCGTGTCTCCTTTCGATGCCTGGGTGCCCTCGCCATGTGTACGCTGCTGTTGGTACCTGTTGGCAATTATCGTTACCGGAAAAACAATAAACACCCAAAGGCAATTTGACCCTAGGAGACCCGAACCCGCCACCGAGCCGAAGACTGAGAGTCACCGAGGCACACTAGGGAGTCTGAAACTGAAAGTGTGGGTTGGTCGTCGGAGTTTCGTCACTCATCCAGTTTGGTGTCAAGTGCTTCGTCGCGGAGATGGATTTCGGGGAATTAAATTACGCGTCGTGGTGCACCGATTCCAACGGGAATGGTGAAGTCCTCACCAGACCTGGCCACTGCGCCAGACCTGAGCCTCGCCGACTTTGCGATGGGACGACGCCTTGGAGCTGGTGCGTTTGGCGAGGTGCATGTCGCGCGGCGCAAGCGCGACGGCAAAGATCTCGTCATCAAGCGCATCCCGATTTTGGGCTGCTCACGGCGAGAGCAATTTGACGCACTCAACGAGGTGAAGCTGATGGCCTCACTCGAGCACCCGCACGTGGTGACCTACCTTGGTTCATTTGTGGAAGCGCAGAAGCTACACATTGTCATGGAGCACTGCGCCGGCGGCGACTTGAAGCGTCTGATCGACGCTCGCAACGGCGTGCACCTTCCCGAACGTGAGGCATGGCAGTATCTGCTGCAGGCGAGTGCGGGCGTGGCGTATTTGCACGCGTGCCGCGTGCTTCACCGCGACCTCAAGTCGTCCAATCTCTTTCTCAAGGACGGCGTGCTCAAGATCGGCGACCTCGGCGTCTCGAAGCTCCTCGACTCGTCAACGCAGCTGGCGACGACGATGGTGGGCACGCCATACTATCTGTCGCCCGAGCTGTGCGAGAACGCCCGTTACGACGCCAAATCGGACATCTGGGCGCTCGGCGTCGTCGGCTACGAGCTCCTCGCCCTCGCCTACCCCTTCACCGCCAATAACCAGGCTGCCCTCATCCTGCGTATCCTGCGCGGCGGCTACGCACCTCTGCCGGAGAGTCGTTATTCTGTCGATCTTCGGGGCGTGGTGGACGCCTGCCTGCAGCCGCAGCCGGCGCTCCGCCCAACGGCCGCGCAGATCCTTGAGCTGCCCGCAGCCAAGCGGCACCGCAACGCTGTGCTCAGCGACCTCGCATCACCCATCGCAGCGCAGTCATCACCGCCGCCCGCCACGCAGCATGCCACGCTTCCGACAGCGCAGGCTCCCACCGTCGCGACGGCGGCCGAGGCGCCGGCGCCCGCACCGCCGCTGCCCTCGGCAGCTGTGGCGGCACCGACGTCGCTGAGTGCAGCTCGATCGCTTGATGAGTGCGGCGGCATTGATGAGGACTTTGGCGAGGACGACGCCGCGCTGACTGGACGATTCCCGTCTTGGCCGCCCGCCGCCTCGGCGGCGGTGGCGCAGGCACTAGCGGTGGCTGACGTGGAGGCCGACGATGGCAGCCTCTCATCGACTGAGTATGGCAGCGAGACTGGCGAAGACGATCTTCCGGAGCGCGAGGAAGGCCCGAGCGTCGCCATCCACTGTGGGAACGCGAACGACGAGGAGAACGATGACCACCGACGCATGCTCGCATTCATGGCGGAGGTCGTGAACGGTCCAAAGGGGGAGGCGCGCTCTCCCGGGCGCTCTCCCGCGGCGCGACCGTCGCCAGCGGGGCGTGCGGCGGCGTATGCCGTCAAGGAGATGGCGCGAAAAGAGCTCCGGCGGTCGGGAGCCTCGCCGCGGCATGCACGAGAGCTCGACGCACCAGGTGCGAAAGAGTTGGTGGGCCTCGCTAAGGATTTGAGTCGTCAAGCGCCTGGGACAGCGCACTCCATGGCGGCACTCGGCGGCGCATCACGGCAGTCGGCGCCAGTCGGTGCCGGCGGAGGAGGAGGAGGAGGAGGCAGCGGTGGCGTCCGCTGTGCTCGAGCGCTCGCCACGGCGCCGCCGAACAAGGTCGGAGGCATTCGGGTGGAAGTTGCGGCGGGCAGCGCACCGGCAGGCGCTGCCGCCGTTCGCAGCCCGCCCGGCGCCGTGGCGAGCGCGGGCGCCGTGGCGGTGGCGAGCACGGGCGCCGTGGTGGGCTCCGGCGCACGGTATGCGGCGGCGGCGGCGGCGGCGGTCTCAGGCAATCGGAATCGCGTGCGAGGCCGGTTCAACGGGCCCCCGGATGTGGGACTCTCCGCTGCACGGCTGGGGATTCACGACGCGTTGCGCAAGGCAGAGGAGCGGCGCCAAAGGGAGGAGGAGCGCCGAGCAGCGGCGTCCGCGGCCGCGGCCGCGGCGGAGGCCGCTCGTTTGGCGTCAGAGGAGGCCAGTCGCGAGGCGGTGCTACGCTCGCGTCAGCTGCGCGCCGAGCACTCAGCCCGAGTCCAAGCCGCAATGGCTGAGCAGGCATCGGCGGCGTCGGCGGCGTCGGCGGCGTCGGCGGCCGCAGCGCGGCGCGGCGGCGCGCGGCCACCGACCGCGGCGCGGCCGGGGCTGTCGAGGCTTCACGCACTCGAGAGCGAAGCCTATCGCCGGCAGCCTATGGACGAAACCGACGAAGCCCATTGCCGGCAGCCCGAACTCTTGGAGGACGAGGCAACGGGAGCGGCAGGGATGGCGGAGGCGACGGGGTTGGCTGAGATGGCGGAGGCGGACGCGACAGGTGCAGCGGCAGGACAGTCGACGGTCTCCGGGCGCCGTCGTGGCCCCCCGCCGCCGCCTGTGACGATCCTGCCTGCAAGCGCGGGCACCTTCGCGGCCTCTTCACCGTGGCTTCCCATTCCGGGGATCGCCCATGAAGAAGATGAGTACGATGAAGACGGCGACGGCGGCGTGGAGGACGATGAGGATGACGGCGATTTGGAGGACGAGAAGCTTGATTTAAACGACGCGACGTTGGGCGAGGCGGTGCTGCTGGACGACGACGCGGAGGATGAGCCGCAGGACGATGATGAAATGTAAGAGCATAATTTGAAGTTTTAGTTTGTAAAGTAACTAGGGTTTCGTCCGAAACATCGCTAGTCTGCGTTATTCGCTTTCGCAGGAGAGGCCCTGGGGCCCGTCGCGGTGAGAGGCACGTACAGGACGCATCCGATGCCATCCGGCCAAACTCGGTCCTCCCGAGGGCGCCGTGCGGTGCCTCCTTCCGTATCTGAAGCCGAGAAGTCGCTGCTCGAGGTGCCCACGCCCCTCGCACCCATCTCCTTCCAGAAAAGGTTCCCCCTCGCTGACTGCTGCGCGCGCGCCGCAGGCGATGGCCATGGTGCATACCCTCATCAACGGTAGCGATTGCACCGATGCGGCGCCGTTGAAGGTGGGCGACCGGGTGCGCGTGCGGCCCGGTGTAATCCCATCGCTCGGCTGGGGCAACGTGCGCTCGACGAGTGTGGGCAGGGTGGTGCGCATGGACGGCGAGCGGTGCGACGTGGACTTCCCGGGCCACAACAACTGGCACGGCAAGGTACCAGAAATCGAGCGCGTGATCGACGACCCCGTCGGCCTGCTGCAGCGCACGCTCGAGGCCGCCGAGAGCTGTGGCACCGTCGCCGCATCGGTCCTGCACGAGGCGCGCTCGAAACTGGTCGCGGTGCAGCGAGCGATGGTCGAGACGCCGCTGCTCGACGCGATCGAGGTCATCGAGGCCGCCTTGGGCATCTCGGGCGGCAACGGCGCAGCCGCCGCCGCCGCCGCCGCCGCCACCGCTTTGGGCGCCGCAAGCAGCGCCGCCGCGTCCGGCGCGACTGTCGGCGGCGGCGACGGTGGCGCGGCGACGGCGGCCTCCTCCACCACATCGGCGCTGCTCGGCTGGCGAGGCCCTCGGCCGTGGCTGCTCGAGCCGACCGTGACGGTCTCGTCGACGGACGGCCGCCATCAAGCTTCCAATCTCCTCGATGGCAAGGTGAAGTCGGCGAGCTCGTGGCGAGATCGCGAGCTCGAGCTGCGAGCTCGCTGCCGCACATCAGAGCCCGGGCTCCACCACTGCCCTAGCTGCGTTGACCTCGCTATGCTGACCTCCCTGTGCTCCCTATGTGCTCCCCTCGCTCCCGCGCAGCTCGAGACTTATTGGCAATCGAGTGGGCAGTCGGGCCAGCACTGGATTGAGCTCGCCTCGCCCCGCCCTGGCTGGCCGCTTGGCGCGATCGATCTCCATGTCAAGGATTTCGACAACTACTCGCCTTCGCGCCTGCTGCTGCTCACACGCACCGGGGCGGACGAGACCACTCGATGGACTCCCACTAAGGTCGTCGCGCTCTCTCTGACTGAAGGATGGGTCACACTTCTCACCGCAGCGGAGGCGGGGAGCGCGGACCGTGTTCGCGTCGAGATCCATTCCAATCACGACCACGGCATCGACTCCAAGGTGGCTGCGCTGCGTGTGGGCGGAGCGATGACCGCCGCCGCCTCCGCGCTCCTCCTCGTGCTCGAGACGGCGCTCGAGGCAGCGCATGCCTGCCCAGTCCCATGTGACCACGCATTGCTCTTGCGCGCCCGAGGCATGCTGCCACAGCTGCGCAGGCGCACGGCGCTCGAAGCGCTCACGCTGGCGGAGAGCAACGCGGTGGGTGATGGCCTCGAGGTGGCCATCCGGCAGGCACGCCAGGCCAAGGTAGAGAGCTTGCATATGAGTGCATATGAGTGCATCTGAGTGCATCTGAGTGCATCTGAATGCATCTGAGTGCATCTGAGTGCATCTGAGTGCATATGAGTGCATATGAGTGCATCTGAGTGCATCTGAATGCATCTGAGTGCATCTGAGTGCATCTGAGTGCATCCGAGTGCATCTGACGAAACCTCCGAATTGGCCCAAATTTGGCAGGTCGAGAGGTCTCGAATCCTCAGAGCCGAGGCTCGGCTCGCCGCGGTACGCGCCCAGGAGGCCGCCCGGGCGGCCATCCTGGAGAGGCTCGAGCGTGCGACGACGGCGCCTGAGCTGCGTGCCGCTCTGCTGCTCGTGGGCACCGACTCCCCGGCCTTCGAGACTGGGCAGCTCGATGAGCATCGAGAGAGGCTGGGGGACCTGCTCGCCACGACCATCGACGATGCCGATGGGAACGTCGACGCTCTGCGTGTGGCGGTGCAACGCTCCCTTGAGGCTGTGGCGCAGGTGACGGGGCACTCTCCTTGGATGACCTCGGATGACCTCGGATTACCTCTGATGACCTCAGATGACCTCAGATGACGTCTGATGACCTTTGATGACCTCTGATATGACCTCTGATGACCTCTGATGACCTCTGATGACCTCTGATGACCTCTGATGACCTCTGATATGACCTCGGATATGACCTCTGATGACCTCTGATGGCGCAGGTGGCGGGGCGCTCTCCCGCCTTCGACGTGGCACTGCGTGGCGGTCGCAACGCCCTTGACGAAGCCGAAGCTGAGGCCAAGCGTCGTGCCGAGCGGTGCGCGGTCGGTGCGCCCGCGGAACTGTCCGAGATGCCCGGGGAGTTCAAGTGCGCGATCACGCTCGAGGTGATGCGTGATCCAGTCGTGGCCGCCGACGGGTACACATACGAGCGGAACGCCATCGAGCGCCACTTGAGTGAGAGCCGTCGCTCTCCGATGACCAACGAGGAGATGGCCCACTCCCGCGTGATGAGCTCTATGACGGTCCGGACTCTCATTCGGGAGTGGCCGGAGCGCGAGCATTTGCGCATCATGCGCACGATGAGCGCGCTACGCGAGCGCTTAGCACACGAGGCGCAGCAGCAGCAGCAGCAGCAACAGCAGCAGCAGCAGCAGCAGCAGTATCCGGAACAGCAACTGCGCAACGATGCGGCAGCGCCGCCCGCGCTTCTGGGCGAGAACGTGCCCAGCGCACCCGCCGAGACTGGCCTAATTAGGCAACCTCCCGCCGACGGCGACGATAATGCGGCTCGGTCGCACGACGCGCGCGCGGGTAAGAAGCGTAAGCGCTATCTCGAGCGCTCTCAAGCCCTTGACGCCGGCACCGACGCTGAGGAGGCTGCCAGCTCAGCGGCGCCCAAGACGGCGCCTCGTCGGAGCGGCGCCGTCTTGGGCACCGACGCTGAGGAGGCTGCCAGCACGGCCGCGGCGGCCGCTGTAGCCGCAGCCAGCGCCGGGAGCATCCGGTGCAGTGACGAAATTGACGAACCGCGGAGCCAACTCGAGATGCGCTTAGGCTCTCTCAGGCCACGAGCTAGCAGCAGCGGCAGCGGTACCGGCAGCGGCGCCGTAACGGGCGCTGCCACCGGCGCCGTGGTGGGCAGCGGCGGCTCTGGCGGTGGCGGTGGCAGCACAGGCACCACCGCCGCAGCCGCAGCCGCCGCCGATGCCACCGCCACCGCTGCCGCCGCCACCGCCACTGCAGCTGCCGCCGCGGCTGCTGCTGGCCGGCGTGGTCGCAGCGCCCACAATGGCGCCCACGATGGCGCCCACGATGGCGCCCACGATGGCGCCCACGGCACCTGCCCAGCCCTCGGGCGCCGCGTGAGCGCTCGGCGACGTGCGGCCGACGCGCCGAGATGAGCACCATACGAGCGGCGCGCCGAGATGAGCACCATACGAGCGCGGGCTCAGGCCGTTGGAGCGCCGTCGTGGTCAGTCGATCGGCGTTCCCGCCAACGGCTCGAGGCCTTCCACAGCCCGCCAACGGCTCGAGGCCTTCCACAACGGCCTTCCACAGCAGCAGCAGCGGCGGTGCTGGCGCGGGCCTGGTGGAGAGTGGGGGCTGTCGGAAAGAGGCAGAGGCAGGTGCGATGGTGCGCGTACAAGGGAGGTGTACAAGCAAAGGCGGGACATGCAATGAGATGTGGGGGCCTTGTTCGAGAGTTCCTCGCGTGTGACAGAGATGAGGGGCCGCGCCCGACGCGCTGCAGGGTGTCATTCGTCAGTGTTGCAGTCGGCGGTCCGAGTTGGAGCGTCCGGAGTTGACACACGTGGTGCGACGTGCTGTGCCGTGTGCGTGCCTCCCCCCTCCCGAGCGGTGTGAGGGAGACCGAGCCGACGAGGCCCTGCAGGGTTGGTTACTCATCGCTTGATTAAAAGTATCCGTGCGAAATTTGGACTATTTCTCATCCGAAACAAGTTCTCCCCCGTGCCATGCGCGCGGTTGCAACGATGGGGCCTCGCCACCCAAACCAACATTGGCGTCCCATCCAACGAGGAATCGAATCTGGAAGCCCCGGAAGCGTTGCGTAGTTTCTCTCGTCGAAGGAGGTCCTCCGCGCAGCGTGTCCGCGAGTGCGCCGTACGCTCCCGACCAAATGCAAGGCGTTGTTACTCACGCGAGCTCGTCCGTCTCACGCGGGGTCGATCTGTCGCAGCCCGTCCAGGCGTGTTTCAGCGTTAATCAAACAGGGACGAAGCCCACCGGCCCAGCGGCACCTCGCCTACAGCCAGAGAGAGTCGGCCCGTCGCAGTACGTACAAGCCAGCAGGATGAATGCGACGGCAATGGCGCCGCCGACATACGCGTAGAACTTGCGTGCCTGCCACTGCATGTTCCTGCGCAGATGCGTCGAGCCCTTCGAGAATTGGACAGCGTTCGCCTCGAGCCGATCGGCGCGCTCGACGAGCAGCTCGATGCGCTCACCACGCTCGAGGACTTTCTCGATCGAATCGGCCATCACTGTGCGCACCTGCTCAAGCTGCTGGTTCACGACGCTCAGCTCGTCCTCGGCGCCACCGCCATCAGCTGCCGCCTCGGGCCGTGCACACACCTCTGCCAGCACCGAGGCAAACGGCGAGGCAGCATGCGCTGACACGGCGGTGGCGCCTGGTCCGAAGCGCTGCTCCCAGCGTTGGCGCATGCGGCCGAGCAGTCGCCACGCGCCCGGCTCGCCCACGCCGCGCTCCATGCAAACAAAGGCCTGGCCGCCACCGGCACCCCACGCGATCCGAAATGTGAAACCCTGCTCGGGCATCGAAAAGGAGCGCCGCCCCGCCGCCGTGCCTTCGCGCGTCAGCCGGCGGAGGATGCGTGCGGCGATCTCGTCGGCGTTGCCCGAGCGTGCGCGGTGCTCGACGAGCACCTCGCCCGAGGGCGAGGCGACTGCGGCGTAGGGCACCAACATGAATCGCCGTTCGACCGCTGACGTTTGAAGATGTGAACATTTATAAAGATTGGCTGTGAACATAGGATCCTACTGTACAGGACCAGTTTTCACACTTGCGTCTTGCACCTACCTTTAACCCTGCGCAAACCCTCCCCCTGGTCAGTTCTCGGTCTTGACGCGCATCGGTCAATCTACATCTTTCACGTTGGAAGGCAAGGTCCGCACCGCGCCGTCGGCATCCATGCTAGTCGCATCGGATGCGTGATCGGATGGGCCATCGGGTAATGGCTTACTCAAGACGTTTCGCGAGCATGAAGGGCAGCGGTTGGCGGCCGTTGGGCGTGCGCGCGAGCCGCAGTGCGGGCAACGCGCCACAGATTTTGGACGGCTCAAAACGGTAGATATGGTGGGATGCTCGGCGAGACGATCCGATTCAATCTCAGCGTCGCCGCCGTCCTTCGCTGGCGCAAGGCGTGCTCCGTCGCCGCCCGCACCCGCATCGCTCGGAGAGATGCCGTTGAGGCGTACCGACGCTTGGCCTCCACGCTGGTGGTTGCGTGCCTTGCGACCGCCACTCCGCTGGCCGAGGAGGGCACAGGCCATCGCCGCGTCCTCGTCCTCGGACGCCTGGTCGTCGATGGCGCCCAAATCCTCTTCCACAGCTGACTCATTCACGGCAGCGGCCTCCTCCAGCGCATGCGGGAGCACCGCTCGCGGAGTCTGTGTGGGATGCTGCGCACTCGAGCGCATCCGAGTCGGCGCCGGCAGCGCAGGCGACAGCAGTTCCGCCGCCTTCGCTGCCTTTTTGGCCGCTTTCTTCTTCGAGGCCTTGCCAGACTTGGACTGCGTCCCGCTGCTGGCAGCTTCCTCAAGCTCGAGCTCCCTGAGGAGCGCCTCCGCCGCGGCGTTGGCGCGCTTCTCGGCCACCTCGCGCTCGGCACAGAGCCGCACCCGTTCACGCGCTTCGCTCTCGGCTTGAGACTGCTTGAGCACAGAGACACACTCCGTATGGCCCATGCTGAGGGCGAGCTGCATCGGCGTCTTCCCGTTGCCGTCCTTGAGAGTGCGCGAGGCGCCAAAGGAGAGCAGCGCGGCAAGCGCCGCTTCGCGCCCACCCTGGATCGCCACGTGCAGCGGGGTCGCACCCGAGAATGATTTTAGGTCCACGTCGGCCTGCGCGTCCACCAGGATGCGGATGCACTTCAGCGAGTCGGCCCATGCGGCAGCATGCAGCGGCGCGTTACCCAGCGACGACCTCTGGTTGGCCTGAGCGCCCTTGCTGATCAGCAGCGCCGTGCAGTCCGCATGCCCGTTGGCGCACGCAAACGCGAGCGCCGAGTTGCCATTCTCACCAGTCATGTTCACGTCCGTGCCCGTCGACACAAGCTGCGTAAGTACCGGCAGGTTGCCCTGCTCGGCGGCATCACAGAGCGGATTCATCGGCCGGAATTGCACCGGTACGCCATCCTTGCCACCACCAAAGGAGTCGATGAGCTTGTCGAGGATGCTGACTCCGCGCTCGGGGCGAGCTCTCGTCTCAGCACTAGGGACTGCCGCGGCACCAGAGCCCGAAAACGCCAGCCCCACCTGTGCGGGCGAAATATTGGCCCCGCTCACCGACTTGACCCATTTGAGGGCGTGACCCTGGAGCATTCCAACGCTCTTTGCGACATACAGAAGCTCCTCCTGGGACAACTCGTCCAGGTAGTCCTGATCGTCATACCCCTTTGCCTTGAACGCAGGAGCGTACCGATCCAATCCGAGAGCGGCTAAGTTGGTTTCGACCTGAGCGAAGCGGTCGTTTTCCGCCATCCCTAGTCCGCGGGTACACCGCCACGCTCACGTCCTGATCGTGTGCTCCGCCCACGGGAGAGGCCTTTATTGCACTCGTAATCGAGTGGGCGTGTACCGGTACCGGTAGCCGCTTGGCGACGAAACGGCACGATGACGACAGCAATTGGGCCTGGCAAAAGCGCTGCCCATATGGGCGTGCATCGAGGGCCACTCATTAGTGTGTCTGCGTGAGCGCCTCCCACGTACTGTACGCATCTCCGGGGCTTCGATGGGTGTGACGTGTGTGTCTGGCCGGCCCTTTTAAACGCGAAACCGGAGCGGGACGGAACGGATGGCGGCCGCAATCAACCGAGTGCAGCTTTCGTGTTTCGAGCATTAATCGCACAGCATTGACACCGCGACAACGCCGTGGGGTATCAAACAGGCTCGGGGTGTGATGGTAAATACTTTCACACGCGACGTCCGACGAGGCCCCGCTCCTGCGCACTCCTCAAACTCCTCACCGCTCGCCCCGAGGTCGTCGAGGCACGCTCAGAATATGGATCGGTCTCGCAACACGCGAGACTGTCTGATTCCGATAAGATTCCGATGCCTTCTGTGCATCCCTCTCAGCCAGCTCGCCCGCAGACAGAACGCTCGCGATGCCCTCACGTCCCTACCCCGGTCCCAATCATGATTCCGGTCACAATCGCAGCGGCCAGCACAAGGTATGGTGTCAAATAGCAGATGATGCCAACAAGCATCGGGCATAGGCGCAGCCAAGCGTGCTGAAAGCCGGCTCGTTCAAACCAGCACGCAGGGTCACGTTTCCACGCGTGTAGGGCCTTATCCTTCTCGGCCCAGATATCCTCGAGCCAGACGGCTATGTCATTTTGCTTGGAGCTGTGGGAAAGGCCCTCGGAAGGGAGCCATTCGGCCGAAAAGTAAACAGTGCCCTGGCCCGAGATCCACTCGACCTCGAAGCTGACCGTGCCCTGTCCTTCTTTCATCTCTTCTGGTGCCCCTTCTGGAACCCCCAGCGGTTCGGTCATCTCCCGTTTGCCGCCCCGCGCGATGATATCGTCGAGCGGGATCCTGACATCGCCGAGCGGGTCGTCGTAGAGCTTGAGTGATTTGTCTGAGATGAAGGGGTCCTTGTCGAAGATTTCGATGTGCATCGGCTCCGCGAGGAACACCTCCAGCTTACCCTGCAGCTCCCAGGTCACATTCCACACCGGGTCGAGCGTCTTAGGAATGACCTTCGACTTCTTGGCGATCCCGCCTGCGTGAACTGCCACGTACGGATCTGATAAACCGTTCGAGTCGGCCGCCATCAGCCCGTTCGCATGCTTAATCGTCACCTTGAGCGTGCCCTGGCTCGGATCCAAGGTCCCGTTGACAGGTTGGACGCGCTCGACAAAGTCCTGCTGGCCACCCAGAATCAGGTAGTCGAGCGACACCTTGACCTCACCGAGCGGGTCGTCGGCTGAAAAGACGTCCATGTCGAAGAGCTTGAGATGCAGCGGCCGCGCGAGGAACGTCTCCAACTTGCCCTGGAACTCGATGGTCTTATTCCACACTGGGTCGAGCGTCTCGAGGACGTGCTTCGTCCTCTGGGCCATCCCGCCCGCTTTCACGACAACGTACGGGTCCGACTTGCCGTTCGAGTCGGCCGACAGCAGGTTGGTCGCATGCAAGATCGTCACCTTGAGCGTGCCCACGCTATTTGGCACCACGGGGCCCTTTGGCAGCCGGATGCGCCGCATGAGCACATCGACGGAAACGGTACCAAAGAGGCCATCCCAGAGAGAGGCTGGCTTTCCGGTGTCACTGTCATAGTATGCAAGCGTCATGTCGAAAGCGTGCAACAATGGCGGCCTTGCTCCCTGCAGCACGTCTTGGAGAATCTTGGCACGAGGCTGCGATAGATGCTGGTACGTCAAGGTACTGGTGCGCTTGGGCGAGGTCTCTATGCGCTTGGGCGAGGGCGAGGCAACCGAAATCTCACCCTTCGGTGCGTCCTCGCCATGCCGCAAGAGCTTATTCAGCTCTCTGTACTCGATTGTGCCACTCCCGTCGGCGTCGATTTGGCGAAAGAGCAGGTCGACGTCCTCGTCGGACAAACGTAGCCCCAACAAGCGCATCGCATCACTGAATTCATCGACTTCGATTTCGCCGGAACCGTCCACATCAATCTTGCGAAAGGTCTCGAACACGCGAAACAACCCCTTTTTCAGTAAGACGCGCCGCAGCTTTGCCACCAGGTCGGCCGCATGCGCGCGCTCTTTGAGCTTCGTCATAGCCTCTTTGGCAGCCTCTGCTTCTTTCTCGCAGGCACGCATCATTATCCGGAACTCCATGAGGTCAATCTCACCATCGCCATCCACGTCAAAATCCGCAATCATTTTGTCGAGAACCTCAGCCTCCAGAGGCTTGCCATAGATCTCCCGCATACACAACTCAAGCTCTGAGCGAGAGATTTTGCCACTCCCGTCGGCGTCGAGCTCTTTAAAGAGTCTGTCGGCAGCTGCTGCAGCGTCTTCGTTCGTCCACGAGTCCCAAAATCTTTTCTTGGGGGGCGGTTTGGGTGCTTGGGGTATTATCCACTCAAAGGTCTGGCCGGGCGCGATCCCCTCTGGCATCGTCACCTGCCACTCCTTCCCGGTGCTCGGATCCTCCACCGTCACGGTGTGTCCCGCCCCAAAGCCTGGTGGGCACTTTACCGACAATGTCGGCGGAGGCACCGATTCGGACGACCCAGGCAGCTTGGGACTCTCGTCTTGTGGCTGCACCCGCTGTGATGAGCCGCGACGGCGCCACGTCCATGTGCGAGCTGTGCTTGGACTTGCATCGGGCAACACCTTGTTGTTCTCCGGGAAGAGGCACAGCCACAGCGAACGAGAGTGCTCCCCGAGGTCGCGCGACGTCGCAATGAAGTCCGACGACGTCCCGGTCTGCTGCAGCCACAGCATGGTTTTGAAAAAGGGGATGTTGGATGTCGGTGTCTCAGCAACAAATCGCGTGCCTTCCAACGCGCGAAACCGGGCTGCGAGACCAAGGAGTACCAGCCAATCACAAGAGGAGTGGTGATTTGCAAAGATGACGAGCTTCTCGCCAGGCATGGGCTCTTCCCCAAAGAAGGAGATGCGGAGTCCACCAAAGACTTCGAATGCGACGATGAAGGTCGCCCACAGCTGAGCAAAGAGTGGATTGGTAATAGAGTACCACCACGTGGGACGAAAGCGTCGAATGGGCAGCAGCAGCAGCAGTACAGGCACACACAAAAAGCCCATTAAGCCGACCGAACACGCCAAGAACATCGAACGGAAGGGATGGCTTAAGGTCGTGAACAGGTAGCTTGCCCAACGTCCAACGTCCAGTAGCGTGATGCTCCTGAGCTTATACCAGTCACGTTCGAGCTTCGCCTTGATTCGGGAGGCGCCAGCGTTGGCGTTATTCTTGAGCCTATGCAGCAGTGCAAGTTTCCTACCGATTCTGCCGACGAGCTTGGGCGGCTCGGGCGGCTCGGGTTGCTTGGGCTTGGAAGGGCGCACCCATGAAGTCTCCTCAGTCTTGGCGTTCCAATAAAAGATCCGCCCGTCGTCGAGCATCTCCGCCTGCCACCCATCGGCCAGCTCCTCTTCCGGCTCATTCTCGACTTCCTGAGTTCCGGCCTGTGCATCAACCTGTGATCCAGCGTCGCCGACTCTGCCCGCTTTCGAACGCCCCGGCCAAAGCCAGCGTAGCCAGCTTCTCCGGCGCGGTGGTGTAACGGCCTTGTTCATATCGGCCGCACTCTTGACTTCTCCTCTCATGTATTCCGCATCATCTTCGGTGCTCGACGAAGCGAGGTACTTTCGTTGAGGCGTCGTCAAGGCCTGCGAGTTGAATCCAAAGAGTTGTCGACGCGTAGGGTTAGGTGGCTCTATGTTGTCGATATGAAGCTGCTCCTCTGGGGTGAAGCCTGCCTCTGCAAGTTGATTCTCATTCCAATCTTGGACAAAGGCGACCTCGCGGTGGATCCGTTGACCGAGCTTCTCCTTGCCGTCTTCGTCCTCCTGCAGAACAGCTTTGAGGAGCACCACGTTTTCTGTTGCCCCTGCTGCTACTACCGCTTGCTCGTCATTCATAGAGGTGACCGCCGTGAACTCTGCTGCTGATGCTGCTATCGCTGGCTCATCGGCAGAGTCCGGCAGCGCCTCACCGGTAACGGCCAGGACACTCGCAGTGATCACCCCCTCCATCACAACCTCCGCAGGCGTTTTGGGCCTTTCAGCGGTAACGGCCATGACACTCGCAGCGATCACCCCCTCCACCACGGCCTCGGCAGGCGTTTTGGGCCTTTCACTTTCAACAGCATCGGCCGTGGAAGTGGCTGCCGTGAGCTCTGCTGGTGCTGCTGCTATCGCTGGCTCATCGGTCAAGTCCGGCAACAGCCGCAGGTGAGTTTTGAGCTCTTCGTATTCGATCGCGCCGGAGCGATCGTTGTCGAGCGAGTCGAACGTGAGGTCGCACGTAGACTTGTGGGCGACAATGCCAAGCTTCTGCAGCGCGAGCCGGAACCCGCGCTTGTTGATCTTGCCCGACTGGTCCTCGTCAATCTCGCGGAACGTGTCGATGATCCGAGGCAAATTCATAGCGAGCGCCATCTTGAGCTGCCCGATGATGCCGGCCACGCTTGAAGTTTGGTCCGGCGGCGGCAGCTGCGACCGCGGAGGCTCGAAGGCGACCAGCACGCCGGCGCCGGCCTGCCGCGGCGCATTCTCCTTGGTCTCGGCGGCCTTGCTTGCCTCCTCCTCCGCCTCACCGGTAACGGCCAGGACACTCGCAGCGATCACCTCCTCCATCACGGCCCCGGCAGGCGTTTTGGGCATTTCTATTTGAGCAGCATCGGCCGTGGAAGTGGCTGCCGTGAGCTCCGCTGGTGCTGCTGCTATCGCTGGCTCGTCATTTGTACAGTCCACTTGATCAGATTCCGAAGAGGAATCCACGGGGCCCACCGAACGCAGCTCCGGTAGCTCTGGCTCAGGCTCTCCGGCGGCAGCGCCCGGCGCCACCTCATCCACCTCGTCGGCTCGTAGGGCCTCCTCCGCCGGCGCGGGTGCTGCCATTGGCAACCTCGCTGTGTACGCGTCGGTTGGGCCTTTTGTGAGTCCTCAAAAAGGTCACTCGCACAAGTGAAACGGACGCGTGGCGCCGGGCATATGGTTTGTTCGTTTGGAGCGCTCAAGCTCTGTGAACTGTGTCCTGTGCATAGGTACACGGTTAGCATCTTCTATGCTATAGGGACATACACGGCATTGGGCCCAACCGATCCTAGGATGCGTCTCGCGCATCCGCGGCGCTTCACCTGAACTCGCCGAGATATTATCCGAGATCGTTAATTTCGGAGATCATCTCTGTCGTTCTGGCTACTGTCCTGTGCTAAGACTACTTCCGGTTCCGTACAGTAATACTTGGATGTTTGCTGGTGGCTGCTGGGGTGGTTGGTGTGTACTTTAAGTGTGCTTTTTTTTGAGTGAGCGTTCTTGAGCGTACGTGCGAGCGGGGTGGCCTCGTGCGGGATCGCGGGATGCCGTCGTCCTCGTCGGCTTCCATGATTCTCGCGTGAACGAGGGCGCGCTCTCATATAAGATTCCTCAGATGCGCCGCCTTTCGTTCACAGCCGATAACAGCCAGTTGGTGCGCTAGTTCCCCGGCGCTGACATTGGGCGCTGAGCCCTAATTAACCTTACATGTATTGGGGGGGGCGGCTCCCTGCCGTGTGCCGAGTGCGCCCGTAGCAGCGCTCCGCACGCTGAAACCACCAATACAAATCACTATCTTTACCAATCAAAAATTGTAAGATGGGGTTCTGATTCGAAATTGAAACTTAAATCCAAGATCCGGGCACCAAGTGCCGGTAAGGGGAAAACAAGCAGTACCAGGAAGTGGAGGGGCGGCACGAGGGATTGCGATTGGATTAAGTCTGTAGACTCGTTCTCACTCCAGGTCCAGCATGCAGCAACTGCACTCTGCAGCTCAGCTCCATACCGCATGTTAACCGCATGCCCTTCGTGTCGCATCCTGGGGATTAAGTTCGGGTCATCAAGTAGTCAGAACAGTCTTGGCGGCCCGGCCGGCCGGCGCTCAGCTCTTTCTTCCAGCCCGCCATGATCCGACCGTGAATCTACGACTGTGTAAGTGTACGTGAATCTATGACTGTGCCCCGTGCCCTACCCGTGCAGCCGCCACTTGAACTCTCGTTCCACAGGCGCTGCTCGACGAGCGAGACCCGTGGGGCGACAAAAGCCGCAGCGCGAACGACCGCGACAAGGTTGCTGGCGCGCGGCTCGCAATTGAAGGACATCTCGCCGAGGTCGGCGCTATGCCAAGCAACATGGCCGCCACCGACTCGAGGTACGTGCGATGCGTTCGGACTCGAGTCGTAGCCCAGATGGTGTATCAGAAGCGTCGTCCACAGGCTCACCGAGGGCGTGGGCGAGATGAGGACGGCAGCCCCGGAGGCAAGATACAGATTCACGGCCGCCACCGCGGTCGGCGTGGAGTGATCGTCAGCCTTCCATCCACCCCATGAATCACCCTCCTCGCGAGGGTTCTCAGTGTAGCTCACACTCACATTGGCCGTGGTGGCCCATGCGACATATTCGCTCAGCGCTCGTGGGCTCGCTGTCTGCAGGATCACCTGGCGAAAGCCCGTCACGTTGGTCACGAGCTGGGTCAGCCGGATGTAAGCTTTCACCGGTGGCATGCGCTTGTTAGAGCGAGCAGCCTCAGCACTCTTCTCGGGCGAGCTGCGAATGTGCACGCTGAGAAAGCGGCCGGAGTGCAGCCCGTGCTGCCGCTTGAAACACCGCGCGAGCGCGCGTACCCACGGCCGCGGCGTTAACAGGTAGCGCTGCGCGGCACGAAGCACGCTGAACGCGGCATCCCCGGGGCTCTCGTACAGGAATCGCATTCGGTAGATGGAGCTCAGCTTGACTTGCATCACCGCTGCCTTATGGTGCAGCAGGCAGCGACCGCGGTTGAGAAGAGAGTCCTTATGCCCCGTACAGTTGGTGGTGTGCAACTGTGGCATCCGATCCATCTCGAACTTCCCATGCAACAAGCAAGCACACTCTGTCTCGAATATCACGACGTCACGATGACTTTGGGGTGGTGCGCAGTGCGTCCAAGGCTCAAAAGCGCACTGCAGTGTATGAGGCGGCTGATCACACCAGCGACCATAGGGCATCCCTGAGTGGTTGGATGCCGTGCCATTGACCTGCGGCACCTCCAGCAGCACGCGGCCATGGCGAACGGCTAGCAGAAGCGCGGATGCAAGCAAGCGGCCGGTGAAGCCAAGGCCAGCGCGTAGCATGTCGTCTTCAACGAGCATGTACCGTGAGCACAGTTCCGGGTGCTGCAGTGTGCGAATCAATGGTAACCAACCATCGTCGTGGCGTATGGCTGCGGGCACAAACATCCACGGGTGTGCAAAGGCACGGACGTGCTGCCACGGTGCAAGATTTCGCGGTCGTTCACGGTGGGCAGGAGCCGATGCGGCGGTGTCGGAATCGCTTGGCGGTGGCATCCTCACGCGACAGGTGGGTGCTGCATCCGAATGTGCACGCATTGTGCAATAACGCCTGGACAGGCTCCAGGGATGTTTGGAGGCGTGAAAAGTAACGGACGCCCGTCCAGCATAGTGCATGCGCGAAACGAATTTCAACCAAAACTCACAGCAGACGCGTACACATTCACAGTTGCACCTGGCCTTCTGTCAGTAGTCTCTGTAAACGTACATGTACTGTAAACGCGACCCCGGCAGGCGCGCTTGCACGAGCGCCGTCGACCCGTTTTGACTGCGGGAGCGTTGTATTGAACCTTCGCATGATGTGGAGGCCCTCGTGCTTGGGGGTCCGGAGAGTGTGCGCGTTTGTGTGTTTCACAGCAGCAGCAGCAGCTGCAGCAGCATTCACACATGCACGGCCGCCTTTTGCGCCCAGGCCTACGACGGCTCTCGGCTCTCACGGAGATTTACAGGCGGCGGCTTCCTACGGCGGCCGTGGCTGAACATGCCATGGTGTACAAGCCAGACGGCTTCATCTCTCAGTTTCGCGCTGACGCCAACATCTCCCCAAGACTTCGCATGCGCCAACGTCTCTTGAGCGATCTTCTCGGCGCGTCCTCGCTCTCACCGGCGACTATGGCCATCGGACGTCTTGACCAAGACTCCGAAGGCCTGCTGCTCCTCACCACCGACGGTAGCCTCAGCCATTTCATCACAAAGTCTCGTCAAATTGAGAAGGAGTACTACGCTCAAATTGAGGGTGAGATGGGCACAGCCGACATGGAACGCCTTGCTGCTGGTGGCGTGGTGCTCTCGTTGAAGGGCGGAGAGTCGCATCTGACGCGACCGTGCAAGGTCTGCAGGCTCGACGAGCCACCTAAGCTGCCTCTGCGCCGCTCGCCTCATCCGGGACTGAAGAGGAAGAAGATGGATGGGACCATTTTAGAGACGCCCACAAGCTGGATCGCACTCACGCTCATCGAGGGCAAATTTCGTCAGGTGCGCCGAATGACGGCCTCCGTCGGGCACCCAACGCTCCGCCTCGTCCGAGTGCGCGTGGGCGACCTGTTGCTTGGGGATTTGGTGCGCCGACCTGGCGAAGTAGTGCCATGGCGGCCGGACGCGGCGCTACTCGAGCGTGCGCATGAGTTCTGCCTAGCCAAGCGAGCAGCAGGCGAGAGTGAAAGCTGCGACGTAGGTCCCTAGGGAGGGTTCGAGATGAAACGGACTTTCCTCCTGTGATTTCACGCGTACGAATCAAAATCGACGAAACTCTCATCACTTTTGATGTTGGGCGATGAGTTGCTGCCAGCGGCGGACCATGTTCTTCCACGGGTGATCGTGAAGAACGGGATCGTGCAAACGTCGCTGCTCATCATCGCCAACTGTGCCGGTGCTGGGATCTTGTCACTTCCTAAAGCCATCAATCAGTCTGGCCTCGTGGCTGGCTCCGTTTTGGTAGTGTGCGCAGCGATTCTCTCCGCCTACACGGCTGACATTTTAGGTCGTTGCTACAGCCTGACTACGCCACGTAAGAAGATTGTCGAAGGTGCGGATGCGTACGCGTCGGAGGAACCATGCGAGAGCAGCTACTTTGCTCGCTCGCCGTATGCTGCGATAGGGTGGAAGGCGGCCGGAGCAGTCGGTGCAGCAGCGGTCACTTTAGCGCAGGTGCTCACCCAGTTCTGTGTGCTCGTCCTCTTCCTTTTGATTTCGGGGATCAATCTGAACAAACTCGTCCCGCAGCGCTCGAGCCTCTTCTTTAGTCTCGTCGGCTCCGGGGCTCTTGCGCCGCTGATGCTCCTTCGCCCGGGCCACGTTTGGGGCACCGCCATCCTCGCCATCCTCGCATCGGTCGTTCTCGTCGTCGTCGTCGTGATCCTGTGCGCCACGGATGCTCCCCACGATCCGTACGCGCCACCTCCGGCGGTGACCTTCTCGACCTTCGGCTCTGCGTTTGGTGTGATTCTCTTCGGATTCGGAGGGCATGCCATTCTTCCCGCGCTGCAGGCGACCATGCTCAACCCGACACCCGCGCGATTCCGCAAGGCCATCGTCGGCTCCTTTGCTGCCTGCACCTCGATGTATCTCGCATCCTCCATCGGCTCGGTGCTCACGCTCGGCGGAGCTGTGGGCTCCGACATCCTCACCAACTTTAGCGGCCCTATCGACACCTTTGGCCTGATCGCAGGTACGTGATTGCATCTGATTGCACCTGATCGCAGTGACCGTCTATCTGCTCTTCACACCTTTGGCCTGATCGCAGTGACCGTCCATCTGCTCTTCGCTGCTGTGACCGTGCACATCCCTCTGGGCCAGATCATGGACCACTACGCAGGGGCCGCCGACTACAGTGCACAGCAGGTGGCGATACGAGCGCTCACCATGGGCTGCGTGGCCCTGATGATCTGGGCAATTGGCACACACTTTTTCTGCGTCATGGGTCTCGTGGGCGGGACGTGCAACAACGCGATGATCTTCATCTTCCCTCCGTGGTTCTACCTCAAGCTGATGCCTCCAGCCGAGCGCACGCCCGCTGCGATCGCACGGATGGTCGTCATCATGGCCATGGGGACGGCTGGCATGGCCAGCGCTCTCATCGGAGCCTTCGACTCGTGCCGCACCGCATGAGCCCCATCCATGGCGCTTGGGCCCCACCATGATCCCCAACTGTTTGCCAGGACGCGCTGTTTAGCAGAGCCACGCACAGCATTAGATAGCCACGCACAGCATTAGATAGCCAGTCAAATATGAGCGTTTTCGGCACTTACCGAGTCACGGATCGGGACCGGTGGTATCCCGAAAACGGTCATATGCTAACATGTACGCACAGTGTTTTGGGGTAATCGGTGTTTTTGTGTCCCGGCTGCCCCGGTGTTTGAACCGAACAGGTAGAAACGTTCGCCAGACCATTTCCATGGATCCACGCATACTATTGTAGAAAACAAGGACTCCCAACCCGAAATGGTGTGATGAGCGCGACGAAACTGTCTGATCTGACTGAAACTTGCATTGAAACGGGTGACCCCGAGCGGGTGTGGCCCTCCTCTGGCAGCGTAACCAGACTGGATGGCTCCCAAACCGCCGCCCGAGGCGACAAACAAAGAACCTGCAAGCAGCTCAAAAACAAAAACGGACTCGGCGAGGAGTGAGCAAAAGGCCGCGAAGTCGTCATCGGCTGCGAAGGCTGCGAAGGCTGCACCAAAGGCGAAGGCTGAGGAATCAACGGCTGCACCAAAGGCGAAGGCTGAGGATCCCAAGTCGAAGGAGAAGGAGAAAAAGAAGGTGAAGAAAGCCAACGGCAAAGACAGCGCCCGCGAGTCGACTGCAGTGGAGGAGTCGGCTGCAGTAGAGGAGCCGGTTGCAGCGGAGGTGAGCTTGGAGGTCATCCCTGAAAGTGCCGAGGCGCCCATGGCCGAGGAGCCCGCAGCAGAGGAGCTGGCGGCACCGGAGCCGCCGGTGCCAGAGCCACCGCTGCCGATGATAATCCTTCGGCGCGTGAGAATCGTCGCGGAGGCCTTCTTGAAACGCGAGGCCTTGCACAAGTTGTTGAGCGGCAATGGCTTCTTCAGGGCCTTCTTGGCGAACTGCCCCCTGGCTGACCCCGGTAGCGCGCCGCTCGCAGAAGGAGCTGCCGACGGGGCCAATCTTCTGCACGATAGGCAGTTCAAGAAGCTTTTGCTTGAAGCTTTTGCAGCCAATTGGGCAGCCCATTTGCTGTGCCGAGCATGGAAAAGAACGCGCGAGATTCGTGTTGATCTCGTCAGAGAGGGAAAGCTTGCTGTGATCTTGGTGGCCAACCTCGGCACGGGTGGCAGCAGGCCTGCCCCAGTCAAGCCGCTCACCAAGAAAGTGGCCGCTGCTAAGGCGGAAAAAGAGGCGGCGGCAAAGGCGAAGGAGGAGGCGAAGCGTCTGAAGGATGAGACGATCGCCAAGAAGAAGAAGCCTGCCAAGGGAGCCAAGGGAGATAAAGTGGAGACCCTCTTCAAAGTAGGCAAAGTGGAAGATGTCGCTCTCGTCGCCGCCGAGGGTGAGGCAGCAGGGGCCGAGGGTGAGGCAGCAGGGGCCGAGGATGCATGGGCAGAGGAGGCAGGGGCAGAGGAGGCAGGGGCACCTGCGAGTGCCGATGACATGACCCCTGATATGAGTACGAAGGAGGCAGCGGAAAAGGAGAAGGTGACCGCAGAGGTGCGGCAAAAGCACATCCACACAACTGTGCGCCACGCGGGCCAACGCGCCACTTTCCTCATCGCCAACGAGTACGATTGGGGCAGTCGCAAAGATGGCAAAGAGGGCCCAGGCGGTACCGACAAGCGAGTGCAAAGGACGCTTGGGTTCACGTTGACGACCGAAGAAGCCGCCTGCAAACGCTGCTCCGAGATGCGTTGCAGCTGCTGGAGGTATGCGCAGGAGACACAAGTGTCCAACAAGAGTGGCTTCTACAGCATCCCCGGCGTGGAGGGCGGTACCTTCAACATCATCGCCACGCGGCAAGCAGGAGCCTTTGTCCTCGAAAAAATGCCGACCGAGTTCTACAAACCGAGTTCTGAGTTCTACAAATGGTTGCCAAACGAAGCTTACGACGGGCGATTTTTGTGCGCAAAGGCGACGCAACGGGACCCGCCGGGCCACTCGTTTTTGCTGGCCACTTGGCACGGGCAGAACACGCACAACGTTAAGAATCCCGCTCAGGTGGCGGTGGTAAAGCAGCTGTGTGAGCACTTGCGCCGGTGGTGTGATGAGAATGCAGCGCTCTGCTGTCTCTTTGCGGGCGACTTCAACATTGAGCTGCAGCCCGGATACGATCCCAAGGAGTTCGGCGGGTTTAAGCGGCTGGACCCAGATGAAAACGTGCGATCGCAGTGTGCAGGCAGGAGGCGCAACGGGAATCGTCAGAATGACATAGATCACATGTTGTTTTATCCACCGGAGGTCTTGCCGCTCATGGCGCGGCGGCCCCGTCGCTTCCGCATGTACGATCGTCAGTCGTTTGGGCTGCTGCCGAGAAGACAAGAATGCCGCGACGCCGGCCATTGCTCGTGTTCTGAGGCAACGCCTCCTGACCAAGCATGCGCCGGCGCCGTAACACACAAGCTTGACGGCGCGCTCGATCACGACGGCCTCATACTGGAGCTGTGGTTGGACGGCAACAGCACCTCCTCCAAAGCCTCCCTCGACGCAATCATTGTCGACCGCATGTCAAGAGAGGGCACGTACGTCGAAGGAGAAATCGAACTCATGGCGGCGGCCAACGCCTTCAATGTGTTTCAACCTGCATACAACCAGTCAACGCTGGCGTCTAGGGCGGTGGCGGTGGCAGCAGAGGCGGCGAGGGCGGCGAGGACGAGGGCGTATAGGGCGGCGTGGAGTGTGCCACCGGATGTAGAGGTGGCGGAAGCGGCGGCACAGGCGGCAGAGGAGGCAGCGGCAATAGTGGTAAAGGAAGCGGACTTGGCGAAGAGGGCGGCGGAGACGGCGGAGAGGGCGGCGGAGACGGCGCTGGCGACGGTGACGGCCGGGGCGGAGAGGGCGGATTGGGAGACGAGGAAAGGGTGGGTGGATTATTACACGGTGAGGAATTTGTCATGGGTGAGAAGGTACACAAGGGAGGCGGCAGAGGATGCGAGGGATGCGAGGGCAGCGGCAAGGAGGGTGGCTGCGTGAGCATCAGGGTATACGGCCGGTCCAAAAGTCACGATAAAACTTTCGCGCCGCTCCGATAAGCAACGCCAACAATGAGACACGCGCCGTATCCGGATGGTTCTACCGAAGTGGTCGTGCGCACGCTAAGTCGTTATGGAGCTCGGATTTTCGGCTCCGACCGAGCGTGGGGAATCGGGAGTGTAGGGTCTAGGGAATCGGGAATCGCGGGAACCGTGGGTTGACTGATGGCTTTCATCAGCTTCAACTCCCGTGTTGTTGAACACCGTACACGCTTCGTATGCCTGGGGGAGACCCCCTCGCCACGTGTACGCTGCCTGTTGGCGTTGTTTACTTACTTACTTACTTAGGGAATCGTGGGAATGTACGATATTGTACCCGACAGATCACTTTTCACACTCCCGCCCTCGGTCCACTGGTATCAACGCTGGGTCGTCGATCGGCCACCACCGCCATACCAGAAGATCCAGCTCGGGCCTCTCCGAGGTGTTCCCAAAACTTCCCTCCAGCCGAGCTCCAGCTCAAGACGAGATCCCTCGACCTTCTCCGCTTCGTCCCGACTCGCGTGCGTACGTGGCGCAGCCCCTTCATCCCGTGGCATCAATCACGCCCTCCGGCCCTCATCAGCGGCGTGGCCACACCCGCTGACACCACGCCTGCTTTAGGCTCAGCCGTGCTGCTCGATCTCGATCTCGATCTCGATCTCGACTGGACGGCCGGCGTCTCCCAAAACTTCATCGAGCTCGAGTCCAAAAAGGGCGGTCGCGGCAGCGCCGTCGTGGCACCCGCTAGCACGGGGGCCGCCCCGGTGCTCGTGGTCCAGAGCTGCTCGTGGGGCAAGGGGACGACGGTGTACGCGCGCGTGTTCGAATGCACACTGTGGGAACGAGGGATGTGTTGCTCCAGTGGCTCCTTCCACCGATGGCCGCCGTAGCCGGGGGTAGTCTTACGCGGGTACGTGAGTGGCTTCACACTCTCAGGCTCGAGCTTCCCATGGCGCGCGCACACCACCTTCTCGCGAGTGAGCGTCCGGACGACGCGCAGCTCGTGCTCGACCCAAAACTGGTTCTTGTAGTGGCGCGCCGTGCTCTCGGGAGTTGGGTTGGGTCCACCTCCTTTTGGTGGCGCCTTGGTTGGGCGGGTGGCGGTAGCGAGGGCGGCGGTAGTGAGGGCAGCGGTAGAGAGGGCTGGCTCGCTCGCGGCCGCACGCAGCGTGCTGCTATGAGCGATCGTGCCGCTGACGGCAGTGAGCGGAGCGGTGGCCACCCAGTTGTATAAGGATGCGGGCTCCTGCCGGAAGGACGCCCCCGAAGGATCGCTCGCGAGGATGATGCTGCGCTCCGTGCCCGCCGTGTAAGGCGCCGGGGTTCCAGCCCACGACGGGTGCTTCATGAGGAGGGTGCCAGCGCTACGCGAGCTGCTCAGGTCACGCAGCACTGCTCCCGTGGGCGCCAGCATGGCGGTCCGCGTCGCGATCGCGACGCCGGTCGAGCTGCCAAAGAACGTCGGGTCCCGGGCGGTGGCAAGCGAGCTCAGGCTAGCCGAGCGAGCCAGTTGCGGTACCGACGTCAAGCCTCGGAGTGGGCTCTGTAGGGTCGAGCGCAGGTCAGAGCGCATCGAGGCGGCCGTCGAGGCGGCCGTCGAGGCGTAACGCGAAGGCGGCGCCGACGGTGCATCGTCCCACGAATCTCCCCAATGGACACTTGCCTCGAGACGTTCTTCGGCACCTGATGAGGCCTCCATCCCTTCCTCCATCCCTTCCTCCTCCTGCTGCTGCTCCTCGGCTTCGTCCAGGACGTCGAGGAGCTCGGCGCTGGCGGGCTTGGCCTGCAAACTCCAAGAGCGGAGGGCGCTATAGCTGCTCGGCACGCGCGGCGCCGCCGGTATAGCCGGCACCGGAGAGGGCAGCGGTCGCCCGTGGCGCTGCGCCGTCTCAATCGCGCGTCTCCTCGCGTTCGGCCATTGCTTGTACTCAAGCAGCCCGCCCCATCCAGCGGCGGTGTCAGCGGCTACCCGGTCCAGGCTGCTGCCGCTGCCGCCACCTTCACGCTCAATGTAGTAGGCCTCGCCGCTCGGACTCGTGCCCACGTACTGTCCGTTTCCAAAGGCATCGATCGACTGGCGTGGCTGGCTCAACGGCCGCACCTCCGCGCGTGTTGGTGCGCTCTTGACGACGCATGGGGCGCTGTACAGCTCGCCACGCCAGTGGGTGGTCCGAGGCTTGGAATCAGGGTTGTGCGCCTCCGTCCGAGGTTCGGCGTGCGCCATCCAGGGGTTGTGCGTACGCAAGGCAGAAGCCGGGGGGCGCGGGCACGCGTTGAGATCGAGGAACTGCTCGAGCAATGAGGAGCTTCGAAGAGGGCTGGCACAGCGTGCGGTCAGCTCGTACACCTGCCCCGTGTACCCCTTGTTCGCGAGGCGCACCGCCGAGCCCAGCTTGAGCTTCGCTTGCAACTCCTCGTACCGCAGCCAGCCGGTACGCTCGAGGTCCATCTCGTCGAACACGCAGTCGAGCAGCTCCCGCGACGCGGGAAGCCCAAAGGCACAGATGGCGTGGCGCAGGAGCGCCTTATCCACACCACCCTTTCCCTCGCGGTCGCGCGCCCGTATGAAGTGGATCAGCCGTGTGCTCGCTCGGAACAGGGCGTCGCGCAGGACGAGGCGCGTCCACTCATCGTAGCGGATCTGATCCTTGCCGTCGCCGGAGGGATCAAAGTCGTCGATGACAGCCTCGATGGTACGCGCCGTCACGTCGTGTATGCCCACGCGTTCAGCGATCGCAACGAGCCAGTCGTACACGGCCTCGCGGGCGACCCAGCCGCTAAGGTTACGGTCCGCGCTGGCAAAGACTTCGGCGAGCGCCGGGAGCTGCCCCGCGAGGACGTCCTTGATCGCCAACTTGGAGGCGGCCAGGCTGTTGCCGGCGTTCGTCAGCGGCGTAAACGAGGCATCATGCGCTGGCTTGCCGTCGTTGATCCGGTCGCGTCGCTCGGAGGTGTGCTGGCGCATGCTAAACTCATGAGCTGTGAGAAGGCCGTGAGAGGCCATTGTGGCGACCTGGGAGTGAAACAGAAAGAGGGGGCGTGGCCGCGCCGGAGCTCGCGAATTGTGGATGCATGCGTGCCAGTTCATCTACATGTACATAGAACATGTAATTAGAATCAGCACAACAAACACAGACCGTCAAACAGCTACATCATCTCGTGGTTACGTGGACATCCAATGTCCCCACTCGCGACTGGGCTCTACTTTTGGGACGACGCGACACCGATATGCCTCTTGCATGGCGCGGCCGAGCCAAACGTATGATAACCTCCGGTGTCTCCACACATGACCCAACACGGACAGACAGTAACAGTCAGCCACCTCCGGATCTCCACAAACACGCACCGATCAGACCAGAAATAGCGATCCCCACCAGATGTCGTCCCTACTCTGCCCGGGGGCTCCCACAGGACGCAACGAGCTGCCGAACCCTGGGCGACACGACGTTGGAGCCGATGGGCGTGTGCAGATGAAGTCACTCCGCCACCCGATCCTCGAGCGAGTCCCCGAGAGCGAGACGCATGCAAGTGCTCACCACGGCGCCATTTGGAAGTCACTCCGCCACCTGATCCTTGAGCGAGTCCCCGAGAAAGAGTACCGCAGGACTCTTCGAAAAGGGCGCAGCGCTCGATACGGTATCGGCGCTCGCCCCCGCGGAGTTCACCGCGGTGCTCACCACGGCGCTCGCCTCCTCGGGGCTCCTCTGCCCGCGGGGCGGCGGCGTGGGCGCACAGATCACCGCGGCGATGGGGACACCGCGGGGCGGCGGCGTGGGGCCACGTCGGGGCGGTGTGGGGGGCATGTCGGGGTTGTACAGCGGGTTATTCTCCTCGTTCAGGAGGGCTTCCCGCTCCTTGGCTCTGAGGAATTCTCGTTGTTTTGCGAACGATTCCCTCTTCTGAAGGAGGCTTTCTGAAGGCGAGTCTGGAAGCTTGGGCCCAGCGCTGTTCATCGGCGGGGTGCCCGTCGCGGCGCTCTCCCGGCGAGCGCGCCTATCGTTTGATCTCGGAGGTCTCGAGGATTTGATCTCAGCCTCCTTCACAGCTGCCCCCTCCTTCACGGCTGCCGCCTTCTTCACAGCGGCCGCCTCCTTATAATCGGCAAAGTGGAGCTCGCGCGGCACGATCTTGCTCACGATCTCGCTCGCGCTCTCGCTCGTGAGATCGAGTGGGGCGGCGGGGAGCTCGGCGTAGCTCAGCTCGGCAGGTCCGCGCGGCGAGAGCTGAGCGACGCCCGCGTAGATGGCGCGCCTGTTCGACGGCTTCTGCGCAGCATCGTCGCTCAGCGTGACCCCCACCATCAGCAGCCGCCTCTTGACATGTTGACCGCACACCTCCCACTCGCCCGGCTGCATCACCTTCTCGAGTGTGACAGTCGCGAAGGGCGGCAGCGCGTGCGCTCCGCCGCCGCTCGTCGGAATGAGCGAGTGGCAGCCATTGGCGTCAGTAGGCGCGCTCCGGAGGCACACTACATCCGAGTCCTGCAGCTCATACACGTCGCGTCCTCCCCTGCTCATGACCACGCAGAAGCCCTTGTCGTCGGGGAAGGTGTTGGGCGTCGGGAGGAACGCCTTCCCGAGGCCGTCGGTGACGAAGCGGAGGCCTGGCTGTGCCTTTGGAGAACGCAGTACATCCCATGCAGGGTCCTCGGCGGCTAGCCCTTGCTTGCCGGTCAGGTTGATGTAGACGGGCGGGGCTGGGGCCGTGAGCCGCTTCGCCTGATCCGCGAGAGCCTCGCACAGCGCACGCATGCACGCCGCGTACCTGGGCGAGCGCTCCCGCGTGGCGGCTGCGAGCGGCGCAGCGAGGAACGGGCCAATGAGCGTATATGCCTCGGCATGCTCTCGCGACCAGCCGCTGTCCACCTTGCTCTGGATAGGAACGGTTAGGTCCATCATGATCCTCTCTATCGACGCGACGCCACCCGACTCGAACATCGATCGGCTGTACTCATCGCCATTCAGCTTGCCGCGCTCCATCATCGCGTCCACCCACTCTTGGCGCCACGAACGCCCCACGGGACTCGCGCCAACCCCCGCGGGGCTCCTCGACACCCGTCGCACCGTCAGAGGCACAAGGAGAGGCACGCGCATGTCTGGTGACGACAAGAGGGCGCTGGTCGGAGATTCGGGACCGTGAACATGCTGCGCGAGGGCGCGCTCCAAGGCGCAGCGCATGTGCTCGCTCGTCGCGCACGCCTCGATCACAAGGTCCACGAGCACCTCGTGCGGCAGCCGCCCGAGGCGTGCCGCGGTCTGATCATCGCGAGCCTTGATCGGGCGCGGCGGCGTCGGCGTCCGAGGCGGCAGAGCCGGCGCTTGTTCGTCTGACCAGAGACTAGCCGCCCTCTTGACCTCCTCGCCGTCCACCTCTTCGTCCGCCTCGTCGTCCGCCTCGTTGTCAGCTCCGTCGTTCATGGCAGCAGGCTCCGCCGCTCCGTCGTTCATGGCTGGCTCCTCAGCCGCCTTCTTCCATGCCTTCTTCGGGTCGTCCCTTGAGGCGGCGTCGACGCCGCCATGGGCAAGACGGCCAAGACCGCCATCGTCGTCAGAGAGGTCGGTGCCTGTGGCCGCCACATCCGCCGCCGCCTTTTCAGCCAGTGCGGCAGCAGTCGCTTCACGTGCCGCTGCTCGATAGGCTCGATATGCGCGTGCCGCTTCGACCGCTTCTTGTGCGGCTTTCGCTTCTTGTGCCGCCGCGGCCGTCTTGGGCACCGCTGCCGGCGCCGCTCCAGCCGCCGCCTTGGCCTCCTCCTCCGCCCGCCTCTTGGCCTTCTTCAACTCAAACTCCTGCTGTGCGGACAACTGACTGCTGCCTCCCGATACGACGCGCAGCATTCCGTGAGTCACCGGGTTGGTCGAACTGCTCTCGATGACCGTGCCCATTGAGGATGGGCGCTCGGCAGCCTCGCGCTTCCGCTGCAGCATTCCTTCCAACCGAGCGTCCTTCTCCGTCATGATGCTCACTCTTCCGGGTGTGCTTCCTTCTTCTGGGGGTTTCTTCGGCTGCTTCGGCGGTGGCCAGTACGGGCCATCGTCCCCCTCGACTTCACCCTTCGTGGGGCTCTCATTCGGTTTGAAGAGGTTGTCGATTGGGGAGAAGATGCTGTCGAAGAAGCCGAGCACGGGGTTCGGAGCCACGGGGCTCGTCGGCGGCATCCCTCTCGAAGATGGGGAACGAGAGAGAGGCTTCAGTTTGCGAAGACGTTTCGAATTATGATTTGCATGCAAGCTGAGTGAGTGAGTGAGTTAGTGAGAGTGAGTGTGAGCAAGCTACCGCGTCTTTGTATGGCTCGCTCGCTGCTCTCGGCAAGGCACGCACCCACAGCATTTCGTTCCCCACGGAAGCAAACCGCGGGATCTGGACTCCTTGATCGCACCGCCCCTGTCCAAAACCCCTTCAGATCGAAACCTCCATAGCGTTCTTCTTCGCCCCACCCGCAGCCGCAGCGCCACTCAACAAGCTCCGAACTGAGCTTGGGCTGGCGCTAGGCATCAACGTGGTCGTGTTCGGCCCCTTGCCCAGCCCCTTGCCCAGCCCTTTGGTCAGCACGCTCGCGGCGCTCACGAGGACGCTAGTCGACTTGGTACCGGTAGGGCTGTTGTGTCGCCAGCGCGCGCGCTCCGCGTCCGCGTCCGCGTCCGCGCGCTCGTGTGCTGCGACGAGCTCCCGCTCCGCATCGGCCAGTACCATCTGGGCCCGAATCGCGTCCCGCCGCCGCTCCGTCGCAGCTGTCGCCTTGAGCTTCCCTTCCGACGGGGCGCTCGTCGTGGCGCCCGACCCAGCAGCAGCAGCAGCCGGGGAGTTCGGTCTTTTGGTCCACGAAGGCGCCCGTTGAGCCGCCGCCGCCGCCGCCGCCGCCGACGCCGACGCAGCGGCGGCGGCGGCCTCTGCAGCCGCCGCCGCCTCGGCCTCAGCGGTGACCCTGAGCACCTGCGCGAGGACTGTACGGTGCTGTGTGAGACGCAGTTGCCTCGCAAGCCGTCGCTTCGGCGCCTCCTCAGCCTCCATAGCAGCCTCGCGCAGCACCCGGAGGGCTTCGTGCAATTCAGCCACGTCGAGGGCGCCGGTACCGTCCGCGTCGAGGCTGCCAAACAGCCTGTCCACCTCCTTCTCGTCGAGTTTGACCCCAAGCGCCTTAATCCCCAGTCGGAAGTCGAGCCGGCCGACTTCCCCCCGCCCCTTGGAGTCCCAAGCCTTGGCCACTTCCTTTGGCGTCATGAGATTCTTCTGGGCCAGCGCCTGCCCGACTTTCGTATCGGCGTTGGAGCTCGGCGCGATCGGCGGCGCGCGGCTGAGCTCGTGCACTTCCATATCGAGCGCGTCGAGCCGGCCTTGCAGCTCGAGCGACGGCAGCACGGGCGTGCGGTCGAAGGCCTCGAGCACCTCGAGCTCGCGCCGCCGCCTCTCGGCCTCCTCGCGCGCGAGGATCGAGGACCGTGCGCGCTCCGCCTCCTCCTCTGCAAGAGATTGCTGCAACTGCAGGGCCAGCGTCAAGGCGGCCGCCGCGGTCGCGGCCGCTTCTGCTGGTGAAGCTGCGTCTCTCCACAGCGCGCGCTCGCTCATCGGCCGCATGGTCGCTCCGACCTTCGCCGCCCCTTCTCTCTCCTTCTCGCCCTCGGATGGCCCCTGTGTGAACGCCGCGACTGCATCTTCCATGGAAGCGGCCGTCACACCCAACGCGGCTGCGACCTCTAGAGCCCGCACCGCACTCTTGGTCGCGCTGGCAATCGTCTCGAGCTTCGTCAATTGCGCCATCCACGCCGCCTCCACCGCGCCGAGATGCGCCTCGCTCGCCCGTAGCTTCGCCGCCTTGTCGCGTACCTGCGGACACGAGGCGCCGTGGTGAGCACTTGCATGCGCCTCGCTCGCCCGTAGCTTCGCCGCCTTGTCGCGTACCTGCGGACACGAGGCGCCGTGGTGAGCACTTGCATGCGCCTCGCTCGCCCGTAGCTTCGCCGCCTTGTCGCGTACCTGCGGACACGAGGCGCCGTGGTGAGCACTTGCATGCGCCTCGCTCGCCCGTAGCTTCGCCGCCTTGTCGCGTACCTGCGGACACGAGGCGCCGTGGTGAGCACTTGCATGCGCCTCGCTCGCCCGTAGCTTCGCCGCCTTGTCGCGTACCTGCGGACACGAGGTGCCGTGTGGTGAGCACTTGCATGCGCCTCGCTCTCCTCTCGCGTCGCCGCCTCGTCAAGTACCTTTCGCAGCGCCAAGTCCAACTCTCCCAAGTCGAGAGTGCCGCCGCCGTCATCGTCGAGCTGGTCAAAGAGAATGTCGGCCGCCCTCATCTCCGCGCTGATCCCCAGGCTGTGGATGAGGCCTTGACGAAATTCGACCTTGCTCACCCCGCCCTTGCCCTTCTTGTCCCAGAGCTGGACGAGATCCTTGGGCTTGAGCTGGCGCTCGAGGATGGCGAGCCCCACGCCTGCCGGCACGGCGCAGCGCACAGTCAAGCAATCGGCGGTCAGTCGCGCGACCGCCGGGGGCAAGGAGGCCTGATTGCCACTGATGAGATATGATGATGAGCTCGGATTGTATCCCTCATCAGGCGACCGCCGGGGGATGGGGTAAGGCACGCGCGCTCGGGGGAGCGAGCACGGAGGGGAGGAGAGAGCACTATGGGGAGGAGAGCGCGCGCTGTATGCGCGGCGAGGCGCGGCGAGCGTACGAAGGTCGAGTTGTGACCAAACGGCGCTCATCCGCGCACGCTCGCCGTCCACTGTGCCACGTATCGCCGCGGCCGCCTCGACGTAGTGCGCGGCGGGCGTGAGCCGCGAGGCACCGAGGAGCTGCCCGAGGAGCCCCCGCTCTGATGACCACTGATTGCATCTGATGACCTCTGATTGCATCTGATTGCGTCCCTCATCAGGTGCATCGAGCGGGAGCCCCCGCTCTATCGGAGTGCTGCTGAGCTGCATCGACGGCAGGCGCTCCGTCGACGAGCTGGTCGGATTTCGGCGCGAGTCGAGCGCGAGCGTGCCTCCCTGGCGTGCCTCTAAGAGCTCGAGCGTCTCGAAGTCGAGGCGTTGCATGCGCTCTGAGCCTTCGGGCGCCGTGCTGGGCACTTGCATGCGTCGCGGGCGCTCGGAGCCTGCGGGCGCCGTGCTGGGCACTTGCATGCGCCCCTCGGAGCCGTTCGCTCGGCGGGACGCCTGAGGCGAGCGGCCCGCGTCCGTGTGTGCGCTCGCGCCCTTTCTCGGCCCATTTGAATGCCCATTTGGTCTCTGGACCGACCACTGGCTGGGCGGTGACGGCGGCGTGCCATTCGGCTTGTCTCCCGACCACTGGCTGGGCGGTGATGGCGGCGTGCCATTCGGCTTGTCTCCCGACCACTGGCTGGGCGGCGGTGACGGCGTGCCGGGGTGGAGCGTCGTGTTGGGCTCTCCTGCGGCGGGCGGAGACTTAATGGAGCAGCTCGTCGACGGCCCTGAAGAGGGCAGTCTCGGGAGGGTCAGCCGATGGGGAGCGAGCCCCGTGGTTGGGGACGAGATCGATGCCGCCGGTGACGAGATGGATGCCGCGGGCCGAGGGAGTTTGTGGTCACCAATGGTAGCGCAGGCGTCGTTTCGGGCGTCGTTTCGGGCGTCGTTTCGGGCGTCGTTTCGGGCGTCGACAGCAGGGTGGTGCGTGGTTTCGCCGCGAGGCACCACGCGAGCATGAACGCCACAGTCGTCGGAGAGGATCTCGTTGAGCTCGAGATTGTGCGCTCGTAGCCAAGCTAAGAACTCACGAGCGGGCTCACGTGTGCCTTTGGGGTGAGTCATGGCCGCCAGCGCCAGCGCCGACGCCTCCTCCTCCTCTGCCACCGACTTCATATTGGGAATTGGCGTCGGTGGCGTCTCGGGACTGCCAAACGTTCCGAAGAGGCGCTGCGAGAGCTCACCAAGTGCGGCGAACGGGTCCCTCTGTAGCACCTGCTGTAGCTGTACATGTAGTTGCTTGGCACCGTCGACGTCCTTGAGAGCCGCCACTTCCCGCGCCGACTTGGACGCCGCCTTGAGCTTGAGCGTCTCGTCGTTCCAGGCCATGCGGGGAGCACGCCTCCGAATCTCATACTCCGCGACAGCATCGGCCATGCGGAGTACCTAATGACAGCGAAAGTTCAGGTCCAACAAGGGCAGGGAGCAGCCCCGGGCCGGCCACGACCTTCTGCAAACTCTTTTTTGGCGTTCATGTATTTTCTTTGCGTGTTCGTCAACGGAATGCATGCGACGAAATGTGGTTTGCGTTCTACGACATGCATCTTGCCCGTTATTAATATTTGGTTGGCCACGAGAAATTGTCTTTTCTCGTCGTCCACTGGGTGCCATTGTGTTGAAAATTCACTTTTCTTGTACTTGTGTTCCTCGGCTTCTGCCGGGCTGGGGGGTTAGCCGTTTACGGCTGGCTCACCTCGGCAGCCAGCCTCGGCAAGTCTGTCGAGATAAGATTGTGGTTTGGGACCATTTCTTGTCTCCTTTTGACGGAAGATTTTTTCAAAATCTCGGGTTTGATCTCAAGACATTTTTCGACGAAATGAAATCCCGAAGTTTCGCACGTGTCACTTGCGTCAGTTGCAATTCATCAGTTGTTGACTGTAATGCGCGCCCATGGGCCTGCGTCGGGCGCCGAGCTAGGCCCTGGGCAGGTCTCCCACCGGTTGGCGCCGTGCACTTCCTCACGCGCGCACGTCTGCGCCTCTCGCGCAGGTCAAATGATCTTCGCTCTTCTCGTCGCAGCGGCGTTTGCACTGCCAGAGCTTCGGCCGAGTATCCACTGGACCGATGTGACCGATGCGCCGCTCCATGGGCGTCACTTGAGCAACGAGGTGGGCGACGCGTATGTTCGTCGGGCACCCTCGGACACGGTGCGGCTCGTTTCGCTCCACCTGAGTCACCCCGAGCTGAAGCGGCGGCACCTCGAGGACAATGAGAACTTCGTGTTTGATGGAGCGGCGCTCGGGATCGTCGAGGGCTCGGAGATCTCCCTTCCTCTTTGCCTGGGCGGTGGTGCCGCCACGTTCAAACTCACCAAGTCGCCCGTCATGCCGGCCGGCCTCGAGGCCGAGTTCCCCAGGATCCGCTCCTATCACGGAGTCGAGGTCTCCCCTCCTGCCGATCGGTCGGCCCACACCGCTGACCTGACCGTCTCCATCCAAGGCGTGCGCGGCCAGATTTGGATGGGGGGCGCCGAGGGCGAGCCGAACCTGGGGCGGTGCCACATCGACCCTCACACTCACGGCCGTACGGACTTGTACACAGTCTACCACAGCTCCAACAAGCGGGGTGAGCCGGGGGTGCGCACGTTCACCAAGATCTCTGAAGACGTGCACGATGGGCGCCGGCTCGCAGAGACGTTCACAACGGAGGGAGATGTTCACGAAGGGCGGCGGCTCCAGGCGGCGGACTTCAATCCGATCTGGACCGTTACACACCCCCCACCTGTGGGGAAGCAGACCATTCGCACGCTCCGGATGGCTGTCGCCGTCACCTTTGAGTACGTCTTCGGCATGGTGACCCCCTCGGTGCGCCATGCAGTCTGGGTGCCACCTCAGCCTCACATTCACACTCACGCCTCCATGACGCTTGCCGCCGGTGCCGCTTTTGGCTCGGTCCACCCTCACTCATCCTCACCCACCCATAACCCACCCATAACCCACCCAAACGCTCGCCCTCGCCCTCACCCTCACCCTCACACTCCCCCCGCCTCAGGTATGTGACGCCAACGGTGCGTGCACCATCCCGTACCGCTGGCCGGGCCATAGTGGCTGCCCGCCGTGCAAGGAGAACACCGAGGGCAACACTGATCCGTGCGATGCGACCAAGTGCAAGGAGGCGGCGCTCGCAACGATCGTCAACACCTGCACGCGCTCGAACGGCATCTGGCGCCGCGAGATGGGGCTCAACATGGTAATGATCGATAAGCAAGGTATGCTGCTTCACTATCCTAAATGGTCAGCCAGCAACAAAGTCGGGCTGCCCAACGGAAACAACGAGGCCTTCATGAGCGACGGCGAGTGGTACATCGAGTTCATCGGCGACTCCTCTTCTCCAGAGTCAAAGAAGACCGCAGTCCCCACGGGAGTCAATCGGACCGATTACGACCTCGGCCATATGTTCCATGTGGGCATGGACTCAGGTGCGGCCTCCCCCGCCTCTCTCCCCCCTCCCCCCCCCCCCAACTCCCCGGGCGCCTCCCACCGCACCTCCCCACACCTTCCCACGCATCTCCCACGCATCTCCCAGGAATGGGCGGCATGTACCCATGCAGGCAGTCTCCCCACTGGACCAAGGATCCGGTGACGGGGTTCTGGTCTGGCGAGAAACCAATCTCCAACACGAAGGTAAACGGCGCCACCGCCGGCAAAGTCCCCGTCGGCGATGGTTACGATGTGGATTTCGTCGCACATGAGTTCTCTCATCAGTTCGGGACGTCTCACACATGGTCCGGCAAGGGGTCGAGCTGCTCGCCTTCCAACTTCATGGCCAAGTCCGCGATGGAGATTGGCGCAGGCTCTACGCTCGTCACCTATGCTGGGATCTGCGATGACGACAACATTCAGATGCGCTCGGATCCCTACTTCCACGTCTACAACTTGAACGAGTTCCAGGAGAACTACTTCCAGTCCAACGTTCAAATAATGGACGACGTGAACATGCAGACGTGTGGCACCAGGACCGAGATCACGAACGAACGGCCCACCGCCAACGTGCCCGCGACGTGTGCCATCCCTAAACAAACGCCCTTCTTCCTGCAAGGCTCGGGCACCGACCCGAACGCGGCCGATGTGCTCGCCTATACCTGGGAGCAAGTCGACCCGGCGGAGTTTGCAGAGTCGATGTCGATCGGTTTCAAGAAGGGTCCCCTCTTTCGGTCTGTCCCCCCCTCGGCGAATGGCTTCCTACGCAATTTCCCGAACATGACGGCGGCCATCGTCCCTAAAGGGTGGGAGACTCCCTGGCCAGGGGAGAGGCTCCCCTTTACGGCCCGAGACATCCACTTCGCCATGACTGTCCGTGACAACTACATGGCGGCAAAGCCGACGCTCGCCAGCCAAGATCTCACGTATGGAAGTTGGCACGCCGCGATCACCAAGGTCAATGTCGTCGACTTGGGGCCCATGCTTGTCGAGCAGCCCGCCGCTGGCGCGTCCGTGCCCGCGGGGATCACCCTTGTCACCTTTAAGCTCGATGGCTATAAGAACCCGGCGGCGAGCACCGGGCTGGACGATGTCAAGGGCGCCAAGTTCACCTTCGAAGTAACAACCGACGGAGGGCTCACTTGGACGGACCTCGTCCGATCCCAGCACCTCGTCAAGCTCAACAACAAGGGAGAAGGCTCGGCATACGTCGTGCTCCCGACGAGTCTGGTCGGCTCGACCGTGGCCCAGATTCGTGTCGTCGCCGACATGGCCAAGGTCCCTGGCCAGACTACCACCGGCTGCGCCTTTTGGGCGCCGTCCGGCAGGTTCACCGTCACCGCGGCCCGTTCCGTGCCCACCGTCGCCACAACCAATCCGGCTGCAGCCGCCACCGTGCCTGCGACGATCTCGGCCATCTCGTTCGGATTCTCGGCCCCTGTCTTCCACCGGACTGCCGCCACGCCAGTCGCCACCGTCGCGGTAGCCAGCGGCACCCCGACCACCATCACGTTGAGCCTCTTCGAGGACGGCGCTTCCACTGCCAACTTCGCCTTCCCCTCCTCGCTGACCTTCACAGCCGGCAGCACATACACCGTCACGGTGCCCGCCGGCTACTTTCACGACGGCCTAGGCAACAATCTCGCGGAATTCACATCGACCTTCACAATCGCAAGTCGCCGAGCGTTGAACGAGTTCTCGGATGAGCTTACCTTGAGTGGCTTCACGCCTCCCGCTGTGGAGGCAGACCTGACATGGGGCACTGGGTACGCGAGTGCGGCCAAGTCCATCGACCACGCAGCCCCAGCCTTCACGGCAGCTTCGACGATCAGGGCGAACTTTTCCCGCGCGATCCGTATCCCAGACGACTCCGACAAGGTGATCAGCATTGACGAGCTCTGCGACGAGGGATGGGGATCCTGCTGGGAATCCTACTCAGCATCGGAACCGTACTGCGCCCTTCCCCTCATCGCGACTGACGAGGATGGCGAGAAGATCACAAACCCCGACATCGACGTGGACGGCGCGCAGCTCCTGATCTCGCCCAATGAGAACTGCCCGCTCTACGCGGGTGGCCAATTCCGACTCAAAATTCCCGCAGACGCCATCTTCGACATGGCCGAGACCGCCATGACCACTGAATCAGCGTACTACTACTTCAACACGATTCCGGACACCACTCCCCCGACTCTGCAAGAGTGCCCCGAGGCGGGTGCCAAATGGGGAGCCACGGACGTGGACGAGTCGCAGCCGCTCGTCCTCTGCTTCAACGAGGAGGCATGCGATCCCCCTCACACCTCACCCGCATCTCGACTGGTACCATGCGATCTCACATAGAATCTCCCCCATCACAGGAGTACATTGAGGCAGTCTCAGGCAAGAACATCACATTTACTGGCAAGTACACCAGTCCCGCTGGCGTTGTCACTACTGTCGACACGTTCACCGTCGCGATGACAGGTGCGCGGTCCCCCTTGCATCTCCCTCGTGACTTCCCCCGTTCCTCGCCGACCTCCTCAGAAACTCCCTCGCGTCTCCCCCCCATCTCCCCTCCTGCACACTCTCTCCCCGCCCCACCCTCAAAGTCCCTCTTCCCCACCTCATGATGGTACCACAATCTCGCGATGCCAGATACGAATCAGGTCTTGGTGTACGAGGACGAATCTACTGTCGAGGTCCGCCTGCTCTCGGATCCCACTGATGTGGACTCGGAGCCCCGCAAATGGAAGCCGAACACCGTCTACACGATCGCGATCGATGATGGCGCCATCATCGATGGCGCAGGCAATCAGGCCAGGTTCAATGTTGCCCCTCCTTCCGCACCCTCCACTGGACGTCGCAAGCTCACGGATCCAGACGCCGCCGAGGCTGCAAGTGTGACAAGCCCGAGCTTCAGAACTGTGAATGGCCGTCGGCGCAAGCTCGCGGCCAGCACAACTATTGCTCAGCCTCCTGCGAGGGCTCTCGGCTACACGACAGGCTGCTCCGAAGGGCCCACCCTTGTTGGCCTCACATCCGTCGTCAATGGGACTTCAGTCGTCGTGACGGCAAGGTTCACATCGAGCTCCGCACTCACCCTGAAGGCAGACCAGAAGATCGTCGTTCTGAACAACGCCACCAGGGGCCTGGCTAACATGTTCGCCCCCAACGTCAACTTTGTGACCTACCCGGCGATGACGGCGACGCCGGCGCCCACCAACGACTACTCGGTCGTGTTCACACTGCCTCCGCTCGAGGGACCCGCCACGTACGTCTTCACACCACCCTCTATTCACACGGAGCTTGCCGCCTGTGTTCAACACCTCCCTTCACACATCCCTTCACACCTCCCGTCCCGCCTCTTTCCTCTCCTCTGACCACATCTCTTCACACCTCGCTTCACACCGCACGTTTGTCTCCCGCCGAAGCGCCCGCGCCATGCGAATACTGTTTCCCTTCGCACATCCTGACATAGCGCCAGTTCACACGTGCCATCCACACGGTCCTTCCTACTGATCATCACCCCATCTTCCTGCCGGCACCGGAGCACACCTCTCTTCACACCGCTCTGCACACCGCTCTTCACACCGCTCTTCACACCTCCCGCCCTGACCCTCTTCGCAGGTACGTGATGGGATGGGACTCGGGCACTTGGGTCGACTCTAAAGGAAACGCCGCGTCGGGCCTAGATGTCAAGAAGGTGAGAAGGCGGTCTGCACTTGAGAGCTCCCCTGCATCTCCTCCTGCATCTCCCCGCATGCACATGTGATCTCCCTTCTTCACGCCTTCCCTCTCTTCATTCACGCCTTCCCTCTCTTCACAGAACCTCTACGGGTTTACTATTGTGACCCGCACCACCAACTGCATCCGGGGGGCCACCTGGAGCTCGACCGGCCTGTCGCCGTGCACGCCATGCAGCACGTGCCTGGAGTCCGGCTTCAGGAGTGTTTGTAATAGCAACACTGATGCGGTCTGCAGCACCGCAGTCCCACAGCGGAGCGCTACTACGGTCAATCTCGCGCTTGTGGCGGCCGGCAGCGTGTCTGACTATAATGAGCAGACGAAGACGAATCTCCAAATCCAGTTTGCGCTGGCGGCCGGGGTGAGAGCCGCATCTACCCTCTCCTTCCCTACCCCTCCCTGCCTCGTCGCCCCCCCCTCGTCACTCTACCCCTACATATCTCCCCTCTCATCTCCCCCCTTTCCCTCCTTCCCAGGTTCCCCCGTCCTTTGTTGCTGTCCAAGTCGCTGCCGGCTCCGTGATCATCACAGCTCTCGTGACCGTTCCCGTCGGCTCCACCGCCACGGGCGTCACGAACGCTCTCACCACCGCACTTGGCTCGACTTCGGCCGCCAGCTCCTTCCTCGGAATCACCGTCACTTCCGCGCCATCATTCACGAGCGCCGTCCCTCCAACATCCCCGAGCACCAACAGTGACACGGGCAACTCGCTCGCCCTTCCTCTCGGGCTCGGCCTCGGTCTCGGCCTCGGAGGCTGCCTCGTGCTCTTCGCGCTGTTTATGCTCTTCAAGAGGCATTCTGCCCGGGTCAATCCTGATAAGGGCAAGGTCGAGGCGTAAGGGCAAGGTCCAGCCTAAGGCGCAAGGGCAAGGTTTACCTTGCTGTTTGTGCGCATCAAGAGGCATTCTGGTAAGGGCAAGGTCGGGGCGTGATGGCAAGGTCCAGCCTAAGGTGCAAGGGCAAGGTTTACCTTGGTGAAGCGCGCTGGGGGCAGCGGGTCACCTAGCTTTGATGGGGGGG
>Ga0210239_100305_pt1 | contig 42600 bp, 34 predicted proteins | sample ChrtobMetP5a_0mM_FD_155451 | JGI IMG/M metagenome (GOLD analysis project Ga0210239, IMG submission 155451) | Chrysochromulina tobin associated microbial communities from unialgal haptophyte culture, Seattle, Washington, United States - P5a_0mM | ecosystem: Host-associated > Algae > Haptophytes >... | reverse complement strand
TGTGTGTCCTCGCCCTCAACCCCACCTGCAGCGATGCCATCCTTGCCGCCGTCGCCAACGCCGCCGCGCCTCTCCACGCCTTCTCTGAGCTGCAGCGCAAGCTCCGTTCAGTTGCGACGGCGCGGCTCCATCGTGCCGAGGCTGGTGAGACCGTTGTTGCGCTGGAGGCGGCGCTGGCAACGGCGGCGGCCGTCGGCGCGGCGGACGAGGCGGTGACGGAGCGCGTGCGCTCGCGGCTTGACGAGCTGCAGACGGCGGCGGCACGGCGCGCACGGCGCGAGTCTGTCGGGCTGAACGTGCCGCTGCCTGCCGACTTCATATGCCCGATCACCTACGACAAGATGAAGGACCCAGTCGTCGCGTCCGATGGCCATTCCTACGAGCGCAGCGCGATTGAGGAGATCCTCCGCGGGCCGCACCCGCTCAGCCCGCTCACGCGCGCGACGCTCGGTACGGCGCTGGTGCCAAACCTCAACCTGCGGCGGCGCATCGAGGACCACGAGGCAGAGCTCGATCGGATGGCCGAGCAGATGGCGGCACGATTGGCCACCGCCGTCGCTGAGGCGGAATCGGCAGCCAACGTGAAGGAGGCGGCTGCCAAGGCGGCTGCCGAGGCGAAGGAGGCCGCTGCCAACGCGGAGATTGAGGCGTTGCGCAAGCAGCTCGCCGACGCCAAGAAGCGCGTTCGGACCGAGGATGATCTCACGGAAGAGCCATGGGAAGAGCAGGATCCACCCGCACCCAAGCGACGCGCGCCATCATCACGGCACTCCACGGGAAGTGGCGCTGGTGGTAGCGCATAAGGGAGGGGTGAAGCCGGAGGGCGCTCTTGTGATTCTTGCCGAGTCCCGAGAGATGAGTCCCGTCCGACGTAGTCAGCACCTGCAAGTTAACATTGTTGTAGAAATTCAACAGGCACGACACATGGTACGCTGCGCTTGCGCGACGCCGAGATCGGCAGTCAGTGTGTGCGTGTCGCGTGCCTGCGGGCCGGGCTAACGAAACCAAACGCTAACGCATACCGCGCAACGCACGCGTTACCACACGAGTGTATCTTGCGTGTTGTTGCCTACATGGCGGTCCACAAAGTCTTTGCTTCGCTCCCGCCCGCTCCCTTTTCACACACGGATTCACAGCCTGAAAAAAGCCCGGGAGCCCGGGCGGACTCCGCACTGGGACGGCGCGGCACGGCGGACGGTGTTCAATGGGCAACCTTCGCCGCCTCCTCCACACTCTCCGATCGCCGCAGTCGCCAGAGGTGGGCACCCCCGAGTGGCTGGAGGCCGCCGCTGCGCAGCTCGGACTGCCAACGCCAACGCCACCGTACCAAATCCAAGTGCCCGACTCGCCGCAAACCGGCGACTCTCCCGACCTCGGGATGCCTGCTGCGAGCCCATCCATTCTGCCGCAACCGCGGAGCGCGGGCGCCGTCCATCGGCTCGCCTCCTCGCTGGCATGCGAGCTCGCCGAGACGACGGCGCTCTCTTCGGCCATGGCAGTGTGGGCGGCGGCCACGCGCCTCGAACGACACTTGCAGATTGGTACACGGTGGTTTGCGCTTGCCATGCTGACGCGCGCCATGGAGCGGTGGCGCAGATGCGAGCGACACGAGCGCGTGCTCGGTGCGGCGACGCGCGAGGCGCCCTGGGTCGCCGCCGGGCGCGCCATCACTGTCTGGCTCAGCTACGCGGCCGAGCAGCAGTTCGTGCGCTTCCTCGACGGCATCGCCGGCACTCGGACCGTGACGCGTCGGCTGCGGCTATGGCGGCGGCGCGCGGCCGAACGGCGGCAGCAGGAGGCCCGCCGGCGCTGCCTCATCGTCATAGGCGGGCCGCGGGGTCCTGTTCGGGCGGACTTACCATTTGGGGACGCCGCGGATGCCTGTGCGTTTCGGCAGACGGTGGCGCGCGCGCTCTCGACGTGGCGTCAGTTCGAGCTTTGCGCGCACGTGGAGGCGCTCGATGGGCATCGCGTGCGCCAGGCGGCCGCGCGCCGCGCTTTGTACGCCTGGCAGCGCGCCGTGCACACTCGGCATGCGACGGTCGCGCGCGCACTGGGGCGCACCTATGCGACCCTCGCGCGGACTCTGCGCGTGTGGCGCGCGCGGATAGCCGCCGAACGGGATGTGACTCTGCGAGCGGCGAGTGGCTCACGCGGCGTCCAAACCCTTGCGCGGGCGCTGCGCACGTGGCGCATACGGCTGGCGTCCGCGCGGCCGCTTCGATTACCGCTTCGGGCCCTCGCTGGCAGCGGATGGCTGCCGAGGCAGCGCGCGCTGCGCATGTGGCGCGGGTGGACCGCGGCAGTGCGGCCGCTCCGCGCCCTCGCTGGCAGCGGATGGCTGCCGAGGAGGCGCGCGCTGCGCATGTGGCGCGGGTGGACCGCGGACGTGCGGCCGCTTCGCGCGCGAACAAGCCGAGTGCGCAGCAGCCTACTCGCGCGTGCGCTGTGCGCGTGGCGCGCACGGCAGGCCATCGACGGGTTACTTCGAGTGCTCGCCGACGAGCGAGGCAGCCGCGGCAGTCGTGTTGGCCGCATGCCGCTCGCGATCATGTGGCGCCGATGGCGCCGCCGCGCCGCCCACGCGGCCGCATGTGCCGCACGCGCCGCGCGCGCTGAGCGCGCCTGGGCGAGCGCCCGCCGACACGCTGAGCAGGTGCGCACGCTCCAAGGAGGACCTCTGATGGCCTCTGATGACCTCTGATGGCCTCTGATGACCTCTGATGACCTCTGATGACCTCTGATGACCTCTGATGACCTCTGATGACCTCTGATGACCTCTGATGACCTCTGATGACCTCTGATGACCTCTGATGACCTCTGATGGCCTCTGATGACCTCTGATGACCTCTGATGGCCTCTGATGACCTCTGATGGCCTCTGATGGCCTCTGATGACCTCTGATGACCTCTGATGACCTCTGATGACCTCTGATGACCTCTGATGACCTCTGATGGCCTCTGATGACCTCTGATGACCTCTGATGGCCTCTGATGCCCTCTGATGACCTCTGATGACCTCTGATGGCCTCTGATGACCTCTGATGACCTCTGATGACCTCTGATGACCTCTGATGGCCTCTGATGGCCTCTGATGACCTCTGATGACCTCTGATGACCTCTGATGACCTCTGATGACCTCTGATGACCTCTGATGGCCTCTGATGGCCTCTGATGGCCTCTGATGGCCTCTGATGACCTCTGATGACCTCTGATGACCTCTGATGACATCTGATGACATCTGATGACGCCCTTGATTGCTTCCCTCATCAGGTGGCGCTCCTTGGAGCGACGCGCACGTGGCAGCTGCGGCGCATCGATGCCATCCTCTCTTGCTCGTCGCTCATGCGCTGGGTAGAGGGCGCGCTCATCGCGGCGTTTGGGCACTGGGCTTCCTGGGCTGTCGCACGCTCGATGAGGGAAGCAATCAAGGGCGTCATAAGAGGTCATCAGAGGTCATCAGAGCTCATCGCGGCGCTTGGGCATTGGGCTTGCTGGGCTGTCGCACGCTCGCGCCGTATTCGCGGCATGCTCCTCGGCGGGACGACTGTGGCCCTGCGCCGGCACCGTGCGGGGCTGGCGGCCTTCGTCACGAATGCGCGGCATGAACGTTTCCTTGTGCTCAACGGCCTGGCATGCGCACAGGGACGAGGCGTTTGGTACGCCGAAGCGGTGCGCCGCTGGCGGGGCGCGTGCGGCCACCTACCCCACCCGGCGTTGCGCCAGCTGCAGCGCTGCCACGAGCTAGCGCGTGCGCTGCTGATGGTGATGAGCTGGAGGGCGTGGCGCTCGCGAGCCGTGAACGCGCGCGAGTCCGAGTTGCTCTGTGACGTGCTCCCGATCTTGCATGCAATCCGACGGTTTCGTCACGCCGTGCGCCATCGGCACTCGCTCGAGGGCCTTCGCGCCGAGCACGCGCGCCTCTCTCGCTCCTTGTACCTGCCGCTGCTGTGGAATCGCTGGCGGTTACGCATCGTCGCGTTGAAGAGCGCGGCGCGCCACGCGACAGCAAGCGATCGGGCGGCGCGGCCGGCGTGTCGGCGGCGCGCGCTGCGCGCCTGGCGCCTCTGGGCTGCGGAGCGCCGCTCGCTCGCTCAGTCGGTCGCCTACTGGGAGCAGCGCTCGTCACGGCGCTCGTTCGCCTACTGGGAGCAGCGCTCCTTGGGCGCCGCCCTGAGCGCTCAGTCGGTCGCCTACTGGGAGAAGCGCTCCCTGGGCGCCGCCCTCGAGCGGCTGCATCATCAGGCGGCGCTGGCACGCGTACCAGCCGAGTTGCTCGCTGGTCTCCCGACCCTCGCCAGGGCGCGCCAGCCGAGCGCCGTGCCAAGCGCTGAGACGGGCGCCGTGCCGAGCGTCGTGCCGAGCGCCGTGCCGAGCGCCGTGCCGAGCGCCGTCGGTCTCCCGACCCTTGCCAGGGTGTGCGAGCCGAGCGCCGTGCCGAGCCTCTCCGTGCCGAGGAGAAGGGCGGCTTTTCCTGGGGCGACGGCATCGTCGTCGGCGGCGACGTTGGGGGCGGCGACGAGGGCGGCTGCGACGACAGAGACTGCGACGACGGCGGCAGCGACGGCATCGGCAGCGACGACGGCGGCTGCAACGACCGCCTCCATCGTCGCCGCCGTTGTCGCTGCCACGCTCGCTGGGCGCGCCTTTCGACGCTGGCGGGAGCGCGCTCACCTGAGGCTGGGCGCGCATCGGTGCACGGCACTCGCGTTCACGGCGCACCTCGACCACTCACTACGCATCTCCATCAGCCGATGGGCGGCTGTTACATGCTGCGAGCAGACCGCCACGCGGCTGGCGAGCTTGGTGGTACGGCGGGCGGCGTGGGCGGCACTGGTGCGCTGGCGAGCGGAGGGTGTGCTCAGCATGGTGCGACCGCATCTGACGCTCGCGTCGCGATGGGCGCTAGTACGCGTCGGCGAGGCGCAGGGCCTTCGACGCACCTTCCGCGCGTCGCTGCGCCGATGGGCTCGTAGGACGGAGCTCCTCGCGCTTGGCTCGCGCTTCCAGATGCAGGCGCTGATACATACGCGGCGCTCGCGGCAGCAGAGGGCCCTGCGTCGGCTGCAGCACGAGGCGCAGCGGCGCACCACGTCGGTCTTCCTCGAGGCGCTTGCCACAGCGCCTACCCTGGAGAGCCGGAACCCTTCCCATCCGTACCCGACTCCGCATGCAAGTGCTCACCACAGCACTTGCATGCAAGGATACCCTTCCCATCCGTACCCGACTCCGCTACCTTCTGAAGAGGCCCCAACGTCGGATACCAAATCCGTCTCCCTAACTCCACTACCTTCTTATGGATTCACGTTAGGCCCGCCCTCTCTGCCGCACCCACGGACGGACAGCAGCCCGCCACCACGGCGGTCGGTGCCCTCGCATCATCGCCCGCCTATGGCGGCCGACCCCGCCACCAGGTCGTTGCATGCGGCCGACCCCGCCACCAGGACGTTGCATGCCTCTGCATCCATGGGCGGGCTGAGCTTCAGCCGACGCGCCGTGCCGGGCGCCAGGCCGTCGGAGGTCGTCCCGAACGAAGGGCCGACCGCTGCCCCGTCGCTCGCAGTGCTGCAGCAGTCGCCAGCGTGGACGCCAGCGTGGACGCCCGCTGCGCTGAATGCGACGACCCCGGGCACACGCCTGCCGTTTGCCACGCTGCAGGCGCGTGAGACGCCCGCCGCGTCGCGGCGCGGCGCCTCGTCCTCGACCGGAGTCTCGCCAAATCCGATGTGGCTCAAGCAGGTATGGCAGCGCGCCGTTTGATCCCACCGCATCCCGCGGCTGGGGCGCCGCAGCAATCGAATGATTATACTGAGTCAGCGTAACCAATGGGCGCTTGACCCGAAACGAAAAGTAAAAACGTGTACAGCGCGCCGTAAATCTACTTTAATAAGCTGACGGGTATACCGAAGTCAAACTAAGTTTTTAATTACTCGGCGTAAAAATGCGTAAACCGTAATGGTTAACCGTTGTATGCATGTATACGGTTTGGTACCTAGCAAACGCACACCACCATGCTCGGCGTCGCGCCGAAGCGCAGCGCACCACGTGTCGTGAGTCGTGCCTGTCGAATTTCTACAAGACGATGCGTTGTCGCGAGGTGCTGACTCCTTCGGGACTCTCTCGGGACTCGGCAAGAATCACAAGAGCGCCCTTATGCGCTGCCACCAGCGCCACTTCCCGTGGAGCGCCGTGATGATGGCGCGCGTCGCTTGGGTGCGGGTGGATCCTGCTCTTCCCATGGCTCTTCCGTGTGATCATCCTCGGTCCGAACGCGCTTCTTGGCGTCGGCGAGCTGCTTGCGCAACGCCTCAATCTCCGCGCTGGCAGCCGCCTCCTTCGCGTTGGCAGCTGCCTCCTTCGCGTAGGCAGCCGCCTCCTTCGCCTCGGCAGCCGCCTCCTTCGCGTTGGCAGCCGCCTCCTTCACGTTGGCTGCCGATTCCGCCTCAGCGACGGCAGTGGCCAATCGTGCCGCCATCTGCTCGGCCATCCGATCGAGCTCTGCCTCGTGGTCCTCGATGCGCCGCCGCAGGTTGAGGTTTGGCACCAGCGTCGTACCGAGCGTCGCGCGCGTGAGCGGGCTGAGCGGGTGCGGGCCGCGGAGGATCTCCTCAATCGCGCTGCGCTCGTAGGAATGGCCATCGGACGCGACGACTGGGTCCTTCATCTTGTCGTAGGTGATCGGGCATGTGAAGTCGGCAGGCAGCGGCACGTTCAGCCCGACAGACTCGCGCCGCGCGCGCCGTGCCGCCGCCGTCTGCAGCTCGTCAAGCCGCGAGCGCACGCGCTCTGTCACCGCCTCGTCCGCCGCGCCGACGGCCGCCGCCGTTGCCAGCGCCGCCTCCAGCGCAACAACGGTCTCACCAGCCTCAGCACGATGCAGCCGCGCCGTCGCAACTGAACGGAGCTTGCGCTGCAGCTTAGAGAAGGCGTGGAGAGGCGCGGCGGCGGTGGCGACGGCGGCAAGGATGGCATCGCCGCAGGTGGGGTTACATGCAAGGACGCACAGTGATTGTGCAGCATTTTTCGCCGCCTTCGACTCAGCCCCCGCATGCAGCAACGCCACGAGCGGCCGGATGGCGCCCGCCTCTCGGATGGCGTCTTGGTTGGTGGAGTTGTCGCGGGCAAGGTACCCCAACGCGCCAGCCGCACTCTTCGCCGCCTCCGACTCAGCCCCCGCATGCAGCAACGCCACGAGCGGCGGGATGGCGCCCGCCTCTCGGATGGCGTCTTGGTTGATGCGGTTGTCGTGGGCGAGGATGCACAACGCGCCCGCCGCATTATCCGCCGCCTCCGACTCAGCCCCCGCATGCAGCAATGCCACGAGCGGCGGGATGGCGCCCGCCTCTCGGATGGCGTCTTGGTTGATGGGGTTGTCGCGGGCGAGGATGCACAACGCGCCAGCCGCATTCTTCGCCACCTCCGACTCAGCCCCCGCATGCAGCAACGCCACGAGCGGCGGGAAGGCGCCCGCCTCTCGGATGGCGTCTCGGTTGGTGGGGTTGTCGTAGGCGAGGTTCCCCAACGCGCCTGCCGCATTCTTCGCCGCCTTCGACTCAGCCCCCGCATGCAGCAACGCCACGAGCAGCGGGATGGCGCCCGCCTCTCGGATGGCGTCTCGGTTGATTTGGTTGTCGCGGGCGAGGATGCACAACGCGCCTGCCGCATTCGCCGCCGCCTCCGACTCAGCCCCCGCATGCAGCAACGCCACGAGCGGCGGGATGGCGCCCGCCTCTCGGATGGCATCACGGGCAGTATCGCTGGTGTCGGAGAGTCTGAGCAGGGTCGATGCAGCCACTGAGGCTCCGCCGCTAACCTTGAGCAGCTGCACAAGGCTTGGGATCGCCGGCCGGACGGCCTCACAATCGTCAGCGCTCATGCCAGAGTCAGTGAGCTCATGGAGCTCCTTGGCATGGCGCTCATCGAAAAGGCATCGCTCCTCAGTGTGGCGCTTCAAGGTCGCCGCTACTCGCTCGGTTAGCGGGACGCGGGACGACATCAACGCCGTCGAGCGTCGAGGCCTCCTTCCTGTGAAGAACAAACTCTCGTACCGGGTACGTTTTCACACTCGCTTTTGTTCACCCCGCGGACAGAGGACAATTGCAGGATGTTTTGCCGAAATGTAGATTGAAGGCCGTCATCATCAAGTTGGTGCACCGATCAGAAATGGCAAGTTGCCACGTTGAAACGTTGAGCCGCACGCACGCGCCATGGTACGCGCACACGTCAGCGCACACGTGATTGTGGATTTTCCCGAATATTAGTCAACATAACAAAAACCGCCCGGCGCGCTTACCCCAAGTGTCTCTCATAAAACTTGCAAAGACTTGCCCGAAAGAGCTCCTTTGTTGTACTGTGCCGTGGTTGGTTTGTCGGTCAGTCTCTGCACACGGCGGCTACCCTGTAGTCGGCTGCGCAGATCCTAAACACAGGCCGATCCGGGCTAGCCCGCGTCTCCTGGCTGACAGATAATAGGCGCCATGGGGCTGGCAGAGGACGTCCGCAATCTCAAGACCGGCCTCGCTGGCACGACGCTCGAGGAAACTTTCTCGAAGGAATCGCCGAAGCTCCACATCAAGAACCGGAAGGCCCTAAAGGGTCACCATGCTAAGATCTACGCAATGCACTGGTGCGACAGCAAAGATGACGCGTTGAGCAAGCAGCTGGTGAGCGCGTCGCAGGATGGTAAGATGATCGTGTGGAATGCGATGACGACAAATAAAGTTCATGCCATCCCTCTGCGCTCGTCGTGGGTGATGACCTGCGCCTTCTCTCCGACTGGTACGCGAGCGGCCTGTGGTGGTCTCGATAACGTCTGCTCCATCTACAACTTGCAGTCGAAGGACCAGCCGGACAAGGTGGCTCGCGAGCTCACCGCGCACACGGGCTACGTTTCCTGCTGCCGCTTCCTCTCAACAGGGTCCAAGATCTTGACCGCGTCGGGCGATATGACGTGCATGCTCTGGGACGTCGAGAGCGGCGTGGCCGAGCACACATACTCGGGCCATTCTGGCGACGTCATGTCGATGTCATGCAAGAACGACAAGGTCATGGTCTCCGGTGCGTGCGATGCGCTGGCCAAGGTCTGGGACCTGAACCAACCTACCGTCTGCCGCACATTTGAGGGCCATGATAGCGACATCAACTCCGTCGCCTTTTTCCCAGACGGCATGGCGTTTGCCACCGGCTCGGACGACGCCTCGTGCCGCCTGTTTGATCTTCGCTGCGGCAACGAGCTTCAGACTTACGCGCACGACAAGATCCTGTGCGGCATCACCTCTGTTGATCACAGCTCCACTGGACGCTACCTCTTCGCCGGGTGAGCCCTCACATCTGCTCCTGCCGCGCTCCTGTGCGCGTGCTTTCTTGTGCTCACCGGCCGCTGTTCCTCCGTCTGCTCGCAGTTACGACGATTTCAACTGCTACGTGTGGGATGTCCTCTCGGGGAAGCAGGTCGCGTGCCTCGCTGGCCACGACAACCGCGTCAGCTGCCTTGGCGTGTGCAGTGACGGCCAGGCGCTATGCACGGGCAGCTGGGACTCGTTCCTCAAGATGTGGTCATGAGCGCTGAGGAGTGTGCCTCAGCGGAGCCGCTCTGCTCCGCTCGAGACCATGGTGCCCCGAGACCATGCCTGTGCCAGCGGCAGGGGCGTCGTTGTGGAGTTATTGCGGAGTGGGGCGGCGCGCGGGCACAACGCAAGCCCCCGGAAAGCAAAAGCGTGAACCGTGAAGAAGCGTGATCGATGGGTATGATGCATTGGTATGATGTGCGTGCCAATGACAGTGTGACATCTCTTCTGGATCTTCGCACTGTTCGGGTGCCACGTGACGGGGCGTGAGTGAGCGTGCGTTCCGTCTTCAGAGGTCGCGCAAGCATGACGGTTCGGTCGGTTCCAGCGCTCTTACGTGGTCGGGGGTGCGTATACGCAGATATCTGCGTATACGCACCCGACGCTGCGTATACGCCGGGACGCGAGGCGAATGGGTCATGCAGCCCCGTGCCCGGCCGCGGGTGCGATTTTTCGACCGTGGTCTTCCCTGCCTACGAGCCGGCCGGTTGGGATGTCGATGATTCTGATTTTCTGGTGATAGACGGTGATACGTGATTCTCGAGACTCTGAAGTCTGATTGTGCATTGTCGATTTGTTTGTGACATGTGAGTAAGTGGCGTGGCGTGGGGAAGTCGCGGCTCGCGCGCGCGGGGGCCCGGGGCGGGGGTCTTATTATCTCTTAACGGATGAAGAATGATTCTGATGTATTGAGCTCTAGCGCTTCGTCATCTTTCCGTTCTTTGCCACAGGAGGTTAACATGATACACACCCGACTCCCCCTCGCCTGCGCCGAGGTTCGGGCCCCAGTCGAATCCTCATGGCGTCGCCGCTTCGGACTCGATGGGTGCACGAGCCGCCTCGCCCACATCCTCGTAGTAGCCGACTCCTAACGGCCCGCACTTGAAGGCCATGCCCACACGAGCTCCCTGCCACGCGGCAGATGCCTCGAAGGCGCCCATCCACGGCGCTGCGGCTGGCGCAGCGTCGGGCGCGACCGGCGGCAGCGCCGTGTCGGGCGCGACCGGCTCCGAAGCGTCGTCTTGAGCGTCCTCTTCGTCGTCCGTCGCGGCCTCGGAGGCGAAGGTGGCGGCCGCGGTGGTGGCGGGTGCATTCGACGCGCCATTGGCAGCACTCGAGCTGGCGCTGGCGCTGGCGCTGCTGCTGCTGCTGGTCGAAGCCGACGACGTGGAGCCGCCTGTGGAAGAGCCGTCGTCATACACCGACGTGGCTGCGACCGTATCGGGCATCGGCAGCATCGCGCGCTTGCGCAGCGCCTCCTCGCGTATGGCGCGCCGCGCCGCGGCCGCCTCGGCGCTCTCGGCGCTCTGTTCGGCGGCCGCGCCTCCGACCATCGCGTCGGCGCGCCACGCCAAGTGCTTGGCCTCCTCGGCTGCCGCGAGCCGGCGCCTCTTGGCCTCCATATCGAGCTGGCAGACCATCGCCTCCTCGTCGCGCCCCATGCGCTGCAGGGAGTTCAGATGCTTCTTGCCCGAGAGGTGCGCATCGTACACGCTCTGCTTGGCGAAGCGCTTGCCGCACGGCACGCAAAAAGGGCCAACGGCCACGACCAGCTCTCCGCGCTCGCGTTTGTCGCGCTCCATCTTGGCCGCATACTTTTGCGGATCCGCATGCCAGTCGGGCGCCCGCGCGTCGGGTCCGCGCTTCTTTCCGCCCGTCGGGATCATGCCACGCTCCGTCCAGTCAGGCTGATCGCCGCCTCCACCGGCAAGGTGCAAGCGCACGTCACGGACCATGCCATCGCCGACAAGGCGCACGTGCTCGCGGGGTAGGCCTTCGCGCTCCTCCAGCTCGGCCAGCACATCCGCGTGCGCCGGGAGCACGCGCGTCCGGCCGCCGGGGAGGCGGACGAGTAGGCAGGGGAAAGCGAACTCCATGGTGCACATCCGTTCACACGAGGGCGCCACATAATCTGTGAATGGGGTCCAGGCCGAACTAGTGGGAATCCGTGTACGCCGGTCCGGTCAGGCGAGTCAAAAATACTCAGCGCGTTCACAGCCATGGAGGGACTTTGATTGTGTGGGTCATCGGAATGGCGCTCTTCTACTTGGCAGTCGCTTTGACGACGTTAAAGAGCTCCCACAATCCCTTAACGACGTCGCTCACGTTTGGACCCAGAGCCCGAACAACTGTGGCATCGGCCACCGCTGACCTCGAGGCGTGTCTCGAGGATTGTCGTAGCCAGCTGCGCGGCGGCCTCCGCATCGAAGACAACGACCAGGCGAAGTCGGCAGAGATCTTGCGCCTGCACTCCGAGTCGATTATGCCGCTCGAGCACAGGATCTACCTGCCGGATATCAGCCCTGGCGATCGCAAGGCAGCTATCGTTGCTATCGCGCGCTCGCTTGACGTCGTTGAGGAGGCGGCTCGTGGCCCACTGCTTGCTGGCAGCAAATGCACGCTAGCCGATGCGAGCTTCTTCCCTTCGATGGCACTTTTCGCCCAGGTGCTCGTACCGCACTTTGGATGGACTCCGTGGACTTCTGAGGCGCTCTTCTACCGCCGGCCGCGCCTGCACGCGTGGTTTGAGCTCATGAAATATGAGGCGGCCGCGGTGGAGGTCGAGGAGGCCGTGGAAGCCAAGCTGCAGGCATTGCAGGTCAACTGGGAAGCGGTGGCGATGGAGGTGCCGACGAGCCGCATCCGCACATTTCCGAGCCATACCTTCTAGGGCTGCTGCATCCAGAGTAGTGCTCGCAAGTCGAGACTCGAGGGCTCCGCACAAATCGACGGTTATTGCATACGCTTGGTAGATCCACGGTTCCACGCGCGTGCCGTGCCGTAACTTGCGAGCAGGTGCGAGCTGTAATTAACGAGCTGGGTGCTGGCACTTTAACATTATCGGTCAAAGTTACGTAATAAGATGTGAAAATCAAACGCTAGACCAACGTAGTACATTTTACGGCCAGGCAAAGCGCCCTGGGCTTTTCCATAGCCCAGGGGCCGTTTCTTAGCACACCTTGGCGCCAGCCTGTGGGTAGACTGCTCACGTCACAGCCTGCACCCCGCCCGCTACAGCTTAGAGCTTTGCCGCGCTGCTCGATGGATGCGGCGGCGACGCGTCGATGGGCGCGTACGATCTCGCTCGCAGCAAGAGGAGCTTGCCGTCGGACGCACTACCGACAAGCTTGCCGCCCAAGAGGGCACCGGAAGGGCTACCAGCTTCCCACGAGCCGAGGTCATCCTCAGCGCTGTGCTCGAGTCCAACGCGGAGCCCATTGGGGGACCAACGCACTGCCTCCTTGGCCGCAAGCGGGATCCGCAGTCGTCCACTGCCCGGGCGCTGATCGGGGGGCTTCCACGGCGGCGCCACCGTGTGCGACGCATGCAGGCGCGCACCGTAAGCGGCCGCCACGGCTGCACTGACGGCATGGTAGAGTCCCTTGAGCGAATCATGAGGCTGGCCGTGCATCTCGATAAAATCGAGATAGCGACGGCGCACCGCAGGAGACACTTTCCACAGCTCCGACGCTTCAGAGTCGAGGGGCAGATGGGTGACCTTACTAGCCTCCTGGCCGCCGCCGACCACGCCGCCCAACGCGACGCCGCCCAACGCGAGCCCACCGAGAGCACCGACACTCCGTGCACGGACCGTCAAGTCAGCGCCTGCATCGGCTGCAGCTCCGGCAGCGTTGCGGCCGTCGGCCGCGCTCACGGTGCCCGGCCGCCCCTGAAGCGCCAGGATATGGGGCGGCACCCACGGCACGAAACTGTCAACGCCCAAATGCGATGCAACTGCGCTCGAGGGACGTGGCACGTAGCCGTACTTGGGCTGTGGTGTGGTGCGCGGCAGCAGCGCATGTGGCATGTGCCCATGAGAGCTCGGAGGCGCCGGCAGGACTACAGCCGCTGTCTTCGGGCGTGCGCCGCCTGAGGAAGCTGCGGCGGGGGCGGCCGCGGGGGCGGCCGCGGGGGCGGCCGCGGGGGCGGCCGCGGGGGCGGCCGCGCGGCTCAGCGCGGTCACCATGGTGCCTTGGCTGTCGTAATGTGCGCCACCACCCCCCGATCCACCGCTGGCCGGTGCTGTGCGGGGCCGCTGCATACTCCCACGGTCCCAGCACGCCTGCAGCACCGCTCTAGGCACCTGCTGCGGCGCGGCCGCGGCCGCAGCGGAGGCGGCGGGGGCCGTTGAGCCGGTGGCAGCCTTTCTCGGCGGGCCCGGGCTCGCGGTGGAGGCCCGCCGAATCTCCTGCAGATCCAGCTCTCGTGCCATATCTCGTGCGAGCTCGGGAGATCCAGCTCTCGTGCCAGCTCGCGTGTTCGCTCTAGTCTGATGCGGCGGCGGCGGCGGCGCTGCGCTGGCCTTGGACCCTGACAGGGAAGACAGCGAGGTCGTCATGGTGGTGTCGTGCAAGAGCAACGGCGGGGAAGACAGCGAGGTCGCTGGCTCGAGGACGCTGTCCGCGCTCGCCTGACGCACAAGGCGCAGCGTGGCGGCGCTTGTCGCCGGACGGAGCGGCGGTTTTGCCCGAATCTGGCGCGTCGTGCGGGAATGGAGCGTCGCATACGCGCTCTGCGGGCGCGAGGTGGGTGAACCTGCCTGCCTGCGGTCACCCGTGGGCGGGCGCAGCAGTTGCGTGTCCGAGCTGACCCGCGCCAGGGAGGTTGATGACCGTGATGCTGGTCGGCTGCTGCCCTCGCGCATGTGCACGTGCACGCCGCCGAAGGCATCACTCAAACGCACGAGCTCCTGGGTAGTGCTGTTCGCATTGCCGACGGCGAGCGGCGCGTGATCCGCGTCCTTAGACAGCAGCGTCCACAGGATCTCTGATGGTGGTGGCAGCAGAGCCGGAGCCGTGTTGGCCGATCGGATGTTGCTCGTCGGCGGCGCCGCCACGCGCCCGGCGCGCATGTTGATGGCGCTGCGCCGTCCGTCAAGTGGAACGCCTTCGCACACGAGCGGCGGCGAGCTCGCCCAGACGAACTGGACTGTCCCCAACTCCTGCATTTCTATTGATTGAAACCGATCAAAAAACATGGAGGTTCGGTACATGTAACCTCGACCTTACGTTTCTGACCTAGTTCAAGACCGAAAGTAAAACCCGAGCGCTTGTTTGTCTATTTTAGGACGTCACCCTGGTTCAGTCTGATGCCGCACATCCAGCTCCAGCCACTCGGCAACAAGCTGCGCGGCTCGCAGAGCTGGGATTCGCCATCGCTGCGTGAGGCACGCGCGCACCACCGTGCGGTGGTGCTCGCCTCGCACGGCGTGATCCTTCCTCCTTGTGTACAGACGGAACAAGGTTCAGCGGCTGCGGCGGCGGGGGCAGCATCGTCGTCATCGACCCCTTGCAACCAGCACTCATTGGGAAGGACACGGCTCAAGAGCCGCGACAACTTCCTCGCGTGGTGGCGCGTCGGGCGCCGCTCAAAGTCATCAAAGGTGGCCGACATGCCCGCAATGGGACGCCAGTCGAGCGAGTGGTCCGCTGGCAGTGAGAGCCACCACTACTCATCGGATGAGGAGATGCAGGGTCACCGTGCAGCTCCGTTCCCACATTCGCCCTCGGGTGGCGATGCGCAGCTGACCATCGATCAGCAGCTGACGCTGCGCTACCGAGGTTGCGTGGCATCACACAGCTCGAGCTTCAGATCACACAGCGCGTCAAGCACGAGAACCGCTGACACCAATTTCGCCAACCGCAACGCCACTTGCACGCCGTACACCACCATTCTGAACCTGTCTGCCTCAAGGACACCAGCAGAATCTAGGACTGTAGCAGCGATTGTGGACTGCGAGGCTACAGCGCTCGCGTCTGCGCAGCTCGCCGCAACGGAGCCGCCCGGCGGTAACGGCGGGGCGAAGGCCGCCACCGACGAGCAGCTTTCTGCTCGGCGCTCCAACAGGCGAGGGGCCCCAGGCCGGGGGGTCATCCCCGCCCACGCCATCGCTCCTGCTGACGCCATTGCTCCCGCCGACGCCATCGCTCCCTCCAACACCGCGCCGTCGTCGTCTACTACCGCATCATTTGCCAATCTGTCTCCAGCTTCCTTGGGCAGCGCTAGCAGCAGCGTCCCATCAACTTACCCATCCATTCTGGAGGCAGCCGCAATCAAGGCGATCACCGCTGCAGCATCCGCCGCGGCCGCCGCCGCGGCCGCCGCACACTACACCTCGAGCCCTTAATAACTCAACCGGTGTGAAGCTGTGAAAACACGCCCAAATTTAGCCTCCCCTTTAAGTTATCGCGTACCGTGCCGGCCGGACCGTGGCGGGGAAGCGCGGCATGCACCGATTGCCGTGACCGGTGCTGATGTACGTCGCGACGCTAGATGCGCTACGGTTAGGCTTAAGGCTTTGCACTTTGCGCTTTCGGACTCGCATCTCGCTCGTAATACGTAAATCTCGCTTCTACCGTTGATCGTTGTCGCATGTCGCTATAATTGGTATAATTCTTCACTCACGGCGCACGCCGCTCTTTTGGCGAGCCTGCTTCACGTCCTTCACGACGACGTACACGTGTAAATAACCGTACTGTACCCACGCGCGCCAAAATGATCTAAAGTACAAGGTGTCAACTGTCATCCAGACCTTCCAGACCGTCCAACTGCAGCGGCCTGCCGCTGAAGGCCAACGCACCTGCGCCCGGCCTTTCGTGCGTCGTGGTCACGACGAGGTGCCATGCCGGCCGACCGTGTTCATCGTAGGCATCGCTGAGCAATGAGACGAGCCGGTTCAACTCGACGCCAGTCCATGTCGCGCTACTCGGCAGCTTGTCGCGATTCACTGCCTCTCGCTGCTTCCATTTCTCGACAAGGTATGAGCCGCGTAGAGGCGCCACGCCTTTCGAACGCAATTTGCTCAGCGGCAAGGCAGGCTCGCTTGTCACGAGCGGCGGCGAAGGTGTCAGCGGAGCTGGAGGCTTGCCGCTGATAACTGTGGCGCTTGACTGCCGAGTTGGAGCTCCCAATGATGATGTCGCAGATCGGCTGTCGGAGGCACGTAGCTTCGCGGCCAAGGCGTGTGCCGTCTCAGCGAGCTGCAAGCAACGGTTGGCAAGCGCTTCAGCTTCAGCAACAGAAGTGATTCTAGTCAGCTCAAAGTTCTCGGCGGCGATTCGCAAAGCCGCATTTTCAGTGCGCAGTCGCGTGTTCTCAGCTAGCAGCGTCTCAGTGACGCCGTTGAGGTGCCGGTCGGAAAGTGAATGGTAATGCCACTTCACCGGCATTGCGATTGCGACCGGCTAGGCGTGATGGACGGCGAGCGCGAAGACGAAATAGACGGCAGCCCTTGACAAGTTGACAGGCCGGTGGTGTTCACACCTCGTTCACACACTGCTCGATTAAAGTAAACACCTCGTACTCTGCTGGCAACTGGGGTACTCGGTTGCGCTTGTTTAGGTACTTTTGTGGTTTCGAGTAATTAGCTTGCTTCCTCAACACCTATCCGGATAGCTTCCAGAGTGACATCACTGACAGCCCTAGCGACGGTGCGACGCAAACCGCATTGGATATCAATTTATCAATTAATCATAGATCGCCGGTACCGGCGACCGAGTATCAACAGCCAATTCACACGAATGGACACGAAGTTCAAGATGGCCTACGCCCTACGGACAGCAGCATCACACACGCAGGAAGAAGCGCCGCTCGTCCGCCTCGAGCAGCGCAGCCTGTTCAGAGAGGCGCTTGGCCGCCCTCTCCCAGGGACCCACGTCAAAGTCTATGCACGCGCGCAGCAGCCCTCCCTTGCTCTTCGTGGTATCCGCATCGGCTTCAGGCTCAACATGGGCCGTGCGCAGCGTCATCGGCCGCTCAAAGGCCGCCTCAAATGCCGGATCAAACGCGGCCTCAAACGCGGCCTCAAACGCGGGCGACGCAAGGGGCGAAGGCGCATCCGAAAGCGCCGGGTCGACTTCTCCGGCGCGTGTTGGCGCGCGTGTTGCCTGTGGCGGTGGCTGTGAGGGCGAGGAGGTTGCGTTTGGCTGTGTCCCTTGGCGCATGCGTTGGCGCACTGCTGCGGCCGCCGCCGTCGCCGTCGCCGCGGTGCATTTGCTCTCGTCGCCACAGCTCGCTCCAGCGCGCCTGCGGCTGCCCTCGCTGGAGCTACCCTCGCCGCGGCTGCCTGTCGCGGCGCGTGTGCCGCTAGCCGCCGGAGGAGGAGGAGACGCAGCGGGTGCTGCCGGCGCAGCGGTGCCGGCGCGCCGATTGCGGATCGCGCGCACACGCTCCAGCAGCTCTGCGGAGGAGGGTCGCTCTGCTGGTGGCATGGAGAGCATCGCTCTCACAAGATCATGTACGCTCTCGCTGTATTGTGAGGAGGGCGGGATGGAGTACGCGAGGTTGAGAATCTGGAGGGACGACTCCGCCGGGAACGGGTGCGCGCCGAAGCACAGCGTGTACAGGATGCAGCCGAGTGCCCAGACGTCCACCCTCACGTCCACTGCATGACCCAAATAAAGATCGAGCATCTCAGGTGCCCGGTACATTTGGGTCGAGTACTTGGCGATGCGCTCCTCCTCGGCGGCGGCCTCACGCCTCGAGCGCCCCTCGGGCAGCACGCGCGTCGTTGCGGACCCAAAATCGCACAGCACGAACCGCCCATCCTCCGTGCACAGCACATTCTCGAGCTTCAGATCTCGGTGGCACACAGGCGGCGAGAGCGCGTGCAGGTGCGCCACGCTGGCGCAGACGGTCTCGAAGACCTCGAGAATGCGCTCCTGGCTGAGCGCTGGCCCACGCGCGTACGCGCCCGTGCGCGCGTCCTTGCGGTACACCAGGTCGATGAGAGAGCCGTTGGGACATAACTCGAGCAGCATAAAGTACTCTCGCGCGCCGGCTGTGGCCTCCCGGTGCGTGGTGCCGAAGCAGCCGACAAAGCCTGGCGTGCCATTCAGCTGCTTGAGCAGGCGCGATTCCATCTCGGCGATCTCGCGCGTCTCCTTATCCTGCGCGAGCACCTTCTTGACCGCAAAGGACTTCCCGCCTGTGGAGACCTCACGAGCCGAATAAACGAAGCTGTACCCACCCTCTGCGAGCAGAGCGGTTGTGACCACCTGCAGGCCCTCAAAGGCGATCACCTGCGGAACGAACCCGGTCGACAGAGTCGAGACCGCATCGAGCGCCTTGCCTACCAGGGAGCCAACGAGCCATGACATTCACGCGATCGCGCCTTGCCTATTCAGGGGTCGACGACCCGACACTCATGCGAAATCTTAACTCACAGTGAACGCAACGTAGGAGAAGCACAAGGGTCAGGAAAATTGACACCATATCGGGTAAGTTTCCGTGCCGCAAAAGGGACGTGAGCTTCCTGTGCACACAGACGGACCGCTCTTGGCTTGTTGTTGGAACCATTCTGCGCGTCGCTTCGGTCGATTCGGTCGAGGGTGACATGGGCTACCGGGATCGCGATAAGGCCACTTCGGATTCGCCTGGGCGAGAACAGCTGCCTCTCCTGGGCGGCTTTCCCGGGACGCCACTCGTCGACATCCTCCCGTTTTGGCAGCGGCTGCGCAAGCGTGCCGGCGTTTTGATAGCCCTGCTCATCTTCCAATCCTGCAGCAGCTTCATCCTCGCACACTACGAGGCGCTATTGACTCGGCACTCCGTGATCGTCTTCTTTCTCACGATGCTGGTCGGCGCGGGCGGCAATGCGGGCAATCAGGCCGCTGTGCTTGTCATCCGCGGCCTCGCGACAGGCGAGATCACCGCGCGGAACGCGCCAGGATATGTGCTCGGCGAGGCAAAGATGGCGTTCTCGATCTCCGTGCTGATGGTAGGCGCTGGATATGTGCGCGTCATCTTGTTTGGATACTCGCAGCTCGACGCGCTCGCCATCTCATGTTCACTCCTTGCCATCGTGTTCTCGTCAGTCCTGATCGGCTCTACTCTGCCACTGATGCTGCATCGTTGGCAGCTTGATCCTGCTCATGCGGGCGCGACGATCCAAGTGATCATGGACCTGATGGGCGTGTGCATCACCTGCCTCGTCTGCTCGATCATGCTCAAGGGCGAGCCGCACTCCATCTCCACTCCTGAGGAGGACAGGTTGGTGGGCGAGTACGAGGTGTTACAACAATAGAGGTTTTCCCTCCCGATTGAGTACAAGTCGCACCGAGACCACCGTACGAGACTACAGTGTCACTTGATAAGCAACTCCGCACACAGTACGTGACATCGTAACGTTTCGCGCTTTTACCAACCCCGGGCGGGGGCTCGCCCGCCCGCACGGCCGGCGCGGACTCCGGCTCAGTCTAGACTCAGATAGTGCACAGTGGTGAGATGCGCTCAAAAAAAAGGGAGAGCGCCTGCTGGCACGGCGCGTCGCGGCTGAGCTTGGCCGGGATCTCGTGGCGCCCGTCGTGCTCGAAGATGGCGGGCGTCACGTACATCTGTGCGAGTCGAACAGCGTTTGTTCGCCAGTGGTCTGCAACGCCCATCAGGTGCAGCGACGGCACGTCGACGACGCGCATGACCTTGGCGAGCAGATCGGGGGCCACGCCCTCAAAGTGGGCGTCGGGCGCAAGCGACGGGTCGAGTGTCGGCGCCGCTAGGCCGCTCATAGACTCGCTTGCGGCGTGGCCGAACCACGCGCCGCCTGGGTACATGCCATGTGCGCAGATCGTAAAGCGCCATGGTGGCGTCGACGAGGAAAGGCCCAGTTTCCGGCGCACCTCGGGCATGCTCGCGAGGGTCGCGATGGCGGCGCCCTGCGAGAAGCCGAAGATGCCATCGTACGGGATGCGTGCTGAGTCGAGATAGTGTAGGACGTAGCGCAGGCAGCGCGCGAGGTGCTGCTGGTTGGGCTCGTCGCCCGCCTTCTTCCACGGCCACCACGAATGCAGCTCCGCGTCGGTCACGCCATCCATGGCGCTCTCCGGTGAGCTGTCCGAGTCCCAGGGACCCTCGAGCAGGTCGCACCACAGCCGATGGCTCAGCCCGAGGTTGGAGAGCTGCATGAGCGTGACGTCCGAGTTGCTGTTTTGGCCGTGCAGGCACAGGATGCGGAGCGGCCGCCCGTGCGCGCCGAGAACGGCCACACCGTCCTTTGGCTTGGCGCCCATGCGCTTCGCGTCGAGCGGCGTCTCGAAGAGTGGATAGCCGAGGGGTTGAGCCAGCGGAGGAAGTTCAGCAGCGGTGGGAGCGGCGGGAGTGGTGATGGGCTCGGACGCCGACACAGTGGTGGCGGTGGCGGCAGGCTTGGACGCCAACGATGGCTCTTTGCGCGCGCCTATTCGGATCCACCACACGGCGGCAGCGATGATCGCCACCACGGCGACGACGAGCTGCTCGAAAGAAATGACAGACATGAATGCCGTGTGAACACTGAAGTCACTGAAGTCACTGGAAGAGGCGAGAAAGGTAGAGACCCCCACCCCGGGGGGGGCTCAGTCCTTGGGACCCCCACCCCGGGGGGGGTCTCTACCAGGGGCCGCTACCAAGGGCAATCTTGCAGATACAGTCAGTTCGTAAAATCTTTTGGGACACACACGCGGGAGGAACAGCACCAGTACCCTGTGTACATGTACGTGAAGGAATTCGAGGGCGCGACTGTGACAACGAGTGACCGCTCCGTCCCGCAGAGCGCAGTGCATGTATTTTCGTGTTTTCGCTTTCCCCCCGAACACGCAGTCAAATTGCACGCAGTATCGCCGTGGCCCGACGCCCGGGCGAGGAGTCATCAGAGCGATCGCCGGGTCTGGGGAGTATCGTTGATGTCGACGAAAAAACTATCGAAACCTCTTTTCTCAACTCTCCATGGCCCACGTCACGTTGCGTCGTCTACCAGAGGAAGCAGTGGCACCCTTGCGCTTCATGCCCCGCCCGCTGCCCTTGCCTCGCCCCTTGCCTCTGTGCCCACCCGTCGCACCCGTCGCACCCGCTGGCTCTGTCGAGTTCGAGGCGAAAGCAGTGGCACCCTTGCGCTTCTTGCCTCGCCCCTTGCCTCTGTGCCCACCCGTCGCAGCCGTCGCACCCGCTGGCTCGGTCGCGTTCGGTGTGTCCACCGACAACAGGAGCACCGGCGCCGAGCGGCCCGAAGCATTCGTTGCGTAGACGAAGAGGCCGCCCGACACAAGCGTTGCCACAAGGAGCAAGACGGCGACGAGCGATCTCGGCTTTTCGCGGCTTGGTTTGGCGCGTCGCCCAATTAGATCATCCTCAACCTCATCTTTCGGCCGGTCGTCCTCATCGTCGTCCTCATATTCATGCTTGGGCCATGGCTTGGGCCGATCGTCTTCGTCGGAGGAGGAGAAGGCCGAGTCCAACCCGATGCGCTCCGCCACACTCTTGGCTGATGTAGTGCGCGATGGTGCCGAGGCAACCTCGGCGTCAGCAGGCGTCTCTGATGGGGCTGGGACTGGAAAGGCCTGCAGACCGGCCTGCAGGCTCCTCTCGTCGGCCGCATCCTCGGCGCTTGGCTCGAGAGTGGCTGATACCAACAGCGACTGGCCGCTATCGTCGACAAAGGTGAGGCTCGAGCAGAGGCGCTCTGCTTGCTCCGCAGGCAGCCCAAGAAGCACCAGCTGGTCCAATGTCTTGCCGCGAAGAGCACGTATCGACGTGCAGCCAGCGTATGCGAGCGCGTCGATACCAGCATCAACACCAGCAGCCTTCAAAAGCTCTGCCGTGCTGGCATCCAGGCGCGGCGCCGTCGCCCCAAGGCTCGTCAGGATGGTCACCGCCTGCACTGGCGTTATGCCTTTGCATTCTAGAAGCTCCTTGTAGGTGGCATACCGCAGTAAGGACATAGATATGTAGAGCCCATCGTTGAGTATCGTGTCGGTGATTTGGTTCAGCCCGATGCGACTCAGAAAGTCGCGCACCTCTTGTAAATTCAAAGCGTCCCTCTCTGCACGCGACGCCATGCGGACCACGGTTGTGCAGACGTTTGTGCTCTCGTTCCGTTCCGTTTCGAGGGTCCCGTCGGCCGCTCTGAAGGCAGTCAGTCCAGGATGGGCACCCGGTCGCGCAGGAGACAAAATGGACAACAAACCGTCTGATTTACCGGGTAATCCTGGGCACGGCCTGCACACGGCACACGTCAAGTCTTCCCCCCAAACAAAGGAAGACGATATGCGGTTCGGTTTTCATTTCCCCCGTGAATCGTGTACGAAGCAGCGTGGTTTCGTCGAAACTTTCGTTGAAGAGAAGACTGCAGAGAAGACCACGCGGCTTCGAACCACGCGGCGACCAATGCTGGCGAGAGTCCGAAACGCGCCGGGCGCGTTGCGCCTCACGCGCGTGGCCGCGCGTAGCTACGTTGCGGCTGCTCGTGTCGCACGCCCTCCGCTGCAGCAGTGCGCGCACGCACGCCGCCTCATCGCCATCCTGACCGCGCCTCATCTTTTGCCACGTGGATGCCCGCTCCCTGGATGCCGCGGGCTCACAGATTGACTGACACCGCACGTGCCCCTGCCGATGCTCATCGCAGGCCTGCGTTGTTGGCGCTCGCCACGCGCCGATTCGACGACGCGTGCAGCGTCCGCCACTGCGCTTCGAGTAGCAGCAAGGCGCCGTCACCCAAAATTGCCGACCTCGTGGAGCAGATTGCGTCGCTTAGCCTGCTGGAGGCGGCCGAGCTGACGGATGCGCTCAAAGCGCGGTTGGGGATCACAAGCGCGATGATGATGCCGGCAGGCGGCGGCGGCGGCGGCGGTGGCGGCGGTGGTGGCGGTGGTGGCGGTGGTGCCGCCGCAGCCGCGGCACCTGCCGCAGCTGTGGAGAAGACACACTTTACTGTCAAGCTGACGAAGTTTGACGCGGCCTCCAAGAGTACGCTGCTGCCTGCATGCGCGCATGCGAGGCCAAGCAGCGCCGTACTGAGCATGCGTCCCGTGCCACCGGTGCTGTCGCGCCTCTTTCACTCACACACGTCATGTGCGCCCCCCATGTGTTCACATCCACAGTCAAGCTGATCAAGGAGGTGCGTGCTTACACGGGCCTGGGGCTCAAGGAGGCCAAAGAGCTCGTCGAGGGCGCGCCCGCAGACCTCAAGGCCGAAGTGCCCAAGGCCGAGGCCGAGGACATCAAGGCCAAAATCGAGGCCGCTGGTGGAACCGTCGCACTCGAGTGAGGGCACAGAGCCACGCGCACGCACGTATGACAGCCCGACGCAGGACGGCGCGTCGTGCGCTGGCAGCTGCCGCGCCGCCCCTCGCGCGCGCACGAGAGAGAGAGAGGAGCACGTACGTCGCCACTCCTGCCGCCACTGCGCCACGCCGCGCTGCACGGCGCGACGTGCTCTCTAGACGATGTGGACCTTCAGTCAGCCTGCTCTTACGATGCGCGCTCGCTCAACTGGGTTACCCGCAGCGCTGTTTCAGGGTGCAGGCGCGCGCACAAGCGCACTCGAGCGATGATGTATTATAACCAGGAGATGGAGGCGGACCGGGAGAGCAGCGGCTAAAACCGTCGAAGCGCGAGGCGAGTAGATAAAGCTCAAGCGTGTTGCGTATTTCTAAACGTCCCGTGATTTTTCTGGGAAAATGCTGCAAAGAAATACTTAATGATGCAAAGAAAAGCTTGCACTATACGGACTCGATTGCAAGAGAGAACCTTATAGGCACCTTCCCCGGTTGCCACGCGCGGGCTTCGCGGTGCGCGGGGGCGCGCGCCCCGGGCGGTCCGGTCCCCGATCGTCGGCGGTTGAACACCGCTGCGCGGCGTTGGGGTCGAGGGGCGTGGCCGGGGATTGACTCGCTCGTCCAAATGCCAATTTCGGTCTATATCCATAGGTGGGGTAAGGTGGGGGCAGATCATGTCGAAGACACGGTTGGCCATAGCGCGATACATCTCGCCACCCGCAAGATGGGGCGTGGCATTTTTCCATTCGCAGTTGCGGTGCATGCGAGTGCATGACTTAGTGAGGCAAGCCTGCCAATAGCCGTGGTTGCACCTGTGGACGTTTGAGTCTATTTCGTACTCAAAGTGCCAGCCGTGTCGCTCATTGACCCAGATGCCAGGGTTGGGTCCAGCAATGTGCGAGCCTGGTCGTGAGGTGGCCATCTGATGCGCATCAAGTAGCTGGATGTTGGCCGTGCTTTCGTGGCGGCGTACGACGCGACGAATTATGTGGTTGGCTTCGCTCACAAACTTGCACGCGGAAGATGGCGTATATTCACGCGCCGTCAAATCGATCTCGCCATCGGCGGTGTAGATGTCGCCACCGCAAGGTGTCATCGTGAAGAGAATGAGGCGCGTCTCCGGCCACACACGGATCACAGCGCTTACAGAACGCTCGAGTCCAGCCTCAAAGCCACTTGCGTTTCGATTCGTGAACGAGGCGTCCCATGGTCCCACGTACACGGCAATCGCGTCATATGGAATCGAACGCTGCACCAACCACTCCAGCCCCCCACCCTCGCCAAAGGCCCCACCCTCTGGGGCCCAGCAGGATGCACTTGTCCGAAGCCGTAATTTCTCGGCGTCTGGCTCAAGTAGAGGCACGCTCACCACAGCCCAGCCCATGTAATCGACTATGGCAGGCTCGAATGCTTCCGACCGCAAATCGGGAAATTTGCAGTGCGCATGACGCTTCTTCGTTGGCATCAACGGCCACTTCTCCTCCATCGTGTCCTGCGCTGCAGCATGCCAAGTATGAAACATGTTGCTCACGCCCGTGAACAAGAGGCGATATGGGCTGAAGGACGAATTCGGACTAGAAGACGCATTCGTCTGCTTGCGACTTTGAGCAAGCTTCTGTAGGCAGTTGTGCTTCATGGTCCTGTTGAAATGTCGCAGCGAGGTGTTCGCCGGACCACAGAGAGGTACTGCTGACCCGTTCAGAACTATCCGCAAGTCACCCTCGCCACATGGTGACGGCGAGGTGCGGCAGTGCGTAGCAGGTACCCACGAGATCGGTGCGTCGCCGCGGCAACTAGCCGCCATGGGAGCCTATAACATCCTACGTAATAGTTCACATTCAAGCCAAATAAGGTATTTTGCCAACAATGGTAAATGGGAGCCAACAGTAAGGTGCGGAGCGGATGTAAGGCTTGGAAAGAAGCGCCGATATTTCATTTCTGCCACGCAATCGCATGGATTTGTCCGTCCGATGTGCCCGCGAAGACGCCCTGCTCCGACGCCGCGAGCGCAGTGACGGCATACTGGAAGCCTCCTAGTCGGCAGTGGGCGGCCTCCTCCGACCGTGCACTCGGCAGGTGCCAGATACTCACTTTGTCGCCGGCGGCCGCGATGAGGCGCTGCTGCGGCGCAAGCGCGAGCGCTTGCACCGCCTTGACAGAGCACTCCGAAGCGGCTCGCTCTGCTAAAAATTCGAGCAGCGAGACCTCGCGATCATCGTCGCCCGCAGATTGGTCGGCCGCAGCGGCAGGCATCGCGCCTACGACCTCGGCGAGCACGCCCGCGACTCCCGTACATGGTGCATCGGTGCATGCAGACCTAACCACAGCCCACGACGATTCGCACGACTCGCACATCAGAGTGCTTGCGGCTAGATGTACCGTGCTCGACGAGCGCTCCAGCTTCCACAACTTGAGGATGCCCGCACCATCGCCCGAGCACAGGTGATAGGGAAGGGACGCACAGGCCGCGTCCGCGCTGCCGCCGGGGCCTGCGGCGGAGGAAGCTGCGCCCGCGAGTGGCGCGACCAGTGGCAGAAGTGAGAGCACTTTGGGCGCGCACGTAGAGAGGGTGGCGACGCGCACCCCGGTCTCCATATCCCAGCAGCCGACTGAACCGTCAGCGGCCGAAGAGACCAGCAGACCACACACGTGGCTCAGCGCGAGGATCGCCGACTGGTGTGCGTGATGCAGCGCCCGCGCCGCCGGCTGCGCGTCGGCTGCGCCCCATGGCCAGAAGCGTAACGCTTGGTCGTGTGAGGCCGTAACGCACCAGCCCAGGTGGCACACGAGGCCGCTGACGAGGGCCTCATGGCCCGAAAATGTGGCAAGACTTGCGTGTGATGCCATCGTGCTCAAGCTGTTGCTGCGGCTGCGCGCAGCGATGCTCGTCGGCGTACTGGCATGCGTGCTCGTCGGCGAGCTCGTCGTCGATCCTGGCGGCGAACCCATGCGCGAACCCACGGGTTGAGATGGCGGCGTGCAACTGAGTTGGCTGAAGCTGCGATTGAAGGGCGGCGGGAGCGGCCACACTTTGACTGTTTGGTCGTACGAGGCGGTGAACAGCCGGGACACGGGCTCAGCCAAGGCGATGGCGCACACCGCGCCCAGGTGACCTCTGTATTCGGCTACAGCCACCATCGGGCCCGCCGCGATGCCGCCAGGGTGCGGGTGCCATACCGTCACGCGACCGTCGGCGGTGCCGCTCAAAAGGGAATCATCGGCCAGTGCGAGGAGCGTTTTCACGCCGCGCTCGCGCAGCGTGCCCGGATGGCTCGGCTGGCCGTCCCACATCGCCACACGGCGAAGGCCTGTCAGGCAGGGCGGTGGCATCGGGTCGAGCTCTGCAGCGAGTTCATGCAGGCCAAAGAATCGAGCCTCCTCGTAGACGCCGAGCGGTGAGAGATCAGGATCGATGACGCACGAGCCGTGGCGCATGTAGTTGAGCAGCACTCGAAAGTAGCGACCATCGCGGTCAATGAGCACCGCACCCGTCTCATCGCATGTCAGCGCGAATGCGGAGTCGGGCTCGAACATGGCGGACAATAACGTCCCGGGCAGCCTTGTGAGCGTGCTCCGCGTCGTATGGAAACGCTCACCGCCCACATTGAGTACTACCCAGTCACCCGACGCGGAAGTGCTCGATGTGCCGTCCACCATCAGCTTACTTGTGTTGGTACCGGTACGACCTTCCTAATGCGGAGCCAATTCCCTATGATGCCGGCGCGTCGGTTCCCAAACACAAAACCACACACACACACATACACGTGCGCTGGAGGCCGATGGTTCTTCATCTCGTGGACGTGACTACCGCCCACCACCCGCTTTCCAAAAAAGGCACCTTTAAAGCGCCGCGTCGGCGAAAAATGCTCTGCTCTCGCATCGGTCTCCAGCTGGGCGTCGTCGCGCTGCAGGTGTGCGTGATCGCGCTCACCATCTCATCGAGCAGCCACCTGTTCGATGGCCGCCGCCCCTCCATCATGGTCGCGAGCGTTGCATCCACCGCTGCGGCGGTCCCGTCTCCTCCCAGCATCGTCTCCGAGCCTCTTCCTGTGTCTCCGCCGGCGCAATCGCCGACTGCTCGCATAACACGCTTGCCAGCCGCGAAGAGCATGGTTCGCAACACATCGCTTCCGCTCATCATGCTCGTGGGCCCTCCGGGCAGCGGCCATGAGACGCTTGGCCTGGCGCTCATGCGGCTGCCTGATGTGCTGCCCATGACGCTCGTGCAGGAGCAGAGCTTTGTGCACTTGTGGTGGGCCAACGGCGGCCGCGCGACAGAGGCCGACACATCCGCCGACCCGGCCGTGCTCGCTTCGGCAGCCGAGACGCTTCGCGACTGGGCACGGCAGGCCTCCGCGTCCGGCAGGCGCCTTGCGTTTGGTGGACGGGGCTGTCTGCGCAGTACCGCTGAGGAGGGCGGCGATTGCTCGTGGATCAGCGGGATGGGCACGCAGCTGGCGCCCACACGAGGCGAGGCGCTGCTCAGCGGGCGCGCGCTCGAGTGGACGGGCGAGCCCTTCGCTTTCCCCTTTGGAGGCGATCCTGCCGCTGAGCCGGGCTCGCAGCGGCCGCGCTACCCTCGCTTAGGCGACCTTCAAGCTCTGTGCGCGGCAGCCGCGCCGCCGCTCGCGCTTCGAGTACTTGCCCTGCGTCGCACGCCATTCAGCACGTTCGCGCACGCGGCGGCGGAGCGGCCCGCGCCCTTTTGGAGACCTACCGGCCGACCGGAGCGGTTGGCACACCTGGCGACGCTTGTGCGCGACGGCGGGCGTCGGGCGGCGGCGCAGCTCCAGCAACTGCCACCCGCGATGGTGCGGATCGTCGATGTAGACGCGTTGCTAAAGGGCATTTCCGCGGGCGCCGCGCCGGGCGGCGCGGTCGACGCCACTGTAGCCTCTGCCGCGTCCGAGGCGATAAACGCTCTCGGCGCTTTCACAGGCATCTCGAGCAGGAGATTGCTGGCCGCGCTGCGCGAGGCAGAGGCGGCGGATGCGAAGGCACTGGCGCATCTGAGCGAGCTGCTGGCGGCGGCTGATGGGCATTTGCCGAGCGCGGACGAAACCCAGCAAGTGCTGCGCGATGCGCTCGCGGCCGCCGCCGCCGACGCCGCCGCCGCGGGCTGGTCTGGCACCGCTGTAACCGTCGATGGCCAGGCGAGTGGCGACGGTGACGATTGGGAGCGGCTCGTGGGCCCTACGGCCTCCACGCCATCGGGCGCGGTGCTCGCGACGGCGCGCTGGCAGGCCACAGCGCCCACGCTCGCCACGACGGCAGCGGTGACCGCCGCCGCCGCTGCCGCCGCCGCGACCGCCGCCGCCATCGCCGCGCCCTCCGCGAGTGCTTCCGATGGCGCCGCCGACGTGCTCTTCACGCATGTTCTCAACCCCTTCTTTGCCGATTCGGCCGAGCATAAGCTTGCTATGCGCCTCACGTTTGCCTCGCTCGCGGCCGCGGCCGCCACCGCCGAGGCGCAAGGCGTCACCGTCGAGTTGCTCGCGGCGGTACTGCCTCGCGACAAGGGTGTCGTGCGCGCCAGCCTGCCGGCCACCGAGCAGCTCCTACGCGCGCACTCCGACGGAGCCCCCTCCGGCGCAGCGCAGCTTGCCAGCGGGGCAGCGCTCAAGGCGCTCCAGGCGGCGGTGCGGAGTGCGCGTAGCATTCGAGAGGTTGAGTTGAGTGCGTCGGCGTCACTTCGAACGGCGCTGCCCGAGGTGAGTCATAAGATCGAGCTGCCGCTCCTCCCTGATGACCGCTGATGACCTCTGATTGCACTCCTCATCAGGTGAGTCATAAGATCGAGCTGCCGCTCCTCCCGGCCATCCTGCGCGCCGCGCACGCCGCCGGCCGCGGCCGCTTCCTCATCTACTCCAACATCGACATCGCGCTGCAGCCGAGCGCGTACCTTGAACTGGCGGCCGTGCTCCGTACGCAGCCAGAAGTGCCCATCTCGGCAGTTCGGGAGGAGTTTGAGCATGCATCCGCCGCCTTCGACTTGGCCGAGGCGGCGCGCCGTCGTGGGCGCGGGCTGGCGCACCCGGGGCACGACTTCTGGGCCTTCCCGCGCGCGTGGGTCCCCGAGCTCGCGCTCGCGAATGTGACGCTTGGGGTGTCGTTAGTGGCGACCGCACTCAACCAGGCCCTGCTCGGGCACGCGGGCTGCCGACTCACGCTGCTCTCGCGCCAGCTCACGTACCACGTCGTCGAGGGCGAGTCCGTGGTGCGCCACAAGTGGCTGCAGCGCGCGCGCACTGACCCTCTCTTCTTCAAGACGTACACCGCCTGGAACTGCGCGCACACGAAGCCGATGCTCGCACAGCTCCTGAGCCGCACGCCCGCGTACCGCGAGTGCTGGTACGCGGCGCAGGTGGCCAAGTCGCTCCACGCCTACAAGTGCGCGCAGCACGTGCCCTCGCTGCCCAGCAAGGCGGCCAAGGCGCTGTGGGCGACGCCCTCAGCCGCCCTTGCTCGAGCCTTCCCAAACCTAGCCAAATGAGCGGTGCACACATCACCTTGTCTTAAATTCCCACGTTCACACTTGCACGAACTGTGAATATAAAAAAGCCCCGCCATCCATGCTCCGGACCGGTCCTCCTTTCCTGCAGGAACGGCCGGCCCTCGCGCCACTCGCAGACAAGCGTCGGCTTCTGTGGCGCCGATGGCACCGTCGAGCCGGCTCTCCTCTCCGCAATCTCATTGCAGCACAACAGCGCGTGTTGGCTTTGGCTCTTCGGCACCCCGCTCGGTGATCCAGCAACCAGCGCGCCCAGCTGCGCACGCACCACCAGATGCCGCCCTCCGAATAGGCTCCTTGCCGCTCCCATTGCACAGCGCTTCTGGCTCGAACTATGGACGGCCGCGGCGACAACCACCCACCCGACCCTGTTCGGCACCCGCACCGCATGAAGGGGCGGGCCCAAGAGCCACGCACGATATGCGTATCTGTGGCTCTGCTGCGCCTGTCCACGCCATCACCAGCCGGCCATCATCGGCAGCAGCGGCCGTGCCGATGGCCAATCCCCGCCCAGGCTTCCATGTGAGCTTCGAGCCGGAGCTGCAGCGGGCTCGAAGCTCCAGCGAACGGTACGTGTTTGGCGGAGGTGTAAGTGGCAGCAGTGGCGGCCGCGCCAGAGAGCCTGCCGCTATCCTCGGGCCCGGGCCGCGTGCAGCCACCGCCCCGCCGTCTTCGATGGGTCGATCGGATCGCCGCACGGACGCCGACGATGAATTCGACGTTGATGACCAAGGGGTCCACGCCTACGGCTGCGACGACGCTGCCGACGACGATTTCGAGGGCTACCACCATCGGTTTGATGCTCACTCGGCCACAGCGCCAGCAGTGGCCGTGGGCGCTGGCGCCGTGCTTGCTCGCAGTGGCGCACGCAGCGCCAGCAGCGTCAGCAGCAATGCACGCAGCACACGCAGCGGTGGCAGCGGCGCACGCAGCGGTGGCAGCGGCGCACGCAGCAGCGGCGGCGGCGGCTGCGGCGGCGGCGGCGGAGGAGGAGGAGGAGGAGGAAGAGGGGGGGGAGGAGACGGCGACGGGGCGGACGGCGGCTCGACCAATACGGCGCGTGCGGACAGCGGCTCGCCCGTGCCGCGCGCGTGGGAACTCGCCGACGAGGAGAGCGAGAGCGACGGCGAAGCCCAGTTTCGTCAATGGCTCAAGCGGCGTAAGGCGAGCGCTGGGAGCCTTTTCGACACCTCGCCCTTCGAGTCCCCCAAGGCGGCTCCCAAGGCGGCGGCAGCGAGGGCGGCAGACAAGGGCGGCGCGGGTGTACCAGCAGCAGTGCCAGCCGCGCGCGACGACGCTGCAGCGGCCGCGGCGTCGTACCTCATATCGCGCGCAGCCTCGATCGCTGAGTCAGCAGCGAGCTCCGCTACGGCCTCCGCTGCAGCCTCGTGCCCCGCCTCCGCTGCCGCTTCGCTGAGCGCCTCCGCGGAGGCCTCTGCGTTGCCGTCGCGAGTCGTCTCCCTGCCAGACTCACCCTTCAAAGCATCCCAAGCAGGTCCGCATGGCTCACCAACTCGCCCGCCACCCGCCCCGCCTGCCTCGAGTCTGACCTGTGCGCCGCCGGCGCCGCCGGCCGCGCCACCTGCCCAACCGCCGGATGCCTCCCTCCTCGCTGGCCTTGTCCATCGCTTCTTCATGGCGGAGCCGACGCCGCCAGGCTCGGCTGCCCGCGCCGACGCTCTCAAAGCCGCCGCCGCCGCCGCCGCCGCCGCCGCCGCGCGGACTAGTACGGCCGCCGGGAGCGAGGCTGCTGCTGCGGCGGCGTCGTCCGCGGGCGAGATCGTGCCCGCTGTGCGGGTTGACTTGTCCGCCACTGGCGCATGCGTGGGCTGGACCGCCGACGGCACCGCCCCCGGCGCATCTGAGGGGACAGCCCGCGGCGCATCGGAGGGGACAGCCCGCGGCGCATCGGAGGGGACAGCCCGCGGCGCGGTGCCACCGCGGGTCTACCTGAGGCTGGGCGATGCTCCTATTCACATTCACGATGCTCCCGCTGCGGACGGTGGTGCGGATCGTGGCACCAGCCTCGGCCTCAGCAGAGGCCGCCGCGCCGGCCCCGGCGATGGCATTGAGGATGCCATACCGGTAGACGCCTCTCTCGATGACCTCCAGCAACGTACGCTTGCGGTGCTGCGCCGTCGTTACCTGCCGGAGGAAGCACCGGCGCCTTACCCGCCCTCGCATTCGCACCCGCCGAGGCCGCAGCCGCAGCACTCGCCCTACTTGCCTTCGTACCCGCCGTCGCAGCAGCTCTGGACACCGCTCAACGTGCCGCCGCCCTCGCTGCCGCCCTCGCTGCCGCAGTACCCACCGCCGACACCCTCGCTGCCGCCCCCGCTGCTGCCCGCGGCACTGCCTGCGGCGGCGAATGCGCGACGTGAGGCGGAGAAGGCACCCCTAATCGCATCTTGCATCTCGTCGGAGATCCTGCGCTCATCAGCCGAGGGGCTTCAGCAGCGCATTGCAGAGATCGCCGCGCGTCTGAATGCGGCGGGGGTGCATGTTGATCTTTCGCTGGGGAGCCAGCCGGTGTCAGCGCCAGTGCACCTGCCGGGGTGTTCTCGACTGCCGGAAGCGCCGCCGCTGGAGGCGCTCCTCTCATCTACACCGCCATCTACACCGCCGCCGCCTCTTCCGATATCGCATGCAGAAGCAGCGCGCGAGTCGGCGGCGCGGGAGGCGGCAGCGCGGGAGTCGGCGGCGCGCGAGTCGGCGGCGCGCGAGTCGGCGGCGCGGGAGGCGGCCGCGCGGGAGGCGGCGGCGCGCGAGTCGGCGGCGCGGGAGGCGGCAGCGCGCGAGTCGGCGGCGCGCGAGTCGGCGGCGCGCGAGTCGGCGGCGCGGGAGGCGGCCGCGCGCGAGGCGGCATCTCGGGAGGCGGCCGCGCGGGAGGCGGCCGCGCGGGAGGCGGCCGCGCGGGAGGCGGCCGCGCGGGAGGCGGCCGCGCGGGAGGCGGCCGCGCGGGAGGCGGCCGCGCGGGAGGCGGCCGCGCAGCAAACGGCAGAGCGGGAGGCGAAAGCGCGCGTGGCGGCCGCAGCTGAGGCTGCAGCAGCGGAGGCAGCAGCGCGCAAGGCGGCAGCAGCGGAGGCGGCCGCAGCGGAGGCTGCAGCAGCGGAGGCCACCGCGCGGGAAGCTGCAGACATCGAGGCGGCAGCGCGCGAGGCCGTAGCAGGGGTTGCGCACGAGGCGGCTGTTTGGGAGGTGGAGGCTGCCCTGCGGCGGCGCGAGACGTTTAGCCACAGCGTTGGCGCGGACGGCTCGGATGTCGACGTGCTGCGTCTGGAAGACGAGGAGGATTATGAGGAGAATTATGAGGAGGATTACAAGGAGGAAGACAGTGGGATGGCAGATGAGGGCAGGGCCGAGGAGGACGAGACTGCCGACGAGAGGGAAGCCACGGAAGCTGAGGAGCGTGAGGCGGCGGCAACAGCTGCGCGCGCGTCGGCGGCGATCGCACTGTTGCGGCGGGTAGAGGAGATGGCGGCGGAGTTGGAGGCAGAAGGCGCAGCCGTGAGGGCCGCCATCGGCGTCAAGAAAGCCGCCAATGCCAAGGCAAGAGCAAGCTCGGCCTCGACATGCGCGGCGACAGGGCAAGGGCAATTCTCGACGAAGATTTATCATCCTGTCACGCCACCTCGATCGCCGCCCACCAACTATGACCCTGCCGGGTCGCCGCCCGCCACATCGCCGCCTTCAGCGTCGCCGCCCACCGCGTCGCCGCCACTACCACCGACGCCCACCGCCTACTGCTCCTCACCCTCGGCGCGCCCGGCGCCCATCACGGCGCCCATAGTGTTGCCGGACGTGCCGCCACCCGTAGATGACATGATTAGCAGCATCATTAGCGCCCATCTGTGGGGATGCGGAGCAACGCTCGGAGGTCTCACATCATCGCTACCACTGGCGCTGCCTCTGCCACTGCCGTTACCGCGACCGCTGCCGTCGTCGCGGCTGTCGCCGCTCCCGCTCCCGCTACCTGAACCTCCCGCTGCCCTCCGGTCGGCCGTTACAGCTCCGCCCTGGGTTTCGTCGGCCGTTACAGCTCCACCCTGGGTTTCGTCGGCCGTTACAGCTCCGCCCTGGGTTTCGTCGGCCGTTACAGCTCCGCCCTGGGTTTCGTCGGCCGTTACAGCTCTGCCCTGGGTTTCGTCCCTTCCGGCCGCCCCTCCACCTCCGCTGGCCACGTCGCAGCAGGTTTCAACTCCGCCCCCGCCGGCACCTATCGCCGCTGCCGTACCCGCTGAGATTCATGCCGAGCTCGCTCCTTCAGCGCCTTTTGACGCGCCGCCACGAACGCCGCCTCCGCCACTACCGCCTCCACCTCCCACGGCCATCGCTCCCCATTGGCCAGAGCCTCCACCTCCCACAGCCGAGATTCAGGCCGAGATCGCTCCACATTGGCCAGAGCCGTGCCCTCCTGTGGTCACACCGTGCGCGACGACGGCGACGGCCGCCACACGGACGGTCGCGGAAGCCAGCACACAGACGGACAGCACACAGACGAACGAGTGTAAAGGCGTTTTACTTGTGGCGGTGCACGAGGCGGCGGTGCAGGCAGAGATGCCGCCAAGCGCGCCGTCATGGGCGAGGGAGGTGCCGCCTAGCGCGCCGTCATGGGCGAGGGAGGTGCCGCCTAGCGCGCCGTCATGGGCGAGGGAGGTGCCGCCAAGCGCGCCGAAGGCGAGGGAGGCGCCAGTGCAGGCCGACATGAAGTTGCCGAGTGACTCGGCGGTGGCAAGGGGCGAAGAGGGAGTGCACCAGAACGCCGTCATGAGCGCCGTGGGCGTGCAGCGGACAGCGCCGCCACCGCTGAGGGAGGAGGTAGCGGTGAGGCCAATGCCGCGGCCGATGCCAAAGTCGCCTTCCAATACGGAGCGGCCGATGCCAAAGTCGCCTTCCAATACGGAGCGGCCGATGCCAAAGTCGCCTTCCAATACGGAGCGGCCGATGCCAAAGTCGCCTTCCAATACGGAGCTCGCTCAGGCCCACGCGACATCATCGGACCCCGTGCTTTCACTGCTCAAGTCGCGAATTGAGACGTGCAGGGCGCACCTGCGCTCGCTCGGATGAGGTATCGCGTTCTAGGATCTACGACCCGCGCGGCGGAGCCCATATCGCGTCGCAGAGCCGTTCAGACTGTTTATCGTATACTCGAGCTGGCGTGCCGTAATGTGGGTTGTGGCGGGTGAGACCGGCTGCCCATAACAGCATGTTGCACACGACACCGCGCACATCTGCGCGAACCGAGACGAGAGCTCCCACCACACGACACCGCACGGGCACACGACACCGCACGGGCACGACTGCCGGCTCCGGCCTCCGCGCACCGCACCCTCCGGCACACGACAGTCGACACCGCACCGCACAGCGCTGGCCGCGAGGACACGTCAGTAGGAGCGGAGGTCTCATGTATCGTACGGTATCACCTCACGGCTTATCCAGAGTGCTCATTCGCATGCCCCCCTCTCGCGACCGCGCTCTCATCCGATGGGATCCTCATCCCAGCCCTCGTCCCTCGACTTTTGCCCAGCCGCAGCGCCCATCATCGCGCTCGTCCGCATGCCCCGCGCGCTCATCCTCATGCCTTCCCTCTCGCACGCCACAGCGCCCAACATCTCGATCTCGCCTTTGCGCGACCGCCCACCTTACCCCGCCTTACGCCCTCCTCGGGAGTCCGATCGGGATCAGAGTTGTTGAGTCAGCCTCGGAGCCCCCGGGTCACCCCGATTTTTAATCTCGTCTCTCGACAGCCGGACAGCTCAGTCGAGTCAGTTCTTGCGCCTAGCCCAGTCACTCTGCAGTCAGGTCGTCCTCGCTCTTGACAGTCCATGTTCGTTCTCTTGGCAGACGCACACGAGAATCTAGGCGATATCCTTCCGAGGAACTCACAGCTGCAGCACAAACCCTTCCTTCCCTTCCACAGCTTGTCTCAGATTGCTCTTTGCATTGTCATTCAAGCGATTGCCACTTAACCTGTACATAAGAAAGTGGATGTTGATGTCAGCTGGAATTCGAGCAGACTTGGGGTTCTTCTTTGTAACTCACGAAATTTTCGTCAGTGCGTTGTTAACACCAAGCATGTCTGCCACATGCTTGGCGCCTGCTTCCCCGCCAATGTTTCCAGACAGATCGAGCTCCTTGAGCGTCTTGTTCTGTTTGAGAGCCTCACAGATGGCCTTGGTGCCCTCCTCCTTCAAATCGGTGTGGGCGAGTGACATTTTGGTCAGCCCGCCCATGACGGGTATGAGTCCCACCACGACCATGCCTCCCTCGACTCCGACGCCCTTCCCATTCAGGTCCAGCTCCGTGAGCGAGTTGGCGCGCATCTCCTTGATCGGGATCTCGTTGAAAACATCGATCTTGAGGTTGCCAAGGACAGCTGCTGCGAGCTGCACAGCGCCGTCGCCCGCAATGTTGTTTTGGCGGACGTCGACACGTGTCAACGCGCCATTGACGCTGATCAAGGAGGCAATCACAACCGCAGAGGCAACGCCAAGATTCTTGCCCGAGAGGTCGAGCGTCTCGACAGGGTCGGTGCCTTTGAGCTTCTTGACAGGGAGATCAAACCCATCCAAGTTCACCTATGCATTAGGGACCTCCAGAAATCAGTGCAAGAGGGAGTACATCTGGGCTGAGGGAGCACAGCTGAGCTCAGCGTACCTCTGTCAGCGCGCCCATGACGGGTAAGAGACCCGCAACGACCATGCCTCCCTCGACTCCGACACCCTTCCCCTTCAGGTCCAGCTCCGTGAACCAGTCGGCACGCATCTCCTTGATCGGGATCTCGTTGAACCTATCGACCTTGAGGTTTCCAAGGACAGCGGCTGCGAGCCGCGCAGCGCCGTCGCCCACAATGTTGTTTTGACGGACGTCGACGCGTGTCAGCCCGGCCATGACGGGTATGAGACCCGCAACGACCATGCCTCCCTCGACTCCGACACCCTTCTCCTTCAGGTCCAGCTCCGTAAACGAGTCGGCGCGCATCTTCTTGATCGGGATCTCGTTGAACATCTCGATCTTGAGGTTTCCAAGGACAGCGGCTGCGAGCTGCGCAGCGCCGTCGCCCGCAATGTTGTTTTGACGGACATCGAAACGTGTCAGTCCGCCGTTGATGCCAAGCATGTCTGCCACATGCTTAGCACCTGCTTCCCCGCCCATAGTAGTGCGACCAGAAAGATCGAGCTCCTTGAGCGTCTTGTTTTGTTTGAGAGCCTCACAGATGGCCTTGGTGCCCTTCTCCTCCAACTTGCACCACGCCAGGGACAGCTTCGTCAGCGCGCCATTGACGCACAGAGCGTCGGCGATCGCAGTAATGCCCGTTAACATGAGAAGATTTTTGGACAGGTCGACGCTCGTCAGCAAGCCATTAACACGCAGGGCGTCGGCGATTGCAGTGATGCCCTCGGCGTTGTAGGTGCCTCCTTGGTTGAAATTGAGGTCAGTCACGATGCCACACAGCTGGGTTCCGGAGAGGTCGATGCTTGTCAGCCCGCCATTAACACGCAAGGCCTCGGCAATTGCAGTGATGCCCTCTGCGGTGTAGGTGCCGATGCCCAATTGGGTCACTCCGCAGAGATAATTGTTGGAGAGGTCCAAGCTCGTCAGCCCGCCTGTGACGGCTACCATAGCCGCCACAGCGTTTGCTCCAACTGGACCGATGACATTGTTCTTGAAGTTGAGCGACGCGAGCTTGGTCTCCTTCTTACTCTGGATGGCCTTGCAGACTGCGCTTACTCCCTCATCCAGGAGGCGGATGGAGGACAAATTCAGGGCCGTCAGCGCGCCGTTGACGCTCGTGCGGAGCGCCTTGGCGATCAGCTTGACACCAGCAGGGCCGATGCTCTCGGAGGACGCGTCCAAGGACATGATCTTGCTGTCCTTGTTGCCGCAGATTGCGGCAAAGATGGCTCCCCAGCCCTCGTCTCCGAGCTGGTTGCCCCTGAGCTTGACGGACGTCAATGCGCCATTGACCAAAAGCATATTGGCCACGTGCTTGGCGCCTGCTGTCCCACCAATGATGTAGTTATAGGAACTGCTGCTGATGTCAAGCTCCTTGAGAGTGATGTTGCCGACGAGAGCATCACAGAGGAACTTGGCGCCTTCCTCTCCCAACTCGATTCCTCTCCCAACCCGGTGACGGGTCGTTGGCTGTGCGAGCGACAGCTTCGTCAGCGCGCCTGTGACAACGGCCTGTGATAGGTCCGACGCCAGCAGGATCGCATCGGGCGGCTGGAGGTTCTGGTTGGAGAAGTCAGCGGTGGTCTGTTGGCGCTGGATGCCGCAGAGCGAGATGCCCTTCTGCTTGGCGACCTCAGAGAGCATCTTGGCGGACTTCGCATCGAGCTGATTACCCAGGAGGTTGGTCACTGTCAGCGCGCCCATGACGGGTATCAGACCCGCAACGACCATGCCTCCCTCGACTCCGAAGTACTTCCCATTCAGGTCCAGCTCCGTGAGCGAGTTGGCGCGCATCTCCTTGATCGGGATCTCGTTGAAAACATCGATCTTGAGGTTGCCAAGGACAGCTGCTGCGAGCTGCACAGCGCCGTCGCCCGCAATGTTGTTTTGGCGGACGTCGACACGTGTCAACGCGCCATTGACGCGAATGGCGTTGGCAATCGCTATGATGCCCTCTGTGGTATAGGTGCCATGTTGGTCTCCTCTCCAGTTAGTCCAGATGCCACACAGCTGGTTTCCGGAGAGGTCGATGCTCGTCAGCCCACCCTTGACAGACACGAGGTGTGCAAGAAGCATGCCGCCCTCAACGCCGATGCCTCGTCTTGCCGGGTCGAGCTCAATGAGCTCAATGCCTCGTCTAGCCAGGTCGAGCTTAGAGACGTGGCCGTTGCGCATCATCTGCACCGGTATGCCGCGAATCTCGCCAGAGCCGGCGCAGGCGACAGCTGCAAGCAGTAGCTCGAGCGGCGGCTCGCCCTCTCCCTCGATGCAGCTGAGGAGAGCAGCTTTGGCACGGCCTCCAAGGAACTCTCGTTCTTGTCTGGGCGTCTCCAGATCCACCTCGCGGACCGCGGCCACATTCACCGCGAAGCCCTCCCAGCGCAGTCGGGCCAGGCCAGGCAGCATCCTCCCCGCCGCCGCCGCCTCCCATGGCCGGCCTGCGTCGACGAGGACCTTGATGTTGAGATCAGTGATCTCAGCTAGCTCAGTCGGCAGGGGCTGCCCCTCGCAGCGGCTGAGGCGGGAGCAGAGCACGCGCCGCGCGAGCACCAACCACGATCGGTTCACGCCCTTGAGCTCGGCCAGCGTGCCCACGTCGACCATGCCCAGCGCCGCCTCCTTGGCATCGTCTGTGACTGCTACCCCCGACAGCGGCTGCAGCGCGGGTGGCCCCGTCGTGGCTACTGACAGATGCCCCTCCGGCGAGAACGCCGGCTCGACGAGTGCTGCCACACGATTCTCCGCACTGCCAAAGTCATCCGTTGCGCCGAGAAGCTCTCTCAGCTCATTGGCACGTTTGCTGTTGAGGCGTGTGGCGAGGGCGCACTGCGCATGATTGAGCGCCCCGGGGGCGTCGAGGAAGCTGGCGCCCTCGACGAGCCTGAAGAGCTCCGGGATCGAGCACTGCTCGAGCCTCGCCGGCATGGAGTCGGCCTCGCACATCTCCCGGAGCATTGCCAGCTCTGCCGCCGCAATCGTCGGCACCGGGTAGACGCCATCTTCGGTTGGAGCGTCGTCCATCATATCTTTGAGCGTGCCTGCTCGCTGGGCCACCCGGCGCGTCCACTCGACATCCTCGCCCTCGCGCGCCCGCAAGCGCACGCGCTCCTGACCGTCTATCATTGCTTTCCCGAACGGAGAGGTGCCCCGGTCCACGCGTCTGGACATGGAGGTCGCCCTTCGTTCTTTCAGCTCGTGTGGGGAAACAAGACAGGAAAGTGGGCTCCGGGTGGGAGTATCCGGATACGGCCCGTCAGCTGAGCGAGACTGATAGGAAGGGCCGGTTCACAGCCGGGATTTTTTCCGTGGTGATGTTGTTCTTGACGAAATTTGCGAGTTCTCTGAAGTCGCATGATCACGATGCTTTCTGGAGTGGCGGCTTCGGCTCGCTTGGTGGCGGCCCGCCGTCCGGCTCTCTTGACTGCCCAGCGCGCGCTCGCCGTTAAGACTCTCACGGACGAAAGCCAGTACAAGCCCGCCATCGCCGCTGACTCTCTGTGCGTCGTGTATTTCACCGCCGCGTGGTGCGGTCCTTGCAAGATGATCTCGCCCATTTTTGAGCAGCTCTCGGACGAGTACCCGGCCGCATCGTTCCTCAAGGTGGACGTGGACGACCAGCCTGATGTCGCCGCGGCTGCACAAGTCGCGGCAATGCCCACTTTCCAGTTCTTCAAGAGCGGCAAGCTGTTGGACAAGATTGTTGGCGCGGATGCAGTCAAGCTGAAGACGTACGTCAAAAATCATAGCGCATGAGTGGTTCGAATGTGTATCGAGTGTGTGCATGAAGTTCATTTTACTGATGAATATCTGCGCAACGCGTTTCTGCCCATTGCGTGTGAAGCGCTAACACCATCGACCGTCACCAGCGGAGCGACGGTCGTGGGACATGTGGGAGCAGCGAGCAGGCGTGTGGATGCCGGATGCGCCCCGGCCCGCGCTGCCCGCGCCCCCGGTGCCGCCTGCCGCGGCCGTGGCGCGCGCCCCCGGCCGTGCGAGCGCGGTGCTCGCAGGGTAGTTTGCGCACGGGCGGACGTGCTTCGAGTCCTCTCACTGTCTCGCGCGCCTGCATCCACTGGACTCTGATCCGCTATCTGCCCGGGTCGCTACTCATCTTCATGCCGCCCGGTACTCTCCCGCATCCTCCGACTTCCACCGCATCAGGTCAATGTCCTTGGCCAGGTTGGGCGACGCTGGCAAGGCTATGCTGGCCTCCTTCTTGATGGCCGCCCACATCGGGTGCGCCGTGTACCGGATGGCGTGCGACGCGAGGATCACCACGATCGTCTTGTCGTAATTCTCGGGTCGCGAGCCTACCTCGATGGCCACCTTGAGAGCAGCGCCAGCAGACGGGCCGACCATCATCCCCTCGAGCGCGCAAGCCATCTTTGCACACTCGATGGCCTCGTCCGCGGACGCGTGGGCCCATTCGTCGATGACGCCCTCAATCGGCATCGGCTCGGAGAGCGCCCGCCCCTCGGGCATCGAGAGGAAACTGGTGACGAAACCCGCGCCGATGCCCACAATCGTATGCGGCCCGGGCGGTGCTCCCACGTGCACACGCGCCTCAGACGGCTCGACGGCGACCACCTGTGAATGAAGTTTGAATGAGGAAGAGGCCATCAGAGGCAATCCAGAGGCAATCCAGAGGCAATCCAGAGGCAATCCAGAGGCAATCCAGAGCCTCCGTCGGCTTTACCTGCACAGAGGGCTTCTGGGCCTTGAGGAACTTGCCCGTGCCCGAGAGGCAGCCGCCCGTGCCGAGGCCATGCACGAAGATGTCCACCTCTCCCCTTGTCTGCGCCCACACCTCAGGCCCTGTCGTCTTGAAGTGTGCCGTCGGGTTGTCTAGATTGTGGAACTGGTTCGTCCCAAAATACTTGTCCGGGTCGGAGCGGCACAAGGTGCTATAGTAATCGAGCGCGCCCTTGGCGCCCAGCCCGGCGGCGGTCAGGTGAACCTCGGCACCAAACATGCGCACGATCATGTAGCGCTCAAGCATGGAGGGCACCTGCGGCATGCAGATGATGCTGGCGTAACCCTTGGCCGCCGCTACCATGGCCACGCCGATGCCCGTGTTGCCTGAGGTCGCCTCGACGAGCGTCATCCCCTTCCGCAGCTTGCCCGCGCGCTCGGCCTCCTCGATTATGTTGATCGCAATGCGGTCCTTGATGCTTCCGCCAGGGTTCTGCATCTCGAGCTTCGCATACATGGTCGCTTTGCACTCGGGCGGAAGCATCTTGCGGAGCTTGACCAGCGGAGTATGGCCGATGGTGTCGAGATACTTAAGCGCCGAGAGTCGAACGCCACGCGCGCGGTCAGAGAGCGCTCCGAGGAAGCAAGCAGAGACGCCAGTCAGAGCACGAAAGACTTACTCGATCCTTTGCCATCGGCACTGGCAAGAGCAGCTCGGCCATGCGGCCGGCAGCATCCCTTGGCTTCTCGCGCAGCACGATTGCGAGCGCGTCGGCAATCTTCTGCTCGAGACCTTGCGCCTCGAGGTAGTCGCGGTCGGCGTCGGTCATCGGGACGGGGAGTAAACTTGGTCGCGTGTTTGACTTGAATTGCTGTTCATCAGAGCTACACAAGCAGCCTGGTGAGCGCGACAACCCGGTCCCTGCTAAAGCTAGACCAGGCTTACATCGCGGTGGGTGGGCGGGACCACTCCGCTCTCGACTGAGAGCTAGACGAGAATGCTACCATCGTTCGAGAATCTCCTCAACGAGGTGTATGCACCCAGTCCGTGCCAGCCGTTGGAATTAAATCGGGATGCGCATCAAACCGTTTCGAGACTCCCTTGAGTCCGAAACGTGAGCAGCAAACCT
>Ga0210239_100292_pt1 | contig 43524 bp, 29 predicted proteins | sample ChrtobMetP5a_0mM_FD_155451 | JGI IMG/M metagenome (GOLD analysis project Ga0210239, IMG submission 155451) | Chrysochromulina tobin associated microbial communities from unialgal haptophyte culture, Seattle, Washington, United States - P5a_0mM | ecosystem: Host-associated > Algae > Haptophytes >... | reverse complement strand
CAGGGGGGTCATCAAGGCCAATCAGGGGGTTCATCAAGGCCAATCAGGGGGGTCATCAAGGCCAATCAGGGGGTCATCAAGGCCAATCAGGGGGGTCATCAAGCTCGCACCTGCTCCGTGCCCTCATCAGGGGTCATCAAGCTCCATCAAGGCCAATCAGGGGGGTCATCAAGGCCAATCAGGGGGGTCATCAAGCTCGCACCTGCTCCGTGCCCTCATCAGGTAGGGCGTGCGCCTCAATCCATTCCCCAAGGGCCTCGGCCTCCTCCGGATCTTCCCACAGCACATGAGGCAGCACCGCGATCGTGTCCACCACCGTCACCGCACGCCGCCCATGGGCCGCCGCGCATGACTGCAGCAGCTGCGCGGCGCGCCGGAGTCGCCTGTCAATTAGGGGTCAATCAAGGTACAATTAGGGGGCAATTAGGGGTCGCGCCGGAGTCGCCTGTCAGGCACGTAGCCATTAAGGTCAATTAGGGGGCAATTAGGAGGGTCAATTAAGGTGCAATTAGGGGCAAGTCGGGCGGAGTCGCCTGTCAGACACGTAGCCGCCCCCCTGCCCGTCGACGCCCTGATCGCGTGTGAAGGCACGAGCATCGCGCAGCAGCATTGCCACGTGTCGCGGCAGCTCCACACTCTTGGCGGCGACGCGCACGTGCTCGAGCACCTGCCATCAACGGCAATCAATGACAATCAGCGTCCAATAGGGTCCATCTCGGCACGATCTCGAGCACCTGCCGTAGCGTGAGCTCGGGTTGTTCCAAATTAGGAAGCCCGGTCCGCTCCAAATCTGGAAGCCCGATGGCGCAACCCCCCGGGTCATCAGCGCCCGACTCGGCGCGTCCGGCGACCCCAAGCAGCAGCTCGAGCACGCCGTCGTCCGAAACGGGCGTCACTCGTCGACGCAAGAGGAAGCGATCGTACAACGCAGCGAGCTCCTCCGACTCCGGGCCTGCCATGGGGTAATTAGGGGGCAATTAAGGACCAATTAGGGGACAATTAAGGTATAATTAGGGGCAGGTAGGGCCCATCAGATGCCAATTGGAAGGCATGCAGAGGGGCAATCAGGAGCAGTCAATCAGTGGGGCAATCAGAGAGGTCATCAGGAAGGCAATCAGGGAGGCCATCAGAGGACGCACCCTCATTCGAAGCCGCAATTAGGGAGGTCATCAGGAAGGCAATCAGGGAGGCCATCAGAGGACGCACCCTCATTCGAAGCCGCGACCGCCGAGAGCAATTAGGGCAATTAGGGCAATCAGGGAGGTCATCAGAGGACGCACCCTCATTCGAAGCCGCGACCGCCGAGAGCAATTAAGGCAATTAGGGCAATCAGGGAGGCCATCAGAGGACGCACCCTCATTCGAAGCCGCGACCGCCGAGAGCAGAGGTACACACTCGCGCGTGGCGCCGTCGTCAAAGAGCCGCTCGTTGAGCAGTGTGAGCAGAGTGTTGAGGATGGCGGAGTTGGCTTTGAATACCTGATGAGAGGGGCAATCAGACTGATGAGGGAGGCAATCAGTGTTGAGGATGGCGGAGTTGGCTTTGAATACCTGATGAGGGGGGCAATCAGGCGCAATTAAGGGCACGCTTGATGGTCATCAGTGTCACAAGGTGGCCATCTGAGGGCACTCATCAGTGGCAATCAGACCTCGTCCAAAAAGAGGAGCTCTGCCGCGGGCGCATAGCCAGCCGTCGCCCGTCTATACTCGTCACGCTCCAGCGCCGCCAGGGAGAGCGGCCCAAAGAGTTCCTGTGGGGTCGAGAGGCGCCGTGGTGAGCGCATGCATGCTGGGAGAGCGGCCCAAAGAGTTCCACAGGGTTCCAAGCGGCCTAAAGAGTGCCTCGGGGGTTGTGAAGCGCGTCAGGGTGCGCTCGAAGAGGCGGAGCTGGGCGGCGGAGGAGAGGCGGCGACACAACTCCGACTTGGCGGTGCCTGATGAGGGAGGCAATCAGGGAACCATCAGGGTTCATCAGGATTCATCAGGGGACCATCAGCGGGTCAGCAGGGGGCAATCAGCCGCACTCAGCTGCACTCAGCTGAATTCAGTGGCAATTAGAAGCCATCAGCGGTCATCAGCGGTCATCAGCGGTCATCAGCGGTCATCAGCGGTCATCAGCGGTCATCAGCAGTCATCAGGGAGGTCATCAGCGTACCAGGCGGGCCGAGGAGGAGAAGGTGTTCGCTGCCAACCAGGGCCAGCAACAGCAGACGTGCCTCTGTGCCACGCTCCACGAGGCCACTCTCGAGGACTCGACCGGCCGTCTTCAGAGCCGCTGCCATTGAAGCCCGATCGCAAGCAGCAGCACCAGCACCAGCAGCACCAGCAGCACCAGCACCAGCACCAGCAGCACCAGCACCAGCAGCGCCAGCACCAGCAGCACCAGCACCAGCAGCACCAGCAGCACCAGCAGCACCAGCAGCACCAGCACCAGCAGCACCTTCAGGCTGGGTCGACAGCGCGCATTCGAGCTCAGGGTCGTCACGTCGTCGCTCACTCAGCCGTTGCTGCACTCGTGCCATAGCGCGAGCGCGTAACGACATCGGATCCTCTTGCACAACTGTGTCGCCTTGCATGCGCATCATTGCCCCCTGGCCTTGCATGCGCATCATCGCCCCTTGGCTGCGAGTTCCCTTCGTTACACGGGCACCTCTGATTGCATGCTGATTGCCTCCCTCATCACGAGTTCCCTTCGTTACACGGGCACCTCTGATTGCATGCTGATTGCCTCCCTCATCACGAGTTCCCTTCGTTACACGGGCACCTCTGATTGCATGCTGATTGCCTCCCTCATCACGAGTTCCCTTCGTTACACGGGCACCTCTGATTGCATGCTGATTGCCTCCCTCATCACGAGTTCCCTTCGTTACACGGGCACCTGCACCCGAGCGGCTCGCTGCCTGCTGCTGCTGCTGCTGCTGCTGCTGCTGCTGCCGCTGCTGCTGCTGCTGCTGCTGCTGCTGCCGCTGTGCGGTCGCGGCGCGCATCACCGCCAGTGGGTCGACATGGGCGAGACAGTCGTGGACCACGTCACACATCGCATCAAGGGGCGTCGGGCGTGGCTCGCCTACGAGAAGGCCGTGCACCTGTTTCACACAGGTCGACCGAACCCACTCAGAAAGATTAAAGAGAAACCATCATCAGGCACTCAGCAGGCCATCAGCATGCAATCAGCAGGCCCTCACCTCGAACCCCTGCTCGCGCTGCAGCCGTCGAAGGCGCGCGTGCGTGGGTGCATCCAGCGGCGGATCGGGTAGCTCGCCGTCCGAGACGAGCAAGATGTCGGCGCCGCTGTACACCACCTGATGAGGGAGGCAATCAGCATGCACTCAGGGATGCCATTAGGATGCCATCAGCGACCGCGAAGCTGGCCGGTGGCGGAGTGGTGCAATCAGAATCAGTCAGAAGCAATCAGAAGCAATCACCTCCTCCGCTACTGGAGTCTCAATCAGAAGCAATCAGAATGCAATCACCTCCTCCGCTACAGGAGTCTCGAGCACATCGAGGGCACGACGGAGGGGGCCTGCCACGTCAGTACCGCCGCCGAAGCTGCACACACGCGAGATCGAGCGGGAGATTGATCGCACACAAGCGAGATCGAGCGGGAGATTGAGCAGAAAGGCGAGATCGAGCGGGAGATTGAGCATGGTGATGAGTGCACTCGGAGGCAATCATCACGTGCACTCGGAGGCAATCAGAAGTGCAATCACATGCAGGGGTCATGAGTGGTGATCACCTGCATGCGAGAAAGTCGAGCAGTTTGACGAGACTTGCTCGGTCTGTGAGCCCAGCAGTCGAGCCACCAGCTCGGCGCCGGCGCCGACGCCACGTGTTGCTACTCGGCGGTGGGGTGAGCGCGAGCTCCGCCAGATCTGATTAGCGAGGCAATTAGGGAGGCAATTAGGGAGGCAATTAGGGAGGCAATTAGGGAGGCAATTAGGGGGTGAGCGCGAGCTCCGCCAGATCTGATGCATGCCCGAAGAGGCAAAGAGGATGGTAATTAGGGGGCAATTAGAGCGCAATGAGGGGATAATGAGGGGTAATTAGTGGCCATCAGCTGCAATCACGCGCCATCAGGGAGCGTGAGGACACTCACCGGATTGGCCCGAGAAGGCAAACAGGAGGCAAGGGCGGCCTGCCCCATGGGCGGCCTTGACAGCCTCAAGCACGACTGCCTTAGCAAGCTGCTCTCGCCCGCCTGCCATCGAATGGGACGTGTCCAAACATACGACCAGCGGACCGCCCGAGGTACGCGGCAGACGCGAAGGGCGCTTGGGCAACGGCCGCCCCGGCGCCTCTGCCCATCCCTCGAGTGCATAGCCCAAAAGTTGACGCTCGGCTAGCCGACGAAGGAAGAGGCGTCGGCGACCGCCACGGCGCTCAGCACCCGCCGACGGTGAGTCGCGAGCATCATCATGCCCATCATCATCTCCGTCATGCTCGTGGCCGTCCCAGTGCTTCGCGCCGTCCCGGGCACTCGCGGGCAACTTGGCGAGTAGGGCGAGCTCCGACGGGGCGGTGCGCGCGAGATCCCCAGTGCGCGTCAGCCCACCTGATGAAGGAGGCCATCAGAGGCACTCAGAGGCACTCACGAAGTCATCAAGTAATCAGACCATCTGATGAAGGAGGTCATCAAGAGTACTGGGTAGTCATCAGGGGTGCAATCCGCCCACCAAGCTCCCGGGGTGCAAGAGGGTGATGAGGGAGGTCATCAAGGGTACTGGGTAGTCATCAGGGGTGCAATCAGCCCACCAAGCTCCCGGGGTGCAAGAGGGTGATAAAGGAGGTCATCAAGGGTACTGGGTAGTCATCAGGGGTGCAATCAGCCCACCAAGCTCCCGGGGTGCAAGAGGGCTTAATGCAGCGGACGGTGCAGCATTGGGATCGGCGAGACTCCCCGACCCGCGTACAGGCACGCCCTCTGACGTGGCACGCCGACCCAGGCTCGCGAGCAGCGTACTCAGCGCGTCGAGCTCACTCAGCTGCCGTTGAACTACCTGATGAGCGTGGCATTTGTGACGTCATCAGTGACCATCAGCGGCAATCCGACGTCATCAGTGACAAATAGGAACAGCCATCGGAGAGCCTCAGGGGTTCACAGCTGCGATTGGAGAGCCTCAGGGGTTCACAGCTGCGATTGGAGAGCCTCAGGGGTTCACAGCTGCCGATTGGAGAGCCTCAGGGGTTCACAGCTGCGATTGGAGAGCCTGAGGGGTTCACAGCTGCGATTGGAGAGCCTCAGGGGTTCACAGCTGCGATTGGAGAGCCTCAGGGGTTCACAGCTGCGATTGGAGAGCCTCAGGGGTTCACAGCTGCGATTGGAGAGCCTCAGGGGTTCACAGCTGCGATTGGAGAGCCCCAGGGGTTCACAGCTGCGATTGGAGAGCCTCAGGGGTTCACAGCTGCGATTGGAGAGCCCCAGGGGTTCACAGCTGCGATTGGAGAGCCTCAGGGGTTCACAGCTGCGATTGGAGAGCCTCAGGGGTTCACAGCTGCGATTGGTCCACCCGACGTGCTTCCACAGCCCATCCCGCAATCATGCGCAATCAGGGCGCCTCCTCAGTGGCCCTCACCTCGATCGTCTTCCACCCGACGTGCTTCCACAGCCCATCCCGCAATCATGCGCAATCAGGGCGCCGCCTCAGTGGCCCTCACCTCGATCGTCTTCCACCCGACGTGCTTCCACAGCCCATCCGCCAAGCTGAACTGCTGCCCAGGCGCGGCGGTGAGGGCGCCAGCGTCGGCACCGGCTGCACCGCCGAGGGCCTCAATGGCGCGCACGCCCGCGAGTGGCGCGGACCACTCGGCGCCCAGCGCCTCGGCGAGCTCGCGCGCGAGATCGTCGATCTGCCGCGCGAGATCGTCCTCAGTCAGTGCCGCCGGCACGTCCTCGGCTGCCTCCTGATCCTCCTCGCAGAGCGTTGGCGCGCTTCCAAAGTCTTGGTCGGCTCCGGCGCGAGCGTCCGTTTCAAGCTCGGGCTCCTCGGCGAGCAGCTTGCCCTGCGCTTGGTCAAAGCTCACGGCCGCGCCGAGCACCGCTGTGAGCGCGGCAGCAACCAGAGACGGATGCCGGGCCGTCATGCGTGGCAAGCCGAGATCGCTCATGGTGCGCGTCAAGTGGCCGAGGAGGGGCTCGGGCGGCCATGGCGCGTCAGAGTCGATGCCGCCAAAGTCTGGGCAGCGCCCGGAAACGAGCGCGCGCCGCCATGCCGATAAGCCGCTCGCGGCCGCCGAGAGCTCTCCGAGGCTCGCCGTGGGCTCGAGGACGCCGGAGCGAAGCAGCCTGCCCACAAGTGGGTCATCGACGGCGGTGGCGGAAAAGGCGAAACTCGGCGGAGGCCGAGCGGCCGGCGAGAAGAGAAGGCTGGGAACGAGGGCCAAGCCGATGAACATGGGACCGGCCGTGCGCCGAACGGGGTGTGAACAAACTGGTGTGAACTGACGGGCGAAGATCGCCGTGGGCGAGCTTTTTGGCACACACGATAACACGATTCGGGATGTTGACATTCCACGGGGCTCACACAGGCGCCACCGCATCACAAAACTGTGCTGCCCCCCTCTTCCCGCTGGACCAGCCCGCGGCACTGGCCTATGCAGCGAACTAGGCTGCCCACCTCGTCGGTGATGCAAGAGCAGTTGCCACGGGCAAAGATGCCCGCGACTCTGTTCCCATGGTGGTGCTTGCTCTCGCCCTTGCTCTCGCCCGCATGCAGGTTCGTCAGAGCGGCCGAGACCGTAGGCGCTGCTGTGAACGGCCGCGTGTGCTCTCCGAAGCACTGGCCGTGCTCGCCGCGCCCAAACGCCCACACACGGCCCTCCACGTCCAGCGCGAGCGTGTGGTCGCTGCCGCACGCCGCGCTGACCACTCTCGTCTCCTCTCCGAGCTTCGGCACGATCGTTGGCTCGCGCTGCCAGACCTTGCCTTGCGACCAGAGCACGGGCTGGCCGAGCTGGAGCCACCGGTCGCTGCCGCACACGTACAGCTCGCCCGCCTCCGTGACGAACGCCGAGTGGCAATCTCCGGCTGCGACGCCCACGACGACGCGCCCGGGGCCCTCGGGCATGGCGACGTGCCGAAGCGCGTAGGGCACGGCACGCTCGGCCGAAGCGATCCCGAGCTGCCCAAAGCGGTTGCCCGTGGCGTCGGTCGCCCACGAATACGCCCTTCCAAGCGCGCGAGCCACCGCCACGCAGTGGCTTGCGCCGCAGCTCAGCGCGTCCAGTTTGGGCAGCGCCGGCTCTATCGGCGGCAGCGCCTTTTTCGCTCCGGCATCGCTGACGCTCACGGTGCCGTCCGTGGTGAGGTGATAGGCGCGCCCATTGGAATCCGTCACCCGCCGTACATGTACGGGTGGCGGCGGCGCCATGGCCTCTGGTGAGGTCCTGACCGGTCGGGCCTCCTTGAGGAAAAGTCAAGGGAAAGTGTGAAAGCTTGTTCTCCTCAGAGACACTCCGTGTCACTACCCACGCATCCGTATGTACGCCGGTCCGGTGTCTTGGGTGTCGAATTCTAAACATTGGCTGTGAAAGAGTCGGTTCTCGGGGATTCTGGACGTGGTTGGAATCCTAGTTGTCTCTACAGAACTAGGGCCCAAAATTGCCAAAAAAAAGCTCCCTTGGCAATGCTGTACACGAAGTCTGCCCTCGAGGCGCATGCGGACAAGGCGGCCATTGAGACGGCGTGGGACCCGCGCAAGCCCGGCTTCTACTTTTTGACCCGCGCCGCCGTGCTGGACCTGACCGCCTCGCAGCTGCAGCGTATGCAGGAGATGCGCGACTCGAAGCTGCTCGTGAAGGTGCTCATCGACCTGAACGACGCCTTCCAGGGCAAGGGGCTGATCGAGAGCGTCCTCTTCGTCAGCCACAGGTGGGAAGACCCCGCGACGCCAGACGAGACCGGCGCGCAGCTGGCGGCGATCAAGGCGCACCTGCTCGACCACCCCGAGATCCAGTTCGTCTGGTTCGACTACTCGTGCATGCCACAACGCTCGAGCGGCTTATCGCCGGATCAGGACGACCGCACGCCCGCGGAGAAGGCCGAGTTCGACCTCATGCTCAAATCGATCGCCGACCTCTACCTGACGGCCAAGGTGCTGATCCTGCTCGACACCATGTACCGCACGCGGTTCTGGACGACGATGGAGGGCTGGTGCGCGATGCAGAAGGTGACGCCGCAGGGCGTGCGCCCGGCAAGGGCGGGCGAGTCGCGTGTCACCGTCGTGTGCATCCACAACGCGACGCAGCACGACGAACGGGCCCTGCTGGAGATGTCGACCAAGACGGCGGAGGAGATCACCAAGTTCCTCGCGTCGCCCGACGTGGCGGTGACGAACAAGAAGGACAAGACGACGATGCTGCCGATCGTCGGCAAGACCGACGAGCGCGTCCGGGAGATGATGAGCGGCATGCACAGCGTGATCCCAGAGTCGCACGAGGAAGAGCTGCGAGAGGACGACAACCCGATAACGCTCTTCATCGACTCTGCACGCGAGAGGGTGGGGAGCTTGTTTGGAATCACCCCCTTGGTCATGGAGCGCGAGGGTGCGACGACAGGAAACGCCGCTGCCTCCGAGCTGCATGTGCAGATCCCCGTGCGCGCGAGCAGCGCGCCCGAGCCCTTCTACCAGGGATTCCACCCGGGCATCACGTGCGGCCGTTCGGGCATGAACCCGATTGTGGGCATGCGCTTCCACCTGCGCGGCAGCGAACCATCGTCCGACCTGTGCCAGGCGGAGTACGATAAGCTGGACGACGCCGAGAATGGCCTGTACGAGGCGATTCCGCCGCCGCCGCCCGGGCTCAAGCTCGAGGGCGGCTCGCTGCCTGGCTACGCTGCCGACTACCCGGGCACGTACCGTCTCGCCGACGGCAAGCTTGTCAACGGCCGGCCCGCGTATCAGCACACGACTGATGCAACTCTCTGGATAGCGTTCGATGGAGTTGATAGCTGGATGGGGCAGCCTGAGTCGCTACTTGGTGAGAAGAAGGGCTTCCTAGGCCTACGAGACCGAGCTGCAGCTTCGCCCGACGTGAGCGCTAAGACATGGAAAGCGAGCGGTGGTGCAGGCGCTGGTTGGGTTGAGGCGCCGCAGCTCAAGTGCACCGCTTGGACGCCGCCGCCGCTGCCGCCCGGGCTCAAGCTCGAGGGCGGCTCGCTGCGTGGCGTCGCGGCCAAATACATGGCGCTGCCCGGCGAAGCGGCCAAATACATGGGCGGGTACCGTCTCGTCGTCGGCAAGCTTGTCAACGGCCGGCCCGCGTATCAGCACACGAGCGATGCTACTCTCTGGATTACGTTCGCTGGAAATGGCTGGATTGGGCAGCCTGAGTCAGCACTTGGTGAGGAGAAGGGCAACCTGGACCTACGAGACCCAGCTGCAGCTTCGCCCGACGTGAGTGCTAAGACATGGATGGCGACCGCGGGCGGTGCAGACAATCCTTGGGTTGAGGCGCCGCAGCTCAAGTGCACCGCTTGGACGCCGCCGGCGCTGCTGCACGGGCTCAAGCTTGAGGGAGGCTCGCTGCCTGGCGGCGCCGCCGAGTACATGGGCGGGTTCCGTCTCGCCGACGGCAAGCTTGTCAACGGCCGGCCCGCGTATCAGCACGTGACCGATGGATCGCGCTGGCTCGCCTTCGATGGAGCCATCTGGCGTGGGCAAACCGTGGCCGACCTTGGTCAGAAGCGGGGCGTTCTACAACTCCCGGATGAAGCTGCTGCCACCCCGGATGCGAGTGCTGCGCCGTGGCTCTGTGGTTGGGCACCGCAGCCGCAGCTCCAGTGCATCCCTTGGACGCCGCCGCCGCTGTCGCCCGGGCTCAAGCTCGAGGGCGGCTCGCTGGCCGGCGCCGCGGCCGAGTACATGGGCGGGTACCGTCTCGACCGCAGCAGGCCTGTCAACGGCCGACCCGCGTATCAGCACATGGCCCATCTCACGCGCTGGCTCGCGTTCGATGGAGCCATCTGGCGTGGGCAGCCCGAGGCCGACCTTGGCAAGAAGCGGGGCGTTCTGCAGCTCCCAGACACAGCCGCTCTCACCCCGGATGCGAGTGCTGCGACGTGGCTCGCGGAGACGGGCTCTGGTTTGGCTGCGCAGCCTCAGCTCAAGTGCATCCCTTGCATCCCGCCGCCGCCGCCCGGGCTCAAGCTCGAGGGCGGCTCGCTGGGAGGCGGCGCGTCCGAGTACATGGGCGGGTACAGTCTCTACAGCGGCAAGCTCGTCAACGGCCGACCCGCGTGGCGGCACACTACGCATTTCACGTGTTGGCTCGCGTTCGATGGAGCCATCTGGCGCGGGCAGCCCGAGGCCGACCTTGGTCAGAAGCGAGGCTTTCTGCAGCTCCCAGACGCAGGCGCTCTCACCCCGGATGCGAGTGCTGCGACGTGGCTCGCGGAGACGGGCTCTGGTTTGGCTGCGCAGCCGCAGCTCAAGTGCATCCCTTGCATCCCGCCGCCGCCGCCCGGGCTCAAGCTCGAGGGCGGCTCGCTGGGAGGCGGCGCGTCCGAGTACATGGGCGGGTACCGTCTCGCCGACGGCAAGCTTGTCAACGGCCGACCCGCGTATCAGCAAATGACTCTGGGATCGAGCTGGGCGGCTGATGGATCGCGGTGGATCGCGTTCAATGGAAAAGATAGCTGGATTGGGCAGTCTGAGGCTGACCTTGGTAAGGGGAATGGTATACTGTTGCTACTAGACGCAGCTGCTGCGACGCCCGACGTGAGCACTAAGACGTGGAAGGCGTGGGCGGGAGCGACGGGCTCTGGTTGGGTTGAGGAGCCGCCCCTCAAGTGCATCCCTTGGACTCCTTCGCCGCCTCCGCTGTCGCCCGGACTCAAGCTCGAGGGCGGCTCGCTGCCCGGCGCAGCGGCCGAGTACATGGGTGAGTACCGGCTCGTCGTAGACGACCGAGTCGGGTGGCCGCCCCAAGCGGTCAAGGCTGGCTGGCCAGGCAACCACATGCTTGTGAACGGCCGACCCGCGTGGCGGCACACGACGCATCTCAAGTGCTGGCTCGCGTTCGATGGAGCCATCTGGCGCGGGCAGCCCGAGGCCTCACTTGGTCAGAAGCGGGGCTTTCTGCAGCTCCCAGACGCAGGCGCTCTCACCCCGGATGCGAGTGCTGCGACGTGGCTCGCGGCCGGCGGCCCGGGCTCTGCGGGGGCTGCGCAGCCGCAGCTCAAGTGCATCCCTTGTGCTGCACCGGAGTTGTCCCAAGTCGAGCTCAAGGAGCTCCCGGTCAAGCACTTTCGCGGCCCCTGCGCCGACTGCTGCAAGCCGCTGGCGCCGTGCTGCTGCGTCTCGGCGGACGGCGAGGCGATCTTTGGCTGCGTGCCCACGGAGCCGGGCTACATTCTGCCGGCGTGCCTCCACATGGCCTTGTGCCCGCAGCTGGGGTGCGATCCAAAGGGGGGCTTCTTGCAACTCGATTGCAGGGAATTCTGCTTTTACACTTTGCTTCCCTTTGTTTGCTGCTGTCAAATTTTTGCACCACCTCGCTTCTCTTTTTTTTGGTAGCTCCCTGAAGGATTCGAACCCGCAGCCTTTCGCACCGCTCGGCTCGGCCCCCGCCCCGCGAGCCCCTCGTGTGCTCCCACCGCTGAGCGCCCCCCTGCCCCTCACGCCTGCTCCACCCGGCTCGCTGCGCTCAGGGTCTGTTGCTGGGAGTTGAGATGTGGCAGCTCGACGTGGCGCTGCATGGATGATCCATGCAAGGCTTGCTGAAGTCGCTGCGAGCCTCCCTCGGACCAGCCGCAAGAAGCGTGCCTCTGCGGGGTTGCCTCTTCGGGGGGTGTCTTGTTCCCGCCGTGCATGCGACACCGCCGCTCAGCATGTGTGACCTCACGCGGTGAGGCTCCGCGCGCACCGAGCGTCGCGTTCTGCATCGTGCAGGGCAGCGTGCTGCCCTTTGGCGATGCACCGTGCGTCTGCTTCAACGGCCGCGAGAACAGGGGCAGACGGCCCGTTTCGTTTCACGTACGTAGTACAAAATAGTACAATCTTTGTACGACATACACTCGCCTGACGCCTGTGGCGTGTTCGCCTCCGGCGACGAGTTGGAGGTTCCGCACTTAACAGCCAATTCACACCTCATTTTTCTCCAGTTTCTGCAAATGTCGGAGAGGGCGAGGACGGCCGCGGCCAACGTGGGCCTGGCCACGGCGGGCTTGTTGCCTACGAACATGCTGGGGAGCGCGGTGCCGGGGCGCCTCGCCATGGGGCTGCCGCCGTCGGGGCCGGTGCAGCTCGGGGCCGGTGCAGCTCGGCTGTCGGGTCTTGCCTCTCCTCCACCGGATCTGGCCTCGCCTCCATCTCTGGATGTTGCGTCTCGTCCGCTGGGTCTAGCCTCTCCTCCACCGGATCTGGCCTCGCCTCCATCTCTGGATGTTGCGTCTCCTCCGCTGGATCTTGCCTGTCATCCACTGGATCTGGCCTTGCCTCCATCTCTGGATGTTGCGTCTCGTCCGCTGGGTCTAGCCTCTCCTCCACCGGATCTGGCCTCGCCTCCATCTCTGGATGTTGCGTCTCGTCCGCTGGATCTTGCCTGTCATCCACTGGATCTGGCCTTGCCTCCATCTCTGGATGTTGCGTCTCGTCCGCTGGGTCTAGCCTCTCCTCCACCGGATCTGGCCTTGCCTCCATCTCTGGATGTTGCGTCTCGTCCGCTGGATCTTGCCTGTCATCCACTGGATCTGGCCTTGCCTCCATCTCTGGATGTTGCGTCTCGTCCGCTGGGTCTAGCCTCTCCTCCACCGGATCTGGCCTTGCCTCCATCTCTGGATGTTGCGTCTCGTCCGCTGGGTCTTGCCTCTCATCCACCGGATCTTGCCTCTGCTTCATCCCTGGATGTTGCTTCTCCTGCATCCGTGGATGCTGGGAGCCAATGCAGGTCGAGCGCTTTCGCGGCCCCTGCGCCGTCTGCTGCAAGCCACTGGCGCCGTGCTGCTGCGTCTCGGCGGACGGCGAGGCGATCTTTGGCTGCGTGCCCACGGAGCCGAACTACATTCTGCCGGCGTGCCTCCACATGGCCTTGTTCCCGCAGCTGGGGTGCGATCCGAAGGGGGGCGTCGAGAACTTTGGCGATGGTCGAAGGGGGGGCAAAAGGAGCATGGTTTGCAAGTGGCTGTGCCTCGTCAATTTGCTTGCCACTCTCTTTGTTTGCTTCCGCTTCCGCCGTAGTTTTGTTTTGGTGGCGCCCTGAAGGATTTGAACCCGCAGCCTTTCGCACCGCTCGGCTCGGCCCCCGCCCCGCGCGCCCCTCGCGTGCTCCCACACCGCTGAGCGCCCCCCTGCCCCTCACGCCTGCTCCACCCGGCTCGCTGTGCTCAGGGTTTGTTGCTTGGAGGTGTGGCAAGTACTTCTGCGACGCCTAATCGGTACCTACACACAACGGGGCATTTAGGCATGGCTTTGAGGCTTAGAATTCCACGAGGGACTGCAATGATGTTGGATCCATGTCTACAGTATACGGCTTCCGCGGGGAGAGAGCGATCGTCGGCGATCGAAAGGGTCTTGCTACGTGCTCGGTGTGACGGGCGGGAGGCGCGCGAACAGGTCTCTCGGCTCTCCCCACAAACTCAGTCTCGGGTGTTGCGATTCGATCATGATATTCATGTGGCCACGTCGCAGGCGTGGTAAGGCGTGGTATCCGGTATCTTCGTCGTCTGTGTGTATGGCTGTGTCGGTCTTCTCCGCATGCGCCTGGTCTTTGATTCTGGACAGTCGTAACTCGTGTGACTTAACACTTTTATGTCATGAGACCGTGACACATGTGACTCAGCAAACAGAAACACTCCACCGCCCCACGCCGGATGCGGGTGGTCGGAATTCAATGATTACACTCTTTACACCGACTCGCGACGGGACTGCGGAGCGCGGGCAGTAACAGTGCCGCGTAGCACCGGTCTGTCGCGTCTGTCGTGTTAAAGTTCACACTCTTGAGGTGCGTGCAGGTGCGTGAAACGGGTACGAAGCGCAGTGGTCGGTTTCTCAGATCTCGCCTCTGAAACTCGTGACGGCTGTCCCTTACACTTGCTCCCCACCCCCGATAGTTCGAAAGTTTGTAGCGATACCCTTTCGATCGCCGACGATCGCTCTCTCCCCGCGGATGCCATCGTACCGGTAGACATGGATGCAAAATCACGGCAGTCTCTCGTGTGGCGTGTTCTAGGACTCACAGCCATGCCTCCTCGACCCGTTGGCCGTTTGTTGCGCACTCCGACGAACGAGAGCGAAGAGAGGCCCCAGGCGAGGCAGCATGTGCGGCGGAGACAGGGCGCCCTCTGCCCCTGTTCTCGCGGCCGTTGCAGCAGACGCACGGTGCATGGCCAAAAGCATTACGCTGCCCTGCACGATGCAGAACGCGACATTCGCTGCGCGGGGAGCTCACCGCGTGAGGTCGCGCATGCTGAGCGGCGGTGGCGCATGCACGGCGGGAACAAGACACCCCCGAAGAGGCAACGCCGCCGCTCACAGGGGGAAGCACGCTTCTCGCAGGTCCGAGGGAGGCTCGCAGCTACTTCGGCGGATCCATGCAGCGCCACGTCGAGTCGCCTCTTCTCCACTCCCAGAACCAGACCCTGAGCGCAGCGAGCAGGGTGGAGCAGGCGTGAGGGGCAGAGGAGGCCGAGCTGAGCGGTGGGATCACACAAGGGGAGCGCGGGGCGGAGGCCGAGCCGAGCGTTGCAAAAGGCTGGGGGGTCGAGTCCCTCTCCCCGGGTACAACATGAAAGGCTGGGGGGGTCGAGTCCCTCTCCCCTGGTCCAAAAGGAAAGGTTGGGGAATCGAGTCCCTCTCCCCTGGTCCAAAAGGAAAGGCTGCGGGTACGAGTCCCTCTCCCCGGGTCCAAAAGGAAAGGTTCGGGGGGTCGAGTCCCTCTCCCCGGGTACAATCGCATGCTGGTTCGAATCTTTGAGGTGGTACCAACGTAAGTCGGTTTCTTGTTGAAAGGCGAAAGATTCAACTTGCACGCAGCAAACAGCTTCGCTGGAGTCATCGCTGGTCGCCGCTGAATTTCCTTGAATGCAGCAAAGACCGAGAGTAGTCATCAAAGTGGTGACGTACAGAACCTGGCGAGGACCTTCCCCTCCCAGTTTCTCGACGCTACCAAGTGGATCGCACCCCAGCTGCGGGCACAAGGCCATGTGGAGGCACGCCGGCAGAAAGTAGCTCCGCTCTGTGGGCACACAGCCAAAGATCGCCTCGCCGTCCGCCGAGACGCAGCAGCACGGCGCCAGAGGCTTGCAACGGTCGGCGCAGGGCCCGCGGAAGTTCTTGACTGAGACCTCTCGAGCGGCGGCTGCCCGAGCGCGACGCTCCTCTTTAGCGCGAAGTGCTGCGGCCGCCTGCGCGGCCGATAATTCAGCGGCGGTTGCAATGGTGCACTTGAGTGCTGGCTGTGAAGCCCACGCAGAGCCCGAACCGGCGCTCGCTTGCCACGTCGCGGAGCTCGCATCCGGGCTGGCAGCAGCTGCGTCCGTGAGCATCAGAAAGCCTAGCTTCTGACCAAGGTCGGCCTCAGGCTGCGCGATCCAGCTAGTTCCACTGAACGCAATCCAGCAGCTTCCGTTTGTGTGCTTCCACGCGGGCCGGCCGTTTACAAGCCTACCATCGAGCATGTAGAGGCCCACGTACTCGGTCGCTTTACCACGCAGCGAGCCACCCTCGATCTTGAGTCCGGGCGGCCACGTCGCCTCCCACGCCTTCTGCGCCGCCTGCCGCTCCATGAGCATCGGCATCACGCCGCGCTTGATCGCCAGCGCATGCATCTCCTTGGCCGCGCGCGCGGCCGCCGCCTCGCCCTCGGCCCTTGCCATCGCCTCTGCTAAGGGCACCACTTTGGCGTCCTCTCGCGCCTTGGCCTCCTGGCACTCACGCTCGCCCTTCTGGAGCTCGGCCTTTGCACGCTCCACGGCCCCGGCGCTCGCCGCAACCCGCTGCAACAGCTGCGCCTCGATCGCTTGAAACGCGCCTTGCACCGTCGCGTCGAGCGCCTTGATCTTGGGCAGCTGGTTCCGCTTGTCGCTCGCATTGGTCACCGTCACGTCCGGCTGAGAGAGGAAGTCGAAGGCCTGCTGAGGCGTCTTGGTGGCCCAAGTGTCGACGAGCGCCTTTCTGTACAGCTCATCCTGGGCGGCGGCGCCCTGGATGCACACGATGTGGTAGCGCGCGTTTTTCGTGTCCACCGCCGACTTGAGGCCGTTGGGCGTCGCAAACTGCATGCTCAGCCACGCCTCGAACTGCGTCCAGAAGCGAGAGACGTACGAGAGGTCGTAGAGGATGAGGACCGTCGTGCCGAGGTAGAGCATGTTCACCTGTGCGCAAGTGAACGGGGGAGAGCAAGGGCGGGGTGTTAACATAGGCGGCTGCGTGGCGGGGAAAGTGCGCTGTCCGAGGCAAAGCGCGGCACAGACCTGCGACAGCATGGTCTTGAAATCCGCCGTGTCCTGTTCGCTGCGAATGAGGCCGACGGTAGGCTGGTGCTGTGGCATGGAGCCGGCGTCGATCCACACGAGCTCGATCCGCTTGCCAGCCGACGAAACGAGAAAGGCCTTGATGGCCTTGAGCTGTTCGCCGTCAGGGTCGGGCTGAGTAGGCTCCATCCAGCGATGGGAGATGGACAGAATCTTCTCGACATGTGTCCCGCGGACCACCTCTTCATAGTTCATGGTGACCTCCACGAAAGCACTCGGGTGCTTCGCGCGCAGCTCCTGGAAAAAGGGCAGGTTCTTGCCGGAGAAGGTGCGCAGGAAGTCCGCCTTGATCATCCAGAACCTACACGAGACAGGGCTCGCCAGCGCTCGAAGTACCAATTCCATGAGTACCGTAGCGCTGGTCGCGTCCAAGACGCCACGTGTTTGGACCCGTAACGCGTTGCCGCGCTGAGGCTGCGAGGGGCGAGGAGTTCGCCTCCACCGGGAGTATCGCGCAGAGACGTCGACACGAGTCCAAAAGCCAAAGTTGCCAAAAAAAGCACTTCAACGGTCTTTTTGACACGTCGTGAGCCGACGGGAAAATGAATTTACCAAAGGCCGCTTGCGAAGAGCGACTTCGATGCAGTGAAGAAAAAAAGGGGTTCACACCAACGAGTCAGCAAACTTGTGGTTAATTGTAGTCGCGTAGGTTGGTGATCTTGCGGTTCATCAATAACTACACAAAGGCAGCCTGTGGTGAGCGCTATGTGAGCGCGACATCCCAAGATCAACGATCCAGCCCTATCCCCCGATCTGGTTCCATGATTGATACCGTAACATGTGATCGACACCTTCACGTTGAGTTCACAGTCGCGTAACTTTGGGCGACACGCGGCAGTACATGTAAACCTGGTCGCGTGTTGAAACTTGAATTGCGGTTCATCAATGCTACACAAAGGCAGCCTGGTGAGCTCGACAACCCGGTCCCTGCTAAAGCTAGACCAGGGCTTTCATCGCGGTGGGTGGGCGGGACCACTTAGCTCTCATGTTCGGAGAGCTCTCAAAAGACACCATGCGCACCATTGCGCTTCTAACGCTTCGAAACTCTCCCCCGAGGAGCGAGGTGCAGTCTGCAGAGGTGCCGAGTAGTACACAATCTGCCACGTGTATCTCCCGTTGGGATTGATCAGGATGCGCATCGACTAATTTCGAGAATCCCCCTTGGGCCTCGAAACCTGAGCAGCAGATCTCCCGATATGTATCCCCATGGTACCAAACGCAGCCGGGAGACATCTCCCCTCATATCCCTTCCCCCTGGCCGGGCTAATGATGGCTCCGCCAACTGTCTCTTCACACGGTGGTTCACAGCCGCTTATATGTTGGGGTCAAGCGGCGCACTCTACGCTTCCCCGGTGTGCGTCGCGTCAGACATGCCGTCGGTGACGCCTATTGCGACTGCGTACAAGTCTGCCATGGAGGCGCGCATGAGAAGAGGCCTAATGTTTAAACATGTTTTTTTTTAATTTTTACACAAATTGGTAGCTCCCCGAAGGATTCGAACCCGCAGCCTCTCGCGTCGAGTCGCCTCTTCTCCACTCCCAGAACCAGACCCTGAGTGCAGCGAGCAGGGTGGAGCAGGCGTGAGGGGCAAGGGGGGCGCTCAGCGGTGGGATCACACGAGGGAGCGCGGGGCGGAGGCCGAGCCGAGCGGTGCGAAAGGTTGGGGGGTCGAGTCCCTCTCCCCGGGTACAATCGCATGCTGGTTCGAATCTTTGAGTTGGTACCAACGTAAGTCGTTTTCTTGTTGAAAGGCGAAAGATTCAACTTGCACGCAGCAAACAGCCTCGTTGGAGTCTTCGCTGGTCGCCGCTGAATTTCCTTGAATGCAGCAAAGACCGAGAGTAGTCATCAAAGTGGTGACGTACAGACCCTGGCGAGGACCTTCCCCTCCCAGTTTCTCGACGCTACCAAGTGGATCGCACCCCAGCTGCGGGCACAAGGCCATGTGGAGGCACGCCGGCAGAAAGTAGCTACGCTCTGTGGGCACACAGCCAAAGATCGCCTCGCCGTCCGCTGAGACGCAGAAGCACGGCGCCAGAGGCTTGCAACGGTCGGCGCAGGGGCCGCGAAAGTTCTTGACTGATGCCTCTCGAGCGGCGGCTGCCCGAGCGCGACGCTCCTCTTTAGCGCGAAGTACTGCGGCCGCCTGCGCGGCCGATAATTCAGCGGCGGTTGCAATGGTGCACTTGAGTGCTGGCTGTGAAGCCCACGCAGAGCCCGAACCGGCGCTCGCTTGCCACGTCGCGGAGCTCGCATCCGGGCTGGCAGCAGCTGCGTCCGTGAGCATCAGAAAGCCTAGCTTCTGACCAAGGTCGGCCTCAGGCTGCGCGATCCAGCTAGTTCCACTGAACGCAATCCAGCAGCTTCCGTTTGTGTGCTTCCACGCGGGCCGGCCGTTTACAAGCCTACCATCGAGCATGTAGAGGCCCACGTACTCGGTCGCTTTACCACGCAGCGAGCCACCCTCGATCTTGAGTCCGGGCGGCCACGTCGCCTCCCACGCCTTCTGCGCCGCCTGCCGCTCCATGAGCATCGGCATCACGCCGCGCTTGATCGCCAGCGCATGCATCTCCTTGGCCGCGCGCGCGGCCGCCGCCTCGCCCTCGGCCCTTGCCATCGCCTCTGCTAAGGGCACCACTTTGGCGTCCTCTCGCGCCTTGGCCTCCTGGCACTCACGCTCGCCCTTCTGGAGCTCGGCCTTTGCACGCTCCACGGCCCCGGCGCTCGCCGCAACCCGCTGCAACAGCTGCGCCTCGATCGCTTGAAACGCGCCTTGCACCGTCGCGTCGAGCGCCTTGATCTTGGGCAGCTGGTTCCGCTTGTCGCTCGCATTGGTCACCGTCACGTCCGGCTGAGAGAGGAAGTCGAAGGCCTGCTGAGGCGTCTTGGTGGCCCAAGTGTCGACGAGCGCCTTTCTGTACAGCTCATCCTGGGCGGCGGCGCCCTGGATGCACACGATGTGGTAGCGCGCGTTTTTCGTGTCCACCGCCGACTTGAGGCCGTTGGGCGTCGCAAACTGCATGCTCAGCCACGCCTCGAACTGCGTCCAGAAGCGAGAGACGTACGAGAGGTCGTAGAGGATGAGGACCGTCGTGCCGAGGTAGAGCATGTTCACCTGTGCGCAAGTGAACGGGGGAGAGCAAGGGCGGGGTGTTAACATAGGCGGCTGCGTGGCGGGGAAAGTGCGCTGTCCGAGGCAAAGCGCGGCACAGACCTGCGACAGCATGGTCTTGAAATCCGCCGTGTCCTGTTCGCTGCGAATGAGGCCGACGGTAGGCTGGTGCTGTGGCATGGAGCCGGCGTCGATCCACACGAGCTCGATCCGCTTGCCAGCCGACGAAACGAGAAAGGCCTTGATGGCCTTGAGCTGTTCGCCGTCAGGGTCGGGCTGAGTAGGCTCCATCCAGCGATGGGAGATGGACAGAATCTTCTCGACATGTGTCCCGCGGACCACCTCTTCATAGTTCATGGTGACCTCCACGAAAGCACTCGGGTGCTTCGCGCGCAGCTCCTGGAAAAAGGGCAGGTTCTTGCCGGAGAAGGTGCGCAGGAAGTCCGCCTTGATCATCCAGAACCTACACGAGACAGGGCTCGCCAGCGCTCGAAGTATCAAATCCATGAGTACCGTAGCGCCGGTCGCGTCCAAGACGCCACGTGTTTGGACCCGTAACGCGTTGCCGCGCTGAAGGCTGCGAGGGGCGAGGAGTTCGCCACCTTGGGCGCGGAGCGCAATAGGGTCGCCACGTCGAGTTCCAAAAGCCAAAGTTGCCATAAAAAGCACTTCAACGGTCGTCTGGACTCGTCCTTATCAGTCGGAAAATGAATTTCTTTCCCCTAAGCACCGCTCACAATGTACGACTTCAATGCAGTTTGTGAGTAAAAAACCCTCAAGATTTCGGACGGAGCGCTCGATCTGCGTGGCTCGAAGGTCGAAAGCGAAGCACCACGAAGGACCAAGCGAAGGTGCATCGTGCAAGGACGAAACTCGAAAGCCAATTTGCGTCAGCATTTCACGAAAGCATCCCCACCACCCCACGAAAACCGGACAAAAAGGAACAAGGAGGAAAACACGCAAACAGAAACTCTTATCTCTCTGTCCTCGTCCGTGAACCGTGTCGAAAAATCTACAAGACGCATGCAGCCACAGAGCCGATCCAACGTACCGTATACTGCTGGGACACCACACAGCTCACCGCTCGCAGAGAAAGGCCCTCAGAGGATATCTCGCTCGTCCGCGGGGGCAGCGTGTGTGCGGCGCCTCTCGTCGCGGAGTGCCTGTGAATTGCAGAAGAGTTAGACGTCTGTGAATGGCAGTAGCGCTAGAAGTCTGTGAATGGCACTAGCGCTTCTCATCGCGGAGCGTCCTGCGCAGCCGAGAGGGGTGGACGGGAGCATAGGTCAATATACCAGGAGAGGGGGGAGGGGGAGGGGGATGGGAGGGGAGGGGGGCGCCACTTGTGCGTTGCGGGATCAGAGAATGGATTGGTGTTTTGTCTCCTTCAGAGGCTGCCGCCATCGGAGTGCCTTTTGGGCACACGCCCCCTGGTGGACCCAGCAGCGTTCATCTGCATGACGGCCCCTCGAAAGACTCGAGAGTTCCGCCTACCGAAGAACGTGCACAGGAGCGCAGCGGAGCATGTATCGCCCACGTCATTTCCCGCGCGCCGAGTGCCGAGTGTGCCCAACACGGCGCGTGTTCAAGGCAGGAGTGTGCAGTGGCGGGCGCTGTGACGAGCATATGCTCGGCGCTGTGGCGGGCATGTGTTTGGCGCTGTGGCGGAGGCTGCGATTGGTGCTGTGGCGGGCATGCGATTGGCGCTGTGTCGGGCGAATGTGCGAGCGCCCCCAGTTGCATAGCGGAACGAGTCCGGCCAGCATAGCTTGAGAGCGAGCCGCGCTTGTGGCACCCGTATGAAAGCAAGCGTCCGGGACGAGCCAAAAAAGGCAACTAGGAGCGGCTGCTGATTCGTGATGGGTGCGGGAGGAGAAGTGTGCATGGAGGTGTGGGGGGCAGGGGGGGAGAGGGGCAAGAGGGGTGGAGGCAAGCAATGTAGGTGTGCGGGGGGGCGGGGCCGTACATCGGAGACGAGCGTCCGAAGAGGAAGCGGCCCAAAACGGTCGGGGGAGGCAGAGCCACGGACGCCAATCACGCGTACGGCTCGGCCGCGCCCCCTTGTCCTCGAGGCCCATGACGCGCCCAATCCGACGCGTAATGGTCCTCGCAATCAAGCGTAACGGTCCTCGCACTCACGCGTAATGGTCCTCGCGCTCGGCCGTCGCCTCGGCCGCACCCTCCTCGAGGCTCGCAAAGTTGAGAAAGTGCGACGGCCGGTGCAGCTGGTGGTAAAACTCTTTCGGGTTGGCCAATTTGAGCTCATACTCCATCGTGCTCGAGTGACGAACCCCCATGAAGTTGTAGTTCCACACGTCGTTCTCGGGCACCATGAAGAAGCCTAGAAAGTGGTCCGTGAGCAGCATCTGCACCTTCTCGTAGTGGGTGGGCAGGTAGCCTTGCGGGTTGGCGCCCGTGTCGCGGTTCTGGCGGCCCCACTCGTAGCCAGCCGGCGTGAGCTTGTAGGCGGCGAGCGAGACGGAGCCTGGGGTGAAGGAGCACGTGAGCACGACGGTGCGCTCGCCGTCCCACGACTTGTTCTCGCTCATGATGCGCGCGTGGGTGGTCACGTCGGAGGGCGAGAGCTGCGGAAGCTCATTGGGTTGCGTGTGCATCCAGCCGAGCGGCTCCATGCCCCGAAGGTATTCGTGCTCGGGCAGCTTGGCGGGCAGGTGGATGGTCTGGTGCGTCCCCCATTGCGGCACGAGGACGAGGCCCCTCACCTGCCATCGCAAGGTCATCCAAGGGGTCAATCAGAGGGTCATCAGAGGCTCAGAGGTCACTCAGAGGTCACTCAGAGGCCATCAACACTCTTCTCTTACCTCCTTCACGTGCGGATTGTCGGGGGGCGAGACGCCATACAAATAGCAGCAGATCTGCGTGCGCAGGTCCGAGATGGTGATAAACTTCTTGAGCACGTTCTTGGGCAAGATGTAAGTGTACCCTTGCTCCGAGCAGTCCTCCGAGGCAACGTAGATGTGGGAGGTGCGCAGGTGCAGGTTGGAGGCCGAGATGGCGCGCACGCGCCAGTCTGTCTTGGACGCGTACGTCTGCTGCTCGTACTGCGAGGTGGTGGTCACGATGAGCTCCTCGCCGTGCACGTTGGTCGTCTTGGTGGTGACCGCGTTGAGCTGGGAGGCCTCCTTTGCGGACTTTTCGATCTCGGCAATCTCTTGGCGCTGCATCGAGGGCGGCGCGATGTCCATGCCCAGGATGATGTCGCGGATCTCGGACTGCGTGAGCGAGGCAACGTTGACATTGTTCTTCTTGCCGTAGTCGGCGAGGATCAGGTCCTTGAGCTGCACCTCGACGGAGATCCATTCCTCATCGGTCAGGTTAGGCCACACGTGATGGGCGAGGGTGACTGTCTCCTTGTCGGGGCGCAGGATGACCTTGCACCGCTCCTGGTTGACGTGGAAGGCGCGTAGGATGAGCAGCAGCCGCGAGAAGGCCGTGTAGCTCGAGATGGTCTTGAGCCAGTCGTCGTAGATGTTGAACAGGACCATCTGGTGTTCGGGAGGGGAGCTCGGTGGTCATCAGAGGCCATCCGAGGCCATCAGTGGTCATCAGAGGTCATCAGAGGTCATCGGAGGTCATCAGAGGGCCGTCGTCGGAGGGCCATCAAAGGGCCATCAAATGGTCATCCGAGGTGCACACAGGCCCGTCAGCGCCAATCGACGGCACACGCACCTGCGGCTCGGTGGCCTTGAGGATCAGGTCGCCGAAGCGCTCGACCTTCAGGCAGCTCTGGAAAGGGAGCTGCAGCTCGGAGCCCTTGATCATAATGTTCGGGAAGTCGAGCAAGTGCACCTCGAGAGGGTCGAGCATGCCCTTTCGAGTCACGATGATTTGCTTGGGCTGCTCCTCGACGGGGAGAGAGCGGATGAGCGCCGCCACCTGTGGGGAAAGAGGGGCGAGCGCCGCGTCGTGGTAAGCGCGTGCATGCGGACCAACGGGGAGAGAGCGGATGAGCGCCACCACCTCTTCGGCCGTCTTCCATCTGGCAATCAGTGGCCATCAATGGCAATCAATGGCCATCAGTGGCAATCACCTCTTCGGCCGTCTTCCATTTGGCGAGCTGGCCCAGTCGCTTCTGGCCTGCCCACACGGTCGTGTGGATGATCTTGAGGAAGAGCTGGCCAGTGCGCGGGTTGAAGATGAAGATGGCGCCGTTGATGGGTTTCGTCGTCAGGTTGCCCTCAAAAGTCTTGTGGATGGTCACCCGGTAGACGTTCGTGTCGTCCACGAACCAGATGATCTGATTCGAGAAGAGCTCGCCGTAGTTTTGGGACGAGAGGTACGGTTCAGTCGGCTCGGACGAGTACAGCTGCGGAGCCGAGGCGAGATGACGAAGCTCATCAGTGGCCATCATCAAGGGCAATCAACGACAATACATGGCTCTCTTGGACACACTCGAGGGCACACTCGAGGGCAATGAAAGGGCGCACTCGAGGGCAATGAGAAGGCACACTCAAGAACGAGAGAGCGCACCTGCAGCCCCTTGCGGATACGCTCACGCAGCACGTAGAGGGCCGGGTTGGACTTCATAATCTTGGCCATCGCCTGCGTGACCAGAGGCTTCATGCCAGGCACGAAGTTGCCGTAGGCCGCATGCAGATTGTACGCGAGGTCGAGGCCGACCATCAAGCCCGTCGGCGCGGGGTAGATGGACATGTTGTCCGTCGTGTAGTCGAGGAACTTGGCGCGCGTGTACCGCTCGATGTCGTGCGAGTCGTAGTCGCCCCAGCGCAGCTGTACGTCGAGCCAGTACTTTGTCGCCGTCGAGCCGTCGTACGCATCCTTGGGCTCGGCGAGCAGCGCGGGCTTCGAGACCTGCCACTTGTACGCGGCGAAGAGCAGGATGTCGGCGCAGCTCGAGTTCATCTTGTACGACTTGCGAGGGTGGATCGTCTCCTTTTGGACCGTCTCGATCTCGAGCGCATCGAGCTCCTGGTCAAAGACCTGGCACAGGTCCATCACGACCGACTCGTGGACCTTTTGCCACAGGTGCGCGCGGAAGATCTGGATGAGCGAGATCTTGAGCGTCGGGATCTTGCCGTGCATGAAGATGCCCGTCAGGTCGAGCTGCACCTGGAAGCCGACGTAGACGTTGGCGCGGTTGATCGTGGGCGACCACCAGAGCGTGAAGCGCCGGTTGGGGATCTGGTTGAGGCCCGAGCGCTGCGCGTTCGTGAGCTTCTTGTACTTCATCGACTCCTCGAAGCCGCTCGCCTTTTCCCAAAATAGGCCTTCCCATGTGGGGAAGTAGGTGCCCTTGAAGAGTGTGTGCTCGAGGATCCCCTCGACGCCGCCGAGGGCCTGGATCATGTCGGTGCGGTAGTTGTTCAGATTCCAGAGCTTGCCATCGTGCCGCTGATGCGTCCACCAAAAGGGGTTCTGTCGCATGATCTGGAACTCCTTGAACTGGGTACGCACACGCCACCCCTTGTCGTACGCGAGCGTGTGCCGGTCCTGTGGGACGAGCGAGGCGGACACGAATGAGGAGCGCACTCAAGCATGCACTCAGTGGCACTCAGAGTAGCCTCACCTTTTGGAAGAGCGTGTTGATGCGCGGGATGCCTCGATCCCAGGAGTCCTCGAGGTCTTCGAGGGTAAGCCGCCGGTTCTGCGCGTTCGCCTCCTGTCGCTTGAGCGCATACTCGGCCCACACGCGCTGCGAGTCCACGAACTCGGACTCCCAGGGCGACATGTACCTGTAGAGGTTGGGGATCAGTTGGTCTTCTTCGTGGCTCATGCCCGAGCGGAAGTGCGTGATGCCCCCGTCGGTCTGCTTCGAGAAGCGCAGGTCGCTCTGTGGGATGAGGACGTGGCCCATCGAGAGCATCCCCAGACCACCAATCTCCTTGGGCGTGTAGAAGACGACCGGTGGGAAGCGCTGCGGAGGGGCGAGCGAGGCGGTCATGAGATGCGATCAGAGAGGCAATCGGAGATGCCATCAGAGAGGCAATCAGATGCCATCGAGGGGGCTATCTGATGCCATCAGAGATGCAATCAGATGCCATCGAAGGGGGCCATCCCGCACCGAGGGCATCTTCGAGTTGAGGCCGATCTTGATGCGCGTCTGGATCTTGTTCTCGCACTTGACGAGCAAGTCGAGCAGCTCCTGCGTGTGCACGGTCGCCTCGCGGAAGTAGGTCATCAACCCGATGAGCGCCGTGTTCCACTTGTTGACGATCTTCGTAAAGGTCGTCGAGCCCGACGACATCAGCACCTGGCGCACGCGGTTCTCAAAGGCGCGTAACGACTTGTTGTCGACGCGCAGAAAGGCCTGTGCTGTTCGCTCCTTGGTCGTCTCGTTCTGCAGGTTCCACACGCCGTCGCGCGAGACGAACTCGTGCGCGAGCATGCGCACCTTGGGCAGCACGCGCACCTCGAAGCCGCACATGTTGAAGAGCAGGTTGGGGTTGTCCTTGGAGTAGACGGAGACGAAGCTCTCCTCCCAATCAATCGTGGTCACCGAGCGCGGCAGCCGGTTCTTGAGGTCCCAGAAGACGGCGCGCCCGAGGTTGACGTCGTGCTTCATCAGGCGCATACGTGAGTCGCGCGGCCAACACTTGCGGTTATTGTATCCGACCATGTTCTCATTGTTCGGGTCGGGGTGCTCGGTCAGGTAGCGCTGGATCAAGTCCTTGCACTCCTCCGCCGTCAGCCGCAGCAGCAGGTGCAGCTTGTCAATGTAGCGACAGTAGAGCCGGATCGGGTGTCGCTTCTCCGTCGCCACGTCACCAAACGTAAGGAACTCGTTGGGCACCGCGGGTGGCCCGGCGATCTCGGAGGCGCGCGTGAGCCCGAGGACAAGGAGGTCGAGCATCAGTCCGTAGTACTGCACGATGAAGGACGCGAACTGCAGCCCGCGCAGCAGCCCGTACGAGTTGGTGTGGTTCATGTCCTTGAAGGTGATGTTGACATTGTTCTTGGCGGTCATGTAGTCGGCGAGGTTGTGGTCGATGATGAGGCGCAGCAGCCGATTGAGAAGCGTCAGGTCGATCTTCTCGTGCATCTTGGCGAACTGAGTCTCGACGCACACGACGCAGTCGCCCTGGGACGTGTCCCACACGTCCTTGAGGTTGTTGACGCCCAGGCACCACTTGTACACGAGCAGTGGCGGCGGCTCTGTGTCGGCCGGCTTGATCCAGTTGGGTAGCAGGTGGCGCTTGTCCGACTCGTACCAGAGGTACTGGTCGAGGTACGCATCGGTGATCTTCTCGAGCGGCTCGATCTCGATGACGGGGATCAGGTGTGAATACAGGTCCATGAACTCGATGGTCACCTCCTTGAACGCGCGCTGCGTGAGCAGGTGGCGCTTGATGCGCGAGAGCGCCTCGTGCGGGTTGTCGTACGCCTGCTCGATCAGCCCGAGCTCCTCGCGCTGCGATTGGTTCAGGCGCGAGGCGGCCGAGTAGCTCTCCTTGAGTCGCTCGAGCGCCAAGATGAGCAGCTTCGTGTCGTGCTTGTACGAGAGCGGCGGGAAGGGGATCGGCGAGAACTTGCGGCTCTCGAGCCAATGCACCTGATGAGGGAGGCCATCAGAGGTCATCAGAGGCGATGAGGCAGATCGGGGAGAACTTGCGGCTCTCGAGCCAATGCACCTAAGAGGGAGGCAATCAGAGGTCATCAGAGGTCATCAGAGGTGATGAGGCAGATCGGGGAGAACTGATGGCTCTCGAGCCAATGCACCTGATGAGGGAGGCCATCAGAGGTCATCAGAGGCAATGAGGGAGATCGGGGAGAACTGATGGCTCTCGAAGCGGTCAGAAGCGGTCAGAGGCAATCAGAGGCAATCAGAAGCAGTCCATGCACCATCGTCGTGTAGATGGCGACTGCCTCCTCGGCGGACACGTACGGCCCGTCCTTGAGGTAGTTGTGCTGGCGCTCTTGCTCCGCCTTGAGCCAGAGGCGCGTGAGTCGGCCGAGGTTCTTCTTGGTCACGGTCTTGTCCACAGTCGCGCCCCGTCGGATGCGCTCGCGATTGTAGTGCGCCACGTTGGTCCACCAGTCCGCCTTCGACTTGACGTAGCGCAGGATCATGTTCTCAATGGGCGCGGGCATACCGGGCACCTTCCAAGGGATGTTGGCCTTCCAGCAGCGCCAGGCCTCGGATAGGTGCTGCAGGATGGTGCGCGACTTGTTGGCCTTGACGCCCTCAGGCATCATGTCGAGGATGTCGTGCATCACCGCAGCTCGCAGCTCGAGATCGTAGTGCGACTCGACGCGCTGTTTCGTCACCGTCTTGGCCGTCCCCTTTGACGAACGCCCCTCGAATTGACGTGCGAGCAAGTTACCTAGCCAGCGCTCGAGCAGCGGCACGACCCCGCGCAGGAAGAAGAGCCACACGCGCCAGCCGGGCGCCCAAAAGCCGCAGCCGGGCCCTTTGCCCACCTGATTAGGGAGGTAATTAGGGAGGTAATCAGGGAGGTAATCAGGGAGGTAATTAGGGAGGTAATCAGGGAGGTAATTAGGGCGCCCAAAAGCCGCAGCCGGGCCCTTTGCCCACCGGCCCCGTGTTGAAGCGGTAGTAGATGAGGTGCTTCAGGTCCTTGCACATGCGAATCTGGCGCATCAGCCGGTACTTGTACCGGTACATGCCGGTCAGCTGCCCCACGTGCGCGAAGATGTACTGCAGCCCGTCGGCCAGCTGGTACCCATCAACGTTGCCGAGCCGGTACTGCACGTGCGAGTCCACGACGAGTTTCGTCAGCCGCAGGATCTCGCGGCACAGGTGGAAGGCGTTGCCAAATCGGGACTTTTTGCGCTCCTTGGTCGTGAGCGTCTTCACAGGCTTCAGATTGAAGTTGTAATCGAGGTGCAGGTAGTTGACGTTCTTGCGGTGGATGAGCAGGTTGAGCATATTGTAGCCCTGCCGACACACCTGTAGCCCCGCCTCGACCCAATCGAGCTCCGTCGTCTGGAAGAACTTGGTGTTCCGGAGCGTCGGGAAGAGGTACTTGCGCTTGAGGCCCTTGGGCGGACGCGCGTGCAGGCAGTTGAGCACGTAGCACTTGAGGAGCTTCTGGTACGAGACGCGCACCTGTGGGGAGAGGAGCGAGGGCGTCGTGGTGAGCACGTGCATGCAGCGCAGAGCACTTGAGGAGCTTCTGGTACGAGACGCGCACCTTGACTGGATGGTCGGGTGGGCAATCCGAGGCAATCGGAGGCAATCGGAGGCAATCCGAGGCACTCCAAGGCAATCCGAGGCGATCAGCGACACCAACGCACCTTGACTGGATGGTTGGGCGGGCAGTGCTCCTGGAACCAGCCGTTGACGAGCGGCACGTCGAGCGAGCGGCGCGTGTGGCCCGAGCGCAAGTTGAACGGGCGCGGTGCCCAGTACAGCGCGATCGCTGACGCCGTGTGCTCGGAGTGTAACGGTCGCTCCGCGAGTAACGGCGCCGCTTCCACAGGGAGTACGAGCTCCTCTCCATCTCCGAAATCGTCCACGTCGAGCGGCGGCGGCGGCGCGCCGCCTTTGCCGCTGCCGCCGCCGGCCGCGTTGCCGCTGCTCGCGTGCGCCGAGATGGGGTTGATGACCGGATCAAAGTAATAGGCGGGCAGGTCGGGGTCCTCGGTCTTGACGTAGCAGCAGGTGGGCTCATGGTACCGCGGCATGCGCACGTCGCGCGGTCGCGAGTTGTACAAATAAGGGAAGGCGAGCTTGTACTCCGTCCGGATGGGCTGCCGAATGATGACCTTGTTGATGTCGTTGAACTCATTCCAATCGTCGTCCTCCTGCTCCAAATCGCGATGTAACGGCTCAAACTTGGGACCCCCGGGGATGGCCATGTTGAGCGACTTGGCCGTGACGAACGAGTCGACGTCGAAGAGGTAAAAGTAGTTCTTGTCGCACAGGTCCGAGAGTAGCTGCGACGCGAGCCGGTGCAAATTCGCCATAATAGGCAAAGGCAGCGTCCAGCGCCGGTACGAGGGCCCGTTGACGAACCTCGTGTGACGAAGCGGTTTCGGCCCATCATAGAGCCACTCGAGGACCGCCGCGTCCTCGTCCTCATCGAGCTCCATCTGGATCGCCTCGAGCGGCTCGACATCGAGCAAATTGTCGCCGTAATCGAGCGGCGGCTCTTCGTCATCAAACGGCGGGAAGCGCATGCGCTTAAAGTGGCGCCGATCGCGCTTCTCGCGCCGCATCATGATCCACATCGTGCCCCACTGCGCCACGTACACGGGCTCGATGACCTTGGGCACATCGTTGACGAACGTGATGGCGCCCGTGATGTGATAGAGCACCGGCACCGTCCGGATCTGCTCCCACGGGCACGGCATATTCTCGAGCAGCTTGAGCACCGCGTGGGGCACGTACTTGAGGGCGCCGAGGTAGACACGCTTATCGTGCCGGAACTTTTTGGAGGTCATGTCGCCGTGGTCCTTGACGATCTTGCGCACGTGCTCGGGCGGCATGTCCTCCTTGGGCGCCTCGACGTACCCATGCTTGCGCTTCGTCGCGTACCGGCGCGCGTTGAGCTGCTGCCACCGCTTCGCGCGCTCGCGCAGCGCCATCTCCTCCTCGTGATGCTGGTGCTCCGCGTCGAGCTCCATGGGCATGGCCGGCGGCTGCATGCCGGGCGGCGGCATGCCGGGCGGCGGCATGCCGGCGCGCAGCGGCATGCCCGGCGGCGGCATGCCGGGCGGCGGCATGCCCGGAGGGAACATGCCTGGCGGCGGCATGCCCGGCGGCGGCATGCCCGGCGGCGGCATGCCTGGCGGCGGCATGCCCGGCGGCGGCATGCCCGGCGGCGGCATGCCCGGCGGCGGCATGCCCGGCGGCGGCCAGCCATGAGGCATGTTTGGAGGCGGCGGCGGGAATCCAGGCGGCATGACCACGCTGCCTGCTCACCACTCTGCTCGCTCGTTGTCTGCGCGTGCCAGGCTGCCTGCAACGAGAGGACAGCAGCGCTCTGTCAGAAGAGGGTCCAAGGAGGCAGGCGAGCAACTCGTTTGCTAGGTGCACGCGCTCGTGTGCTCGATTGGGGTCGCGGAGTGGTGGACTGGCGACGTACTGCGCTTGCGGGAGCGACGATCGTCTATCCAAGTCGTAGAGGCGAGTTGCGTCAGAAAGTACATGTAACTCTTGAACGACAAACTTGGAGACGCTAGCGGAGGCGTGGGCGGGAGCGACGGTGGTCATGCTGATGGTGGCAGCGCGGGCGAGTGATACAATCGACACACCGTGCAAGAATTGCGACCACTGCGTGGCAGTGTTTTTGCGTGGTAGTGGCTGGTCGGTAGCTCGGTACCTTGTGTGTCGATTCAACTGACCCTTTCTCAAGAATTGCAAATCTTTGTCTTCTCCTCTGGTCTCCTCCGATTCTCCTCCTCCTCCTCCTCCTCCTCCTCCTTTCACTCATTATAGGAAGTCTCTGGTCTTGTGTGTGAATGAGACAGAAGTGGTATCGGAATGTGTGCTTACCCGTGGATAGCCGTCGGATCGGAGACGCGAGTCGGAGAGGTTGGAAAAGCGGAATGTCGATCGATGCTTCCGGCAGCCGACTTCTCGACATGGCGCTCGAAGACGGCGCCCAGCGCTCACCGCTCTCGGGCCTCTTTCCGGCAAATCTTCCACTGCCGTCTCTCGAGGTAGCTCTCATGCCCCATTCTGCCACGCTCCCGCATCTTCATCCGTCAACTGGTCGCTCGGTGAAGATGGCACGCAAACAAGCCAAACGTGCTCAGGCGCAGCACCCAGACGTTACACTCGACGAGTGCACCGCGATCGTTCTCTATACTATGGAAGAGATTCCGCGCGAGACGTCCCTCTACTATGTCCTCAATCTCGCCCTGCGCAATAAAGTGAGGGCTGCCGTCCACCCATGGCGCGATTATATCTGGCTCTTGCTTCACGCACTTCGCAAGCTGCCGCCTTCGACCGAGGCCACCGTCTTTCGCGGCTGCAAAACGAGCCCGGACGACTTAGCGATTGAGCTTACCGAGGGCTTCGAGTTCACATGGCCGTCTTTCACCTCGACTGCCACGACGCAGGGAGTGATGCAGACTTTCTTGGGCCAGTCGGGTCCGCGCACGCTCATGACCATCAAGATGGCTGAGAGCTCTGGGCGCGACATTCGGGACTTTTCTCTGTTTCCAGGAGAGAACGAAATACTCTTCCCCCCGAACTTGTGCTTTGAGGTCGTCGATAGCTTCGACGCCGGAAACCAGCTCATCATGGTGCAGTGCCGGCAGACAGAAACGGTCGATGTCATCCTCGACTTGAACGGAAAGCGGACAGGAAGTGGGGGGGCACCGAAGACGCCCGCGATGCCGGCACCGGCACCGCAGTCGCCACCGTCGCAGCCCACGCCGCAGCCCCCGGCGAGACCTGCCAAGCCCACGCCGCAGCCCCCGCCGCCGCCGCAGCCGCCGCCGCCGCCGCCGCCCGGGCTCAAGCTCGAGGGCGGCTCGCTGACTGGCGAAGCGGCCAAGTACCCGGGCACGTACCGTCTCGTCGTCGGCAAGCTTGTCAACGGCCGGCCCGCGTATCAGCACACGAGCGATGGAACTCGCTGGATTGCGTTCGATGGAAATTGCTGGGTGGGGCAGCCTGAGTCGCTACTTGGTCAGAACAAGGGCTTCCTGGACCTAACAGACTCAGCTGCAGCTTCGCCCGACGTGAGCACTAAGACATGGAAGGCGAGCGCGGGCGGTGCTGCTGCTTGGGTTGAGGCGCCGCAGCTCAAGTGCACCGTTGCGACCGCCGCGGAACTGTCAGCCGCTGATCTTCGCGCTAAAGAGGAGCGTCGCGCTCGGGCAGCCGCGCAGGCGGCCGCGCAGGCGGCCGCAGCACTTCGCGCAGAAGAGGAGGCAGCACTTCGCGCAGAAGAGGAGCGTCGCGCTGCTCGCTCGGAAACAGTCAAGATGGCACTGATGGCACCACTCGTGATTTTGATGGCACCACTGGCGGTACCACTCTACATTTATGCACGATCAAGGAAAAAAACGGTTTATGTCGTTCCTGCATAGGAGCTCCCCTGAATGATTCGAACCCCTAGCCTTTCGCACCGCTCGGCTCGTGTGGCTTTCTAGGCCTCACAGCCATGCCTCGTCGACCCGTTGGCCGTTTGATGCGCACTGCGACGAACAAGAGCGAAGAGAGGCCAGCAAGGCAGCATGTGCGGCGGAGACAGGGCGCCCTCTGCCCCTGCGACACCAACTCAGGCGCCCTCGAGTTCGACGTCACCCTTCTCGGCCTAGCTCGTGCTCAGGGTCTGTTTCTGGGAGTGGAGGTGTGGCGACTCGACGTGGCGTTGCAGCAAGCAGCCTACAAGCAGCCGCTCTGGAAGAATGCTTTGAGAAAACGTTCAAGTGCCCCTGCTACGTCAAGTAGCTGCGAGCCTCCCTCGGACCAGCCGCAAGAAGCGTGCCTTCCCCCCATGAGCGGTGGCGCTGCCTCTGCGGGGGTTTGTCTTCCCACACCGTGCATGCGCCACCGCTGCTCAGCATGCGCGACCTCACGCGGTGAGGCTCCCCGTGCACCGAGTGTCGCGTTCTGCATCGTGCAGGGCAGCGTGTTGCCCTTTGGCGATGCACCGTGCGTCTGCTTCAACGGCCGCGAGAACAGGGGCAGAGGGCGCCCTGTCTCCACCGCTAGAAAAGCCACGAGGGACTGCCGTGATTTTGCATCCATGTCTACAGTACGGTGGCATCCGCGAGGAGAGAGCGATCGCCGGCGATCGAAAGGGCCTTGCTACAACGCAGCACCTCGGCGGGAGGCGCCTAAGGTGGCGCTAAGAGGAAAAGGGAGAATCGAGAAGTGCATGTTGGGTGCTAAAGTGGAGGTGCGTGTTAGCGCCGCATGGTTGCGATCGAGCATGAGATTCATGTGGCCACGTGAGAGCGGTCCGGCCTGTTTCGTTTTTTTCTAAAAAACACGTTTTTTTTCAAAAAACAAGTCTCACTCTGCATGCACAACGACTTCTCATGACGAAACGTCAAGACGACCCATGCTCGAAAAAAACAGATCACGTGCACGATGTCGCTGACTCAAGCGCGCCGTCGTACTTTGCCTGTCCCCTAACAGACGATTCGCAATGCCGACACGATCCTTGCCGAGCTCTCCGCGCACCATCACGGGCTCCAAGTCGAAGAGCTCCAAGTGTGGGACGCCGCCCTGCAGCAGCCCCCGACCTCGCGTCAGCTTTCCGACGACGATACCCGGGGTGCACTATACGCCTCCAACGTTGTCGCTGAGCCCGAGCACGTCCACCCCACGACCACTGACTCCGCCGACGCCGCTGAAGGGCACTCCTGCGTCAACCAAGGAAAAGAACAAGTTTGCGGCGGCTGTGCTCGCAGCACGCTCGCCGAGCGTCTCGCCTATGAAGACGCGGCCAAAGTCGCCCGTCGCCAGCTCGCCTCGTGGGGATGGGTATCGTGGGGGCTCGACCATCAAGTCGCCGCGGCGCGTGCATGAGGCAAAGTCGCCGCTGCGCAAGGCAGAGTCACCCGGCCGCTCCAAATCCCCACAGGGTGGGCGGGTCGGTGGGCGGCCCAAGTCCCCACAGGGTGGGCGGGTCAGTGGGCGGCCCAAGTCCCCACAGGGTGGGCGGGTCAGTGGGCGGTCCAAGTCGCCCGCACCTGAGTACCCGGCCCCACTGCAGGAGGTGCGCGAGCTTCTCGACTCGACGATGCAGGCGCGCCGACTCGATACGTCTGTGCTCAGCGGCGAGATCTCGCGGCTCGAGATGGAGCTGCGGGCGGTGCACGAGGCCCGAGCCCGCGACGCGGCGGCTCAGGAGGCCGAGACGCAGGCGCTCCTCGCGCAGCTCGCCTCGTCACTCGCGACCGCGGAGACCGAACGGCGTCGGTCGGAGGCCGAAGCGACCACGGCACGACTGCAGCTGGGGAAGGCGGAGGCAGAAGTGACCACGGCACGACTGCAGCTGGTGCAGGTGGAGGAGGCGGCGCGCGCGAAGCTCGATGCGATGGAGAAGACGCTCGAGCGCGAGGCGATGGCGGAGGCCTTGATGGCGCGCGAGGCGGCCGGGCGTCGTGCTGAGCGCGCAGGCTACCTGCCCAACCGGCACGCGCTCAGCACGACGCCCAACCGGCACGCACATCGAGTCTCGGCGTCCTCTTTCTTTCAGCAGCGACGGCCGGCGCGCGCGGCCATGCGGCGCGACTCCACGCTGATGTACTTGCCGAACGGAGGCAAATTTGCCATTGTGGAAGTGCGGGCGCCTCATTATGTGCCTCAACATGATGAGCCTCATTACATGTATGAGCCTCATTATGAGCCAGCGAGGACGGTCGCGCGGTCGCCTCCGCCAAACCCTCCACCGCGACACGCCGCGCATAATGCTGCCCATGACCACCGTGCTCACCACGGCGCTGCTCATGACCTGCCCAATGTCCACATGAGGGCGCCGGCGGTGTGGAACGGCGCCGCTTTCTTTGATACGCGAGATCGCACGTGGGTCGAGATGCAACTTGCTGGGAAGCTGCCGTGAGTCGAGATTAAGTCGAGATAGTCGAGATAGTCGAGATGCAACTTGCTGTTATTGCTGGGAAGCTTAGGGAAGCTGCCTTGAGTCCCTTTATGAGTCCGTTGGCGCTTGACATGGCGCTTGTCTCTTGACCTGAGCTCAGACCTGAGCTTGGCCTGAGCTTGGCCCGCATCGCATGATGCGACATGGCCTGTCGTCTGGCCCAGGTTGAGATAAGGTTGAGACGTGGCCACGTACAACGAGATGCCGAGGTCGCACGGCGACAGAGCATCAAAATCGTGTGTCTGGACGAGTGTGAGGAGTGTGGCAGTTGGGCGGGGGCGCTTTGTGTTGGTGAAAATCTGAAAGTTCTGTAATTTTTTAGCCGAGCTGGCTCGCGGTCATCGTACACGCGCCCGACGAGGAGACCGACATGTTCGGAGGAGCTGGCCGAAGGAGCTGGCCGACCTGCACGCAAAGCCTCAGGCCGCCGGGCGTGCGACCGGCCGACGCGCTCGCCGCAGCCGACGCCGTGCCGGCCGCGCGCTCGCCCGTGGTCGCATCGAATACACCACAGGCAAAAATAAGGCTCTCAAAAGGTGTTCAAAAGGTGGGTCGATCGCCGCCCACGTATTGTCCATTCCGATCGAATCCGAGCATGCCCGGCACGTCGCCCGGAGGGTAGGTGCATCGCCCCCCAGGCATCTTAGAGAGCATCGCACGCGTGATCGGCAGATACTCGCTACGCATGCCATTGTAACTGATGAGGGGTGCCATCAGGGGGCCATCAGAGGTCATCAGGGGCCATCAGAGGTCATCAGAGGCAGCCGTACCCTTCGATGTTGCACCACGTGATTGGCTTGGTGATACGGCCGTCGGGCAGCGTGTTGTAGTCACAGAGCATCTGGCGAGGGCAATTAGGGCAATTAGGGCAATTAGGGCAATTAGGGCAAGTCGAGGAAGTCGCGATTAATTCGCGTGATTCGGGTAATTAGGGTGGCACTCACCTGGCGAGGGCACGTTGTCGAGTTATCGCGTTCGAGTATGCCAGTGGACACTTCGCGCGTATCGACCTGATGAGGGAGGCAATCAGTGACCATCAGTGACCATCAGTGGCAATCAGTGGCAATCAGTGGCGAGTATGCCAGTGGACACTTCGCGCGTATCGACCGAAATCTGGCCTCGAGCTCCGGAGCCGCCGCTTGACGAGGCGCGCTCCGTCACGGCGCACTGCCCCTCCTCGAGCGGGAAGGGCGCGGGGCTGACGAAACCCCACGTGCAGTTGTACGCCGTGAACGGGTTCTGCCAATCGAAGGCTCGGGCGCCGTAACCACCAAAGTCCTCATTCGGGCAATACCGGCTCGACTCGGTCAAAATGTACCTGATGAGGGAGGCAATTAAGTGCACTCAGAGGCACTCAACGGCGCTCAGAGGCACTCAGAAGACCTCAAGAGGCATCTCCATAGTCCATCGATCAAATCGCAATCCAATCGCAATCCAGTCGCAATCCAATCGCAATCCAATCGCAATCCAGTCGCAATCAAGTCGCGCACATGATGAGCCGATTAAAGTCCTCCTGCAGGCGGCGCGACCCAAGCCAACGGCAGAGCCGGCGCAGGTGCAGGTTCGAAATCTTGATGACGCGAACGCTCGGGTTCGCTGTGAACACGGCTGCCTTGACCGCTGTGAACGGCGTGCCGTACGGGAGCCTCACGTGCGTCTGGTTGGACGCTGTCGCGGGCACATCCTCGCCGCGCGAGCCCACGCTGACAGTGACCGTGTTCTGCTTCATGACGGCAGGCACGTTTGGGTTCTGAAGGAACGTGTGCTCACGGAACTTGACGCCTTTGGTGTTCCATCGCATCGTGTCGTACCTGCCATATTAGGCAATCAGGGCTCATCAAGAGGCCATCGGAGGCAATCAGGGCTCATCAAGAGGCCATCGGAGCCAGTCAAGAGGTCATCACGCGGCAATCATGGCTCATCAGTGACCATCAAGACGCACAATGAGTCCATCGGGCATCCAAAAGGCAATTCCATGTGTTGGAGCATCGGCATGCGGCAGCGCGTGAGGAAGTTCCAGTAACGGTCGCAGTGGCACCAGAGCTTAGGCAGCACTGTGATGCTCCCCTCGATTGCACGCGAGAGCCCCAGCAGGTCGCGCACCTGTGAAGAGAGAGGAGCGATGGCGTCGTGGTGAGCACTTGCATGCACGCGCAGTGCCCGAGCCCGAGCAGGGAGGCACTCAGAGGCCGGATGGCGCCGTGGTGGGCACTAGCATGCAAGCACTCGGAGGCCACGCACCGCCTGCCGCTGCGGCGCGTCCATGAACATATGGCGCTGCGGAGACCATTCGGGGAATCGCTTGTACACTCGCGCCTTGTACGCATCGTCGTAGGTCGGGCCATCGAGGGCCACAAAGACGCCCTCGGTGAAATACCTGATGAAGCAGGCAGTTCGCGGCACTCAGAGGCAATCACGAGCCAGCATCAGCGGTCCTCATTAGCGATCATCAGCGGTCATCAGCCTACTCGGGCGGGTCGACAGCCCAGAGGTCATCATCAGCGGTCATCAGTGGTGCAATCAATGGTCATCAGCCTACTCGGGCGGGTCGACAGCCCAGAGGTCATCATCAGCGATCATCAGTGGTGCAATCAGTGGTCATCAGCCTACTCGGGCGGGTCGACAGCCCAGAGGTCATCATCAGCGGTCATCAGTGGTGCAATCAGTGGTCATCAGCCTACTCGGGCGGGTCGACAGCCCAGAGGTCATCATCAGCGATCATCAGTGGTGCAATCAATGGTCATCAGCCTACTCGGGCGGGTCGACAGCCCAGAGCGCCGCCTCTCTGATGGGGGAGGCAATCAACGGCCATCAGCGATCATCAATGGTCATCAGCCTACTCGGGCGGGTCGACAGCCCAGAGCGCCGCCTCTCTGGCGCGTTGGCGCTTCCCATGCGGGTAGTCTTTCGTATCGCCGAATTGGAACGTGAAGTGGACGGTGATGGGTTCATTCTGAGGCAGCTCGTGCCCCTCCATGCCCTGCCATCGAGAGGTGCAATCAGTGGTCATCAGAGGTGCAATCAGAGGTCAATTAAGGGTCAGTCAGGGCTCAATCAGGGCTCATCAGGGGTACTCAGCGAGCGTGCACCTGCACGTTCTGATTGAACCACGTGTGCCCTCCCGTGAATGGCCGAATGGGCAAAGTCCCATACGTGAACGATACCATCTTACACCCCTCCCCAGGTAAGCACGGCTCGTGCCCGCTCACCTGATGGTGGAGGCAATCAGTGGTCATCAGGGCTCATCAGGACCCAGGTAAGCACGGCTCGTGCCCGCTCACCTGATGGTGGAGGCAATCAGTGGTCATCAGGGCTCATCAGGACCCAGGTAAGCACGGCTCGTGCCCGCTCACCTGATGGTGGAGGCAATCAGTGGTCATCAGGGCTCATCAGGACCCGGGTAAGCACGGCTTGTGCCCGCTCACCGAGCGGTGTACCCGCCGCACCCCATCGACGAGATTCGAGATTGCACTCTCGGGCAGCGAGATGTTCTCTCGCAGTAACTCTTTGGCCCAGCTCGTGAGCGCCCAGCTACCGGTACCAATGTCGCTCCCACGCACCACCTGATGAGGGAGGCAATTAGAGGTCATCAGAGGTCATCAGCTACCGGTACCTATGTCGCTCCCACCTGAGAGCACAGAGCGGCGAGCCCATCAAGCTTCATTAGGCGAGCCCATCAAGCTTCATTAGGCGAGCCCATCAAGCTTCATTAGGCGAGCCCATCAAGCTTCATTAGGCGAGCCCATCAGGCTTCATTAGGCGAGCCCATCAGGCTTCATTAGGCGAGCCCATCAGGCTTCATTAGGCGAGCCAATCCCCAAATTAGGCTCAAAGAGCCTAATTAGGATTCCTACGGGTCTTGAACTCAATCAGGCCCCATCAAGCTCCATCAGAGGCCCACTGAGGTTTCGTCAGGCTCCACTCGACGAACCTGATTGAACAGGCTCTGGTCATTGACATTCTCCGTCAGGTCCGGTCGCCCCTTTTGATGAAGCATCGCCTTGCGCCAGCTCTGTACCATCGCCTTGGCGCCCACCGTTTGACGAAAGTACACGACGCCGGTGTTGAGCTCAATGATGCCTGCGAGGCCTCCGCGTGCGTCTTGGCGCACATCGAGACCGTCGGTGGTGACGAGAACGTCGGCCGCAGCGATGAGCGCCGCCTCGGGCACTGCCGGGTGCGTCGGGTCCGAATGGGTCATCCAGCGCTGCCAGTGGCCATTGAGCCAGACCACGTCGAGATCGGAGATGAGGACGCTGAAGCCGACGGCGAGCAGTTCCCACAAAAAGGCCACTTTGACTAACCCCATCTCGAGAAAGTCGGATCTGATGAGGGAGGCCATCCGAGGCGATCAGAGGTCATCAAAGGTCATCAAAGGTCATCAGAGGTAATCCGAGGCAATCCGAGATCATCCGAGGCCATCCGAGGCCATCCGAGGCCATCATCAGGGCCACCCCCCCTCACTTGTGGTGTCGAATGTAACCCCAGTTCGACTTCATCTCGTACACCTCCGCTTGCTTCGGCTTGCGCTGTGGAATGCCCAAATTAGGTAGGGTACGTGCACACACATCGAGCTCAGTCATGAGCAGCAGGACTCGGGCGCAATCAGGAGTCCTCAGCAGCAGCTCAGATGCAATCAGGAGTCATCAGGAGCACCTCAGATGCAATCAGGAGTCCTCAGCAGCAGCGCGCCTGGTACGTCCACACGTCGAGCTCAGGGATGATGCCCGCGGCAGGTACGCGCATCTCGGAGCACGCCTTCAGCAACGTGAGGTCCGCCGCGCCAACAAGCAGCGGAGTGCTGCCAAATTAGGGAAGGTGCCCAATTAGGACGAGGGCCAGCCGCCGTCAGAGAGGAAGTCAATCAACGCAGCGCGCAGATGCAATCAGGCGCAATCAGGTGGCACTCACAGCCCGGCCTTTTGGGCAAAGTGGAGCCAATTCTTGACGAAATCCATCATGACGGAAGTGCCAAACGTGAAGTGGATGGTGGTGCCGCGTGGCTCGACGGCCGCGAGCGCGTGCTTGGCCGGTTCATTCAGCGCCAGCGCGCGACCCGAGACCTCTGGCAGCATCCACGCTGGCAAGTTTGCCAGCGTCGCGGGAGCGTCTGTCGTCGCTGGCTCCGTCGCCGCCGCCACTGTCGCCGCCGCCACTGTCGCCGCCGCCGCCACGACCGTCTGGACGGCCGACGCGACCAACTCGGACTGGTCGGCGACGCCACCAATCGACACCGTGGGCGCCACTACTGCCGCTGCTTTGAGCGCTGTCGCGGGCTCGCCGCCGTGCTTCATCGGGTGCAGGAAGTGCTGCGCCTCCTCCCACGTCGGCCGCGGAGGCACCTCGGAGACGACGGCGTGCTGGTTGGCCATCCGACCGGAGGAGGCCCAGCTAGTGAGGCTCGCGCTCTCGAAGCTCGCAAATGCCGTGCGGTAGACGAGCGTGAGCAGCACGGCCATGCCGGCGGCCGCGTACACGACACGGGTCTGCATCGAGACAGTCTTAGCGCTCGACACGGCGCGAATGAATCAGAGATGCGAGTAGTTTTGAATTTGTGTGGTTCATCAAAGCAACACAAGCAGCCTTGTGAGCGCGACAACCCGGTCCCTGCTCAAGCTAGACCAGGCTTACTATCGCGTTGGGTCTCGGGCTCTCGGCGTCTCTCCGTCTCGAGACTCGAGGCTCTCGGCGCGTGCACACACCTCTCTCGAAAGAGAACGACCTCATGCGCATCGAGCGCTTCGAGACAGGAATCTCAAATGCGCGAGCAGCAACAGTTGTATTAAGTTGTAAGCCTCGCCGACCTCAGGCGTCGATCCAAATTTGGACAATCCAAGCACTTTATACAGTTGTAAGCCTCGCCGACCTCAGTGAAAGGGGCCTTTCGGCACCTTGCCCTTTGGGCCAAGGAAGTGGTAGCGCACCTGATGAGGGAGGCAATTAGAGGCCATCAGAGGTCATCGGAGGTCCTCAGAGGTCCTCAGAGGTCTATCAGGAAGTGGTAGCGCACGAAGTGCCACGCGTCATCAAGCGGGTGCTCGGGAAGAGCTTTGTACTCGTCGCCCCCGTCCAATTGCAATTCATCTGCTCCGTCTCCAAAATAGAGGTCGAAGAACTCCTCCGACTCCTCGGCGAGGTCAAGCAGACCTGATGAGGAAAGCAATCAGAGAGTCATCAGCAGCAATCAGCCATTCGAGGTCCTCCGACTCCTCGGCGAGGTCAAGCAGACCATCTATCGCGTATTCGACCTTCCCGCCGTTGCGGAAGAAGAAGTCAGTGTAGCGGTGGTCGTAACGGTAACGCCCTTGCACGAGCTCCCGCGTGATGGCGTCGACCGTCGGTAGAGCAGGTGCGTGGCGGGCGCTGTCCTGTGGGCTGTGAATCTCTTTGATCGCTTCCAAGACTTGGATCCAGCCGTACACGAAGCTCTTGTACACCTCTTCACCTCGGACGCTCTGTGGAATGTATTCCCACAGCGGGACCTGCCACTCCATGTCATCAGGGGTCATCAGAGGTCATCAGAGGTCATCAGGGGTCATCAGGGGTCATCAGAGGTCATCAGGGACCTGCCACTCCATGTCTTCCGACGGCAGCGGCATGCGTGACTGGAACTCCGGCGCCGCGTCGCGTGCCATATCGCCTTTGGTCTCGGTGTAGAAGCGAAGCCGGTGGTTTTGGCGCGGTGTGAGCACCCCAAAGACGAGCGCAGCGCGCTGGGTGGGGTCCAGGAGGGCAAGCAGGAGCTCATACGCCTCTTTCTCGTCGTCACGCCCAGGCTGCCAGTGGCGCGCACTCAGGCCGCCGTATTCGCCGTCGAAGTCCGCAAAGTGACGAATCTGCTTCAGGGCAGACTCGAGGGGCGTGTGGCCGTAGACATCTTTCACAGAGCAGCTGGCACCGAGGCCGACGAGAGTGTTTGCGGCGACGACGGCGCTCTCTCGCGTTGCCTTTTGACGGCCTATGAACTTCGCCGTCGCGTGCAGGGCGGTTTGGCCAAACTCGTCTGCGTCGCTCGGAACGGCGCCCAGGCGCACTAGCAGCCCAAGGTGCGCCTCAGATGTCAGACCATTCATCACCGCATGGATGAGCACGTGGCACCTGATGAGAGAGGTCATCAGAGGTCATCAGAGGTCGTCAGCGGTCATCATGGATGAGCACGTGGCACCTGTTGAGACTGGCGCCGCTTGCCACGAGGCGGCGCACGTCCGCCTCGAAGTTGGCGAGGGGCACATCTTTGGCCTCTCGCAGGTATGAAATGAGCGGCGCGTCGAGCTCTGCAACAGGCTGCCGCTCGGGGGTCTCCGTGATCAGCAGGCCAGAGACTTCCTCTTTGCTCAGCAGCCCCAGACGACTCGGTGTGACGTACCAGAACTCGCTGGCGAATTTCGCCTGCCGGAACCCAAGCCTTGCCCATTGCTGCGCCACTTTTCGGCGCGCCGCCTTTTGCTGCGCCATACGCTCGGCCTCGCGCGCTTGATCGGCCGCACTGGCCTCCTCTCCCTCGATCTCTCGCCTGTGCTCCTCCCGCAAGCAGGCATGATCTTCTGGCGTGTTCTCCAGACCTGGCTGCAACACCGCCAGAGTCCAGCCAGCACGCACGCACGTATTTCGAGGCGCGAGCCATCCCATCAAGCCATCCATGTCACCTCTCGGTAGGCGCGACGCCTCATCATGCTCCTGGCATTGACGTGCATCTCGGGTATTGAGCCACTCCAGGAGCGTTTTGACGCAACGAACGCCGAGGTCTTTGCGGCGGTGCGCCTCGGAGATGGAGACGAGCTCGATCTGAAGGAAACCTCCTTGCGACGCGGCGCCATCCTGCTCCTCGGTAAGGCCATCCAGGTCCTTGTAGCGAAGCGAGCCATCGTCATTGCAGAAGCAGACGCTCATTTCCTGCAGCTCCTGCGACTCTGCATCGCACAGCTCGTGAAATTGCCAACGCGGACGGAAGTTTCGGTCGATCACCAAGCCTTTCAGGCGACCGACCGCGTGCTTTTCGTATGTAATCGACACGCTGATCTCCACCACAGACTTGAATTCGTAATGGCGTCGAAGCTCGATCTCAAAGCCATATCCAGCTAACTCATCCTCCAGCGTGTGTTGACAGATGGTCAGGCGATTGCCGTCCTCATCCTCGTCCTCCTCCTCCTCCTCGTCCTCCTCGCCGTCTTCGCCACCCTCCGCGCCGTCCTCTTCGTCCGTGCAACGACGCTTCATTTCTCTTTCGCGCTCATACATGTTTCAACCAGAGTTTCCTAGTCAAGTCAAGTCAAGTCAAGTCAAGTCAAGTCAAGTCAAGTCAAGTTAAGTCAAGTCAAGTGATTCAAAATGGCGGTCGCCTTTCCGCCGCCTTTGGTGCCCATCGCTGGCGCGAGCGATCGGGAGGGCAGATCTCGGCGCAACCGGCACCACTGGATAGCCCCGAGTCGGGGC
>Ga0210239_100284_pt1 | contig 43809 bp, 25 predicted proteins | sample ChrtobMetP5a_0mM_FD_155451 | JGI IMG/M metagenome (GOLD analysis project Ga0210239, IMG submission 155451) | Chrysochromulina tobin associated microbial communities from unialgal haptophyte culture, Seattle, Washington, United States - P5a_0mM | ecosystem: Host-associated > Algae > Haptophytes >... | reverse complement strand
AGAACATGTGACACAATTTTATAACAACATGAGGACACACATTAGGACATTTCAGATTTCTTCTACATCGCATGCTCTCGCATGCTCTCGCGGCGTTATCGCGGCGTCATGCACATTCATGCTGGCGTGGTGTGCGAAAAAAACACGAGTTTGCGCGCGGCGGTTGTGGCAGGCAGTAACTCAAGGACAAAGTTTGGGTTTAGTTCATTTTCGGCTTGTTTTCCTGTGAATAGGAGCAGCCCCTCGCCATGGCGGACTGGCTCAGAGGCGTCGTCGCCGACAAGGTGCTTCACAAAGTCCTCGGCAAATTCGTCTCCGGCATCGACAAGGACGCTCTCGACCTGGACCTGGGCATGGGAGACATCGCGCTGCACTCTCTGGCGCTCAATCTTGAGACGTTTGAGGCGCTCGACCTGCCCTTCCATGTCGCGGGCGGTACGCTCGGCCAGGTGCGGGTCAAGGTGCCGTGGAGAAACATCACCAACGAGCCCACGAAGATTGTCATCGACCGTGTCTACTTGCTGCTTTCGCCCAAGGACGCGAGCCCGGTCTCGGCAGACGCTCGCGAGGCGGCGGCGGCGGCGGCGAAGCGCGAGTTTCTTGAGGGGTGGGAGGCGCAGCAGGAGCGCAAGAGGGAGCAAAAGCAAGGCTTCGGCGCTTACGTGGGCGAGCAGGTCGAAAAGCTCGTTCGCAGCATCCTGCAGAAGCTGCAGGTCTCGATTACGAACGTCCACGTGCGCATACAGCAGGGCGTGGGCGCTGGAGGGGTGGCCGCGGGAGTTTCCGTACGCTCGATCCAAGTGACCGACATGGCGCTCGCCGACGCAGGCAGCGCGCGCCATAGTAGCGACACGCACCTGGCCAGCATGCTCGCCCAACTGGTGCGCAAGTCGGTCCGTATCGAAGGTCTCGCAGTCTACCTCTCGGGCAGCGCATCGGGCGGCGCATCGGGCGGCGCGTCGGGCGGCGCGACGGGCGGCGCGTCGCACACAGACCGCGCGGCGTGGGAGCGGCTGATGGTGCCCATGCTCGAGGCGAGGACCACGCTCCCAGATCACATCTTGCCGCCGCTCGACGTGAAGCTCGAGGTGGAGTTCAACCAAGCTGATGACCTCTGATGACCTCTGATGACCTCTGATGACCTCTGATGACCTCTGATGACCTCTGATGACCTCTGATGACCTCTGATGGCCTCCCTCATCAGGTGGAGTTCGACCCAGCGGGTTCGCTCGACCCGGTGCGTCGTCCATGGCCGAAGCTCGCGCTGCGGGTGGAGGTCGAGGGCACGCTGGCGGTGCGCATGCGACGTGCGCAGCTTGGCTGGCTGCTCGAGCTCGTCGAGACCATCGCGCGCATGGAGCGTCGCCATCGCTTCCTCCGCTGCAGACGACCAGTGGTGCCGCCGCGAGCGAGCAATGCGGCGGCGTGGTGGGCGTACGCGGTGCGCGCGGTCATCTCGAAACGCTCTGATGACCTCTGATGACCTCTGATGACCTCTGATGACCTGTGATGACCTCTGATGACCTCTGATGACCTCTGATGACCTCTGATGACCTCTGATGACCTCTGATGACCTCCGATGGCCTCCCTCATCAGGTGCGCGCGGTCATCTCGAATGCTCGTGAGGATAGCACCGCGGTCACCTGGTATGAGCTGACGCGCCGTCGTGAGCAGCGCCTCGCGTACGTGCGCGCGTACGGCGCCTACTGGCAAAAGGGCTCCGGCGGCGGCCGGGCGGCGGCGCTCGAGGCGCTCGAGTCCAAGATGAGCCTCGAGCTATGCATGCGCTACCGCGAGCTCACGCGGGTCGTGGGGGCGAGCTTGCCTGGGCGCTGGTGGGAGGCGCCGTCGTGGGCGCGAGCGGGCGCCGAGGAGGCGTCGTCGTGGGCGCTCTTGCTCCCGCCGCTCACGGTGGCCAGTGGCGCGGGTGCGGGCGCGCCACCACCGGAGAAGAAGGGCGGCTTTGACTGGTTCGGACTGTTCAAGCCGATTGAGGACGAGGAGGGTGCGGATGGCGGTGGCGCGCGCGGCGCGGGGGCAGCTCAGGGAACTCTGAGCAGCGCCGCCGCTTCGAGCGTTGCTTCGAGCGGCGCCACTGGCGGCGGCTCGGCGAGATACAATCTCGGAGATGGCGGCGGCTCGGCGGCCCTTGACGACGCGTTGCGCCGTCAGGTGCGCGCGCGCTATAGCCTGGGCGAGCGCGCTGAGCTGCCCGAGACGGCGCTCCAGAAGCTGCTCGATGAGATCATCGAGGGCGAAGCGCTGGCAGTGGCCGACCTCGATGGGAAGCCTCTCGCCGCCTTTGCAGACTATGTCCAGACCGAGGTGGCGGCGAGCCTCGGCGCCCTCTCGGCGACGCTGCTCGCGAGCTCCACGAGTGTGCTCGCGGTGGCCGAGATTGTATCTCCGAAGGTGAGCCTCAAGCAGCGCACTTACCGCAAGGGGCTCGGGCTGCAGGCGCGCGTGGGCGCATTACGGCTCATCGACCGGCTCACGCCCTGTGCGCCGCTAGCGTGCGCGCTCACGGGCGAGCGGCGCGGAGGCCAAGACTGGCTGGTCTTGAGCCTCGACACGGAGCCTCTGCATTCGGATGCAGCGATGCACTTACAGGTGGCCATGCAACCGCTGATTACGTCCCTCATCACGTGTGCTCCAGCATGCAACCGCCGCATGCAAGTGCTCACCCCGGCGCCCTCCTCCCCACAGGTGGCCATGCAACCGCTGCATGCGACCCTCAACCCGCGACTGCTCGCCGCGTGCGGTGCGTGGTTCCAGGTGCCCCCCTCCCAGTGGTCCGCCGCCATCGAGCTCGAAAAGGTGACGCGCGGCCTGCTGGTCAATCTCGTGGGCGCGATACGGGAGATTGCCATGCGCACCTGGCGCAATCGGCCGGTGCACCTGGGCGTGTTCATCAGCACGCTGACCGTCTTCTGGGTACAGCCGCCCCCTCTTCGAGCCGATGCGAGCCCTTCTTCTCTGACGAAGTTGACGAGGCCGACGAGGCCGACGAAGCCGCGGTCGGACGCGCTCGCGCTGCATGGGCTGGAATTGCACTGCGAGGGCATCTTGCTCTCTTCGGAGGAGGCGGTTCGGTCCGACGCGGACACCGTGCCGAAGAGATGGAACGACGACGCCGATGCCGGCCTTGTGGGGGGGGCGGCTCCCGTCCACTCGGAACAGGCGTTTGGCCTCTCGCTAAGTGGGCTGCGCCTGAGCTTGCTCCCGGCGGCGCAATGCGTGGCATGGCTGGCGGACCCGGTCGGCGCGGTGGCGTGCGCGACGCCGCTGACTCATCCGCTCAATGCACAGCTCACGCTGGCGGTGCTGCTCCAACCTATGGGCGTGGAGGTGCCGTGGGTTCGTGCGCAACTCGCGATCGATCCGGTGCGGTTGCGAGTGCACGAGGGGTCCCTCGCCGCTCTGACGACGCTCGCGGTGGGCAGCGGCCAAGCCCTTGATCCTGCTGGCGAGGGCGGTATGATGTTGCCGGGCTCTGAGGACGAGACGCCCAACGCGCGCGCGGATGAGCGCGGGCTGGGCGCCGTCGGGGAGACGCCCATGGGTTGGTTCTCAATCCAGCGTAGCCAGGAGGTGCAGGGGCGCGTGGATGCGCAGCTGCTGGGCGACTGCCACGTGTCACTCGAGCTCGGCTACCTCGTGTACGAGATGCAGCAGCGCGAAGGCGAGAGCTCGATCGCGAAGATCAAGCTCAAGGACTATGAGGTGCGGGGTGGGCCGACGCCCGAGTCCTTCCAACTCTGCTCGACTTTCCAAGCCTTAGGGGTGTTCAGCTGCGAGACGTACACGCTGGTGGCCGAGTCGCGCTCGCTCTCGACGCGCTTCCAGTCGGCGTGCGCTGCGATGCAAGCTCTCTCGCGGGCCGAGGCGCCGGTCGTGAAGAAGAAGAAGAAGAAGAAGCCCCGCGCCGCCGATGCTCTCGGCTTCATGGCCGCGGAGCGCCAGAACCGGCTTGTGCTCGACGCGCGTATCGGCGGCTTGTTTGTCGAGCTGCTGCCCGACAGCGTGGGCGGTGGCGCGGCGCGCTCGAGCTCGGCAGCGCTCGTCTCGTGTGCGCTTCGTGAGCTGCGCGCGCACCTCGTGCTTCGGAAGCGCGATGTGCGCTGCGCTGTGCAACTAGAGTCTGCGGACTTGCAGATCGCCGTGCGCGAGCCTCAGCTCGTCTCGACGCCAGCACACCGGCCTCCGACCTCGATCCTCGTGCCACTCATCTACATCGTGCCCTCGGCGGCGGCGGTGGCAGCGCAGAGGCGAGGTGACGCCGGCATGGAGGGCGTGCTGATGTCCTCTGATGTCCTCCGATGTCCTCTGATATCCTTTGTTGCCCTCTTGAGTGCCTCCATCATCAGGCGACACCGACGCCGAAGGCGCGGTCCAGCTCGACCTACTGCTTGCGACCGAGGGCTCGCCAGAGTACCCGTCGGTGGCCGCGCAGCTCAAGCTCACGGCTCAGCTCGGAGGGTTGCGAGTGCACCTGGCGGCCGACTCGCTCTCGGCTGTAGGCGAGCTGATCGTGCGAAGCCGAGGGCTCATCGACCGGGCAGCGGCGGCGGTGGCGCGCTCGGCCGAGTCGCCGCGCACGCCCAAGCCCGCGCCCTCGGTGGCCGCGGCGCTGGGCGCCGCGTCGGGTGCTTCGACCGAGCCGCGGGCGTCGGCTCCAGCTGTGGCCTCTGGGCTCTTGGACGAGAAGCCGTTGAGGAGCCGGGACGACGCCCGGGACGACGCCTCGCTCGCAGCGCCCGCAGCGGCGGACGCCCGGGACGACGCCTCCGCCGCGGCCCACGCTGCGAGCGCCGTGGCGAGCGCCAAGCCCGTCCTGGCGATCGAGGCCTACGTAGGGTACTTGTACGTGGTGCTCCATGAAGAGCCCCCAGCGCACATTGCGGGGCTTGGGCCGATGGGCGCCGCGTTGGGCGCCGCCGTCGCCGGCCTGGCTGACCTGAAGCTCGAGCGGCTCGAAGCGACGCTGCTGCTCGAGCTCGACACGATGCAGATCGACGCGCACGTGCATGGCCTCGGGCTGACGGTGCGCGATGGCCTGGGTAAGGCGCCGCTGGTGGTGATCAGCACGCTGCATAAAGGCGTCCGGGCCGCCGGCGAGGCTGCCAATCCGTCGCCGCCGCCCCGAGAGGTGAGTCTCACCTTGGCCTCGCTCGCCGACCTCTCGGATACCGCCGAGCACCGTGACGGGCGCTGTGCCGAGCACCGACTGGACCGCATGGCGAGCGCCGTGTCGAGCGCCTCCTCACGGCAAGGGAGCGAGCTCGCGGCGAGATCGACGCGCTCGCTGCAGCGCCAAGAGAGCATCGCCAGTGCGCAGAGCGAGGTGGGCGCGGACGTGCCGACAGTCACCTTCTCCCTCGCGGGGGTGGCGCCCGGTGATGAGCCAGTCGATGATGCGTACGGATATGAGGACGGGGGGGCGGAGGACGTGGAGGAGCTCTCTCTCCTTGAGAACGTTGGCGAAGCTTCGGAGCTGCGCGGAGATGCGTCCGAGCTGCGCGGAGATGCGTCCGAGCTGCGCGGAGATGCGTCCAAGCACAAGCTGCTCACGTTTGCGATGAGCCTGTGGGACGAGAAGAGCGAGCGCCATCCCGGGTACGACTCGGAGATCTCGCTCGAGCTCGCGCCTGATTGCCTCCCTCATTGCATGCTGATTGCCTCCCTCATCAGGTACGACTCGGAGATCTCGCTCGAGCTCGCGCCCACGCGTATCTTTGGTCCGTTGCCCGTGGTGCGCCGGCTGCAACTCTGCTTCATGAAGGTCCTCGACGCATTGACCAAAGGGCTCCTTGACAGGCTCGGTGAGCAGGCGGCGGTGGCCGCATCGGCGCTGGCGGCCGAGGGGTTGCGTCAGGTGGCCGCGGAGCAAAAGGGGTCCGGCGCCAAGCTCCGCATCATGGCGCACGGCCCACTCATCATCCTGCCGTCGGCGACGGTGCCCGGCACAGCGCTCGTCGTGCGAATGGCCGACATCCTCTTCACGAACGCCTCCGACGGCGCGGTCCACCTCGAGCGCGCCCGCGCCGCCTCGGCCTCGGGCCTCGGGCCTCGGGCCTCGGGCCGGCCAGCAGCGGCCTTCGAGCGGCTGCGCGTCTCCCTCGAGAAGACGTCCATCTTCGTCGCGTCGTCGTTGAGCGATCTCGAGCGCCATCTCGACGAGGAGATCGCGCTGGAGGCGAGCGGCCCGCAGCCGCACTGGCTCGTGCACGACCTCAAAGTGACTCTCCTGCTCGAGAAGCAAATGATCGGCGGCGGCGGCGACGACGGCGCAGCCAGCGGCGCGGCGCAGGGAGCCGAGCCGTTGGTTGAGCTCACCCTCGGGCTCGAGCTCTCGGAGATACAAATCTCGATTGCGACCTCGGAGTGCGCCTTCGCCTCGCTCCTGGCACAAGAGGCCATGGCCGTCTTCGTGGACGCAGAGCCCCACACCGACGAAACCGACAGGGCCGACCAGCTCGAGCGCGCCTCGACCCATATTAGGAACGATCCGCTCGGGACGGCGCCGACGAGCGAGGCGGCGGGAGGTGGCGGTGCCCGGGACGGCGCGACCGAAGCGGAGCAGCTCGACGACGACGACGACGACGCGGAGGCAGGGAGCGCGGCGGTCGGTGGGAAGCCGAGTGGCCGTTACGTCGGCAGCCGCAGCGGGCCGAGGGCGCCCACGACGGCGCCCCCGAGCACCGATCCGAGCTTGGGGGTCACGAAGATGGTCTTCAACGGCAAGATCGAGTGCGCTGGTGGTGTGCAGCTGGAGCTGATCGACGACTCGCAGGGCAGCTTGATGCCCATCCTCGAGCTCGGAGTCGATGAGGTCGCGGGCAGCTGGACGCTCGTCAACGACATGGTCAACGGCGAGGTGGTCGCGCTCAAGGACGCCATCGTGCAACTCACGTTCGGAGCTCACGCCTCCCTGCTCAATACGAGCCACGGTGAGTGGGAACCTCTGATGGCCTCTGATTGCCTCCCTCATTGCATGCAAGTGAGTCTGCTCAACACGAGCCACGGTGAGTGGGAACCTCTGATGGCCTCTGATGGCCTCTGATGGCCTCTGATGGCCGCTGATGGCCTCTGATGGCCTCTGATGGCCTCTGATGGGCCTCTGATGGGCCTCTGATGGGCCTCTGATGGGCCTCTGATGGGCCTCTGATGGCCTCCCTCATTGCGGGCAGGAGAGTGGGAGCCCGTCCTAGAGCCTTGGCACATCGGGCTCCAGGTCAGCAAGCTGCAGGCAGTGGCCGAGGAGCTCGACGAGGAGGCGGCGCTCGCGACGGCGCCTGCGCCTAATAAGGGTGCCTCGGGCAAGCCGCCCACGACGGCGCCGGTACGTTCCGCCCCGAAAGTGCTCGACGAGTTCCATATTAGGATCGGCTCTAAGGAGTCGTTGGAGCTCAACTTGTCACCCGCGTTCATGAGCTCCGCGCATGCACTGCTACATGTCGTCACGGTCGCGTTGGAGGCGACGAGTGCGCAGAGCGAGGCAGCACTCCTCGCACTTCGTCGCTCGATGGGCACCGTCACGGCCAACAGCGTCGCCGTGCGCAACTGCACCGAGCTACCGATGGCCATCGCCATGTCGTCACGGGCCTTCGAGGCGCCGCGCGCCATCGCACCGGGCGCTGAGGTGACCCTGGTCGACGAAGGGGTGCCGGCGTACGAGGCCTTTAGTCAGCGCTCAAGCCTGTTCGCCGAGACGACCGAGAATCTCGACTTTGTGTACGCGGCGCTGCCCTTGATTACCATTGATTACCATTGATTACCATTGATTACCATTGATTACCATTGATTACCATTGATTACCATTGATTACCATTAATTACCATGGATTGCCTCGACTTTGTGTACGCGGCGCGCCACAATCAACTGGAGCCCTTCATCGAGCATGCAAGTGCTCACCACGGCGCCCTCTCCCCACAGGTACGCGGCGCGCTACAATCAACTGGAGCTCTTCATCGAGCTGCTCGAACGCCATGCAAACCTGAACTCGTACGACGCCAAGCGGCGCACCGCGTTGCACGCGGCGGTCAAGCACCGTCATCATACGATCGTGCGATTGCTGCTGCGCGCCGGCGCGTCGGTCAACGTGCCAACGCTCGATGGCGCGATGACGACGCCGCTCCACCTTGCCGCCATGTCGGGCAACCTGGAGATGGCGCGATTGCTGCTCGAGGCACACGCAGACCCCGCCCTCACCAACTCGGATGGCGAGAACACGGCGGGCGTGGCGGCAGGACACGTCGAGGTCCAACGGCTCCTGTACGCGCCGCCGCCCGCGCTTCGTCAGGGAGCTGCATGCGAGTGCTCACCACGGCGCCCTGTCTGTCACCGCCGCCGCCCGCGCTTCGTCAGGGAGCTGCATGCGAGTGCTCACCACGGCGCCCTGTCTGTCACCGCCGCCGCCCGCGCTTCGTCAGGGAGCTGCATGCGAGTGCTCACCACGGCGCCCTCTCTCCTCCCCACAGGTACATGCATCTCGCCGATGAGGCCAAGGGCTCGGGAGTCCGATTTCCGTCTGCGGCGCTCGTCGTGGCGGCGGCGCGCGGCGACCTTGCCACCGCCCAACGGCTACTTCGCGTGCGTCTGATTGCGTCTGATTGCGTCTGAGTGCGTCTGATTGCCACCGCCCAACGGCTGCTTCGCGTGCGTGTGATTGCGTCTGAGTGCGCCTGAGTGCGTCTGATTGCGTCTGATTGCGATGCATGCAGGTGCGCGCCGAGCCAAACTCGTCTGATTGCGTCTGATTGCGTCTGATTGCGATGCATGCAGGTGCGCGCCGAGCCAAACTCGACCGATGGCTCGCATACGGCGCTCTGCCGCGCGTGTGAGAACCAGAGGTACGAGCTCGTCACGATCCTTCTCGAGCACGGCGCTCGGGCCAGCGACATCGCGCCGAGCGGCACCACCGCGCTGCACTGCGCGGCCCGCGCGGGCCCCAAGCGGCTCGTCACGCATCTCATCGAGGCGAAGGCAGACCCGTTGCGCGCGCACACGGCCGAGGGCACCCTGCCCGTCGAGATGGTCAATTGGCGACTGGGCGTCGGCACGAGCGAAGCGACGGCGGTGCACGAGGTGCTGTGCAGCGCGTCCCTCAGCAAGGCCGAGTGCTCGGGGTTTCTGACGAAGCTGGGCGGCGAGCGGCTGAGCTGGAAGCGGCGCTTCTGCATCGTGCCGACGGCCAAGTCTGACGAACTCCAGCTGCGCTACTTCGCGGACGAGAAGCTCACTAGCCTGTACGGCGCCATCGACCTGCGCCAACTGCTGCCGAGCGCGATCCGAACGCCCTCGCATAGCGAGATGGTCGCGCGTGGGCAGCCGGCGGACGTGCCGCGCTCGTTTGACATCATCGCCTCTGGGCGCGTGTACGTCTTCAAGGCGGACTCGAAGGCCATGTGCGACCATTGGGTGGCGCGACTCCAGATCCTCTTGGGCCACGCCGCGGCTGTGGCGTTCGATGCGATGTCGGTGGTGAGCGAAGCGTCGACGCCGTCGCGAGCCCCTGGGCGCCGTCCCGAGCCCTTCGACTCCGTCTCCAGCGCCGTGTCGAGCGCCTCGCTGCGGAGCCACGCCGCGAGCGCGGCCGCGAGCGCGAGCGGTGGCGCCGCGCCGAGCGCGAGCTTCACACGCCAAGGAGGGATCAAGGAGGGCGGCCGCTCCTTGATGAGGAAGATCATGAACCGCGTGACCGACACCGAGCCCGTGCACGAGGGGCAGCACACCTCGCACGGCGTGACGGCCGTTGGATCGGACGAGGTGGAAGCGGCGGACGCGGACGAGGGGGCGCACTCGACGTCACTCACCCTCTTCGTGGGCGAGGCCGCAGCGCAGGCCACTTCTGAGGACGCTCAAGCTTCTGTCGGGCAGGCGGCTGGCGAGGTGGGCCTCCTCTGCTTCGACCGCACTGCAGCCCCTGCCTTGCATGCATGTGCTCACCACGGCGCCCCGTCCCTTCCCCACAGGCGGGCCTACTCTGCTTCGAACCTTTGGAGGGGCTACGCGTCCACGCACTGCACACGTCGCTGCACCTGCTCCAGCCCATCGCGACCACCAAGATGAAGCGCGGCGCCAAGCGTGGCTCAGCGCTGGGGGTCGTCGTCGAAGTCGCGCTGCTCAATGGCGTGCGCACTATGTCCATTCGATCGGCAGTCAGCCTGCTCAATGGCACCGAGGTGCCAGTCGAGATGGCGGCGCGCGCGCGACGCTCGCCCAGCATGCAAGTGCTCACCACGGCGCCCCACCCTTCCCCTTTTCCACAGGTGCCAGTCGAGATGTCGGCGCCGCAGCCGCAGTCGGCCGCGCTCGCCGAGCTGTCGACGTATTGCGTCGCCCCGAACTGCGCGCAGGCCGTGCCGCTGCTCTTGACGAGCCGCGGCGCGGAGGCAGCGATCTGGTCGATCCGACTGCGCCCTATGCCGGGAGGTCCAGGCGCGACTGAGGTGCACTGCCGCCACGCTGCCCCCAAGGATGCTGAGCATGCAAGTGCTCACCACGGCGCCTTGCTCCCTGGTCCACAGGTGCATGCCGCCACGCTGCTCCCGCCCACGCTCTTCTCGCGCGACATGTCGGTCACCTCCGTCGACGACGCATTGCTCGTGTGTCCGCCCATCGAGCGCACCGGCTCGCCCTGGGCGGCGTGCGTCGTCATCGGGTACGAGTACGAGAGTGTCGGCACGCACCGCGCAGATGCGCCGGGGGCGCGCAAGGGCGCAGGGGGGGGCGTGTTCAAAAAGGGCAAGGCGGGCAGCGCCGGCTCACGCGGGCGCGGCGCCGACGGCCGGCTCCGGCAGCAGAGCGTCGAGATTGTGCGCAGATTCCGACTTCCCGCCACCGAGCTGCTGCTGCACCAATGGAGCTGTGTCGTGCCGATCGTCGGTGGCTCACAGCGCGGCAAGCTGTGCCTCACCACGCACTTCTTCTGCTGGTATACGCTGCACGGAGTGCACCACGACGGCGTGCTGCTGGCGAGCAAGGTGGCTCGGGTGGCCGCGCAGTCGGGAGTGCTCAACGGCTCGGATGGGCTCGAGTTGCATCTCGGCCATCTCGGGGTCCGACTTGCCTTTTCGGGCTTTGAGTACCGCGACGAGTCGTTACGTCAGATCCAGGCCTGGCATGCCAGGACGCGTGAGGACCTGAGCACGGAGGGTGCAGCCGCGTGGCTCCCGCACTCGCTGCGCCTCGTGCCGCCGATGAGCGTCTCCAATCTGCTGCCGTGCGCCCTCCGGCTGACGATCCGCGCACTGCCGTTGAGCTCGGCGAAGGCGAACGAGCTCGGGTGGCCCGTCCTCCCGAGCGTGATGTACGGCGATGCGAGCGCCGTACCGGGCGCGCCCGGGGGGCCGCCACCGGTTGAGATGCGACTCGAGCCGGGCAAGAGTGCGTGCTCGCACGACGTGTGCGTGCTCGGGCCGATTGAGATTGCCATCGAGATCGGCGCCGCTGACGAGACATGCAGCGGCGTGCTGCAGCTCGCCCGGCCTCACGACCGTCTCAAGGAGAGCCACATCGTGACACTCAGCTCGAGCAAGCCGCGGCCCGCGGGCGGCCAGACGCTGCGGCTGCAGTGCCGGCTCAAGCCAACCTCACGCGCGGGCAGCGTCGAGCTCGCCGTGTACACGCTCCATGCCATCCTGAACCGCTCGTCGCTGCCGTTGCGCCTGTACGACACGGCGCTCCGTGCGGACCCTTTGCCCGTCGTCGAGGCGCCCGCGATGGCGCTCGAAGGGATCCCATTCTCGCTCGAGGAGGGGCGGGTGCTCGAGACGGCGCTGGCGGCGGCGCGCGGCCGCTCGGGCGGCTCGTGCCGCATCGGGGTGGGATCGGACACGGATGTGATCACCGGTATGGTCGACTACACAGAGCGCATCTCTGATGGACGGCTGAGCAAGGCCTTCTCGATCAGCGTGACGGGCAACGAAGGCGAGCTCGAGGTGAGCACGGGAAAAGGTCAGCGCGCGGAGCTCGTCGTGTCGGTCAATGCGGCCAAGGGCGCCGCCGCCGCTCTGGGCACTTGTGTGGTGGAGGTGCACGATCGGTTCATGATCCATAACCGGACGCTGCAGCACATCGAGCTGATGCAGTGGGCGGGCGACGCATCGAGCACGGCCGCGGAGATCAAGCAGGCGATCACCGGCGCGGCGCGCGAAGCACGCGAAGCGATGCGGGAGAAGCTCGGCTTCGTCAAGAGCGACAGCCAAGCTTCGGCCGCGAGCGTCTACGAGCTGCCGCCCGGTGGGCAAGCGCCCATCAAATGGCATTCGGGCGACGAAGGTCGTCGCTTCGTCGCGTTGCGGAGTAGCAAGGGCTTTCGGATGTATGACTGGTGCGCGCGAGCCCAGCTCGTCCTCGTGCATGCAAGTGCTCACCACGGCGCCCCCCCACCCTCTTCCCCACAGGTGCGAGGCCGAGCGCATGCGTTCCGAGCTCGAGCATGCAAGTGCTCACCACGGCGCCCCCCCACCCTCTTCCCCACAGGTGCGAGCCTTTCTCCCCCGTGAGCACGGGCGAGATCATCCTCAAGTGCCGCGCGCTCAATGACGCGACGGGCGCCTCGGGCGGCAGCGCTCGGCAGGACGGCAGTGCGCCCCTCTACCTGCGCCTCAACGTGTCCATGGTCGGACCACGCCGTCTGATTGCGCCTGAGTGCGTCTGATTGCGTCTGATTGCGTCTGATTGCGTCTGATTGCGTCTGATTGCGATGCATGCAGGTCGGTCCACGCCGGCTCCTGGTCCTCCGTCCCGCGCTCAACGTGCAGGGGCAGCTGCGCCTGCCGTACCGCGTGACGAATCGGACGCCGTATCTGCTCGCCTTTTGCCAGCGCGGCTCGGAGCAGCTGCAGGAGCACTGGGACCTGCTCGGTGCGGGCGAGGCATGCGAGTACACGTGGGACCGTCCGGGGGGCGACAGATGCCTCGCGGTCCTCGCGCGCGACGCGGCAGGGGCGTGGCACGGCGAGGCCAGCGTCACGTCCGCCGCCACGTGTGCGCCGTACTCGATTGAGAAGATCTCGGAGAAGCTCGCGCCGCTCAAGATCGTCAAGAGCCGTGCGCTTGGCGGCGCCGATGCGGTCGCACGCACGAAGAGCTATGGCGCTGCTCAACACGGCGCTGCTGGGGTCGAAGCCGCAGGAAGCATGAGGGTCAGCGCCGGTGCCGCGGCGGATAAAGTGCTTGGCAGCGCCGGTGCCGCGGCGGATAAAGTGCTTGGCAGCGCCGGTGCCGCGGCGGATAAAGTGCTCGGCAGCGCCGGTGCCGCGGCGGATAAAGTGCTTGGCAGCGCCGGTGCCGCGGCGGATAAAGTGCTTGGCAGCGCCGGTGCCGCGGCGGATAAAGTGCTTGGCAGCGCCGGTGCCGCGGCGGATAAAGTGCTTGGCAGCGCCGGTGCCGCGGCGGATAAAGTGCTTGGCAGCGCCGGTGCCGCGGCGGATAAAGTGCTCGGCAGCGCCGGTGCCGCGGCGGATAAAGTGCTTGGCAGCGCCGGTGCCGCGGCCGGCAGCGTGCTAGGCGACGCACGTGCTGCGGCCGGGAGCGTCCTCGGCAGCGCCAAGGCGGCGGCCGGCAACGTGCTCGACAGCGGCATGGGCGCGGCAGGCAACGTCCTCGAGCGCGCGGGCTCCGCGACGGGCAGCGTGCTGGGACGGGAGGGCTCCGCCAAGGAGGTCCTGGTCACACCGTCGGACAAGCTGTTCACACCGTCGGACAAGCCATCGCCAGTGGAACGGTACCAATCTGCTAAGGAACTCCTGGCGGCCACTTCGCCGCCCCCCGACGAGACGGTCCTTCTGAGCGCGAGCTGCCTGCTCTGGGCGGGTGGCCAGTGCTGGGCCAAGGGCTGGCTCTGTGTCACGCAGAGCTCGCTCACGTTCCTGGCGTTTTCAGAGGCCCAGATGGCGGCAGCGCTCGCGGCCAATAGCGTCGCCGCCAAGGCGGCCCGCGAAGGGCCAGGTTCGTCAGGTTCGTCAGGTTCGTCCAAAAAGGCGAGCGCGGCCGACGCGACCGGCGCGGAGGCGCCGCTGCCCATCAGTGCGCTCCCGCTGCCGCTCGGGTCGATCCTCTCCATCAGCCCGGGCGTGCGGCCCGGACAGCTGCTGATCAAAGTGCGCGCTCCCGTCAGGGCCTCGGACGAGGGGGGCGGTGGTGCAGGGGAGGATGGCGGCGGCCGCGGCGCAGGAGGCGGCGTCGGCGTCGGTGGCGGCAGCAGTGGGGAAGTCAAGGGCAGCAGTGGGGTAGTCGAGCAAGCCATCGTGCTGGGCTCGCTGCGCACGGCGCAGAAGACGTTGCAGCGGCTGCTCGCGCTCATCGGCTCCCATCGCGCTGCCCAAACTGCCGTCGCAGCGATGGCCCGGGTGCGTCTGCAGATGGCGTCCGCCGCACGGGATCGACTCGCGCACGGGATCAAGGGGGTGCTCCAGAAAGTCAAGAGCCGGGCCCGTGAGGAGGGCGTCGTGGCGGGCGGCTCGGCGCCGACCGTGCAGACTCCTTCAGAGGGTCGTCCCGATGAGGAGAGAGCGCCCACCACGACGCGCGTGGATCGGCGCGCGGGCGTCGTCGTGGTGGGCGCGGGCTTGGACGTCTGTAACGGCTTCTACCGGTACGTGCCCGAGCGCGCGCGCTCAGCGGTGCTCAAGGCCCTCGCCTCCGGCAAGCCCCTCTTCCGCAACGCCGACGGCGCGTGCATTCACTGGAGCGACACCGACTGGACGCGCAAGAAGGGCTACCCCGCGGGCGTGGGTTGTTGGGGCGTGGGGTATGACGACCATCATCGGTACATGGCGCGCGGCGACTCGCTACTGCCGCCCGAGACCGGCTGGGTCGTGCGCTATGGGACCGCCGCCAGCGGGCCGCTCGGCGTCGCACCGGCACCGACCCTCGACCTTGCGCGTATGGTCGAGCTGCGTCTCGCATGGGCGAATGGTCGAGCGGACTCGCTCATCCAGGCTCAATCAGACGAGGGGTGCGCTCGCTGCTCCTCCAAATATCCCGTGACGGCCACTGATTGCCACTGATTGCCACTAATGGCCACTGATGGCCACTGATGGCCACTGATGGCCACCGATGGCCACTGATGGCCACTGATGGCCACTGATGGCCACTGATTGCCTATGATTGCAACTGATTGCCACTGATGGCTCCTCCAAAATGTCCCGTGATGGCCTGCCTGATGACCTCTCTCATCAGGTACGCTCTACTCATCCAGAAGACTCATCGCGCGCGCCTTGCACGCCGCAAGCTCGCGGAGGCTGTGCGCCTCGCCAAGCAGCCAGCGAGCGCCGTGGCGAGCGCGACAGCGGCGGAGGCGGCGGCGGCGGCTCTCGCTGGAGGAGGCGCCGCCGCCGCCGCCGCCGCCGCCGCCGCCGCCGCCGCCTCGGCCGCCGGCACCGGATGGGGATCTGCACTTGCTGATGGCGGCGGCCCCGGCACGCTCGGCCTGCCGCCCCCAGGGGGCGGTCGGCTGAGCGTGGCGCAGATCGCTTGGGTGCGCACGTCCCCCGGCCCACCAGGGGTGTCGCCGAAGAAGGAGTCGGAACTCACCCAGACCCTCACGTTCACGCTGCATGAGGTGCTGCTCCGCGCGCGCGATCGAGTCGAACCCGGGTCGGCATGCAAGTGCTCACCACGGCGCCGCCACCCCTTCCCCACAGGTGCTCCGCGCGGGCCCGGTGAACCAGGCGGTCGAATTGCTGCGTGCGCGCGCCAACCCGTGCGCGCACGACATGCGCGGGCATGCAGCGCTGCACATCGTGTGCCAAATGGATCGGGGCTCCATCTCGAGAGCGCTGCTCGCCGAGCTCCTCGCGGCTGGGGCGGACGTCGAGCAACCGACCGCCGATCGGTGGCGACTTCGCCCGTTGCACCTCGCCGCGCGCACCCAAGGGATGAGCGTGCTCCGTGCGCTGCTCGCCTTTGGCGCATCCCCACTCGCCACCAGCGCCGATGGAAAGCGAGCTTCGGCCAAAGCCTCGAGTCAAGGCACGAAGGCCGAGCTGCGCGCGTACGAGGCGACGTGGGAGGCATCGGCCGGCCCTCTCGTCGCACGCCCCGCTCTCGTGGCGGCGATCGAGCACGGCCAGCGGCTGATGCGCGTGCGTGAGCTGCTGACGAAACGCACCTCGCCCAATTCCACAGACAGGCGCGGGCTCGGCGCCGTGCACGTGGCATGTGCATGCGCCGACGCGACGAGCCTTGGCATGCTGCTCAAGGCGAGCGCCGACCCAAATCGGGCAGCGCGGGACGGGAGTGGCCGACTGCCGCTCCATTTTGCCGCCGAGGCAGCGCACCCACGTTGCGTGCGTCTGCTGCTCGCGGCACGCGCCGACGTGGGCGCGCACGACGAGGCGCATCGCCTGCCCCTCGACTATTGCCAGCCGGGCGACGACACGACGCGCGCGCTCCTCATGCGCTGCCTCCTCGACGCGCCCGGTGCCGCCAGCCACGGAGGCAAGGGGGCGCCCAAGACGGCGCGCGCAAAGCTCATCGGCGGGAAGCTCGCGCCCGACACGGCGCCCGAGCCGGCGCGCCACCTGCAGCCTCGCCTGTTCTCGCACGGGCCGGTGCGGGAACTGATCTTCGAGCCCCAGAGCGCGCGCGCGGACGGCTTTGGCGGCGCCGGCCGGTCGACTGCCGACTCCGACGCGCCGACGCTCAAGCTCTTCGCCAGCTTCCAGAAGCTCGGGGTACGCGTGGCATGCTGATGGCCATCGAGGGCGCGCTGATTGGCATCGAGGCCGCGCTGATTGGCATCGAGGCCGCGCTGATTGGCATCGAGGGCGCGCTGATGACGGCCTCCTTGATTGCGTACTGACGGTCGCCTCCTTGATGGCTCCCCTCATCAGTGACGGTCGCCTCCTTGATGGCTCCCCTCATCAGGTGACGCTGGTGGACGAAGAGCCCGCAGAAGTGCTGCACCTGGGGGTGGAGGGGCTGCGCCTCGAGGCGGCGCTCTCGAGCCGCGAGCAATCCTTCCAGCTCATCTGTGAGCACGGGCTGCTCGACGCATGCGTGCGGACCCAGCCCCGCATGCAAGTGCTCACTACGGCTCTCCCGCTCCTCCACAGGTGAGCACGTGCAGCTCGACTCATGCGTGCGGACCCATGTCGGGTTTGAGGTCATGATCGCGCCCACGCCGGCGCGCGGACCGTCCGACGGGAGCGCGCCCGAGACGGCGCGGCCCGAGGCGCTCTACCTCACCCTGACGCAGGACCCGCGCTGGGCCCCCGTCACGTACCTCTCGTACCTCGGCGTGGCCATCCAGCCGCTCTCGCTGCGCGTCGAGCAGAACACCGTATGCCGCCTGATTCGGCTCGTCGATACTCTGAATAGGGAGTGGCAACGGCTCGAGGCAAGGCTCCAGCCCTTACAGGTAAGGCTCCAGCCGTTACAGCCGTTACAGGCAAAGCTCCAGCCGTTACAGCCGTTACAGGCAAGGCTCCAGCCGTTACCGGTCACGCTGATGGCCGCTGATGACCTGCCTGGCATGCAAGTGCTCACCCCAGTGCATGCTCCCCACTCCATCTATGACAGGTCAAGCTGCAGGCGGCGCAGGCAGGCGGCGCAGGTCAAGCTGGCTCGGGCGCTTCAGACGGCGCGCCCGCCGCCATCACGCCCACCGCCGCGTCCGACGCAGGTCAAGCTGGCTCAGACGCGGCGGACGCCGCAGCCGCGTTGGCGACCGCGCTGGCGGCGGAAGCGATGAGTGGGGGCGGGCGTGGCCCCTCGCCAGGCCGCGCGCCCGAACCCGCAGAGGCGCTGCTGACTCTACCGGCCGCGTCGACGGCAAAGGACCTCGACGAGGGCGGCGCCGAGGGCGAGGAGCCGCAGCGGCAAGAGATCTACCTCGTCGAGCTCCACTTCGAGCCTGTGGTCCTGCACGTGAACATCTCGATCCAGGCGCTCTGTGACGAGCCCGACCTGCAAGAATTCCACCCCACCAATAAGCTCTCGGGCGCGGTGCGACAGCTGACGGCGCTGCAGGACGTGACCCTCCTTCTCGAAGGGGTCGAGTACAAGGATGTGTCCGAGGAGCTGGCCAACCTGCAGGAGCGCCTCGTGCGAAAGTATGTGGGCGAGGTGCTCCTGCAGGTGCTCAAGCTCATTGGCTCCCTAGAGCTCATCGGTAATCCGCTGGCGATGCTCTCGGACATCAGCGGCGGCGTCAAGACCTTCATCCGCGAGCCACAGCGGGGCGCCCTCAAATCCCCCACAGCCTTTGCCAAGGGCGTCGGCCGCGGTACGGCAGGGCTGGTGGGCGGCGTGGTGGGCGGCGTGGGCTCGGGCATCGCCTCGGGCATCTCCGCCGCCTCCAAGGTGGGCATGCTCGTCACAGTCGAGATGGCCATGGATCAAACCTACGCTCACCGGCGCATGCTCGCACAGCAGCAGCGTGCCTCTTCGATCCGGGCGGGCGTCGTGATGGGCGTCGAGGCGCTCCGGGATGGCGTGTGGTCGGGCGTCACGGGGCTCATCCAGAAGCCCGTGCAGGGTGCGATGAGCGGCGGTGCGGCGGGAGCGGTCGGCGGACTCGGCAAAGGCGTCGTCGGCCTCTTCGCAAAGCCTTTGTCTGGTATGGCCGGCCTCGCCAATAAGGTGACCGAGGGCATCGGCTCGGAAGCGAAGAAGTTGACGAATCTCACGGCGAGCGAGGTCGGCATGCAAGGCCTGCTCCGTCTCCGCCAGCCTCGCGACCTGTACGACGGCGTGCTGCGCATCTACCCTCGAGAGCCGCCACTCGTGCTGAGCGAGGCCGATCGGGTCGCGCTGCTCCAGGGCAAGTTCCCGCCCTCGCTCTCGCTCACCTCAGACGGAGCTGGCGCAAACTCGTCGCGCTCCGAAGGGGCCGCTACGCCCGCGCGGCGCGATGCGGCACCATCAACAACAACGCCGCCGCCACCACCGCCAAACCCACCGCCGCCGCCACCACCACCACCGCCGCCGCCACCACCACCACCGCCTCCACCACCGATCCGGTAGCGAGCGCCGCGCCCACACTCTCGATACAGTGGGGGACTTCTCCCTAGATTCGCCGAGCAGGTAGCGACTGTGTGTTTCATGATTGACATTGTGGTCATGTCACATGTGCGGTGACCGGTGTGCTGATGTGCTGTCCTGCGATGAAGCATGAACCGCTTCGTTTCGGTGCGTTTCGAGCTTTCGTCGACACCCGGAAGTGCGTCACATAATCAGTCCTCAGTCGCGTCACCGACACGTGGTCACCGAGCGTCCGACGCATTCTGCTCGCTGGTCTCTGGACTCTCACTCTGCTGTCGAGTCCGGCACACTCGACGAGGACTGCTCACGTCGGGTCGCTGCACACTGGTCTTACCGCAGTCCGCACGTACAAATAGACGTCACAGTACAACCGGCGCGCTTAACCGTACACGGACTGTGCGACAGTACAACTTTCTCTCCCCCGCAGCCCCGGGCTCCGGCCTCCACCTTACCGCGCCGCTGGGGCACCGCCTCACCCTGCCCACAACGGCCATGCGACGGGCGGACACATGTGACACCACACAGCTTGCAGGCACGCACGCCGCACAGCCGCCGCGCACAGGGACCTATTCAAGTCTGCTGAGTGCTATGGCCTGTGGGTCCAGGGTCGGCTCCGTCGGCGCCGTCTCGAGCCTTCCTCGATCAGGAGCATTCTTGTTAGGGCATTGGTTTCGAAGCAAACGAGGTGCTGAACGTGGGCAGGATGGCCGCCGGCTCGACGACCAAGGTGAACTCGTGCGAGCGGCGAGACCAAAAGTCGCGGTATGGGTGCTCTGGGTACGCGGCGCGCGAGGCTGCCCGCGGCGACGCGCTCAGCTGCTCGAGATGCATCAGACTGCTCGGTGTGCTGCGTGGGCGCTCAGGCAGCTCCCCCATGAGCGCCAAGGACGGCGGCGAGCTTAGGCGTTGGGAAGAGCGCGATAGGGGGCGATGCGGGCTCAATTCGGCCGGAGACATAGGCTCGATACGGGCCATGGAATGTCTCCGATCTCTGTGTGGGCTGAGAGGCGCCGGCGATGGGCTGCGACGAGGCGCCGGCTCCATCGTCAGGTTCGGCCCATGTGGCGGCGAGGGCGGCCGAGGCTCACAGTCGTACCAGATCGGCTCCACCAGCTGCGCCTTGCGCTCCCACACTTGAACCGCACGCGCGGTTGTCGGGATGGCAAAGTCGGGGAGCCCGAGATGATCCCACGAGTACTCACGAGCGCAGTAGGACGACATCGAGGTCATGGACGACATGGAGTTCAGAAGCAGGGGATTCATGTGCAGCCCATGTGAATCGCACCCCTTGCGGCCCCTCGGGCTTCCAGCGCGGAGCTTGGCCTTGCCCGGGGCCCCACTAGTCGGCAGCTCAGGGCTTGCTGTGCGTGCATTCCGAAGCCTGACCGAATGTGCCTCGATGGCGGCGGCATTCGCTTTCTCCGCCGATCGCATTGAATATTTTGAGCTCGGGCGGGGCAAGTCGGTGGCCACTGTGGCTGGTGATGCTTTCAGCACCTCGCAAAAGATTCTGTCCTCGAGCAGCTTGCCGTGCAAAGCCTGCGCTCGGCTGGTCTGCTTCTCAAAAGGCGATTGAGCGCACAGCGGCTTTGGAGCCGTCTTGGGGCTCTTGTTCAAAGTCTCCACTGTGCTGACAGCCGCCGGGATGGGCTCGTTGTGGCTGGCCGGCTGCGGCAGCTGTGGTGGCGAAGTCAAATCTGGCTGCTCTGCTGGTAACCGCTTCTTCGGCTTGTGCTGGGTCGTGGGACTGTCAGGAGTCGGGGACAGAGTCGCGCGACGCTTTTCGATCTCGCTGATGATCATGTGTAGAGGACGCGCGATCATCGCACTCCAAAGGACCGGAGCTTGGCGAGCGGAAGCACGACGCACCTCTGGGGGTGGTCGGCACGCTAGTGCCGCTGATTCATTCCGTTCCGAAACTTGCGAAAGGGTCAGTTGAAACTTGGGACTGTGCTTCGCGCGGCGATCGTACGTCGGAAAATCTGAAAAGGCTCTGGGGCAACGGTTCAAAAACACCGGGGGGAGCTGATTTTGAAGATGTGCAGGAGCGTAAACAGAAAGTGCTGTCTCGGAATTTCGGAATCTGAAATTCTTAATTGTCTTTCAAGTTCGAAATCGCAGGGCAAGGCGCGGAATCTGGATTCTGGATGGCCCGCGCCGGTTCTTGTCAGCATTCTAAAATCCGGGGCGAGGCGCGGAATCTGGATTCTGGAATGCCCGCGCCGGGTCTTGGAATCTGTTCAACCCACTGTCCCTCTCGGGTCTCGCAGACTCGCACTCGCAAGCTTTTTGCATGCGCTGCCGCTCCGCGCTCGTGCTCCTCGTTGCGATGCAGCTCCTTAGCACCGCCATTTTGAATTTTGACTTGACTTGACTTGACTTGACTCCTTTGAACTTACATGTTCCTGTACGCTTCGAAGTGACGAAGTCCATGTTCGCGACTTCGCTTGCGCAATGACTAATAAGAGCATCCGGGAAGCGGCGGTCGCCTGGCTCGACGCCGCGGCCCCCGGCTATTGCTCACCAACAGATCACCCGCCGTCGGGTGACTGCCGCACCGGCCAAAAGGGCAGTTTTGCACTCAAGAACAGAACATCAAAGATCAGCTGGTTAGATGCCGTCGAGGAGTGCATTTTCTACTGCCTCGGGTGTGAGCGCTGCACGTTCATGACAGTAGCCATCCTGTCTGAGGGTTTATGGGCGCCAGACTGTAGCTGGTACGATGCTGCTGGCTGCAGTCGGCCAAAGGAGGACGGCGTGCCCGTGGGCAGCTTCTTCCATGGGCTTGTGCCTCGTGGCCTTCCTCCGCCAGCACCTGCACCGCGAAGGGCGCGGCTCGAAGTTCCACTGTCGCGCATCAACCGTTCTGTGGCGATACAACTCAGCGGCCACTTGATGCATTGCAACTACGCGTCGGTGGCGTTGCACTTGCGCGCATGCCGCGCACGCTTTGTGCAGTGCGAGCTGTTCGTGCACACGTGGAGCACGATGGCGCCGAAGACGATACACTGGAGTAACACCTTCCGCAAGGGCGCGAGCACCTCGAGCGCGGTGTGCGTCGCGAAGCTACGTGAGGAGTTACAGCCAGCGGAGGTGCTTGTCGAGGAGCAGGGCGTGCCATTTGCGGACGACTCCCTAGCACCCGACGGCGCGAACTTCACCGAGCGTCACGTGTTAGGCTGGGGTCCTGGGCGCTACTTTGGTTACATGCAGGCGCTGCACGGGATGGGGCAGTCCAGCATGCTGCGACGCAAGTTCGAGGCGCGCACGTCCGCCGAGCACACAGTGGCCGTGCGCATCCGACCCGACGATCGCACGAAGTCAGGCTACTCGGGTCTGTCGGCAGACGAGATGTCGATGCTCTGGGCTTGTATACAAGCCAAGGAACGAGGAGCAGGGAGCAGGAGGGGCACCCGATCGGCACACACAGGCACAAATCCGCCCCTGGGCGTGCTTGTTGGTTGTAACGTCGATGCCACTTTGTCGGTCGGCTCGACTGGCAACGATAACTGCTTCTTCGGCGCTCCGCATGATGTCGATGCGCTTCTGGGCGTCTTTGAGCGGAATGCCAGCGACGTGTACACTGAGGCCAAACGGCGAAATCTCTCGCTTTCCCGACACGAGAGCGCGCTTCTGCCTGTTGCTGCAGAGCTGGCGCACCTGCGACTCGCCAAGCGCGCGTACACGCCTGGCATGCTGCGAGCCTCTCGCGCCCCTCTACCCGAAGAGACATCTTGCCATCTCGACGACGTCCGCCTTCTGCTTCTTCCAGAGGCTGGTGGTCCCATGGGCGGTCTGGAACGATGAGGAGATTCTTGTACGTTCATGTAGAGCTTCCTAACGTTAGATGCGAGTTCTAATGTTATTAAGGAAGCATTAATTATATTCCTTCACGTTTTGTTAAAAATGTCATAAACAACTCCATCTAACCTTCCGCCGAGACGCGAGATACCGGACTGATCAGCTACACACGCACACACGCACCACACGCTCCACACGCTCCACACGCTCATGCGTCATGGCGAGACAGCCCGGGCTCATAGTAGCCTATCGGAGCGGGTATCTGGCACACATTCCATATCGCCTGGCAAAGCGCGCGTGAGCCCCCCCTAGCCCTACCCCTTCCGCCCGACAGAGGCCGGGCGAGAGGGCCACAGCCTGCGCCAACGCTCAAACCCAAAGGTCAAGCGCGTCGTCGCAGTCGCGGCACCACACGTAAGAAACGACGAGCTCCAGCAGGCTGTACTTGCCATCGTAAACTAGGTTAGCCAGAAGCTGCAGCGGGCTCTCAGCGCCCAGGCGAGCGTGGGTGCATAGTACCATTCCTTACACACCAGTCGCCAGTGCCTCTGCCATCTGCACTGCCGTTGCGAACTTACCTGCGCGCGCCGCACGCACTGCATGGAGGTCGCCATCCGCCTTCAGATGTGCGTGGTCGTGATATCCGGAGGCTATGGCCACGCGCAGCCACAAACATGCCATGTCCACGCACTCCTCGGCCGTCCGGCAGAGGATGCCAGGCCCCGTGGGCGACGTCTGGCTCTGGCCCGTGAGCGTGGCGGAGCGAGAGCAGCAGCATGCGAGGTTATAGAGGGAGCTCGGAGAGGGCACGCCCGCGTACTGGGTGTGTATCTCGCTGGCGAGCCGAAAGAGCGCGAACGCTTCAGAGAGCTGTGCGTGCGTCGCGGTCGGTTGGTTGAGCAGATGCATGCCGAGCTCGTGCACGTACATGAAGCCCTCGTAAGTACGCGGCAGGTGGTGACTGAGCACGTCGCTGGGCACGTCGCTGAACGGCTTGGCAGGAACCGAGCCGATTGGGAGTGGGGGAGGATTGGGTCGTGGGAAGCAGGAGCCACCCAAGACTGCCGCCGGCCTAGGCAGCGGAGGCAGAAAGGGGTTGGGCGTCGACGTCACAGCTAGTGCGGGATCGGCGGTGGCCGGTGCCCATGGCGACGCCACCGGGGCGTTCGCAAAGGCGATGGCTGCTCGGCGATCGGCGGCACATGCGGCGTACAAGCGCTCGAGATCGTCAATCGCCGCAGCCACGTCGGCCTCCGACGGCACGCCACCGGCGACGACGTTGTACAACACGATAGTGATGGTGATATGCTCGCTTTCGTGGCGCACAGGTGTCTTCGCGTAGCCCGTGAGGCCAGACCACACGTCGTGCTCGCTCCCGTAGCTGACACGCGCGGCGTTGGCGATGCCTGTCGGTGACAGCGGCACGGTACCAATCGATCCAGTCATTGCCGCTCCAAAAGCAGCTGGTGCCTTTGGAGCGGCTGCCTTTGGAGCGGCTCCAAAAGCGGCTTGTCCCGCGGGCCCCCCGAAGAGACAACCACCACCAAAACCGGCACATCCAAAAACGCCGGCACGGGGGGAGGGCATCTGCTGCTTCAGTGGCACTTGGACAGTCATCAGCACATTGAAGCGCGTGCCCATGCACTGCGGTCCAATCACACACGCCGTCGCCTTGCCTCGTGCCAGGGCATCTGCCTGCTCCGCGAGCGTCTCGGTTTGGGCGCCTCCCACCTGGTGCGCCGTCCTCTCGGCCTCGAGCCAATGGCGGTGCACCTTGCCGGCGGCATCGACGTGATGATGGAAGAGCTTGCTCCCCGCCGCGCCGTCTACTTGGAAGGCGACGCCTTGCGTGGTCGACAGCAACACCAGGTTCCGAGGGTCAGTGTCGCTCCGCGTTTGGTACTGCGTGGAGGCAGGATTCGAAACACACACGAGCGTGAGAGTCGGCGGTCGGCAGCCTTCACACGGGGCAAGCGAACGCAGGGCCGAGGACGAGGATGGCGCTCGGGCATCGCGGTTGGAGTCTGTTTCGCACATTGTGCGCCTCCGTGGCAAACTCCAGGGTCTCACGGCCTCCCAGCTGCGCTGACACTGGAAGAAAGGTAGTCTGGAATCGAATTGAGCACTGTTGGTCTAGTACGTCATGAGAAAGGTCCTTGGAGGCGTCCAGGCCCGCATAGCTTCCAAACGTACCGGCTTGCTTGAGGACGTCGCGTAGTGTGGTAGGTGCGAGGCCAGAGCTTCCGAACTTGTGGTTACCAGTGATGAGTGCCACTTGTGAAGCAGAGACGGTACCCAGCTTCTCGTTCCAATTGTCGGGCCGCACGGTAAAAAGCTTGACGCCGTTCTTGCTCTTCAGGTAGGTGTCGGTAATGTTGGGCCCATATGCAGAGAGGCTACCGCCTGTGCCCATACCGCGCGACACATCATCCCACGAGACGACCTTGCATGAGTATTGCGAATATGCTCCGCCCCGGCGGCGGCACGCTGCGTCTATGGATGCCATGGTCGCATCGGGCGTGGCAGCGCTCATTGCACTCTCGATTACAGAGCTTTCCAAGCGCGCGACTTCGGAGAGCGCGTGCTTTCCGAACGAGCGCGGCTTCGAGAGTGCTCGACTTTGTGAGCGCTCGACTTTGTGAGAGTCACCGGCAGATGTGGTCCCTATCGCCTATGGCGAACTATAAACTGATAACCACGCGACGGCGGCTGGGGCATTTCTGGGGCATGACCTCTCTTTGCCTTGACTTGCCTTGCCGTGAATCGTCGTGCGCACTCAGAAAGTGCCTCGTGAGTGCTGTCCACAGATGCTCGCGACCTTGGCCGCGGCCGTCTATTGCGGCTCGTTCCTGGTCTCGCGCCCGGCAGCAGCCCCCAATGGCCGTGCGGCCGTGCGCGTGCCTGCAGCGACAGTCCAGATGAAGGCCGGTAAGCTCGTCATCACCGACGGCACCGACTCCTTCTACGGCAGCCGCGCCATCTTCCAGTTCGTATACGATTTTGGCGAGTACGATAAGATCACCGCGTTCAGCTCGTCGAGCGCGAACGCCAAGAAGATGCTGCTCTCACGCAATGCCCGCTATTCGGGACTTTTGGACGTCCTCGAGTTCGCCGAGGGTGACTCGAGCAAGCTGAAGGCTGCCTTCAGCGGTGCTGACGCTTGGCTCACCGTCAATGCCGACGAGAGTACGGTGGTGGAGCACCTGAAAGCGGCACAGGCCGCCGGCGTCAAGCGCGCCTTCGTGCACCTGTCCGCGTCCGAGGCGCCGAAGGTTGACATCGCGTCCATCGGTAGCGCGCTCAAGGGCGGCCAACTCGCCTACACGGTGATGCGCACGGGCGGTCTGACCAAGAGCGGCTCGGGCGGCGGGCTGCTGGTCTCGGATGTGGACTTGCCCACGTGCGACGAGGTGCCGGCCGATGACGTCTTCCGCTTCATCACCGAAGCGCTCACGCTGCCCGAGGCCGAGGGTCGTACTTTCGCTCTCTGCCCGACGAGCGACTCGTCGCAGCTGCGCGCGATGCGATCTGCGGGCTGCAGCAGGCGCGAGGAGGTGCTTGCGCTGCTGCAGGGTAAGATCAAGGAGGGCGCCAAGGTGGAGGTGAACAAAAAGGAGCTCACGCCCGAAGAGGTCCAGGCCGCCGCCAAGTCGGATGCTGAGAAGGCTGCGGAGCGGGAGGAGGAGCTGAAGCAACTGCTCGCCAAGGCGAAGCAGCGGGGCGAAGAGACTCAGAAGCGGCTGGCCGCAGAGGAGGCGGCCAAGGAGAAGCTGCGCGCCGAGCGCCAGACCTACTTTGCCTCGAGCGGGCCGTCTCCGGACAAGACGGGTGCTCAAGGCGGCGGCGCTGCCAAGGACGATGAGACCAAGGACGGCGGCGAGGGCGGCGGTAAGGCTAACAAGGGCGACAACGACAAGCCCAAAAAGGACGATGACGACGACGGGCTGGCGCTCGTCTGAGCGAGCGAGCGCGCGCGCACGTAGGCCGCTTGTCCGGGCGCGGCAAGAGGTGGCCCGTTGCTGCTCTCTGTTGGGGTGGCGCCGGAACCGGCTTTACGCGTCAGCGTGGGCCAGTGGCGGCGGCCGACGTCGAGCGCTTTCACACAAGCACGCGGAGATCGAAAGTCAGAGGGCCAGGGCCCACCCGCACAGCAGCATACGCCCGCCGCGACCCGCGGGTGACGAGACTCGTGGTCGGCATATTGTATTTTGGATTTGGTCAGCACCGGTTGCTAATAGTATTAATAAAGCCACTGTCTCAGGGGCGGGCCCACACCGACGCCGCGGGCGCCGGATAGCCGGATAGGCGCCGGACGCCGCTGGGTCGTCTGACTCCGCAACGGTCGGGTCGCGCGCTCGCGCGCGCGTCGGTGACCCCCAAAACTCGGGTAAGGCTCGCACGTAGTCCGCAGAGGAGAGCCGCGACGTACACGCGACGGCTCTCTTCTCCGGTAACTATGCGTAGCTCTACATGTTGATGCGTTGAGTGTTGTCGTGAGAGCCCGTGTCCGCACCAACCTCGTCTCTGGAGGCCAGGGTGCGGTGTGCGCGCATCTTCCCGCCGTCCTCGGGCCTCGGCTGCCGCCGGGCTCAGCAGCGCAGCCGAATGAACATCTTCTTCATCATCCTGCTCTCGGACGAGACGTTACACCTGGCCGTGTCGACGGGCTTGTCGGGGTGGTCTTGCACCTTGGTGGGGATTTGCTTGCCGTGCAGGTCGACGGCGTCGAGGAAGGCGAGGATCTCGTTGAACGTCGCGTCCTTGAGCATGATCATGTGCTTCGCGAGCGTGTCCGCGAGCGCGAGGAACGCACGCTTCGCGTAGAACCATGTATCGGTGCCCAGCTTCTTCGGGTAGGGCTCGAGAGCCTTCATGATGCGTGAGATGCCAAACTCAAAGTTGCCCTTGGCGCAGTAGAGCGTGCCGATGACGAGGTTGATGATGCACAGGTGGAAGGCCTGCTTGTCGGGCTCGCCGCGCTCCTCCTCCCTCTCGACCTTGCGCATGAGCTCCTCGGCGTCTTCGTTCTGGCTCGTCATGATGTACGCGACGCACAGGTTGGCGAGCACGATGGCGGGGACCTGCAGGATGTTGGCCGCATGCTTCTTGACGGTGGGCTCGTAGTACCGGATGGCCTCCTTGAACTTGTTCTCCTGCAGGAAGAAGACATGCGCCACGTTGAGCACCCACACCTCGTGCTCGGAGCAGAACTCGGCCGACTGGCGGAAGATGCGCTCGACCATCGGGTAGTGCTCGAGATCCCAGTAGATGCGTCCCTGGCTCATGAGCACAGGGATGTAGCGCTCGAGCGCCTCGTCGTACAGCTTGAGCCAGCGCCGGATCTGGTCCTGGTCGCGCTGCAGCCGCGCGTCCTGGATGTTCTTGGTGAGCGAGCGAAGCTGGTCAATGTGCTTGCGCGAGAGGTCGTCGAACTTTCGGTACGCCTCGTCGGGCGCCGTCTGGACCATCAACGTCGCATCGAGGAACTCGTAGAGCTCGGGCGACATGTACTGGAACGTGAGGTGCGCGTTCTCGGCGAGCACGTCCGCGGCGAGGTCGTAGTACTGGTGCTTGCAGTAGAGCAGCATCAGGTTGACAAAGGTCTCGGGCGGGAAGGGAGGATTCGAGATCAGGAAGTTGAGCTTTCGGAAGCCTTGGGCGGGCTCCTTTTCCATGTGCATGAGCGCCGAATTATGGAGCGAGACGGGGTCGAGCTCGTCCTCGCCGCGCGGCGGCATGTCCGAGAGCGCCTCGCGCGCCGCGTCGTAATTCTTCATCTGGAACTCGATGGCCGCCTTGAGGTTGAAAGCCTCGATGAGCGCCGTCTCCTTGAGCACCAGCGAGTTGCCCACGGAGCGCACGTCAATGCCCTCGGTCTGAGAGCCGACGGAGAGCTCGGGGTGCTCGCGCACGCCGCGCTCGATGATCTCGGCGATCACCTTGAGCGCCGGCCCGTACTGCTTCTGCTGGTAGTGGCACAGCCCGATCGAGTACGCGAGCTCCGCGACGAAACCCGTCTTGGACATCGCCTCCGTGAAGCAGAGGCGCGCCTTTTCGTACAGGCTGGGCTCGGCGCCCTGCTGCTGCGCCTCCTTGTACATGACGCATGCCTGGTTCACGAGCGTGTCCGCGTCGTCCGGTGGGCACTGGTCGATGAGCGCGCGCGTGTTCATCAGGTCATCCTGCTCATACTTGATGGCGGCCTGCAACTGGATGACGCGCTGCCCCAAGGCGGACGAGTCGGCGACGGCCTGGCAAGCCTTGAGCGCCGGCTCGTACAGCCCCGCCTTGAAGAGCGCCTGCGCGTAGTACAGCTTGTACTCCTCGACCTCGGGGCACATCTTCATGAGCTGCTCGTACGACTGCATCGCGAGCTGGAAATCGGAGACGTAGTAGTAGCAGTAGGCGAGGAGCGAGAGCGCCGCGCGCGACATCGGGAACTCGAACTGCTTCTGCTGCAGCACCGCGATGGCGTCGTGGTACTTTCCGTCCCGGATCATGCTGTAGATCTGCTCCGTCGCCTTCCCGTCGCGCACCATTCCGAAGCCGCCGCCGCCGCCGCCACCCGCGGCGGTGCCCATCGCCGTTCGCATTCCCGTCATCGGGGGCGGCATCCCCATGCCGGTCCCTGGCCTCATGGTCCGCGCTGAGAGTCACGCTTGGTCACGGACCACCTGTTCGCCCGCGCAGTTGGCGGCGCCGGGGCAGGGCGTGTCGGCGCCGACCGTTGCGCAACACTCCACAAAAACTCTATACGATCTGTGAATGGAATCGAACAGTGTATTGAATCGAAAGCCGACGTGGACATCCTGGCGGCGTCGCGCCCCAAGGTACTCCCCCAAGGGTGCTGCTCGAGAAGTTTGGTGCCCCGATAGCCAGGAAAGCCCTCACTGCCCCTTGCGTCGCCTGGGCGGCTCGTGTTCTCGCCGGCTCGTGTGCTGCGACCGCCGCGAGCTAGCGCCGCGCACGTATGGAGTCGTCTCCTAAGCGCTCTGAGCGCTCTGCTTCGGACGCGGCGGCGAGCTCCACCTCGCTTGCCCAGGACGGCATCGAGAGCGGCGAGGGAGAGTTGTCAGACTCCCCTGCCTGCCCTGCTGAGGAGCTTAGCGCCAGCCGACGCGGAGCTGCCTCGCTGCGCGAGCGCAATCTACACGCCTTCGAGGAGGCGCACTTCCCGCCGTACCCTGCCGATCCGCCAGCGGAGGCACCCTTCGCGCTGCCAGCTGGCTACCTCGACCCCGACGCGCCTGTCTCAGCTCACAAGTGGTGCGCCCGCCTGTGCTGCTGCTGCCAAGCCCACGCACCTGCGCTGCTCCGCTCAGCGCTCGCTCTCCGTGACTCACCTGCGCCTGGCGTGCCGCCCTCTCTCCCGAGCTCGCAGGGAGCTCTCGCAGGCCCTCGCCGGACTGGCGGTCGAGCTCATGCAGAAGCGTCGCCAGCGGCTCGAGCTGGCGCACGAGCGCGCCCGGAGCCATCCGCACGCGCTGCACGCGCCGCGGGGCTACTCTATCGCCGAGGAGAAGGGCGGGCGCATGCGGCGGCCGACAGCGATCATGCGCTCGAACGTCGAGGTGGCTCGCCTCATGGCAGTGCCTGGCTCGAAGCAGCGCCAGCTCTCGCAGGACGAGTATGGCTACGGCGAGGAGGCGCCGCAGCACCTCTCGACGACGCGCCACAAGCGTGCCGAGGCGGCGGACGAGGCGCACGGCGGCGGCGGTGCGGCGGCGCACGGCACCAACGGCCAGACGACGCAGGCGCCCTCAGGCGAGCTGCCGCTATCGGCCAAGCGCGACCGCAGCGGCGGTGCACGCTCGGGTGGCGGCCGGCCGAGCGGCGGCGCGCGCAACGGCGGCAGCAACGTGCACGGACGCGCCGTGCCGCTGCCCATCGTGCAGGCGGTGCCGTCGGTGCTCACCGAGCCAGTGCTCGTGATCACCAACGCGACGATCCAAGCCATCTTACCGGCTGGAGTGCACGAGGAGCTGCCTAATATGGGAGTGCAGCGGCGCGTCGTCAGCGGCGTCATCGTCCGCAGCGGCGCGAGCGGCGCGGGCGGCGGCTCGGGCAGTGGCGCGGGCAGTGGCGCGGGCGCCGCGGGCAGCACTGCGGGCGGCGCCGCCGTGGGCGGCGCCGCCGTGGGCGGCGCCGCCGTGGGCGGCGCCGTGGGCACGGCGGCCGCCGCGGGCTCGAGCGCTGACGCGAGCGCGCTCAAGCGCAAGCGACGGCCACCGGGCTGGCTTGCGGGCCACGAGAACGGCGACGAGGGCGGCGGCGACGACGAAGCGGCCGATGCGAGCGCGGCCGCATCCGGCGCGTCGCCGACTACGCCCTTCGCAGCCGGTGGCGGCGGCGGCGGCGGCCATGACCGACCGCGGCCGCCCAAGAAGCGGCCCATCATCAGCGTGTACGCGACCCTCATCAATGGGCAACGCGATGCGCCGCCGCCCGCGCATCTCGTGGTGACGCCGTGCGCGGTCGCGGTGCTCGGCGTTCTGCCGCCGCCCTCATCGCGCTCGCGAGGGCCCATGCCGCCGCCGCTCGCCGCGAGTGCCAGTTCGGGCAGTCACCTTTCCGAGCGCTCGCCGGGTGGCCGGCACAACAAGGACAGCGGCGACAAGGGACACGGGAGCGCCGACGCCCGGTCGCTTGAGAAGCGGCGGCTGCACAAGGAGTCGTCACGGGAGAGCTCCAAGGAGGCCGTGGGGGAGGATGCCTTCCAGATTGAACTCGCCTCGCCCCGCATCATTGAGGTGGTCCGTGCCAAGGAGATCCATCTGCCGCAATGGCGCGTGCTCCCCCCCCACCTCATCCCCGAGCCGCTGGGCGAAGCATGGGCGCCGCGGCACAGGGCGACTTTGAAAGAGGGTCGCACCGGCAAGGCCCCCGGACGGAGTGGCAGCACCAGCAGCATCGGCAGCGCGGGCGGGGATGCGGGCGGTGCCGCCGCCAGCAGCGGCAGCGGTACACACGCAGCAGCAGCAGCCGCAGCAGCCCTAGCTGGCGATGCGGGCGACGCGGACGAGGATGAGGAGGACGGCATCGACGATGACGTCTACGAGCGCCGGCACGCGCGCACGCTCGAGCGCGCCATTGCCGCAGCGCGCTCAGTGGCGTTGGCGCTCTTCCAAAAGGAGCGCCAGAAGCAGCAGAGCCATCACAGCAGCGGCGGCGCGGATGGCAAGGCGGGAGAGGGTGCCCCCGTACGCACCATGACCGAAGAGGACGAATGGCGCTTTCGCCCTTCGGAGCTCGCTGCCCTGTGCGCGGCACAGCGCATGGGTCTCGACGGCGACGCGCCAGCGGCCGATGGCGATGCCGGTGGCGGCGCGGGCGGCGCGGCGGCGGGCTTCTTCGGGCGCATGGGCGGTAACAGCGGCGGGCGCGACAAGAAGGACGAGGACGCGGAGGGCGATGCAAAAGGGGCGGCCGGAGCCGCTGTGGAGCCGATTTCCCAGAACCCATCCGACGTCGATTTGCTTCGGATGTCGATGGACTCGGTGGACGCCGAGGCGTCCACGGCAGCCGACGCCGCCGACGCCGTTGACGCCGCCGATGCCGAGGATGAGGTCGATGAGCACTTGCCGACGAGCGCCGCGGCCGAGGGCGACGATGCTGATGCGGAGGCAGTCGACTTGGAGGACGAGGACGAGGACAATGCAAACATCGCCCTGGTCAACGTGGGAGACGTCGAAGACGCCGATGTTGCGGGCGATGACATGCACGGTGCCAATGGTGTGAACATTCACGGTGCCAATGGTGTGGATGCGACCACAGGAGAGGAGTCTGATGTCGTGCGCGACGACGACGGCGACGGCGAGGCAGCAGAGGATCAAGGGGCAGAGGCGCTGCACGGCTCCAAGCGCGCGCTCATGGAGGTGGACGACCCTTCGCACCAGGCGGCGGCGTGACCCGACCGATCGCACTTTCCGTGTGGTGTTTGGTACCGCCGGACTCCCAGACGACTCCCAGACGACACTCAGCCGCCCAGGGGCGCGGCGAGAGCGTGCGGCGAGGCGTGGCCAGTAAGAAGCGTTGTAGTCACGTTGAGAGCGGGTGTGCTTTCGTATCGTAAGTGATTTATCGTTTACCAATCGTTCGCAATTGCAATACCGCGACCATAACAAAATTACAAAGCGGTCTGAGCGTATAATTTTACGGCCCCCGTCTTAGGCGTGGCTGCGGTGCGGTCCCCGGCTTGGTCCATAACGAAACTGTGCAACACTGGCTCGTGGCTGATTTCAACTCTCGCGTTGGGGGAGTAACGCGGGAGATGCATGTCCTCGACTCGACGTACGTGCCATTCTGTCATCCCCATCGCTCGCCTTCTGCACCTTCCTTAGAGTAACATGACCATGTGCTTTATGACCGCCTCGGAGTCTGAGCCGCTTCAGGCGCCGCCGCCGCGCCGCAGCCGCTCCTGCCTCGCAAACTGCTCGAGCGTCTGAAAGCCCGCGGCGGGCTCGGGTAGCGTCCGGCGAGGGCTGCCAGCCGCCGGCGTGTAGAGCGTGGCGGGCGTGCGGCGGGGTGCCTCGCCCTCGTCATCCTCTTCACGGTCCTCTTCACGGCCGGCCCCACGAGCAGCCTGGGGCACGCGGCGCTGGCTCGCGCCCATTACGGCGCCGGTCGAGCCCGCTGCTCCGCGAGCCAGCCGCGGCGCCGTAATGGGCGCGTCGCGGCCCAGCCGCTCCGCGCCATAGGGCTCGCTGAGCTCGAGGTCTTCATCTGGGGGCGCCGCCTCGAGCATCTGGGAGCCGAGCACGAGAGCCACCGAGAGGCCGGTGGGCGAGAGCGCGTGCGCGAGAGCGCGGGGCACCGCCGAGGGCGACGAGCGACGGTAGCTTCGGGGGGGGCTGTGTGCGCCACCCCCCGAGGGGGAGCCTGGGGAGGAGCCCTTGCGCCCTGGGGTGGGGAGGCCACCGGGCGCCGGTGTGAAGCGCGGTGTGAAGCGCGGCGAGGACGGTGGCGGCGCCGCCTGCTGGAAGCTGAGGGCCGAGCGGCGCTGGTGCACGACCGCACCGCGCACCAGGTGCGCCGCCATGCGCGCGTGCCTCGATTGCAAGGAGCTCTCCGCGGGCGAGTTTCCGATTCGCTCGGCCGCCTGGAGGGCCGCGACGTCAAAGCCGTCCTCAGTGAAGCGGCCGGGCTTTTCCCAATTGTGACTCCACGAGAGGGCACGCCAGTGGAAGAAGACGAGGCCGGCGAGCCGCTTGCAGTAGTAGCCGAAGGCGGAGGCGAGCCGCAGCTGGCGCCCACTCGCGCTCGCCGCGGCCGCGCGCAGCATGTCGAGCGCGACGGCCGCGTCGCGCCGCTCGCGGCGCGAACAGACCGAGAGCGCGCGCCACATGCGCACCACCTCGCCGCATGTCCTCTGGCACTTGCCAGTCAGCCGGCTGGAGGCTTCGCGCTCGAGCCGCTCACGACGCGCGCGCCGGTAGGAGTGGAAGCGCTTCCATCGACTCAAGGTTGAGTACTTGCGTCCCGCGAAGGCGTGCGCGGCGGCCGTGTGCAGCTGGCGCTTTGCATGCAGCAGCTGCTGCCGCCAGGACGTGAGCGCGCCGTAGAGCTTGCTCGAGCGCATGCGCAACGCGACCACCTGGCCCGTCATCTGGCGGCGCGCGTACTTGTTCCACTGATAGATGGCGACGGCGCTGGCGCCGCGCAGCAAGCGAGCGACGCGCTCGAGCACGAGCTCACGCCGCTGGGCCACCTGCGCCTCGCGCACCTGCCACTGGCGCAGCGCGAGCCGAAGCCGCTGCTTCCACACGATCTCCCCCATCTCGTCCGCCGCCAGGTCTTGCTCGACCACCGTCCTGGTGAACCGTTTCCAAGCGACCATGGTGAGCTCAAGTAGACGGCCAGTCACGGCCAGCAGGATGGCACCCAGCCGGTGTGAACGGACCACGAGGCCCCGCCACGCGCTGAGGACGCGCCACGTGGTCGCGGACGCGAAGCGCGACGAGAGCTGCTCGAAGAGCGCGCCGTGTCGAGCGCGCAGCCGCGCGAGCTTGCGCCAGTGCTCGAAAAGGACGCGGCGCGCCGTCCCGCCAAAGTGCAGGTTGGCCATGCCTTGGGCGGCAAATGTGCGCGTCGCCATGGCGCTCGTGAGGTGCCAACGGTCGAACGCGGTGCGCCGGCGGCTTGCGCTGGCGGCCGCATCGGCGAGCAGTCGCACCGAGGCCCGCGAGTGAGCGTACACGCGCCACGAGGTCACGATGGCCGAGAGGGCCCGAGCGCGCGCGCGCCGGCGGTGCGCGTCGAGCGCGGTCTGGTTGGCACGGGCGCGGATGATCTCTAGCCGAGCGTAGCGTGCCGTCTCGGTGTGCAGTCGCCATGCATGCACGATGCGATGGGCGAGTGTGGTGCGCCACAGCCCGAGCGCGCGCACGGTGCAACGGTACAGGTGCGAGTGCTGCCGCGCGTGCTTGCGCAGCTCGAAGAGGCCGTGCGACAGGCTCGCCTTGCGCGCGTGCTGCGACGCCGCGGCCGACATGCGCCAATGCGTTAGGATCTCGTGCCGGCGCAGGAACTGGCGCCGAGCGGCCAGGTACCGCTGGCGCAGCTCGAGCGCGGACACCTTGGCAGTCCAATAGTGCCAGCGGCGCAGCCGTCGCTGGAGGTCGCGCTCGACATTGGTACCGGTGAGAACCTCGAGCAGCCGCTCGAGGCGCGTGGTCTGCTCGATCTGCTTAAAGGCCACCTCGACGTAGAAGGAGCGGTTGATCGTGCGCAAGCGCTCGAAGTGGACTTCGCACCTGTACCTCCACAGGGTATAGAAGCCGCTCGCGAGGTCCCTCCGCCCCGTCTTGCCGAGCAAGATCCGCATGATCGCGCCAATGCGCGCCTCCGTGGCCCACTCCGCGAAGCGCACCGAGAGCAGCTTGGCGGCGAGGTCGTGCAGGTGCTCGAGCACGCGCGTCGACAGCTTCGACTCGAAGCACGCCATCTGCCAGACACACTTCCACTCCATGAGAGCGCCGGTCAGCTCCTTGTTCGCCACACGCGTGGCCATCGCACTCGCCGTCGCGCGCAGCTGCCGGCGCGCCTCGACGAGTTCCATCCAAGCGCCCATGCACAGCGCCACGTTGCGGTGAAGGAGCTTGCCGATGAACTTGGCCACGATCTCGTCACGTCGAGATCGCAGGTTGAGCACCTTGGCCCACGCGCGCAGCACACGCGACTCGAGTCCGCGGCTCCAGAAGCCGAGTGAGCGCTTCGCCTTGCGCTGCTGGTCGGCGCGACGCCGTGCGAGGCCGGCCCACCGTTGGAAGCAGCCGTACCACGTCTTCGAGAGGAAGGCGGCCGCGGCCTTGCGCAAGGCCGTGTACTTGGCAGTGCCATGGATCGAGGCGAGGCGCCAACGGCCAAAGCCCGTCTCGAGGGCAGCACCGCCCCACGCCTCGAGGGCATGCTGCATGCTGCGCGAGAGGCGCGAGGCGCCGCGCGCGAGGGCGCACCACGCGTTGAGCGCACCCCGCTTGGCGGCGGTGGCCTTTCCGCCCACGAGCTCGTTCGTGAGGAGCGCGACGGTGCCCAGCATGGCGCTGAGCTCGCGCCAGCGCAGCCACGCCGTGCGCTTGAGGCAGTACTCGGCGTGCGCGGCCGAGCTCTCAAAGTGGCCGCTGAAGAGAGCCGAGAGCTCGGCGAATGCATGCCACGCGCGCACGCCCTCCCGGAGCAGTACGCGTCGCGAGTTGCCGCCAACCGCCGCGGAGAGGATGGCGAGATCGCGTGCTTCGGCCGACCACTTGTGCAGCACGTACGACATCTGCTGCTGCACGGACGCCTCGTACTTGTCGTCGCAGAAGGCCTTGGCCTTGAGCAGCGCGCGCGTGAGGCTCCTCCACGCACTGAACGTGAGCTGGCCCAGACTGAGAAAGTGGCGCGCGATGCCGACCTTGACCTGCCGCTCGCAATCACAGGTCATCAGAGGTCAATCAGAGGCCAATCAGAGGTCAATCAGAGTCCAATCAGAGGTCAATCAGAGGCCAATCAGAGGTCAATCAGAGGCCATCAGAGGCGGATCTTGACCTGCCGCTCGCAATCAGAGGCCATCAGAGGTCAATCAGAGGCCATCAGAGGTTAATCAGAGGCGGATCTTGACCTGCCGCTCGCGGAAGGCATTGAGGTGCGCATAGTTGCGCCAGCCCAAGAAGACGCGCAGCGTGAGCGTGCCTTCAAAGTGCAGGCGTGACGCCAGCATCCCGAGGCGCTCGTTCTTCCACTCGCGGCACGCGTCGCGCCAGCGCACCAAGACGAGCTGCTCGAGGCGCGACAAAAAGTAGTGGAGGGCCTTGCTGTGCTTGGACTGCATGATCTTGCCCGTCTGCGCCAGAGCCCTCCAGAAGAGCATCACGGAGCGCAGGATGCCCGTCGACCAGAACAGGCCGGCCGCTCGCTCCTCGATCTGCACGCGCACCGCGAACCGGTACTCATCAAACGCCCAACGGCCGAGCGCCTGCGCCGAGTGCGCGATGGCCAGGCCGGTGAGCATCGACGCCTTGACGCGGAACTGGGCCATCTCTGTCCACGCGCCGAAGGCGGCCGCCTCCTCGAAGCAGCGCCAGCGCAGCCCCGACCAGGTGAGCAATCCCTCGGCCTCCTGCAGCGTCCGTCCACGGTATGGGATCTGGAGCGCGCCCTGGAGTGCCTCGAGCGCGGCCCGGTCGTCCGCCTCCTCGTGCGCCCACTCATGCCACATGCGGAAGATGACCGAGGTGTTGCGCACGAAGAGCTGGCGGAGCCCCTGCGCGAGCCCCGACGAGAGGTGCGCGTGGAACACCCAGATGCGCAGAAAGTCCGCCCAGACGCGCTCACGACGGCGCTGCGCCACCTCGAGGGCCGCCTGCTTGCATGCGAGCCGCTTGCGCACCACGCGCAGCCACGCGTGGAACGTGGCGTCGAGCATCTTGCCGAGAAGGCGCGCGACGCGCTGCTTCACCTGCTGGCGCTGCACCACGAGGCCGCGCCACGCGAGCGTGATCCTCGTCAGGGAGCCGTTGGCGAGCATCGAGTAGGCCCGTCGGAGCTTTCGCATCTGCACGGCGCGCTCTGTCGCGAGTCGCTGCCACCGACGGAGCATGCCGAGCGCGCGCGGGTTGGCCACGCGACGCAGGATCACGCGCAGCTCGAGCACGCGCTGGTACTGCTCCAAGAGCGCTTGGAACCCGCGCGCTGCCTCCATGTGGAGGAGGCGACCCCCAAAAGCGAGCGCCTTCCGGTGAGCGGCAGACTCCTTATCGAGGGTCGCTACGTACTCGCCGCGCCAGGCCATCCAGCCGCGCGTGAGCTCGCGGCACGCGAGCCGGCGCATGGTCGAGATCATCAGCCGGTGCTGCCGGCCCAGGGTGTACCAAGCGCCCAGCACGGCGCGAGCTTCCTTGAGACGGAGCAGCGCGGAGATGCGCCGGAGCTCAAGGGCGTGCTCGTGCAGCTCGATGAGGGTGTTGAAGGCCGCGCGCTTGCCCCGGTGCATCACCGTCTGGGCGACGGCCGCCATCTTTGCGAGCTTGTGCATGCGCTCCTCCGCCATCGCCGACCATGCGAGCCAGCCCTTCGTCAAGCTTCGGTTCATGAGGCGCGCGAGCACGCGCCGCCCCTTGGCCTGTGCCTCGCGCTCGGCCTCGAGCTGCTCGATGAGCTTGTGCATTGCTTGGGCAAGCTCCTGATTGCGCCAACGGCCGTGGGCCGCGCCGAGCTGGGCACGCATGATGGCGGCCTCCATCGCCTTCTCGCGCCACGCGGCGAGCGCCTTGCACTCGCCCGAGCGCGTGAGGAACGCGACGGACTTGGTGAGCAGCAGCCGCTCCGTGTGCTTGTGCTCCCACGCGGCGTGCCATGCGCGCAGGTGCTTGAGCCCGCGCGACGAGTGCGCCGTCCAGGCCGCGAGCTCGTTGCGCTGCCGACGGGTAATGCGACGCTGAGCATACGAGTGGAAGGCGAGCAGCACCTTGAGAGTGAGGCCGCCCACCCAGAAGCTGATGGCGCGGCGCGCGGCCTGGCGCTCCTCCTTTTGGAGCTCGACGAAGCGCAGCCAGCCGGTGAAGACGAGCGACTGCAGCTTGTAGAGCATGCGCGTGAGGAACGGGAGCACCTGCATGCAATGAGGGAGGCAATCAGAGGTCATCAGAGGCAATCAGAGGTCATCAGAGGCAATCAGAGGTCATCAGAGGCAATCAGAGGTCATCAGAGGATGAGGAACGGGAGCACCTTTTCACGCATGGCCGCGACCTGATGCATCATGCTGCGCCAGCCGCCCCACGCCATCGCGAGGAGCCGGTTGCCGAGGAATCCAAGCGACTGACGCATCTTGGCCTTGCGCTCGGCGAGGGCCTCGGCGCGCCGCCGCCACTGAGCCAGCCCGGTGCCGAGCAGTGAGAGCTCGTGATTGCCCGAGATACGAGCCGCGATCGCGCGGGTGCGTTTCGTCGCCTCGAGATAGCCCGACCACGCGCCGAAGACCAGCGTCGCGAGACGGTACGCAATCTTGAGGGCGCACTTGCGCAGGATGGCGCGGTGGCGCTTCTCCTGCTCGAGGTCGAGCAGCATGCAATCAGTGGTAATCAGTGGTAATCATTGGTAATCAGCGGCACTCAGTGGCAGGCACTCAGTGGTAATCAGTGGTAATCATTGGTAATCAGCGGCACTCACCTGCTCGAGCAGCCCCTTCCACGCGTCGTACACGAGCCCGAGCAGCCGATTGCGCATGCGCGCGAGCGCACGGCGCAGCTTCTGCTTGCGCGCGCCCGCCTCGCTCGCGAGAGCCACCCACGACTGGAGCGCCTTGACGAGCGACGCGTTCATCATGCGAGCGAGCGCCGTGTTGAGCCGCTCCCTGGACGTGCGCGCCGCGTCGGCCACTTCGATCCATCGCTGGAGCGCCCGGCACGACGCGCGGTTCAGCAGGCGGGAGAGGCAGAGCAGCATCGTCGCCTGCGTGCGCGCGAGCTCCTCAACGTACTCGAGCCACGTGAGCAAGCCCTTGGCCATCTTCGAGTTCAGCAGCCTCTCCAAGTGCAGATGCGACTTGAGCCGATTACCGCGCGCGTGCTGCGTGTACTCACGCCACGCGAGGGCATGCAGCTGGAGCACTCGCGACGCACACGAGAAGGCCAGGGCTCGCAGCCCGGTGCTCTGGAGCACCATGATCTTGATCTTCGTGTGCAGGCTGCGCAGCGCGCGCCGCTTGCGCAGCTTGCGGTGCTCGGCGAGCAGGGAGACGTGCATCTCGACGGTGGAGCGCATCCGCTTCGCCCACGCGGTAAAGACGATCGTCTGCAGGCCGGTGGCCGAGCTCGAGGCGATCATGGCGGCGAGCCGCTTGTAGTGCAGCGCCTGCTCGACGAACGTGGCCCACGTGTTCCAGGCACGCCCGAGCGAGGAGCTTCCCCACATTCGCAGGCCGCGTTCAAAGACGCGACGCTCGTCGCGCACGCCCTGGATCATCTCCTTCCAAAGAAGGAAGGTGGAGTGGGCCAGCGAGAGCATGGCATGCACGATGGCCAGGCGCGACTGCTTCAGGCGCGCGGCGCGACGTTGTGTCATCTTCACCCATTCGCGCCAGTATGCGCGAGAGAGCGCCGCATCCGAGTAGCCCAAGAAGCCGTGCGCGAGCCCCTGCATTCGACGAAACTCCGCCGCCTGCCCGCTCCATTTGACGAACCCGAGGATCACGGAGGAGCGCGCCCACGCGTTGCGCGCGAGCACATCGTGGCGCACCGCAATGTACCACTCCTTGAGGACTGCCTGCAGCAGCACGTTCGAGTGGTGCGAGAGCGAGCGGCGGAGCAGTTGCAGCCTCCGCTGGCCCTCTCGCACCGTCTCGCTCCACTTGAGCAGGCACGTGCGAATCTTTGCTTGCCGCCAGTACCCAACGGCCGCGCGCATCGCGCCCGTCGCGGCGGCATGGCTCAGCATCCGCGTGAACGCGCGGCGCACCTGCTTCACAATGTCGAGGCCTGCCGCTTCGCGCCACGCGGCCCCAAACTTGCCCATGCCTTTGGACTGCTTTTGGAACTGACGGAAGGCGTGCTGCATGTGCGCCTTGTCCCCCTGCAAGAACCACGCCTTGCTCTGGAGCAACAGCCGGCGCCACGCGTCGAAGGTCTGCTTCGCGAGCCCGACCCCAAAGTGGCGCACCGCGAGCAGCAGCTGCGCATTCTGCCGGCGGTTTTGGCCAAACACGTCGAGCATCGCGCGAAAGTGGCGACGGATCGTCTGCAGCCGGTCGGCAGCGGCCACGGCAATCGCCGCCTCGTACATGGGCTTCCACGCGTGACGCCAGCTGCGCAGGACGCGACTCAGCAGACGACCCTCCCAGAAACTGACGGCCTGCACCCACCGGGTGACCGCGGCCCGAAAGTGCACCGCCTCTTGGCGCGCTTCCCACGCGGCGCGCGCCCACGTGCGGAACGAGACTGCGGTCGCTCGGAACGATTCGTACGCGCTCGAGTCGAGGTCGCTCATCTTGCGGTCATCGAAGGCGAGTGCCGCGCGCAGCTGCGTCGCCTGCAGCCGCAGCTCGCTTGGACGGGTGAGCGCCGTGATGGGCGCGTCCGCGGCGCGCCCGAAGCCGCCGCCGTGGTGTTGGGCGCCGTGATGGGCGCCGGCGCCGGTGCCGCCGGTGGTGCTGCCCGCCGCGTGGAGCGCGTACGAAGGCATGTTCAGCCCCGCGACGGACGAGTTGACGAAACTGTCCAGCCAGGGCGTCGAGCCATTCCAGCCGTCGGCGGTGCTGCTCGGGAGGCCGTACACCCTCCCGGGCGTCATCCCGGGCGTCATCCCGGGCGTGTACGGCGCGGCCGGCGGCGCCGTCGCGGGCAGGCCGGTGAGCGGCTGCGTGAGCGGAGGCCCGTACGATTCCCGAGGACGCGTCGGCTCGCGAAGGCTCTCGAAGCCGTGCTTGGCGCCATCGAGCGGCAGCGCGCCCACAAGTCGCTCCCGAGGCATGGGCGCTGGCCTGCTTGAGAGTAGGGGCGGCGGCGGAGGCGGCGGAGGCGGCGGCGGCGGCGCACGCGGCATCGCTTCGACACCCGTCGCCTCGAGCCACCGCGTCGCTGCCTGGAGCTGCGTCGCGCGCTCATCACGGCGCGCTTCGTCACGGGGCATCTTGCCTGGGGACGCCCCTCGAGAATTGGCGTGCGCGCTCATCACGGCGCTCGACCCGAACCGGTATGGCGAGAGCAGCGACGCGCTGTGGTGAGCGCCGGTGGCGGCGCCGGTGGGCGAGGGCGGCTGGTAATAGGAGGCCGTGTGCAGCCCGAGCCCCGTGTACCCCGGCGTTGGCGCCGCGACGGCGCGCGTGGGTGAGGAGGCGGGCGAGGAGGGAGGCAGCGGCGCATACGCGGGCGGACGACTGAGGGACGCAGCGGAGGCGCGCAGAGCAGCGGCGGTGGGGTCCGCGCCGATCGAGAAGGAGGAGGCGGCCGCCGGGCGCGCCGCCGCGCTCGGGATCCCGCCGTCGGGCTGCACCCCGCGCCCGTAGCTGCCGCCGACGAGGGGCGACGGGTGGACCGGTAGGCGCCCATGGGTGGCGGCGCTCGTGCGATGCTGGATTTGAAAGGCGCTGAGCTTGTCACGCCAGTCCAGATGGGGCAGCAGCGAGAGCTCCAGCAGCAGCTGGTAGTGCCGCGTGTCCTCGATCGTCGGGATCCCGTGCCGCTGCAGCACAAGCTCATAGGCCGAGAGCACGCGTAGCAGCGTCACGCCACCACTGGTACCTCCAGTCTCTCCGTCTCGGGCCGCCTCGGCGATGGCGACCTTGATGATCTCGTCGAGGCGCGCGAATTCGCCCGCGGTCACCGAGCCCGTCTCGTCCATCACGCCGCCCAGGCCGCTCGCGCCCTCGTCCGCCGCCGCGGCCGCGCCCGACCCGCCGGTCGTCTCGGTTGGTTCGTACTGATCGTACTGGCTCCACCGGCCGTACGCCGCGCGCCCCGGCGACGGCGGCTGGGACGGCGGCTGCGAGCCCGGGCGCGAGGCCGGGCGCGAGGTGGGCCGGGTGCTGTGCTGGTACGGGTAGGCCTGCACGCGCTTGCCCTTCGACGGGCTCGGCTCGCGGTTCGCGGCGAGGATGGCTTTCTGCAACTCGCGGAACACGATGCCGCCGCTGCCATCTGGGTCGAGCTGCTCGAAGAGCTCGTCAAGCTCGAGGCCGCTCGCCTTGACGCCGAGCGACCGGAGCGCCTCGGCCAGCTCCCTCTTGGTCACCGCGCCGTCTGCGTCCTTGTCCAGGGCGCGGAAGAGGTCAATGACGCGAGCGTGATGAGATTGCAGGAGCGCCGCGAGCTGCTGAGGCACGCCAGAAGCCGGCGTCCCGCTCAAGGCGCGCCGATCGGCGTGTGAGAGCGGTGCGAAGAGTGGCGGCATGCGGCTGACTGAAGAGGCGACCCCTGGGTGCTCTATTGGCAAGTGAGTCAATGCGCCGTCTCTCTCAATGGTGCCTGCCGCTCTCCTTCGCGTGTGCGTCTGAAAAGAGAAACAAACAGCTTCACAGCACAGTTCAGTAAGAATTGGAGGTGTTTGAACGTAACCTGAGAAGTGTCGAGATTTGGCTCCAACCCAAGAGAGAAGATCACAACACTCTTATTGGAAGCATAATGTGTAGCGCCCACGAAGGTTTTTGTATGATTACCCTACCCGACGACGTGGATACTCACACCGTGATAAACCATTCCCGCATGCGATAGTACGGGATCGCAACGGAGCCCCATCTGGCTCACATCAAAGAGAGCAGATCAGCAGAGGGAGGGGGAGAGTACGCTTAGTACTCCTCGCCCTCCTCCTCGCCCTCGCCCTCGGCCGACTCGGCGCCGACCTCCTCGTAGTCCTTCTCGAGGGCGGCGAGGTCCTCGCGAGCCTCGGAGAACTCGCCCTCCTCCATGCCCTCGCCGACGTACCAGTGGACGAAGGCGCGCTTGGCGTACATGAGGTCGAACTTGTGGTCGATGCGCGAGTAGAGCTCGGCGATGGCCGTCGAGTTGGACATCATCGCGACCGCGCGCATCACCTTGGCGA
>Ga0210239_100282_pt1 | contig 43999 bp, 40 predicted proteins | sample ChrtobMetP5a_0mM_FD_155451 | JGI IMG/M metagenome (GOLD analysis project Ga0210239, IMG submission 155451) | Chrysochromulina tobin associated microbial communities from unialgal haptophyte culture, Seattle, Washington, United States - P5a_0mM | ecosystem: Host-associated > Algae > Haptophytes >... | reverse complement strand
GGGGGGGAGGGCAACCTTGCAGCACGGAAACTCGGAAACCCAAATTCTTCCAAATAGTAAATTCAAGATTCCGAGTTTCCGAGTTTCCGGGGCCCTCCGTGGGTCCGCAGAGGGACGCCAAAATCCAGATTCCATGTTTCCAAGTGTGCAGACTCCAGGATACTCCTCTGCAAATTCCAGATTCCGAGTTTCCGAGTTTCCGGGGCCCCTCCGTGGGTCCGCAGAGGGATCCCAAAATCCAGATTCCATGTTTCCTCATGGGCAGATTCCAGGATACTCCTCTGCAAATTCCAGATTCCAAGATTCCGAGCGTGCAGATTCCAGGATACTCCTGTGGGCATATTCCAGATTCCGAGTTTCCGAGTTTCCGAGGCCCCCTCTTGGGTCCGAGCCCAAGGGACGGCCCCCAAATTCCAGATTCCGAGTTTCCGAGTTTCCGAGGCCCCCTCTTGCCTCTTCGGTCCAAGGCAGAGGAGAGGGACTCCCAGATTCCAGATTCCGAGTTTCCGAGTTTCCGAGGACCCCTCTTGGGTCGCAGCAAGTTTAGCAAGTGAGGGACCCACAAATTTCCGAGTGTAATACCTAGTGCTTACCAACGTAGGGAGCACAGATTCCAGAATACAGAGCGCAGTTTCTATTTCCGCTCCTGTACTCACGTGAAGCCGGTGAATGGTGACGTGGCGCGGCCGTGGCGGCGAGGCGGTGGAGATGGTGGAGCCGATGATGGCGATGGCGAGAAGGACGAGCACGATGGCGGGGAGGGCGGTGAGGAGGGAGGTGAAGACGCTCGGGGCGCCTCCAGCGGTTGCGCATGCACCAACTCCAGCGGCCATGCCGCCGGGGTTTGAGGCAAGGGACGCCGCAGACCGTGCGGCACGAGCGACAGCCTGAAGGTGCGAAGTCCGGCGCTGTTTGGCGGGGGGTTCGGGCGGCGTCTCTTTCTGTGGAGAGCTTTCGGGCGAGCACTGGCGCGAGCTGGCGCGGGCGCGGCGGTGGCAAGGGTCCGCGTTCTCGTCGGCTGACTCCTCGTCGTCTGAGAGGAGGGTCGCCGCGGGGGGCGCGGAAGTGGGCGGCACGTTGGGCATGCTGGGCGGGGCGGTGAGGCCAGGGGCGCCTTCGAGATGAGGGTCGGCGGCGGTCATCTCGAGGTCCGCATCGAGGGCGGAGTCGGGCGACACGGTGTGGGGGGCAGATTGCCGCGGGCAGTGTGCGTCGCTCTCGGCGCGAGGAGCGGTGCGCCGTCGGTCCTCGGCGCAATCCTCGGTCGCCGCTGCGTCCGCCGTGAGCGGATAGAGGTCGTCCGACGGGGCGCGTTTGCCCGCCTGGATACCGGCGGTGCTGGTGCCGTGGGCGCGGGCGTGGATCACGACGCGGGCGCAGTCGGCGGCGGCCTCGGTGGCGGTCATGTTGAGCTCGATGTGCTCGCCGGCTTCAGGGGGCGCGGCGTTGTCGAGATCCGCGCCGATCGAGCGGCGGCTCTTAGGCGGGTGGACGAGGCGTTGCGGCCGTGCCGGCGTGGACTTTGGTGGCGGCGGGAGGTCGTCGGCGACTCGAGGCCGGTGGCGCGCGTCGACGTGAGTCTGGGCGCTGGTGGAGCGGCGGCGGAGGAGGTGGGACTCCGGCGCTGGGGCGATGGGGATGGCGATGATCCGGGTCTCAGCGCGCGAACGGTCGGGGGTAAAGTGTGGCGGTCGAAGAAGGCTTGGGCGCTGGCCGGTGTGAATGCGCGGGTGCCGTCGGGCAGGATGATAAATTTGTCGCCCGGGCCGATGTACTGGCTCGGGAATGCGCAGCCGACCTTACCATCGAGAAAGGCCTGCTGGTATTGCGCGATTGAATCGAAGGTGGAGATGGGGCCGGTGACGACGGCGTCGAGGGTGTGCTGGCCGGACACGCTGGGCAGGATGCTGCCAGGGGAAGCATCGCGCAAGAACGGGCCGGTGGCGCCACCGAGGCGGTGGTTGAAGGACCGGAGGTCCACAGTTTTGGGCTCGGCGTCGGCGGGGGCGGCGATGTCGCGCAGCATGTTGAGGTGTTTGCCGTTGATGAGGAGGGTTTTGAAGGTGAGGGCTGGCGCCGCGATGTGCGGCGCGTGAAGTTTGGTGGCAGGCGGTGGGGGCGCGCTGCCGGTGGTGGCGGGGGTGGAGCGGAGCGGGTGATTGTTGGCATTTGCCTTCACCCGGTCGGCCCACGACGCAGGTGGCGGAGGGTTGCGCGCCAGCGGTGGCGCGGGTTTCGGGTTGGCACCGGGTGCAAGGGCGGGACCATGGCCTCAAGTTGGGCAATGCGAGCCAAGAGGGCCTGCAGGATGGAAGTGTTTGAATCAATGGAACGCTTCATAGCGGTGAGGTTCTCTGCGACCGATGTCGGCGGTTGCAAGGTGTCGGAGGTATCCATGCCGAGGGGCGTGGTGTCGTTGGCCGGAAGCGGCGGTGCATTTGATGCCGAATGTGAGGAAAGGGCTTCATCGGGCGCGGCAGCGCCGCGCCCGACATCATCTCTCGCATGAAAAGATTCCGCAATCATATTGCGTGTGTCAGAAATCAACATGACAAACATTCACACCACGGCGGGTAAGTGTCGATGCGGTTTGACGCGGACGCCGAACATATGCCAACCCGCTCCTCCTCGACCAGCACCTCTGTAGAGAGCACTCTGCGTATGGGCACCGGACGATTTGGCCGCGGACTCTTCGCAACCGAGCCGGCGCAACCCGACGACCGGCTGCTCCTCGTACCAGAATGCCTCCTGATTACAAGTGAGCAGGCCTTCGAAGAACCTTCGCTGCAATCATTGCTGCGGTCGCCCGAGGCCACATGCATGGGTCTCAGGAACCGGCCCGAGCTTTTGCTCATGCTCTTTGTCGTCGCCGACCGTGCTCGGTGTGATGGGTATTCCTGCGAAGAGAGTTCGTGGGTTCCTTCTTCCGTCGCCCCCGTGATTGAGGCGGGCGACGAGGAGGAGCTGCACCGCGAGTTCGTGGCGCTCTTACACGACGCTCCACGCCACGCGGATGGCTGCTTGGCCGAGCCGGCGGCGGCGCTCGAGTGGCTCGAGGCGATCGGCAGCCTGCGACTCAGCCACGAACGGGCCGGCCGGTTGCTCGCGATCTGCGACCTCAAAGGTGCTCCCAGCCTGGAAGAGTTCCTCGAATGTACAGGCGTGCTCGAGGCCGCGGCGGCAGCGGTGGCCGCGCGTCGGCCACTTCCCGAGCGACCCTCCCGCTCGCCCTTCTACGCCACCGTCCCGGGGGCATACCCGGAACTGCCAATGCACTGGCCTGACTCGACCTTGGATGCCTTGTTGCCCCGGGCGCGCGCGGGCTTTGCGCGCGCCCAGCGTGCGGAGCGCGACGTGCTCGTGGCGCTGTTGCGGGCACATGCTCCAGGGTTGTGGGCTGCAGCTTCGAGAGCCTGGGAGGTGCACGCACGATGGGCGGATCCTGTGTCGTGGGCTCACGCGACAGTTCGCTCGCGCGCTTTGGGTCTCCGCATCGGACGACGTCAGGTGGCGTCGCTGGCGCCGTTCGCGGATTTGGCCAACCATGCCGGTGCCGCGTGCGTCAACGCCAGATGGAGCTATGATGCGGCATGCAATGCGTTCGTGGTACACGCTTCACGACCCATCGGTGGGAGTGAGGAAGTTTTCTACACTTATGGACAGAAGTCAAACGGGGACCTGCTCATGCATTATGGCTTCACGCTGGATGAGAACGTGGATGCCGACGGAGAGCCGTTGGACGACGTGTTGCTGCGCCTCGATCGCACGGCCCTGGCCGCGACGACGAGCGAGCCGCCACCCGAGTCGCCACCTTCTGAACTGGGCGAGAACGTGTGTGTGCAAGTGCGCCCGAGCACGCATGGTGGCGTGAGGCATGCCATCGCGCTGCTGCGCGTGCTCGTGCTCGAGCAGCAGCAACGCCTTGAGCAGCAGCAGCACGCACAGGTCACCACCCCCTCCCTCGACTCAAGCGCCCAAGCAGACGAGGCGCTTCACTTCCAGTTTGTTGCCTCGGAGGATCATCAACAGTCCCAAGGAATTCTTGTCCCATTAGGCTCGAGCGCCCCTGGCTTCGGGGCGCCGCCCATCTCTCAGGCCAATGAGCTTTCAGCTCTCACTGCTCTCGGGAGGTGCGCGGCGACTGCACTCACCGAGCTACGCAGCTTGATCGATGATCAACATGAGGCCGACGTGCCCGCGGATGCGGCATGGGTGCGAGCCGCCCAGGCCGTGTGTGCAGGCGAGCTGCACGCCCTAGAGTGGCTCGTGGATGCATGCGAGTCGTCGCTGGAGGCGCAAAGAGGGCGAGATTAGGGCGAGATTAAGGCCGAGTCCGCAGTTCTACGGCCTGCTGCCTTCGCGAGCTGTGAGCCACGAGAAGCCTTGTGCCATGGCCCACGAGAGTCATGTGGGCAACGGCAGTCAGGAGCGTCGGGTCGACACTCCGCACGTGGTGCGGTGTGTGGTCGCCGGGCCATGTGGGTACACTTGTAGACCTCTGACCTCCCGCGCGTCGCTCACCAGGCACCTCTTCATTTGGTCCTCCCGAGATCTCCCGAGATCTCCCGAGATCCAGTTGCAGATCCCGTCCGGTCCGAGGTCGCTCCCCTCCCACGTCCCAGTGCACCTCCCCGCGCGGTCACTCGAGTGTCGAGCATTTGCGATTTGCACCGACGCGACGGTCGTGCCACGGCAGATCCGTCCCGAGACTGGAGACTCCCCCGACGATCTCGGCCCCGCGCGAGACCCCGGCCATCCGCGTCATGTGGTATTACTGCTTGACCAAAAAGCTTACCTAAACCGAACTCACATTCTTCGAATCTTCGAGTGGGTGACCTTTTCTCGGTCCTCGGTCCGCCCGGTCCCCTGGTCCGCTCCGCTCTGACACGTGTCACGCTCACGCTGTCCCGAATTTCACGGTGTAGTTCATGCGGCACGAGGTGCGCGTGCACCAGTCGCGCCCGTCGAGCGCGAGATATCTTTTGTCATCAGTGGACGCCTGCAATCGAGTCTGCAGTGCGAGGCGTGGAAAGTTCGACATCATGGCGCCGACGAGCACGCTTGAGCGTGAGAGCATGAACACATCGAGCAGTGCCTCGACGAGCAGCGCTTGCTCGCGCGACTGGCTGCGCTTGCACAGCTCGAGCCCGGTCTCTAGCGCGACCGCCGAGGTGGAATTCTTAGCTGCCGAACGCGCGCAGTCCGTCCCGTCTTGGTCCGGAGCGGAGCGGTCGAAAGCGAGCGAGGTCACATTGAATCCAAAGGAAGGGCCCACACGCATCGCCTCGTCCACCGTCTCGGCCGAGTCGCTCGCGAAGAAGAGGTTGCCACGCAGGCCATGGGAGTGCATGAGCCTGAGCGCGTCCTGCAGAGGCTGTGGCGAGCACTTGCGCTTGTGCTGCCCGCGCTTCGGGGCGTTCTTGCCGCACACATCGCCCATCCGAATGTGCAGCCCGAGATCGAACCTGATGAAGGAGGCAATCAAGAGGTCATCAGAGGTCATCAGAGGTCATCAGAGGCCATCAGAGGTCATCAGCCCGAGATCGAACCAGACGCGCGGATGCCAGCCGACGCCGATACCATCGCAGGGCGCCCCTGAGCGCTGTCCTGAGCGCGTGCACGTGGTTTGCCCAAAGTGCTCCGCCACCAGGGGAGAGCGCACATCATCCTCTGCGATGGCGGCGGGTGGCGTCCGAAACGGCTTCATGGCCTCGTGGGAGTTGAGGCTTTGTCGTAGAGATCCTCGAGCTCGGATCAGATAGCTTCCGAGTGCCTGGAACCACCAAAGCAAGCCTTGGCTTCGAAAAGCGCTCGGGATGACGGTCGGACCCAGGCCGACACGCCAGATTGGACGCCACAAGCGCGACACTTTGGCGAGCGTCGTCTCGCCGAGCCGTGTCAGCGTGGTCTCGGCGTCGGTGTCGTTGGCCTCGGCGAGAGCCATGAGCACATGTCTGCGCTCCGGCGTGAGGAGCTCGAGCTGGCACGACGAGGCAACAAGCAACGAATCGAAGTGCAGGCCCGCGCGGTGCAACCAATGCCACGGCGATTGCCAACTCACGCCGAGCTCCTTCAGCCACGGATATTTGTCCATGCTTTCACGACTCGGCGGTAGGAAGACGACCTGCCGGTCCTGTGCCAGCGCGCATGCAAAGGCACGAATAGCACTGTTGAGGTCATTGCCCACGCCTCGGAAGTCCATCCGAGCAAAGAGCAGCTTCGTCTTCGGCGCGCATGGTGCACGGTGGCGAGCATGTAGATGAGCCTCCACGGCATTGGCGAGAGCCTGGTGCAGCGAACCGACGGTCGCGCTTTGGCCATCGATGATGGTGGTGCGCGACGCTGCTGGCGCGCCGGCCGATGTTCGGGCGAGAGCCTGGCGCAGCGAATTGATGGTCGCGCTTTGGCCATCGATGATGGTGTTGCGTGTCGGAGCTTCCATGAAAAATTCACACGCGACAAATTACTATGAACTAGGGGTGGGGTTGACTCGTGCGGAAGACTTTCGGAATTTCTCAAAGACGCCGCTCCGTAGGAGTACGATGAGCGACGACCTGGCTTTTCGTGAGAAAAATAGGGTTCACACCTTTCTTGGGCGGGGCGTGGGGGAGGTCGTGGGGGAACTTGTTTGGGGTCTCAGAAAAGTGCATCAGAAAGGAAGCGCTGAGCTTGTTCGGCGACATTCCGCATTGATGGGGGCACATCATAGTGTCGACGCTCACCATAGCGGGGCCCAGCGATGCGACGCAGGCCATGAACTCAGCTCCTCACAGATGGGAGCACGTCAAAGTGTCGACGCTCACCATAGCGAGGCTCAGCGATGCGACGCAGGCCATGAACTCAGCTGCACGACGGTGGTGGCCGATCGGTCGACAGATACGTATCCGTCGTCGGTGTCATCTGCTGAGTGCTCCATTTCGAGTGCTCCATCCATCAGCATGGCGAGTTCCAATAGCTCCCAGGTGCTGTCCTCGCAGGTGCCGGCGGCTTCTTGGCCGCAGGTGCTCGTCACCAGCGCTTTTGGCTCGCACGCGATGATTCTCAAGGGGGAGGACGGCTTGCGCGTCGAGCGCCTCGTCATTGGCGGAGACGTCGTTGTTTGCGCGGTCGTCGCAGATGGGCACGGCGGCCATCAAGCGGCCGCGCTCGTGCTGCACCACATGTGCGAGATGCTTTGCGAGGAGAGCCAGGGCAACGGGAGCAGCATCGCGCTCGCGCAGGCCCTGGAGCGCACCTTCGCCCGGCTGCACGCTATGCTGCTCGCAGACCAGGAGCACACGGCCGGCACAGTCGTGACCGTGTGCTTGCTCAACGAGACGCGCGGCGAGCTGACGACGGGGCATGTGGGCGACGTGACCGCCATCCTCGTGCCCTCTGAACCCGAACCCAACACGCACGAGCACGCCGTGATCTCCCTCACATCCGAGCACCGTCTCGCCGAAAGCGTCGATGAGCGTCATCGCGTCATCGCGTTGGGCGGTAAGCTCGGGCACATCTCGATCGGCGGGAAGATGTCCGGTCCGCTGCGCGGCTTCCCAGGTGGCGTGTGCTGCGCGCGCGCCATCGGCGACCGCGACTGCGGGCCGTGGCTGAGCCCCGTACCGGACATCAAGGTGATGCCCTGCCCAGACGGCGCGTGCGTGCTGATCGCGAGTGACGGGGTGTGGGACGCTATCCCGCGTGAAACGGCCGTCAAGCTGGCGCTCACGGCGAAGGATGCGTACCATGCCACCGAACGGATCGTCCACAAGGCGCTGAAAGTTCGCGGAGCGCGTGACGACATCACGTGCGTCTGTCTCGTCTTCTGCAGAAACCGGCTTGAGGACTCTGGTGGCGGCTCCGTCGATCTCAGCCGCCAGCCGAGCGATGAGGGTGGCGGCGTCGGTGGCGGCGCGGCCAGCCCGCCCATGCGTGCGCCCTCGGCACCTTCCTCTCCGTCGGTGCGCCGAGCGAGTTTGATGTCTCAGTTCGCGTCCTCCGCGCTCAACATACGCCCTGGCGCTGCCGCTGGGCTGAAGCTCAAGGACGGACCAAGCGTCAAGGGAGGTATGCTATTCTCGAGCATCTCCTCCCCGCAGTCGTTCATGAGCCCGGTGAGCCCTGTTGTGGTCCGTCTGGAGGAGAACGAAGTTGCCGCTTCAGCCGCCGCCTCAACCGCCGCTTCAGCACGAAGCCCTCCCAGTGCTTCAGCCGCTGCTTCATCCGGCGCTTCAGCACGAAGCCCTAACTCTGGAGACCCTCCTTCATTTGCTTCGTGGCCCAAGCTCGAAATGGTGTCCGACGAGCTCATTGGGGAGGGGCTTGCGCAGCAGTTGAGCCCCGTCGCACTCTCCGACATTCCCGCCTTTCATGCCGCGCATGCCGTGCCAGGTGATTCTTCCGTCCACTCGATTACGTCGACGTCGAGCTCGGAGGGAGATTGGCCAGCGCACCCGTCGCCGCCACAGCTCTTCGCCTACCTCCACCAGCAGCCACAGATGCAGCTCCGGCCAAGGACACTCCCCCAAGATCCCAGCGCCGAGACTAGGGACGACGCCCGCACCGACCACGGCGTCGGGATTCTTCGTGCCTTCACCTAGGATCGCCACATCGCACGCCAGCGCGAGCCGAACAGGCCAAACGATGGCACGCTCGCCGTTGCTGCTGCCAATATCATCAACACTTTCTATGTGGGCGCGTATTTAAGGCGACTGCAGAACGTACAACCAGAACGTACAACCAGAACGTACAACCGTTCAAACAACCGACCATACCCACCCACTCGTATATACATATGTGAAATCGGCCGAGAGCGCTCTGTATCCATACTCGTTTGGGATCGGGTCTCGGAGAAATGTTGAGATGATTTTTTGGACGTTTTTCCACAGGATACTCCCTGGGGGTGATGACGCCCTTCGCCTCGTGGCTCCTTGTGCTGCTCCCATGCGTCGCATCGTTTTACAGTTCAGTGCCAGCCAGCCGCCCAGCCATCGGCAATAATCTCCGAAAGGTTCGCCTCGTGCTTGTCGAGGAGCGCGTCGTCACACAGAGCCTTCGAGCGCGGCGCGAGGCGCTGTGGCGAGAGATGGAAGCACCGGATAAGCGGCGGCAGCCCGACGGTGAGGCGATCGACGATCCCTCCGCGCCACTTGCACTCTGTGCGGTACGCGCAGCCGACGATCGCAAGGCTATTGACATCACTGCGCTCCGCGTCTCGCACCTCACGTCGGCCACGACCTTCTTCATCAACATGGCCGGGCGCAGCAAGGCGCAAATCAGCGCGATTGTGAAATCGATCGAGGACGAGGTGCTCCAAGAGTTTGGCTATCGCTCAAACCGGCAGGGCAAAGCGCGCGGCGGGTGGGTGTGCCTCGACTACGACAGCGTGGTGGTCAACATCTTCTCTGAGGAAAGCCGCGAGTTCTACGGCATCGACAAATACTGGGCAGCAGCTCAGCCACTCGATCTGAGCGGCGTGCTCACGCCGGATGCGCCCGACGCGACGCCCGACGCGGCCGCGGCTGACGCCGACGATATCGACGATTGGGAGCTCGGAGAGGACGACGACTGGACCCTGAGCTTGGATGACGAGTGGAGCGCCGAGAAAGGTGCCGCCAACGGTGCCGTGAGGGGTGCGAGTAGCAAGGGACCGGGCGGCAGGGGGGCGGCGGCGGGGGAGGAGGAGGAGGAGGAGGAGGAGAAGGCGGAGGAGGCGGAGGAGGAGGAGCTGCTGGGGGCCATCGACGTGAATGAAGCTATCGATTGGGATTCACACCCTGCCAACCAAAAGGCGGGAAACCAAAGGGCGGTCCCGTTTGACTTCAGCGTGCGGCCCACGGCGGCGGCGGAGGCGGTGGTTGATATGGATGAGATCGAGCGTGCGGCGATGAAGGGAGCCAGCTGGGAACTGGAGTTGCGATTCAGCGACGACGGCGAGGAGGAGGAGGAGGAAGAGGAGGAGGAGGAAGATATCTCGGAGGATTCCTCGTTCTTGCTTGATGAGGCCGACGACGACCTGTTTGCCGACTTCGCTTCCGAGATGGTGAAGGACGAGCTCGACGATTTCGTGCCGACGATTGCGACTGAGGAGGAGGAGGCGGCGATGGAGCGCGAGCTCATCGCGAACGGTCTGCTGATCGAGGTGGATGGCGACGACGACGAGGAGGACGAGGACTGGGCGATGGGCGACGAGCAGCTGCGTGCGATCGTCGAGCGCGCCGAGCTGAGCGCGAATCGGAACGGCGAGAGCGTCCTGGGCGATTGGCGTAGCATGATGGCGGAAGATGGTTGGGCCGACATCGAGGATACCCTTGAGAAGACTGCGGCCGAGAAGGCCGATGGGGATGCGGAGGAGGGATTCTTCATGTGAGGGGCGGAGGAGAGCTTCTACCTTCTTCAGGAGGGGGGCAAAGGCCGTAGCGCGCGTAGTGACTACTGAGCACGAGATATGCTCTGTTGCTCAGCAAGCGCATGGACGGAGACGCGCGTGTGTATATCCCTCAGACGTGCCGCCTATCGATGCCGCCAAGTCTCGTCGCGCGCCTCGCGGCTATCGTATACTGTACGCCCCGACGCGAGTCGGAAACGAACGGCGGAGCCGAACCCGAGGTCCAGAGACTGGAGGAGCCGTCAGCCGAGGATGGCACACGTGCAAGAAAGCGAAGAAGACGGAAGGTGCTGAACACGCGCGGTGCACAGGCCACAGCTCGGCACAGTAAGTGTGTGCATGAACGCGCTCGCTCGGCTAACGCCACGTCGCCACGCGCGCGGCGCCGACGGGCCCGTCGCGCGCTCGGGCGGCACGCGGGCCCGCAACACCGGTCACCGTAGATGGGGTGTATCGATGGAGTCGTCCAAGGTGAAGGTCCGGTCGCGTCGCGTTCTCGCGTAGTACGGCGTGTACGCAAAGAAAGCGAATAGTAAAGCATGAAGCAGCTGCGCTGTACACCGGACACACATAATGTGAAATCTCATATGCACACACGTGCGAGTACAGCCGGTGTCTTCAGACTATGTCGCTCTGATCAGTTCCATATGTATCGTGTGTATCCACGCGTCGTCCCGTCGGCACGTCGCGTCGACCTATCGATCCGTGTCATCCTTGTCGAGCGAAGCCCACCGAGCCTCGAGCTCTTCGTCGTTTACATCCTCGTCGGAGAACAGCTCATCGTCATCGTCATCCTCATCCAGCCACGCGTCATCGTCGGCGGCGTCAAAGTCGATGCCGCCGCTGTCGTCGTCCGTCTCGCCACGCGCCTGGGCGGCGGCTTCGTCAAGGGCGCGGAGCTTCTCGATCTGCACCATGGTGTCGGTCGCGGCGCCCACGTCCACGTGTGCAAAGGAAAGCATCGGGATAACCTTCATCCCGCGATTGCGCTTGGCAAGCTCATGGCGCAGGCCGCGCGTGTTGCCTTGCAGCCATCGCACCGCCGAGATCTTATCCTTGCGGTCCCCGATGATCGAGACCTTGACCCGCGCATTGCGCAGGTCGGGCGACATGTCGACGTCGACGATTGAGATCATCGACTGAAGCCCGGCCGGAATGCGCTTTGATCCGACGCTGTTCGCCGTGCGGATCACCGTCGCAAGCTCCGCCCGCACTACCTGGCCGACTCGGCTAGGCCGGCGGCCGCTCTCGCGGCTGACGCCGGCGGCGGGCATCGCCGCCCGTCGCGCTTGATGGAGCGCGGGCGCAACGGCAAAGTGTACACCGTGATAAAAGGGCCGAGCGGGCGCTGGTAGCAGCGCGAGGAGCAATGAAAATAGCAGCGTGGACGGCATTGGAAGATTGATGACGGTCCCGGCACAATATTAGACCTTGAACGCGAAGAGATTGTCGACTTGCATACTACAAAGAACTGGTGAAAGCCTCCCAACTTGCGTAGGCATGAAAATTTCACCAATCACGAATGTTCTGTCCCACAATTGCCTCACGCCCACGGAACGAAAACACGCCCGAGTGGCGCTCTGAAGACGGAAGGCGCTGGAGCTCGCCGCAATGGCGACGCGCGTCTTCGCCAATGGCAGCAAGCCGGCGAGCGTGCCCGAGAACCTGCGCCACAACGCCAAAGACCTGCACACCTCGCACATCTCGACGCAGCGGTGGGGCAAGGAGCGGCTGCGCTACATGTTCACGCTGGAGGATGTACGGCTGTCGTGCGGCTCGGCGCTGCTGAAGCCGAGCGGCGCCAAGCCGGTGACGGTGTCGCTGAAGTGGAAATCGAGCAAGAAGAAGGCCATTGGAGGCGTCGTACCCGGCTTTTCGGAGACCGAGGGCGGCGTGGCACGATGGACGACTCCCGTGAGCATGGCGTGCTCGCTCACACCGAACTCCAAGCCGGGCAGCAAGTCGCGCTTCGAGCCGCGGCTCTCGGAATTTGTGCTGAAGATCGAGGGCAGCAAGGCGACGCGCAAGAAGCTCTTGGGCACGCTCGACCTCGCAGCTTACGCGACCTACGAGCGCTCGACGACCAACGTGACGATCCCACTCGAGGACGGCGCGGGGTGTCTGAAGGTGGAGCTGACATCGTCGTGGATGAAAAAGTCGGCGCTGGACGACGACGACGTGCACTCGGAGGAGACCGATACCGCCTCCAATGCGGGCGAGCCGGACAATGGCTCTGATGACTCTGACGCGGAGGGCGGGCGCACTGCCCGGGTGCCAGAGGGCGAGGAGCTGCGAGCGAACGATCGATCGCTCACGATGCCACCTCGGATGGGCGCGCCCTTGGTTTCCCACAGCTACGGCCACCGGCGCACCCCCTCGGCCGGCGCCACGCACGTGTCGCTCTCCCAGATGCATGCCGGAGGCCTCGGGTCGAGCGCCGTGTCGGGCGCTGCCGGTGCCATCTCTTCGCCCGCCGCCGCCGCCGCCTCGGACGTTACGCACAGCCTGACGCGTAGCTCGTCGTTCGGTCTCAAGGGACTCAGCAGCGGTGGGCATAGGCGCACAGACTCGCGCACACCCTCGACGGCAGCGGACGCTCGCGACAACGCGCCCGACGCTCGGGACGGCGCGGGCTTACTCGGCGGCAGCGTGCACCGGCGCTCGCCCTCGGATGGCGCCCAGCACGGCGCGCAGCACGCCTCGACGGCGCTGACAGTATCTGCCCACCATGCTGCACCGCCGCGCATCGAGCCGATCGCCGGCGGCGGCGGCGGCAGCAGCAGCAGCAGTAGCGTCGGCCTAGCAGTGAGCAACGCCAACCTAGACAGTTGGTTCGGGACTAGCGGCGGCGCGGCAGTCGTCGTGAGTCAGAAGGATCTCAAACGGTCGAGCAGCTTCGGCTCCTCTCCCACCAGGCAGCCCGGCGCGGCGCCCGGCGCGCTGCTCTCACCACCTCCCAATGGGAGTGATGCAGCTCTCCTGTCGCCAGAAGCGGCTGAGCAGTCCTTGTTCCGAGTGGCCACCGAGGCGATGGAGGAGGTGCTGCATGTGCCGATGCACCTGCCTCTCGACTCGCTGATGGACAGCTTCTCCGGCTTCGATTGCGAGAGCTCGCCTTTTGGGCGCAGCCTGTGCAAGCGGCTCGGATGGTTGAACGTGATCGCGAACGGGTGGCAAGGCACGGTGGAGAGCGGGGTGATGAGGCGCGACGTGCATTGCACGGTCAAGTGCCCGCCGAAGGCGATGCTGCCCGACTCGACGCGCGTCCACCTGCGGCATCAGCTGACTCGACGCCCCAGTGGGATGATCATTCTCGAGCGCGAGGTGTGGACACTTGATATCCCGTACGGCGAAACGTTCTGCTTGCAAGAGCGTTGGGTCGTGACGCCGGAGGCGGCTGCATCTCGCTCGATCTCCCCTCCGAGCGCATCCCCCGACGTCGACGGCGCTGTGGTGGATGGCGCTGGCGGCGGCGGGGGCAACGCGGCCGAGCTTTCCGTATACTCACATGTCTTCTTTAAGTCCAAAGGCCTCCTCGCGGCCAAGGTGAGTGCCTCCTGATGACCTCTGATAACCTCTTATTACTTCGGATGACCTCTGATTACTTCGGATGACCTCTGATGGCCAAGGTGAGTGCCTCTGTGTGCCTCCTAGTGCCCTGCTCCTCGCATGCAAGTGCTCAGCACGGCGCCACACGATCTCCCCACAGATTCGAGCTGCCGCGCTCAAGAAGAGCAAAAAGTGCGCCGTCATCGCCGCCGAGCTGCTGCTGAGCAAGGGCAAGGGCGACGGCGCCACGGAGCCCGAGGAAGGGGAAGGGAGCCCCGTGAGCGGCGCCGAGATGAAGCGCCTGCGATCCGAGTACGAGTCGTTGCTGGAGGAGGCGGCATTCCACAAGAACCGCGCGGCGCAGCTCGAGCGCGAGAACAAACGGCTTGAAACTTCCCGGCGCTATAGCAACAAGTCGAAAAAGGAGCTCACGGCGAGGATCGTGGAGCTCGAGGCGACGATCGATCGCGAGAGGAAGGAGCGGGCCGCCATGGAGGAGGCCCTCACGCAAGTCTACTCGCAGACGATGCGCGACATGGTGGCTCAGCAGGAGGCGGCGCTATCAGAGGCGGAGAAGCGCCCCGAACGCAATCGCTGGCTCAAGAACAGTCAGCCGGTCAAGGAGAAGGAGAAGCTCGCCCCTCGATAGCCGCGAACGAGACACGCGCATGAGGATGACATGCGTCGGAGGAGCAGCGTAGCTGGCATATCGCGGAGCCGCGGCGAGTCGCAGTGGAGAAATTTACGTCTGAGCTTCTCGGATGTGTGCACAAGTGTGAACACGTTCTCGCCAATGTTTCACACAGCTATACGTCACGCACACACGACATTGGGCCGTCTGCCCTTGCCGCGAAGCCGAAGGCAGGCGCGGCGCCCGCCCGACGCCGGGCGTCGGGCGATCGAGTTCCCGTGCTTGTGGATGCGATCACCGAGGCCGTGGCCAGCATCTCCCTACTTCGAGAAGCCCCGTGGTGGGTCTCTTCGGGTGTGACATGGTGTGACGCCGCACATGTCGTCAAGTTATGCATGCAGACATTCATTCATCTGTTACGGTGTACACGTAATCTTGGCGGCAACGGATGAGAACTACCTCGATTACTTTTTTGCCGCGCCCTCCACTGGCCAGCGTCCATGTTCTATACCCAGCAGCTGCTGGCCAGGAAGGGTCCACTTGGCTTGTGGTGGCTGCTCGGCAACGGGCGACCACTGTCCGGTGTGCAATGCCGCAGCTCCACCGCTGAGCTGCAGCATATCGCCGGCATGCGCCAATCAATGCCAGCTAGCCACACGCACGCGTAGCCAACATGCCCAATGCTAACAATGCATGCCTTGCGCCGCAGAATGCCGCAGGATCAGGTTGACGTCCAAAGCGATTCCGGAGGCGGTCGAAGAGCTGATCAACCCACAGTGCGTAGAACGACCCACTGCCAAACGCCCTATTGCCGCGCACCTGCATTTTGAGCTTACGCCCAATCACTCGTGCGATTGCACAGGGTGCCGCTCTCGCTACGCTTGCTCGCGATCGTCAAGAGCGGGCTCGTGCGCCACTTGAGCAGCCAGGTGAAGACGCTGCTCAAGGATATTGAGCAGCTCATCGGCAAGCTCAACACCTTCTGTACGCGGGCTGCGCGTCTCCTTCCCACTTTGGCGACACCCACCTGCCTCGGCCAACACGTCTCTCGTACTGTGGCGGACTCTGCACTGGGCCCCAAGCTGACTCGCGTGTGTCGTGCGTGCGTGCCCTCGCCACTGCTACAGACGTGCGCGCGGGCGAGCGCCATGCGACGCACTCGGAGGGTCAGCAGCTGCGCTTGCCACGTTCCAGCATCCTCGATCTCGACGAGGACGATGCCTTTCCCCCGATGCTCGAGGAGCTCGCTGTGATGGACAGCCCGACGTTCATCGAGGCCGTGTGCTACACGCCCGACACCGCCGCGCCTGAGGGCGGCGGCGGTGCGCACGCGCGCAGCTTTCACTACCCGCCGCCGCCGCCGCCGTCCGTGCGCTACGTCCCTCGCTCCTCGACAGATGAGTTCGAGGCCCTTGAGACTCCGGTGCGTGAGGTAAGGGGGTACGCCGTAGAATGGCCTGCTGATGCCGCAGCGGCCGAAGGTGCCGCCGGCGCCGGCGAGGGCGCGCGCGCCGTGCCCGGCTGCGCCGGCCGCGCGAACGCCGGCCGCTCTCGATCGTCGTGTGAGGCTGTGGGGTTGGATGGGGAGTTCGCCGCCGTGGCGCACTTCGACGAGCTCGACGACGAGGATGATGCCGAAGGCTTTGGGGTGATGGACGTGGACGAGGCGATGGGCGCCTTTCCGGACGCCCTGCGCCTGATTGCCGCCGCTACCGGGCCGTTGGCCGCGCTGGGCGAGATCGTCGGGAGATCGTCGGGTGGCGGCGGACGTGGCGGTGCCGGCACCCCGGAGCAGGTGGTGGATGGCGCTCGAGACGGCGCTTCGGCGTGCGGCTCACGTGTCTGCACTCCCGAGGTGGCGACCCCGCCAATTGCTGGCTCGCCGCTCGAGGTCAGATCTCGAGGCAGCTCAGAGGTCAGATCTCGAGGCAGCTCAGAGGGAGGCGAGGAAGCTGCCGACACGGCTACAGGTGGCGGTGGAGGCGGCGGCGGCGGCGGCGGCGGCGGCGGCGGCCTGGCTCTGTTTGACGACGGCGCCGACGACGACGCGCCGCTGCAGGCAGGCATTGCGGCTGGGCGGACGGTAGGCGCCGGGATGGGCGGCACAGGCACTGATAAGGACGAGGACCAAGACGAGGAGGGGCGCGCTCCGAAGAGAGCTCGTCCCACCGACAAGCCGCCGAAGCCCAAACCGCCGCCGAAGCCGAAGCCCAAACCGCCGATGATCGTCGACGACTCGATTGCGATCCGAAACTACCATCGGGTGAGCAGTGCCGACGGCGCGACGTCCCTCTCGGACGAGGCCCTCGCCGAGCGCGTCTACGGATACCTCCGGGCTCGCCCTGGCGACGGCGGCGTCGGCGGCGGCGTCGGCGGCGGCGGCGGCGCCGGACGCGCCGGACGCGGCGCGCGCGCTGACGGCGACGTGGCGGCAGCGGCGGCGCCACCGCCGCCTTCGCCCCTGATGCGACTGCGGCGGATGGGTTTTGCCAAAGTGCTCCTTGCCCAACACGCCCAACGCGCGCCGCCGGCCTCTCCTCAACCGGCCTCGCCCATGGGCGCTGCCGCCCACGCCGCCGCCGCGGCCGCCAGCTCCCCCGGAGCAGCCGCGGCGGCGGCGGCGGCGGGGTCGCCACTGGGCGCCCACTACAGCGCCCACGCGCGTAGCGCCAAGCGCCGTCGTGAGCGCGACGGCGCACAGGACAACCTCCACCTCGAAGCGCTCGAGAGCTTCCCGGGCTGCCTGCGGGGTGCCAACAGCTTCAACCTGCAGCGCGCGTGGGCACGCATCCTGGCCGCACCGAGACGCGAGGTGCGACCTCGTGCCGAGGTGCGCGCCCACGACGGCGCCCACGGCGGCGTACAAGAGGGGGGCGAGGGCGGTGGTGGTGGTCGAGGTGGACGCGGTGGCGAGGACGGTGGTGGTGGTCGAGGTGGACGCGGTGGCGAGGACGGTGGTGGTGGTCGAGGTGGACGCGGTGGCGAGGACGGTGGTGGTGGTCGAGGTGGACTCGGCCGCTTCGGAGCCGGCGCGGGGGCACGTGGCGAGGGCGCCGTCCTGGGCGCGGGCCTGCTCTCCCTCGACGCGGACGAGGAGGACGAGCAGCGACCCTTTGACAACGACGACGACGCCGACGACAGGACGATGCCCCATGCGGCGGCGGCGGCGGCGGCGGCGGCGGCGGCGGCGGCGGCGGCATACGATGACGAAGAGGACCGCGCGTCGCCCGAGCAGCTACGTGCAGCCGCGGCGGCGCTCGGGTACGAGTCGGACGCAGGCGAAGGGCACGACGACCCTCTGATGGGTGAGGGGGGCGTGCCGCTCGCTGGGCTCGGGCGGCGCGGCTCCTCGTTCCTTGACGCGCCCCTCTTCGATATACCGGGTGAGGAGGGGGAGGACGACGACGAGGGCGACCTGCTCGATGCGCTCACGGCCGGGATGGGTGGCGTGGTACCGCCCATCACGGCGCCGCCCATCACGGCGCCGCCACCTCCTGGGCGACGCAGCTCGACGGCGAGCTCGACACGGCGCTCATCGGTCGGCGGCGCGATGGGGCTGGGCCGGCTTGGAGACGATGCGGAGCTCTACGCTGACTTGGACATCGACGAGGCGGCACGCGCGAGGCGGCTGAGCGCTGGGATGGGCGTTGACGACGAGGGTGAGGACGACGAAGACGAGGGCGAGGACGACGAGGAGGGTGGCGCAGGCGCGGCGGTCGGTGGGCGCGGTGGGGGTGGCGTCGGGGGGGGCGGCAGGGGTGCCGTCTCCGGCGATCAGAGCGATGCCGGCTCCGACGACCTCGAGATGAGCATCGCGAGTGGAGGCGGCGGTCGAGGCGGAGGCGGCGATGGAGGCGCCCATCACGGCGCCGGCTCGTCGCGGCGCCCGTCACGGCGCTCCTCTCTTGGGAGCTCGTACGCCAAGGGGACCCAAAGCGTGCTCGACTTTCTCGCGTCCTTGCTGCCCCGCCCCTCATCCAAGGTACAGCTGATCGCCGACGCACTCTGCAGCGACCTGTTCAGATCAAAGTACCCCACGGCGGGCCGGCGGCGGCGCGCGCGTGCGAGCGCCTTCCATCACGTGCTCACGCTCGCTTCGGATCGGCGCTTGGCGTTGCACCAGCCGCGCCATGTGCCCTTTGCCGAGATTGAGGTGCGCCGAGGCGCCGCCTTCTCGGTGGACATGCCGGAGGTCATGGGCGTGGCGGCCACGATCCCCGAGGGCGATGAAGCTCGAAGTGACGAAGAGGACGAGGACGAGGTGGCGGACGAGGACGAGGAGGACGGCGAGGACGGCGAGGACGACGACGAGGCGGTGGGGGCTGCATCAGAAGAGGACGACGACGATGGCCAGGAAGGCGACCAGAAAGAGGGGCAGGGGGCTTCTGATGGCGACGAGGGCGACGATGGCGATGCCGAGATGGAAGGTGCCGATGCTGAGATGGAAGATGACGACATGTAGAGCGTGAGCAACAATCAGAGAGGGCGCTCATGACGACGCGTAGAACGTGGGCAACAAACAGAGAGGGCGCTCATGACGACGCGTAGAGCGTGGGCAACAAACAGAGAGGGCGCTCCTGCAGAGAGTCGACGATGGGCGAGAGTGGCACTGTGAATGAGTCGACGATGGGCGAGAGTGGCACTGTGAAGTTGAGTGATGGTGGCATGTGGTGGAGCCAGGAGTGGCCCGATCATTCGAGTTTCGTCAGGCGAACGGGAGAGCGAATCAAAGCAAGAGAGAGAGAGGTGATCCAGGATCGATGTGGGATGTGGTAACGCATAACGTAGTGTAGGAAAGTGCCCGATACGGTGCAAAATCGCCCGCGGAGTCTTTTCAGGAGTTCGTTGGACCAAAATACGTGTAATGCGTCCCAAATGCGGGTCAATCTCAATGAACATCGTACGCAATACGCAAAACTGAGGAAAACTACGCAGTTGCTCAATACGCTGCGTATGGCGTATGTTGCACTGATGCCACCTGCGTTTACACACCCTGGTGCGTACACATACCCATTTCGTACACGCACCGCCCACCGCCGCGTCTTTACGCATATGTGCAAACGCGGCGCGAATACGCACCTACCCGGCATTGTTTTACACACACCCGACGCTGCGTAGGTGCGTACTCGCCGAAACTGACGAACGTCAGCGTTAATGCCGGTGGCGGTGGCGGTGATGGCGGTGGCGGTGATGACACATAGTCAATACTTCACAGCCCACGCTCGCGCCCCCTGCGCCCCCTGCCACACGCCCCACCCTTGAGAGAGGTGCCCCGCCGCGGTCGAGGCCACCAGCGCGGAATGGTTGAACTGCGTCGCCTCTGATCCCTGGCTTCAAAACTGGATTCACTTCACTGTCTGAGCGCGACGCGGGAGGGGCACCGCTATCTCGTAGTCCGCCTCGGAGCGGAGCTCGGAGCGGAGATCGCGATTCTCGTGCACCACCTTTCGCACGAGGCGCTTGAGGTGGTGCATCGTCCCATCGTCGGGCGCAAGGAGCTGCTGACGTACGCCGAGGCGCGAGAAGGTGGATGGCCATGCGTGCAAGGGGGCACTCATCAGTAGGACCTCTTCCGACTGGCGCAGCAGCGTCTCCAGCCGCTCAGTCTCTTTACGGTTCGCCTCCACTTGCAGCTCGCGCACGATCGCCACGAGCTGCGCGCGCGCGTTGGCGAGCACCTCGTATGCCCCCGTCTCTCTCAGCGTTGTCTCGCTCAGCTTCCGCTCGAGGCGCCCGAGTCGTGTCGAGGGCGTGAGCGGCTCGTTGAACTGCGACACCTCATCCTCACGAAACTCGAGAGATGCATGCGCGGCGCCACTTGCACGCTCCGCGTCGTCGTCGCCATCGGGCACGCCGCCGCCGCCGCCGCTTGGCCCCGCTTGCTTCATCCACAGCTTCTTGTACACGCCGTCCGTCTTCTGAAGGAGCTCATCGTGCGTACCGCTCTCGACCACCTTGCCATTGTCGAAGGTGATAATCTTGCTTGCGCTCCGGATGGTGCTCAGCCGATGCGCAATGATGAGCGTGGTGCGCCCCTGCATGAGGCGCTCGAGCGCGCTCTGAACCTTCTCCTGATTCTCCTCATCGAGAGCGCTCGTCGCTTCATCGAGCAGCAGAATGGTCGGGTTCGCCAGGATGGCGCGCGCGATGGCAATCCGTTGCTTCTCACCGCCCGAGACGTTGCTCACCGCGTGCATCATGGTGCGCAGCCCCTCGGGGAATTTATTCTTATCCATGAGCTGCTCGTAGATGTTGGCCGCCTTGCATGCGGCGTACACCTCCTCGAGCGTGGGCTCGGAGCCCGGTTTACAGCCAAAGGTGATATTCTCGAGGATGGTGCACGGAAGCAGCTTGGGCTCTTGGGCGACAGTCGCGATCTGGCCGCGGAGCCAGTCGGGGCTGTACTCGCGTATGTCCGTGCCGTCGAGCAGGATGCGGCCTGCCGTCACGTCGTAGAAGCGCTCGAGCAGCCGCAGCGCCGTCGACTTGCCACAGCCAGCGGAGCCCGTCATGCCGAGGGTCTGCCCCGGCGACACCTCGAAGCTCGCCCCCTTGAGGACGAGCACATCACGTTCCGGGTACTTGAACTCGACGCCTTCGAAGATGATGTGGCCCCTGGCGCGACCTTGGGGCACGATCCCCACATCCGGGTTGATCGAGGGCGGCAGCGTGCACAGGTCCCATGCCTTGGCAAGCGGCACCGCCTTCGTGACAGCGTCCTGGTACGTGCTGATCGCGCTCTGCGTGTCACGCGAGATGCCTTGGGCGGACTGCATGAGCCCAGTCGCCTGGCCAACGCCCACGACGCCGCTCGCCACCAGATTGCCGGTGACCGCATCCTGCGCGATTGAGCTCGAGAGGTGGAGAAATTCTTCGAATGGTGCGGAGAAAGAGTCGATAAGGGCGCTCGCCTTCTTGCGACGCGTCCAGCTGTTGAGGTAGCGTGCAAACGACAACCTCTCGGCATCGCCCCTCACAAACGACTGGAAGGTGCTCACGAACTCGGGGTTGAGCGCGTGGACCCAGGTGAAGTCATCCATCGAAGGCTCCATCAGACCACGGGTCGCAAAGTCGTACCATTTGCCCTGCACGAACCTCCACGCGTAGTTGAGCGCGAGTCCACCCCAATTAATGCCCAGCAGCAGGTAGAGCATCCGTGAGGATCGCTGCCTCACGAGCATCGCCGAGGTCGCGATCTTGACGGCTATCGAGATCGCGTCCTGGGGCACCTTGACAAACTTATCGATGTCGCCGTCGAGCTCCCAAACTTCATCTAAGGTATCGAACGGCCCCTTTTTGACGGTCCAGAAGTTCAGGTCCTTTTTGAGCAACGCGCCGAAGTAGTAGACCTTGAGCTCCTGGCCCATCTTGGCTTGCCCGCGGTCGCGCAGCGCGGTCACGAGCAGCCCGAGGAGCGTGGCGAGCATCTCAACGTAGAAGAGGGCGTGCGCTGCCCGCTTGAAGGCGAGCCAGTACTCCTCGGCAGTGGTCGTCGCGTCGTCGGGCGTCGTGAAGGTGTCCAGGACTGAGGCTCGGTAATACGTCGTGGTCGCCTCGACCGTCGCCACGAGGATGGAGGCGACCGACTGGAGCAGCACCCACTTGAGAGATTCCCTCGCCTTCAGCAGCAGCCGCACCGCCTTGACCAGCCCGCGCCGCCGCTCCGTCCGCCGCAGCGCTCGCCCCTGATACACGAGCGCCCACACGCGCTTGTGTAGTGCAGGCTCCATGCGCTCGCGTGCCGTTTGCATCAGTTGCTCGATGTAGCCCACTTGCTCGATGATCTTCTCGAGTTTTGAACCATCGGCATACTCGGGTGGCGGCGGCTTCTGCGCGCTCTTCTCGAGCGCGATGCGCAACTCCTTCTCTGCGAGCTTGCCCAGCCATTCGATGACGTCCTTCATCAGCCCCGGTGGAACCGCCGAGCGCGGCGCTTGCAGCAGCTCATAGCATCGGTGCGAAAGCGCCTCAACTTTGACGCGCCCAATCTTGTCGCTCGCGAGGTCCTCGTCGGCCAGCGATGCGATCAGCTCATTGACAACCTCGATCCGTCGCGCAGTCTGCTTCTGATTGGACTCGAGCTCCTCAACACTCGGACGCTCCATAGAGACCGCCACGACGTGCAGGAAGATGGGCGTGAGCACGATTGTTATGATAGTGGGTCCGTTGGCAATCACGCTGTCGGCCGAGGGCGGCCAGGTGTCGGGCAACAATTGAACGATCCAGCTTTGAACGGAGAGGAGGAAGGCCCCCAGGGCCGGTGGCGGCGGCGGCGGTGGCGGTGGAGGCAGCTGCAGTGCAGGCGAAAAGACGTGGCCAAATAAGGCCTCGAATAGCGCTGGCGGCGGCGGCGGCGGCACTGGTGGGAGCGTCGCTCCGGGAGTGGAGAAGAAGTCCCACATCATCTCGGCGGGACCGCAGCGCGCGGCGTCACGAAATTATGCAACCGAGCAGTACTAACCCTACCCCACAGCTCCAAGTTCTGCTCGAAAACGAATTTCCATGAAGCCGCTCCCGCATTCATCCTAAACCTCGTAACCAACTCGACCCCAAAGGACGACGCTCTGCGAGTGACTCACGATGCAGAGAACTTTCTGGGAACTCGGCACGCCGACTTTCTGGGAACTCGGCACGCCGACGGATGGGGTGTCGCGAAATCGGCCTAGAAGACCGAGAACGATGTTGATACGGGCGCCCTTGCGCAGCCTCTCCGGCTACGTGGCCAAGTGCTTCCTCGCCGGTGCTGCTTGCATCGCACTGGTCTCCACGCCGATGGCCGTCAGGGGAGCTCAGATCCCGTTGCTGCCGTTCTTCGAGGATATTAGCGACATTATTGAGGCGAATCCCTCCCAGATGCGCTACGGCGTGGCCATCGTCGATGTGGACCAAGACGGTCGCTTCGAGGCGTTCGTCACCGGTTATGCCGGTGCGGACGGCTCGCGCGGCGCGCCCAATGAGCTCTTCAACTTCAAAGATGGTCGTCTGGTCAACGTGGCGCCATCGCTCGGCCTCTCCGCGCCACAGCGGCAGGCCATCGGCGTAGCAGCTTGCGACGTCGATGCCGACGGCAAGGAGGAGATTTACGTCCTCAACACCGACACATACGGCGGCGACAAGCGATTCGGCGACCACCTGTTTAAGAGGAACGACGGTGGCAGGTTCGAAGACGTCATGGAGCAGGACGTGAACGCAGTCTCGCGCTCAACGTTTGCCGGGCGCTCGGTGGCGTGCGTCGACCGGCAGGGCACCGGCAAATACGACGTGGCCGCTGCAAGCTACGGACGGCCGCTCCTGCTCTTCGAGATGAGCGACCCGAGCACGAACACCGTGCGTGACGTGGCTCAAGAAGTGGGCTTCACAGGAGTGACCGGCGGACGCGGCATCACTGGCGGACCTCTGTACCCGGGCGTGCAGTACGCGACGCGTAAGGGTATGGACGTGTACATGGACAATGAGAACGGGCCCTCATTCTTCTTCCGCAACGACGGGAAAGGCGGCTTCACGGAGGTGGCGCGTGAGCTCGGCCTACAGGATGCAAACGAGAATGGTGCGACGCTTCCCTCGCGCCCCTTCCGAGCTGCTGAACACTGAGCACCACCCCGCATGCGCACGATGCTGAGCATGGCCTCGCCTCCCTCATTGTCTCGTTCACGCAGGCCGCGGCGTCGCCCTCGTCGACGCCAACGCTGACGGCCGTATCGATATTGTGACCGGCAACTGGAACGGTTTTCACCGGATGTGGCTCGCGCCGTCGCCCGATGCGCGGCGCACCGCCTTTGTTGATGCCGCTCCACGCGAGCTCGCGGCGCCCTCGCCCATACGCACAGGTCATGATGATGATGCTGATGATAATGACGGCTGTGAATGAATGACCTCTGATCCAAAATGATGGTCGGGACGCTGATTGATCGCCGCTGATGGTCATTGATGGTTGCCTCCCTTCCGTGCAGTGCTCTCTGCGGACTTTGACAACGATGGCTACCCCGAGCTCTTCTTCAATAATATCTGCTCGTGCCCACACGACATGCCGAGCATGTGCGCCTCGCCTCATCAGCCTCTTGGGACGGTTCTTGATTGCCGCTGATGGCCTCCCCGATGGCCTCCCTGATGTCCTCTCCGATGTCCTCTCCACTGTCGCTCATCGGGTGCGCCTCGCCTGATGGCCTCGCTCATCAGGTGCGCCTCGCCCAATCGGCTCTTCAAGACGACCGACGGCGTGCACTGGCATGCGGTTCCCGTTGGCTCTGCAGAAGAACGGTACGGGCGTGGCACAGGTGCAGCCGCGTACGACATCGACGGCGATGGCCTGCTCGAGTTATTGATCTCCCACGGCGAGAATCGAGCCGAACCGCTCTCGCTCCATCGCGTGGCGTTGTACGATGCAGCCAAGGCCAACCACTACGTGCGCGTGCTGCCGCTTACAGCGAGTGGCGCGCCGGCGCGTGGGGCGCTCGTGACGCTCGTCGACGGCAACGGTCGCAAGCAGGTGCGCGTCATCGATCCGGGCTCGGGCTACCTCTGCCAGCAGGAGCCCGTGGCCCACTTTGGGCTCGGGCTGGTGGCGAACATCAAGAGCATCACCATAGAGTGGCCGAGCGGCGAGACCAGGACCATTTTGCAGCCGGCGCTGGATCAGCAGCACGTCGTCTCGCCGGCCTGAGGCCGTGGGGCATCATTTTGCCTAGTTGTAGAAGCGTCCACGCCCCAGCGGCGGGGCATGAAACGCGTTAGTGCATGAAGGCAGCCAGGACGCAGGACGGGAGTTGAGCTAAGAGATTCATTAACGGTTGGCTACCGGTACAGGATCCCTTCAAGGAAAATCCCCGGGGTCCCACACTGTCTCACACCGTCACACGCCCGAAGTCAAGTTACCACATATCATGTAAAGTAACAACAGGGAGGCAATCTAACGATGTCAAGTCTAAACTCGTTTTTTTCACACGACTCAGGCACGACCTTTACAACTGTGAGTTGGTGCCTTCTCGGCGAAGAGTTTGTATTGTATTGTCTTCACGGCTGTGCTGCTTACGTGTTGATGTATTAACATGAAGAGTTTGCACGCGACCGCGTGTGCTTGCGAAGTCAAGTCAAGTCAAGTCTGAGACTTGACTTGACTTGACTTGTCTTGTGCTTGCAAGGCCGATGTTTCGCAAACATGTTGACGTCGCGATCGCGATGGGAGCGTCTCCGACGCCGTCTCCGGTGCCGTCTCCGACCAAGTCCCCGAGGCCAACGCGTTCGTGGACATCCGATGGGCAGCCGCGCTCGTGGACAACCGAGACGTGGGCCTGGGAGGAAACGATCAACACGGACGAGCCACGAGGCTATCTCGCGGGGCATCGGGTGCGCCGAGAGCGCCAAGACCGCCAAGAGCGTCTCGGCTCACCCTCGCCCAGCGTCCAAAGCTTCATGGACCCTCGCAGCTACCGTCGCCGTCGATCCGAGCAGCGGCTAGAGGTCTCCACGAAGGCTGTCGATGTGTGCTTGCAGGAGCTCCTCGATGCCACCGAGGCGGAGAGGGTGCGCGTCGAGAGGGAGATGGGGCAGACGCATCGGCTCATCTCATATGCGTGCAAGGAAGAGCGCCGGCTCGACCATTTGCGTGGCCTCAACGAAGCGCCATGGGAGACGCAGCTCCGCTCGCCGCGCAAACTGCACGCGTCGGTCCGGGCCGAGCGCGAGCGGCGCCAGGCCCTCCTCAACTCGTTCACAGCGGAGATTTGTCAGTTGAAGGCGCAGGGAGCGATCGAGTCAGCCCTCGCCACGGCGAGGTTGGACGCGTTGCAGGAGCGCCTCGCGCTGATCGTCGGGATCCGTTCGCACGCAATGGGCGCGATCGAGGCCGATCTCTTTGTGGAGCGAGCCATGCGCGCAGCGAGGCAGCGGCTCGATGCGAGCCGCTCGGAGAGACAGCGGCCCGAGCTCGACTCATCAACCTTTCGCACCTTTGGGGTGCTGTCACCATGACGCAATGACCCTTGTGCCCAGGGTGTGGGTCATCCGTGATTCCGTGTCGGCTGTCGCACGCGCCAGCGGGCGCCGTCGGCTCAGCGAGCCGAAGCGGAAATCGCCCTGGACTTGAGATCAGGTGTAGAGGTAGTATGTGAATTTGGCGCAAAATTCATACACATTGAATCGCGGGGAGATCACGGGGAGAGGGAGCGCCGCCCGCACGCCGCCGCAGGCGGGTGCGAAGTATCCGTAGATCAGGTAGCCTCTCTTGCACAAAAAACGGCTTGGAGCAACTGATGCGAGATCGTATCCAGCCGAGAGCCTTTGCGCGAACGCATTGCGGCGCCGGCCATCATATTCTCGCTCTCTTAAGATTCAGACGCTGCTCTGGCACATAATTCAAGTGCTTAACGGGACGTAGTAAGTGCTTTAGAAGGACGAGCCGTAGGTATTTACGAAGCCCTGAATGATGGTGGCAAGGAGAGCTGCCGTGATCGCGACCGAAATTCCGCGGTTGTCGTACTTGACGAAGCTCAGCAATCCCGCTCCCTTGAGCGTGGGGCTCCCGATGCCGGCTGCGTGCTGCACCACCTTGACCGACGTCATCAATGTTCATCCGATGATGGCCTTCGGAGCCTCGGTGCGGTACTCGGTGAGAGCAGAGCGCATCACGGGCATGCGAACGCCAGTGACCACGAAAGACTCGGCCGCGGCGACGGTGCAGAGGAGTACGAGCACAGTACGCATTGACTTGGGAAAAGTCCTTGTCGATAGGTCGTCGGCGATCGAGATGCAAAAATGAACTTCACATCAAACGCACTTTCACACGGTTGATGACGCATCCCTCAAACCGTTCGAAGAAACGGGGGGTGAACTGCTCTGGTCACACGCCGACAGAAAGATGCTTGCAAATAGGGCTCGAAGGCTCACCCTCGTGCTCGGCCGCAGGCCGCTGCCCATCGCCGCGCGTCCGTGCGTGAACCATCTCCTCGCGCACCGATGGCCCAACAGTGGACGTAGCAGCAGCAGCGTCGCCACTTCAGCCGCTGCACCGCCGCTGCCGATTGCAGTGGTGGCGCAGCAGCAGGTAGACCGACTCATGATCACTGAGGCGGCGGCCAAGGTGCGCCGCGAAGCGACGCCCGACGCCATGGCCCCACCGAGTGCTCTTGACATCCTGCGTCGCCCGCTCTCGCAGCGTATCCTGCACCTCAACAGCAGCAAAGGACAGCAGCGGCTGCTGCGGCTATCGGTGGAGCCGGGCGGCTGCTCTGGCTTCTCGTATAAATTTAACATGGCGGAGGCAGCTACCGTCGATGCGGAGGAGGACGTGTGAGTATCCCCTGCAGCAGCTTTCCCCGGCGCGTGTGTGCGCGTGGCGCACCAGCAACGACATGCCTCTGACACCCTTCCCCTTCTCGTCGGTCGGTGCGTCCCCTGCTCGCAGTATCTTCGAGAAGCTCGGCGCGCGCGTGGTCGTGGACGGCAGCTCGCTCGCGCTGCTCGACGGCGCGACGGTCGACTTTAAAGATGAGATGGCCAAATCAGCCTTCATCGTCAGTGCCAATCCCATGTCTGATGCCTCCTGTGGCTGCGGAACGTCGTTCACGGCCAAGGAGGTCTTATAAGGGCATGTGTGCAGGGCCCCAGCGGCTCAGTGCGACCGCGAGGGCAGGCACCTGGCACAAGAGCACTGGAGAGCACAGCGAGAGAGCGAGAGCAACGATGGCACAAAGACTGTGCAATGAGCTCGCCCCAACCACATTAAATTGTGATGAGCCGCGGCGTCATCGGAGCCTCGAGTGCGGAGCGAGTCCTGGAGTGCTGGACAGTCATATCAGTGGAGTCTGCGGTTGGGCTTTGGCAATCGGGATTTTTCCGCGAACTCCCGGATCTAATTATGTGAATCTCCGAGAGACGAGAACATTTTTTTAGGTCGAGCGCGACCAGTTCCGAGTTCGCGTCCATGCTCAGTTCCACGCTGCTGGTGCTGATACCGGCATATGGTATCGCGCTGCAGCACGCGCCTGCAGCGTCGCGGGCGGCGGTCGCTTCGCGCACCTCCACGCTCGTCATGGCGCGGAAGCCGTGGGAGACGGCCAACGTGCCGCGAGGCAAGGTTTCTACCAACTTTCTCGAGAATGTAGTCACGATGCAGGACCAGCGCGTGGCGGGCTGCTCGCACATCAACTTGGCGCCAGGCAAGTGCAAGTTGCCACTGGACGAGGCTAAAGCGCTCATGCAGCGTTGGAAGGAGGAGATTGGCAACGACATCACCAAATTTGCAGAACGTGCCCGGAGTGATAGCCACTGCGCAACGGCGGCTACAGGAGGCGATCTGGGCTTCGTAGTTCGCAAGAACCTCTGCCAGCAGTTTGACGACATTCTTTTTGGAGAGGAGCCTGGCAAAGTCTATGGCCCCATCGTGACGACGGCTGGCTTGCACCTTGTATACCTGAAGAGCTGTCGCGAGCCTACATCTAGGGCCGAGGCAGGGCTGGGTTTGCCGTTTTCGATCGGTGCACCGCCGGAGAAGAAGTAGTGACCTGGACACTGAGCACACCGGCAACTTGCTGGCATAGTGAGGCCACTAACCACTCCAAGTGTGTCCTTTTCCGCTTGCCGTCATGCTTGCCGTTTGTCTTTAAACGGTTTGAGCCATCGCTTGTTGAGACGCAGGGGCGCGGGACCCACGAGCACGTGTGCGTGTAGGCCCAGTCGTGCCGGATGAAGATGCAGCGCTTACCGCTTTATTTATTATGTTTGGTGAACCGGTAAGAGGCCAATTAAGAGGCCAATGTAAGAGGCCATGTGTAAGAGGCTTAAGTAACGTCCATGGTAACGTCACGTTACCAAAATAACGTCGTGCTGGGTGTGTGCTCCGTATCGAGCAGCGGGAACCCCTCAGCCCTCTCGTGTGTATTGCCCCACTCCTCCCCGTTTTCCCCACAGGGGAGTCGGCCCGGCGCGGGCGCCGGACGCTCGGCGTGGGAGCCCCCATTCACAATGAGAAAGGAGGGGCTGGTATTGCCCCCTCGCGTCGGGCCACAAACACACTTCGCACACGATCCCCGTCTCACGCGCCACTGGCCTGCAATCTCTCGGCGCGCGCGCGCGCATCATCATCATGCTAGAGCACCTTGAGAAGCTCCGGTTCCTGCGACGTGCAGCCGAGGAGGGGCTCATCTCCCGCGAGGAGTACGAACAGCATCGGGGGCGCCTCCTGAGGGCAGCAATCGACATCCTTCGGCCTAATCAACCTGTGTCGAATGACGGCGTTGCTGCAGCACGTCCTGCTGCACCCGTTGATCCCATGACTGCAGACGTCATCTTCGTGCAGCAACGATGGGCCTCGCATACTCTCGTCGCAGCTTTGATCGAGGTGCTGGAATGGAACGTGGCCAACGCACGCGCACGCACTGCACGAAGTGATGTAGCCGCTGAACAAGCGGCGCCTGTGGCTGCTCACCGACAGGTTGGCCGTGAGGGTCCCACGCCGACCACTCGGCCGGCTCGGCACGCAGACCACGGCACCGGATCTGAAGGAGAGCCGTCCCAAAATCGAGCTCACGCATTTCACCATCGCCCATCCGGGCGAAAGGCTGGGCCATCTGGAGTCCATGCCCTCTCGCCGTTGCCGAGGCGTGCGGCAAACGCAACGCCCTTCTCGTTTGCCTTTGACCGCAGTGGGCGTCACCGAAATACAAACGAGAAGCTACCGTCCGTGGATCCGCTTTCGATTCACATGCAAGAGCTCTGGAAGGAGGCAGAGCGATTGGCTGGCCGACGTGACCAGCTGCCGATGCCCGGCGTCGAGCGCAAGGATGGCGCTGCAGCTCCTAATCGCATGCAGCGACTTGCCAGTGCGGTGCAGAGGTCAGGCCATCCGTTGGCAGCAGATGCCTGCAGGGCGCGCCTACGGCGCAACTCACCCGCTGTGGCCCCTGCTGTCCACAAGCGTGAGCACGGGCATGGTCACGCCGCCGAACGCGGGCGGCGGTTAGAGCATCGGCACGGATGCAACAAGCCCTCACGGCCATATGTCAACCGCATCTGTATCTCCGTGCATGCAAATCTGGTGGTCTGATGTAGGTTTGTGTGGCAGATACTCGCTTCGTAAATGTGCTTGGGGGCATGAGGGGTTGGATGTGCTGAAGGTGACGCGTGCGTGCGTGTGTGTGCTCGCGCCGGAGGGCGGTGACGAAGGTGAATGTGCGCTCCGGCCTCGACCGAACGCGCGTCCGATCGACAGCACATGCACACACCCACAATCAGTAAGAAGCGTTCGACTACGCTTCTTAGTTCTTACAGTTAAGTACTGTGCTTCCGCCCTGATACAATTTCTTTTGTCACTCCGGTCCGAGCTCCGACGCGCACACGCGACGAACTCGCCTCTCCTGAGAGCCGCCTCCTGAGAAACGAGTTGGGATTGCACATCTTAGCTGATCACGTGAGGGTCCTACGATCTCGTGTAGATCACGTGGGGGTTTAGTGGGGGTCCCAGGGGCCAGGGCACACGGACACGACACGCCACACATATTTCACACAAAGTCGTACTCCCGTGTACTATCCCTCACCCCGGAGGTGTCACAGCACGGACGGTGGTGGCGTGAGAATCGGAACAGGCGGGCGGGCCACCGAAAGCACGGCGCAAGATCGGATCTGCAAGACTGCCAGGTCCGACTCCCCTGCGCCGTTTCGATCTCACGTGTTGGGATCAATTGTGGAATTGAGAATTCATGTTCGCGATATCCGGCCGAGCCGCCCCCGGCCCTCCGCTCCGGGGCATGACCCGTTCTTGTGGAGCGATCGCTCATGGCACCTGCAGTTTATGAAGTTTTCGGGCAAACAAGAGTTCTCGCACTGCAATTTCGAATGTGTACAGAGGAGAACTCAATTGGGAGAACTCTGTCGACACAATCGGTGCATCATCCTTCGCGAACGCGATGCTGGCCGCGCACCCCTGCCCTCTCTCGTCGCCTCTGCGAGGCTCCTGTCTAGTCTTCCTTCACCCCAATCGCCACCGCCGCATGCATATCTGTTCAGCTCGTCCACCGCGTCTCTCGCTTCGCCTCCTGCTGGACCATCGCCATCAGCTCACTCACCATGGGCTCGCTCGGAACCTCGCTGCCGTGTACGTGCCACCGGATGACGCCGCGGCCGTCCACGAGGCAGACGAGGCCCAGGTAGCGGTTCTGCATCTGCAGCCGCCGCCGCGGCGCACTCGAGTCACCAAAGTGGCACAGGAACGCGCCGTGCCGCGCGGCCGGTACAGCGCGTCGCATCGTCATGAGCAGCGGGCGGCGGAACCAGTTCAGAAGAGAGCCCTCGACGAGAGAAAGCCAGCGCAGTTCCAAGCGTGTCGGCGGCGCTGGCGACATTGCCAACGCGGTAGCGATGCCGTCCATCCAGCCGTCGACCATCGGCTGCGCAAAGCGCGAGCCCGCGCACCCGAACAGCGTCCATTTGCCTGCAAAGAGGTTGCCATCGAGGATGACCGTATCGCCTGCGAGCGAGGTGGCCTCCAGCTGCGGGAACCGGAAGGCACTGGCCTGGGAGTAAAGGGCGGCCGGGGGCGGATGCAACGTGACCGTCTTCTCGTGAATTACCTCGCGCAGCGCGGCCATGTCCTCGTTGCGCTTGGACATGTCCTCCATGAGCCGCTGCCGAGACTGCGTTAGGTTCTCCTCACTCTTCTCGCGCAGGCGCCGGTTCTTCTCGGCGAGCGTCTCGGACGCTGGCGCGCCCTGCGGCGCGCTCAGCAGGCGGCGCGGCGCGAACACCAGCCGCGCGGCCGCGGCTCGGGTGCTACGGGCGCGTTGGGTGATGAGCATCTCGAGAGAAGGACTAGAGAAGGTCGCTTTCAACTCTTCGAGCGGTGTGAATGTGAAGCAACGTTGGAGTTTGTCCGCGAGAGCGCCCATTCATACCTGCACAGGACGAGTTTCCCGGTCCCCCAGGTGTCTTTTTTCGGACATGTTCATGCCCGGCGATTCCTCGATGGCTCTGACAACTATTCTTTCGTGCGAGCTGCCTTGCACGTGGGCACGCCCTGCAGCGCGCCGGTTCTCAGCTCCTCGAATGGCTCAGACGGAAATACTATCGTGCGAGCTGACATACTTTCCTCTGTGGGCCAAGGGTCCTGCTCCTGCACTGGCACTTGCTCATAGTGGCCTCAGGTGGCGAGGTGTTTTCCCAGATTGGCCAAGACTCAAGCCGACCACTGCCTTCAGCAAATTGCCACTGCTGACAGTATCCCAGGGAGCAGGACGAGGTAGCACCTTGGCCATCCAGCACGAGCTCGCCATCCTGGCGTGGATTGGCCGCGCCGTACCGGAAATGGCAGGCACGACAGATGTGGACTTTGCCGCGTCGCAGCAGCTCATGTGTGAATGTGAGGACATCTATGCGAAGCTCACCAAGTTCCAGCCGACCACGAGCAAGCCCTTCAAGGGCTCCCGCGAGGAGCTGACGAAACTCTGGACGATCGTCGATCAGACGGTGCACAACCGCGAGCAGGGGCTGCACGTCAACCTAGCGCTGCTCGACGCCTTTGGCCGCTCCGGCAACGATGGCCGCTTCACTGCCTCCGGCGTCTCAGTCGGCGAGTGCAAGCTGTACGCGACGCTCCATACGCTCGCGCTGATCGACCCCGACGTGCTCAGGCCGCATGCGCGACTTGGCGCCTTTTTCGAGCGCTTCGCGGCGCTCGAGCCGTCGCGAGCCGTGATCGACACCGGCGGCGAGATGCCCGGCAAGTTTGCGCAGTATTTCATTGCAGGGTCTTGAGTCTCCTGAGTCGCTGCCGATGGAAGCGCACCTCCTTGCTCACCTCACGTCCCTGTCCGGTGCCGTCTGGTCTGCCGTGGCCTGTGGGGTCGAGGGTGGCGTCGCGCCTCGCGCGGTCTGTCGGCGCAGACGTTGTCGCTCGTTGGCCATATGTCGATTGAAGATTCCTCATATATGTTGTTGATCTCTGCCTCTGGACCGCCGTGCGCATGAGCGGGTTGCCATTGCGGGTTGCGTTTATCGTTGAAATACGCAGTGTACGCCGAAAAACCGCGACCGACGTGCGACGAGCGACGTTATCGTTAAATCGTTATAAATACCCCCAAACTTCGTACGATCCGGCGCGAGCCGCGAATCGCACGACCCCCGGCCTGCGTGGCACCTGCGTCCCGGTGCTCCAAAAAGTAACCTCGTCCAAAAAGTAACCTCGTCCACGCGCTAATCGCTAAACGCGGTGGATTGTAGTCCGTTATACAGCACAGATCGAGAGTTGTCAGTTCTGTACCTGCGGCGTACCCTGTATAGACGAGAGCCCAGCGAACCGAACGGTGCGCCCGCGGCCCGCGGCTCCGCCGAGCATCGAGATGACAGATGAGCGAGCGACGGGACCGGAGGTCCTTCACATTGACTGGAATGAGGTCAATGACCACGCTCTCACGCACACCCGACGTTCCCCAAGCCAGTCAAAGTCGCAACCAGGAGAGCTTCCCCGGCGGCCGCTGGCCTGCTCGGCGTGCCATCCCGATCGCAACACCAATCGCACCCGGGCCACAGCCGCCGCTCCGGTGTTCGCCCCATTCACTCATAGCAGAGAGAGAGAGAGAGAGAGAGAGAGAGAGAGAGAGAGAGAGAGAGAGAGAGAGAGAGAGAGAGAGAGAGAGAGAGAGCTGGAGAGAGAGAGAGAGAAAAAGAGAGAGAGAGAGAGAGAGAGAGAGAGAGAGAGAGAGAGAGAGAGAGAGAGAGAGAGAGCTGCCTAGAACGAGACCTGTCTTATTAGGCATCACTCGTAGCAGAGCGAGAGCTGCATCATCGACGTGTGCCGGCGCGAGACCCAATCGAGATATTTGGGCACTTGCTCATTCGAGAGGATGCGTCGCATCGAGTCGGTCATCCGCTGGGACGCATCCATGTGCTCGGTGAGCTTCACGCGCAGCTGTCGGAGGAGGCGGCAGCAGTCGGCGACTACTTCCTTATCGGGCTTGACGAATTCGCGCTGGAGCCGCGCGAGTCCATCCACTTGCTCGGCCGTTAAGCCCAGCTCAACCGTCAACTCCCGCGTCAGCTGTACGCTCACGCTCTCGCCACGCTGCCGTTTGACCTCGCGCTCGCCCATCTCAGCGCCCGCCTCGCCCTCGGCGCCCTTGTCCTCGGCGGGCGTGTTGAAGGCCACCTGCAGCGGCGCCGACGGCGTGAGCATGTCCTCGATGCAATCGAGGTACTCATTGATCGTCTCTTGTTGCTTGCGCTTGTTCGCCACGAAAGACTCGACAGTGCCGTGCACCTCGAGCCGATCTGGCGCGGCGGAAGGCGCGGCGGCGGGCTTCTTGGCGCTTCCATTGGCCGCCTTCGCGGGGCTGGCGCTTGGGACAGGGCCGCCAGCCGCCGCCCCCTGCTGATTCGCATGGCGCGCGGCCGCGAGCGCCGCGGTCAGCTCCTTGATCTGATGCTCGAGCCCACCGACGTAGTCCTTCTTGCGCAGGCGTGCGATGCGGGCCGACTCGGCCTTGCGCTGCATACGCTGCGCGAGCTTCTGCTCCTTTGTCAGGGGCCCTCCCATCCTGGAGATGTCGTCGATGTCGTCGTCGTGGACATCAAACTCGTCGTCGTCGTCTCCTCCCTTCATACTCTCCGGTGGGGGCTTGGTCTCCACCTTTGGGGGCGGGCCGGAAGGTGCCGCATCTGGGAGCAGCTCCATCTCGGGCGGAAGCGGAATGCCCCTCAGCGGCGTGACACTCGGCGACTCCCAGCCAGGCTGCGCGACAGCATTCTCGCCTGCTGCCCACAGGAAGCACGAGAGAAGATCGTCGTCGACAAAGGACGCGACGTTGGCCATCTTTTGGACGTCGGCACCCAGGAGCTCCTGCTCAGCGCTCATGAGGAAACGACTCTGGCGGCGGCGCGCCCCGGGGCGTTTGCAATGTCCTGTGACAGACTTGACACTGGTCAAGGAGGAATCAACAATCATCCCAGGTTACGGAATCAACATTCATCCCGTGCCGGGACACACACCCCCGCGCGGTGTCTGTGTGACTTCTAACACACACCCGGTACGGTAGAAATCAACAAACTACTAGAAATCCTCACGCCCGACGTCTCGAACGAAGGGAGGTAGCGGAGTAGAAACAATACATACATTGGTATGTGGAAAGACCGCGCGTAAAGCGGTCAGGAGGAGGAGCAGGGTCAGGAGTAGAAAGCAGAATAGATCACGCACCTCGACTATATGTCGGTCTAGACTCTAGTGCGGCCCCTGCTGCTGCTGCTTAGGATAGTATGCGGTTTGATAAATGGTACACTGTTGACTGTACGTGGAAGTACAATGCGTGGGGGATGGGTGAAGACGGCGCGGGCGGGCGCGGTCTCCCGGGCTACTCAGCGCTCACTGCCACGGTGTATGCTGTCAGGTAACTGTCAGGCTGACTCACTCACCACTCCGAAGCTCTCCTTTAGCCACGCCCCGCGGCTCCGAGATCATCCGAGATCAGATTAGGACCTTTAGCGCTGCGTCGGGCGGGTTCTGAGATCCACAACTCTGAATCCTGGCATGGTCTACGGCGAGGTTTAAGTCTTCTGAAGTGCTGGGCTTCGTAACGAGCGTCAGTACTCCATCGCGTCGGCGTCATCCGCCATGGCGTCGGCCTGGCTAGCAGTGGGCTGGTAAAGGGGTGCAAGCGACCCATGGGGGCAGAGGCTGGCGGCACAGGCGGCCGCGAGCGGGGACGTGGGCGGGAGCGAGTGTGCATGCGAGTGTGCATGGAGCTGGGCTCCCAGACCGCTCGTTCCCATATTAGGCAGGTTCTCAAAGCCACTCGAGTACGAGCGCGGGCGGGAGATGGTGCTCAGCGGCGGCATGCACTGCTGCTGCTGCTGCTGCTGCTGCTGCTGCTGCTGCTGCTGTTGATGGTGATTTCGATGGTTTTGGTGCAGGTGCTGATCCAGGTGCTGATCCTGCCACGGCGGCAGCTGGGGGGGGGTGGTGATAGCCAACCCAGGTACAGGGTACGCCTCGGGCACCGTTGCCGCCTCGGGCGTCCCGGTCGCTAGCATCGCGCCCGAGTGGGTCCCGGGATACGAATGCGCATTGCGACGGAGCGTTGTGGAAGGAACTGGCGGCGGCGGCATGAGGGCGGAGGCGTGAGAGTAGCCGTCGACACGGGTAGGCGGCGGCGGCATGGACAAGGGCTGCGACGGCGGCGCGGAGAAGCCGTGGGTCACGCACGGCGGCCGTTTGAAGATATGCTGCTCCTTGAACGAGGCGCCAGCGGGCGGCGCCATCGGTTGCGGAGGCTCCAGAGCACTCGCGCCGGCTGATCTGTTGCCCGCGCCGGCTGATCTGCTCAGAGGCGAGATGCCGAGGCCGCCGAGCGGACTGAAATGAGTGTTGGGACTAGCAGCTATGTGCGGTGCTGGCCCACCGTGCAGCGCGTGCGCCAACTTCATCTTTTGCACCGCGCCGGCACGAAGCCTCTCGACTTCCTCTCGCTCCACGTCGGGCATGGCAGCAATCTGCTGGCGTGAGTACGACAGGATCTTGACCAGCTGTCGCACGTGCGCCACCTGCGTAGACGGCCGTGCCAGACGATCAGCGGGATACCAGGCGGGCGGGTGGTGAATGGATCGCATACCTGGGCTTCAGCCACGGGACTCGCAGTGCTCTTGGCACTCTGGATCACGCCAACCAGCGACCTAATACAGTTGCGAAGATCTTGATCCGACTCGTGAGCCATCAGGTGGCAGCCGGAAACCGCACAGGCGGACTTGGCCGTGAGGCAGCAAGGCCCGCGAGGACGACGGTAGAAGGGGGCGACGTCGTTAGCTTTTCAGTGTTCACGTGGACGGTCCGCGTGGACGGTTGTAACGAGGCCAGTCCATGCAATTTTTGATTGCATGTGATTGATTGGAAAAAAATATGATTGCGTCCCGAATACAACCTGCGCTTAAGCGGCGCTCACGCAAGCGCGTCTTCGCGGGGGCGCGTATTACTTGCAAGATGAGTCATGTGTCTCATGAGTTTGTCTCAATCCAATATGTGTCTCAATCAAATCAGATCTCGAAATCATTCAAGTTCAAGAATTCCGAGTATACATCAGTGAGTATGTTCACGAATCAACTGAACAATTGTAACTTTTTTCCCAGAGAATTTCCACCATTTAGCATTTTTATACAACCAGTTCACTAAAATCACTTCTATGTCAGACCGACGCACTTGTTCGCCCCCGCACGCTTGTAGATCTTATTTTCGTATTCGGTCGAGGGTATATCCACTTCGGAGATTTACTACCACGGGCGTGCGCCCGCGGTATACCGTTTTTCGGCGTTCGTGGGGTTATCGTGGGGTTATGCCGTTAACGGTCGATCGTGGAGGCGGGGACCGCGGGTGCGCCTTAAAGGAGAACGAGGATCGAGGTGCGCCTATAATGTATGCAGGCGAGGGGCGATGGGGTGTATAGATGTGTTTCCGACCTCGTTTTGATACGCTCCCATTTTGGGCGAACTGTACGATTGTCAGCGTGCTCCGGTCGGTGTTCTCCGCACGTCGGTAAGTGCTCCCCGTGTGGACTGGCCCACGTGCCCGGCCTACATGGGTCGTGCTGTGCGGACGCTCAGATGCCGGTACCGGCACCCCTAGGACTCCACTCGGCACTCCTTCGCCACCAAGGTGCACTGGTCTCACGCGGCCTGGACTCACGCGGCGGCTCCGGCAGCTCCGACGGCTCGGGCTGGTCGCCGCTGGTTGCGGGGACGAGCGGCTCGTCCGAGGCACCCGCCATGGCGCCCGCTCCACGTTCGATGGAGCTCAGCGACGGGGAGAGGAGGCTGCTGTATTTCGGGATCCCACGCAGCCTGTACTTGTGCCAGGCGCGCCGACGCGACTCGGCGCGTTGGCGAGCGGGCGCCTGTGGGAACGGCGCGACCGCATCTGTGCTGTGCTCGTGACGGTTGCCCATACATACGTCGAGCCCCTTCGCCATAGGCCACGATATCGGTGCAGTGACGATGAGAAGCAGCTTGATCAGGGGGGAGACTGCCGCGGCCAGTTGCAGCTGCCGGGGCCCCGTCATCAACGCCGAGGGAATGATCTCGCCGAAGATCAGCACGCAACAGACCGAGATGATGATGGAGTCCCTCTCGTTGACGAGCTCAGCGAGGAAGATCGGCAGCGCCTCGTTGGCCGCGGCGTTGCAGAGCAGCAATGCGACGAGCAGGTGATGGTGCGACGCGAGCACCGGCAGCACCGCCTTCGCCCAGCGCTTTTCTTCATCCGAGCCCTGCAGCCGGAGCAGCTTGAGCCGGACGGGGTCGAGGCTGAGCACGCCCATCGTGCAGCCGGCCATGAGGCCTGCCATCGAGACCAGCCCAGTGATTATGATGATGCACTGGTAAAACGCCGCACTACCTGGGTGCAGGTAGTGTCCCTCCTCTTGGAGCTGCCGGCGAGAGAGGCGGCGAGCGGCGTACACGACTCCATCATATGTGACGGTGTCCGCGTGGTCAGAAGCATCGTCGAGCGGCGTCAACTCTAGGATCAGTGCTGATGCAGCACCCACAGGCTGAGGCTCGGGGGCTGCCGAATGCCGCGATCCGCTGGCAAAAGCTGCGGCGAACAGTGCCAGCATCGTGGCTTTCTCCACCATGGCTCTGTACATGAAATTCCTCAATCGGGCGTCCCGACGCTCGAAACGACGCTTTTTCGCGATTTCGCCGACGACGCTGCGCGACCGCTGCAACATCGCCGACTGCACACGTTCCCACAAACGAAGTCGACTTTTTAGGGAGATTGGCTGAGGTCCGGCGAGCTTCCGTCCCCCAAGCCATCATAGAAGATCAGAAAGGCTTCGCTGCTAAATGATGCTCTTGGTGGCGCTGGCGTATGCCAGCTTTGCGCCGGCCACACGATGCCCTGCCCGCCCAGTCCACGTGTCCTTCGCCAAGACCGTCGCGCCGAGAGGCAGGGCTTCAAGCACCCTCATGAGCGCCGATGTGATCCCGACGCTGGCTTCGCTCATGGGCCCAGAGATCTTCTGGGGAAGTGAAGGGCCGCCCTACGGCCGCCGGGAGGATGACGTCAAGGAGTACGACGGCTTCCGCCGCTTCGTGCACGCCCTTCAGACGAACGGCATCGACCTCTCCGCGGGCGGCTACACTATCCTCGCGCCTGTCGACTCGGCATTTGAGAAGCACGAGCAAGAGGGCAACGGGCCGGTGACGGCCGAGATGCTCAAGTACCACGTGATCCTTGGCGCGAAGCAGCTTGACCAGCTGCACGCCGACCAGCAGACGCTGCAGGGTACCACCCTCAAGGCCGAGCGCAAGTTCCGCAAGGTGTGGCTCGACAACTGCATGCTCGGGAAAAAATCCGAAGGCGGCGTCCGACCGCGCAACTGGCCTGAGAATATCATGGCGGGCAACAGCATCATCCACGCGGTGGACACGATCAACATCCCGAAGCCAGAACAGCTGTTCGCCACTGGCGGCGCGAGAGCCGCCATCCTCGAGTCCGCTGAGACCGTGGCGAAGATGGCGGAGAACATCTTGGAACGGGCCGACGCAGCGAAGGCTGCTTTTCTTGCGCCGCCACCGAGCGGCGGAGCGGACTGGGGCAGCGCGGGCAGCGGCGCGGGTAGCGGCGCGCCGATGCGTAAGGACTTTACAGGCGCACCTATGACGCCCCCGCCTCCCTACGTGGCACCTACGTGGGCACCTACGCCTCCCATGGCCCCACCAGTGCCGGGAGTGCGCTCGCCAGCGCCTGTCGGCGGTCCTGGCATGGGCGGCCCGGGCTGCCCCCCCCCCGGCGGTGGCCCAATGGGCGCACCCGGTGCCGGCCCTGGCATGGGCGGGCCTGGCATGGGCGGGCCTGGCATGGGCGGGCCTGGCATGGGCGGGCCTGGCATGGGCGGGCCTGGCATGGGCGGTGGCCCAATGGGTGGCTTCAGCATGGGTGGGCCGATGGGCGGCGCGCCTGGCCCCATGCGCGGTCCTGGGCCCCTGGGTGGCAGCGGCATGGGAGGACCGAGCGGCATGCGCGGTGGGTCGAGCCCGCCGCAGGCGGAGACGCCACCGCCTCCGGGTATGAAGGATCCTGACCCATGGGCAAGCTCGCCCAACCAAATGCCACAGCCGCCAGCAATGCCGCAGCCGCCAGCAATGGCGCCGGGTGTCAGCGCCCAGAGCGGCGCGCCGATGCGGAGGGACTTTACGGGCGCACCGATGACCCCCCCGCCTCCCTACATGGCTCCTGGTCCACCGATGACCCCCCCGTCTCCCTACATGGCTCCTGGTCCGCCCGGCGGCGGCGGCGGGCCGATGGGCGGGCCGATGGGCTGGCCAATGGCGATGGGCGGGCCGATGGGCGGGCCAATGCCGATGGGCGGGCCGATGGGCGGGCCGATGGGCGGGCCGATGGGCGGCACAGCAAAGACGGCCGATCAGATCCTCGAGGAGCTCGGCATCACCGAGGATCTGATGGGTGGTCCGCCGATGGGGTGGGGTCCGCCGATGGGGGGACCAATGCCGATGGGGGGACCGATGCCTATTATGGGCGATCCGTCAGAGCTCGAGCGCATCTTTGGAGTGCCCATGGGGCGCGGAATGATGGGAGGCGGCCCAATGGGCCCGATGAGCGTCGAGATGAGCGGTCCATTGGGCAAGCCGCCACAGGGTGGCATGGGCATGCCGCCACAGGGTGGCATGGGCATGCCGCCACAGGGTGGCATGGGCATGCCGCCACAGGGTGGCATGGGCATGCCGCCACAGGGCATGCCGCCACAGGGTGGACCTAGCGGGATGCGTGGTGGGCCTATCCCGCTTCAGCAGGGGATGCCGCCGCCGATGCCGTCGCCGCCGCCGCGTCCTTCGTGGGAAGAGGTCCGAGGTGCGATCTCGCTGCCAGGTGCGATCTCGCCGCCCCGGCAACAGCAGCCGCAGCCGCAGCCGATGCCGCAGCAACCGCCGCAGCCGCAGCAGCAGCCGCAGCAGCAGCAGTGGCCGCCGCGGCCAGGCATGCCACATGCGACCCCCACACAGCGCGCAGGCCTTCTGCAGCAGCCCGTGGCGCAGCTGCCGCCGGCGGTACGCTCTGCTGAGGAGCGACGCGCCCTGCGCGGCCAGAGCTGGTCCCGCGGCGCGACGGCGGCGCACCCCGCGCCAACAGTCTCGCCCATCCTCTCCGCGGGCAATCTCGACGCGATGGCTGCGGTCGACTCGGGATCGTCAATGTACAGCTTCGCACAGAGCACCTCGACGAGCCAAGTGCCCCAAAAATGGCAGGCGAAGCACGACATGGGCGCGCGCATCGCCGCGGCGCGAGGCGCTGGTCGCGGCGGCGGGGCCGCGGCGGGCCGCGGCGGCCTGCCACCAGGCCGCGGCATGCAACGCGATACTCGCGGCGAATCGTGGGCGCCTGGCGACCCCCGCGCGGTGCGACCGCGGCGTGATCATCCGCCCACAAGGGCGGGGGGCACTGTGCAGCCGATCCAGCCCCCGCAAGGCATCGCGCCGGACACTGTGCGGCAGGAGCGCCCGACGTTTGATCGGCTCACGGCGCTCGAACGCAGCCTTCTCGGCGACGCAGTCCCGCCGACGCAGGGGCAGCCGCCATTAAACCGTTTGCAGTGGCTCGACCAGCAGCTGGGCGGCTCCAAAGGGACCATCACGCAGCGCCTCGACCAGCTCGAGAGGACGGCGAGGGGCGCGGGGCTGCTGCTCGATGGCGGCATGCCGCCGCAAGGTCAGGGCGCCCAGCCACCGCCGTGGCAGCCGCCGCCGATGCCTCTGCCCCGCTATGAGGACTACGCGCCCGGGCCGCAGGGAGGCATGCCTACGCCCGGCATGCCGCCGCCCCAATGGCGCTCGCCAGGCGTTGGCGGCCCCGGGATGGGTGCAGGAGGCGGCAGCGGCATGCAGAGTGGGCAGCGCTGACTCGAGGTGCGGGCAAGCACGGAGCATGTGGCATGGTCATAAGTGGAACTGATGCACCGCATGTGGGGAGAGCTGCGGCGCTGTGAGCCAGCGCCGCATCCGCCTCGTGAGGGACCGCGTCACGTCAGTGGGTGGGGAGGAGTCGAGAGAGGCCGACGTCCCAGTTCCTGTCGTGCGGTGCGTGCGAGAGTCCGTCGATGCTACTGCGCAGTGCGTTTCGCGCAAAGTGTTCTCTCCCGGTGTGGTAGACTGTGCGTCCGCAGGCCGCAACGCGCACACACGATCTTTCAGATAGACCCGCAGCAGTTCGGAACACGCAAAGGGCTCTTTGGCAAAGCGGCGGCGGCACACACGACACCGGACCAACTCCGGCCGAGCACTCCGCAGTCGACTCCGGTCCCCCGCGTCGCGTGGCCGCAGCTGGCGGCGCGGCGCCGGCACCAGCTCGGGTCCCGTTCCGTTATGCTCATGCATGGATATGGTATTGGGACTGTGAGTGACATGTGTTTTGCGACATGTTTTATCTCTTGCCTCCGGAACAGGCTTCTGAGCTCTCTGAAAGGAGACCGGGGACCTTCTTTGCCAAGCGCCGCCCGCACCGCCGGAGAGTAAGAAGTTTCTTGAGGAAGGCCGCCTTGGCATGGTTGCCACCGATTCCTCAACCATGGCGACGATGGTGGCTAAGAAGTTTCTTGAGGATGCCGCCTTGGCATGGTTGCCACCGATTCCAAGGCTGCGTTGGCGGCCCGCTTCGGCATGTTTTGACTTTCGTTATGCCCAAAATAGGCAATTTTGAAGCACAGAAGATCGATATGTGAGGAGGTAGGGGGGCGCATAAGTTTCGCTTCCTATTCACTATGAAGCGTTCGAGGGAACTTCGACACGTGGAAAACTTCGACACGCTCCGCGAGCGTTCGTCCTCTCGTCCTCTCGTCGGCAGGAGACCGCCCGCGCAGCCGGAAAGCTGTCGGGGGGCTCCCGCGCGTCGACAGCGCTCAAGAAGGTGCCCACGGTCAAGGTCCTTGGACTGGCGGCGCCGCGCAAAGGCACCTATCCACCTTCACCGCTGCGAGTACGCAACCCTCCAGCAGAGCCATATGCGAGCCCAAGTCAGGCTGTGGCCGCAGCAGCTGCGAGCGCGGCGGCAGAGTCTGCGATAGCATCGTTCGGCTACAGCCCGACGACAGCCGGCATCACGCGGGGGGTGGCAGCGGCTGCTGCCAGCGCCGCTGTGGCAGCAGTGAGATCATTCAAGCGTCCCGTCACTATGGTGGAGGTGGAGGCGGCTGCTGCAGCTGCGCCCGCGGCGATGGGGGGCGAAGGGACGAAGCGCATGCGCCTCGCCCCACCGTCCAAAGCTACCGTCCTCCCCGCCGCCCCCCGTGGCACCGCGCTCATCGTCGTGCCAACCACATCGTACGGCGCGGGGACTGACTACTTCTGGGAGGACGTCGTAGCGGCGGCGCGCATGCTCCAGTCCAAGAAGATCATGCCGACCGATCTGCGCAAGACGACTGCGGACGGCAGCCTGCTCCACCGCGTCCCTTACAGCACCATGCTGCGCTGGCTCA
>Ga0210239_100277_pt1 | contig 44180 bp, 21 predicted proteins | sample ChrtobMetP5a_0mM_FD_155451 | JGI IMG/M metagenome (GOLD analysis project Ga0210239, IMG submission 155451) | Chrysochromulina tobin associated microbial communities from unialgal haptophyte culture, Seattle, Washington, United States - P5a_0mM | ecosystem: Host-associated > Algae > Haptophytes >... | reverse complement strand
ATTACGGTAACTCACCTTAGTACCGATGAGATGCCGGCCGATATCTTTACAAAGCCTCTTCCTTACCTGACTTTCACCAAATTTCGCCGCATGTTGCTTGGATCCTAATCGATTACGGGGGTGAATCGATTACGGGGGTGGACAGGGGTGAAACCAGCTCGACTACCGCACAACAGCTCCAGATCGTGACCCTGAGCAGCGCATACAGTACATACAGCCGACCATCGCTTGATACTAGCGCGCGCCGACGCTCCTTTTCACTTCCCATGCTAATATGCCTGTCTTGCTGCGGGGGTGTGTCGCGAGATGAGTCAGGTAATCCGACGATACCTGCTCTATGAGCTCGCTAGAGGTCCAGCAAGATCTCATTGCATGAAACCCCTTTCCTTATTAGGAAGAGATTCGGTGGGATTCCTTTTGTGTGTGTGAATTGGACAGAAGTGGTACTGTTATTAGTACTGTATCGGAATGCGTGCATAGGATTCCGGTAGGTCGCGTGTCGGAGAGTGGCTGTTGCATTCTTGCTTGTCCTCTTGTCCCGAGTCCTCTCAGCAAGGGGGTTCAGGGAACGGTTACGGCGCTCTTGCGACAGGCAACACCGGCAGCGGAAGTGGCGACCGAAGAGCTGCCAAGGACTCCCGAGATGACTGAGGCGCAACAAACGCCGTCAAAGGCGTCGCCGGCGGCTCCAAAAACTCTCGATGAATGGCAGCGCGAAACACAGCAATACCACCACGTCCGCCACCGAAGCACCGAGTCAAACGAATCTGCATCTGAAATGTCGCTTGACAGTCGCTTGAACTTGATGCAGTACTCGTCTCAACGTGGCTTCATCGTGTGGAATGTGGATCAACGTAAGGTGCAACTGCGGCGGCGGGTCAGTTCGCTGGGAGACGAGGTGCTCAATCGCTGGGAAGAAGAGCGTGGGAAATATGAGGAAATGCAACGCGAGCTAGATGTGCTCAAAAGGGAGGAAGAGCTCGAACAACAGCGGCTGCAGCGCGAGCAAGACGAGCTCAAAAGGAAGAAAGAGCGCCAACGTGAAACACTGAAACGGCACGAAGCCGCGAAAGCTAAGCGCCTGGCCCGTGAAGCCGCTATGGCTGCTGCAAAGGCCGAGTCGGAGCGTGCGGCCGCTGCGATGGCCGAGGCTGAGGAGCGTCTACAAGGCAGGCTGCGTCTCGCCTTTGAAGATTTCGACACGGACAAGTCTGGCACAATTTCCATGTCCGAGCTGCAAAATGTCCTTTCAGCCGCGAAGCTTGCGTTGAGCCCCGGGGATCTCGAGACGCTTCTGGGCACCGCCGACACGGACAAAGATGGTGAGATCAACTTTGACGAGTTCATGAATCAGCTGCAGGAGGAGTTCCACTCGGGAAGGATTGGTGGGCTAATAGACATTGTGGAGGAAGCGAGCGTCACGAACGGCTGGCTCAACCCGATGGCATGGTTCAAGGTGAAGGCGGAAGGTCAGGGTGTCATTGCGACCGAAGAAGGTCCACCTGCAGCCGACGACGAAGTCCAAGAACCCGAGGAGAAGGAGGAGGAAGAGGATGAAGAGGAGGAGGCAGGGCCGGTCTCATTCGGCGTTTCATCCGCAGCATCGTCTAGCAGCGAAATGAAGGCCTATCGGGTTCGTACACAAAGGCACATGCTGTCCGAAGCCATCGTCAGAGAGCGCAACTCAATCATGGCGGAGGAGCAGCGCCTGGCTGAGAAAAAGATGGCCAGATTCAAAGAGAGCCAACAGGACAAGTACAGAGCGTACACCAGGAGTAAGTATCAGATGTTCCAGCAGGCCAAGGTCGATAGGATCGCCAACGCAGAAGCGCTGGCCGCGGAAAAGCGTGAAGTTGGCGTGCAGATGCGGCTCCAGCTAAAGTCGCAATACCAGGAACTGCAGAACAAGGCCCAGGAGCGCGCCACCCTTACGGCCGCTCATACGCTACAAGTGCGTCAGGAGAAAAAGGCCGAGACTGAGAAGAGGCACGAAGAGCATTTGAAGCACGGGCACATGATTGCCCTTGCAGCCGCCGAGGAGCGCCGAAAGCGGAAGGAAGAGGCTCTCGCAACTGTGCGTAAGCAGACAAAGGCAACGCAGGACTTCGCCGCTAGGGTCAAGCACGAGACGCGCCCCGAGGTTCGAGAAGCAACGCGAGACTTCTTCCAAGCGAAACGTGATGCCCTTGCAGAAAAGGAGCGGGCTCTGCAGCAGGAGGGACGGATGATCCGAGAGCAGGACACCCAGGCCTTCATGGAAAAGATGACCGGGTCAGTGATGGAAACAAAGGAGCTAAGGGGCGCTGGGGTACGTCGTGCACGGGAAAAGACCGCGCGCAAGAATCAGCAGGCCGCCGAAGAGGTGCGGCAGCAGCTTAGCGCGGAGAACGAGCGCCGAAAGATGCGCGAGATGGAGCACTCGAGGCAGGTTGAAGAGAGCCACGCTTCCAAGATGGCTCAGAAGTTCAACCCGAAGGTGCACAGTCCGGACGCTGCTCGTGCGGAGCTGCGACATAGCATCGAGGCGTTGACGTTGAACCCGTTTAGCCACATGTATTACGAGTGCTGATGTGAGCGTATTTTGAAACCCAATCACTGCATGATGTCCCATGAGCCATACCGCGCGTGTGTAGCAAGCAAGCAAGCTTATTAGTCGAAACGACACAAGTACCCGGTACTGTACCTAATCTTGCTTGTTAAACCAAACTTGAATTTTCTCGTTCACGTGAAAATCCATTTCTGTGGGCTCCCGCTCCGGCGCCCTGTGGCGGGCGAGGAGCCTCGCGGGATGTTCGCGGGCAGACGGCTTGGCCGCATCGCCCTTGGCTGTATGCCTGGTGCGCTGCTGTGCACGAGTCGTACCATCCACTGCAAATCATCACAGGAACAGCCAGGTTACGCAATTCCGCCCGAGTCCATCACCGCGCTTGTGGATTACAAGCCGATTCCGTCTGTCTCCGTGCAGCCTCGCATTCAAGAGCAGTTACTGTATTGCCACTACCAACCGACGCTTTCGCTCGAGGACGTCAGCTGCCCGACCCTCAGGCTTGCTGGTGCAAGCTTCAACCCTTGCACACTTAACTCGCACGGCACGAATGGAGTCAACCTGTACTACACTGCCTTTGAGCTGCAGAGCCTCGCGACCAGAGAGAAGAGGATGGTCACCGGTCTCCCCGAAGGCGCCCGCATGGAGCACCTGGCCTGGAGCCCCGATGGGCAGAAGCTGGCATTCAGCCTGCGCACATCTGAGGTCGGCGACGACTCCGCGTGCCGGCTCTGGATCATGGACGTCGCAAGTGCGAAGGCAGCGCCGGTCTGCCCAGAGCAGCGCCTCAACTCCGTCTTAGGCTCGGGTATCAGTTGGCTACCCGATTCGATGTCGCTCATCATCAAGCGCCCCGTCGGCACGCGTGCCAATGCGCCCGCACCGACCACGCTCCCGTCGTCGCCTTCTGTCCAGCAGTGCTCTGCTGGCGGTTCAAAATCGGCGGTTCGTACGTATCCCAACCTGTTGACTTCCGAGCAGGACGCCGAGATGTTTCGTCACTACGCGACGGTTCAGCTTGTGCTCCTCGAGCTCACCAGCTTGGACGGCAAACCCCATGCCCATGAGTGCTCCCTCGGCTCTCCTGCCATCTATTACTCTGTCGACCCGTCGCCGGACGGCACGCACGCCCTCACATCCAGTCTGAGGCCAGACAAGCTGAGTTACGCAGTGCCGTGGTCACGCTTCGGACGCATGATCGAGGTGCGGCCTCTTGTACCGCGGCTGCACGGCGGTGGTGAGGCGACGGCGAGCAACAAGAGTGTGGTGTTGCAGGCGACGGACGCGCTTGAGTCAATGCCGATTGGACACGACGCCTGCCGGCCTGGTCCTCGAGGCTTCGGATGGAGAGCCGACCAGGCGTGCATGCTGCAATACTGTGAGGCTCTAGACGGTGGCGATCCCAAGGCGAAGGTGGACTTTCGTGATCGTGTCCTTCTGCTGGCGGCCCCATTTGAGGGGCCGCCGGCGGAGCTCATGCGCACCAAGACGCGTTTCCAATCGATCCGGTGGGCCTCGGATGGCTCTGCGCTGCTGTGGGAGCGTTGGTACCACGATCGGCGCACAACGATCTCCCGCATCTCGTGCCGGGGAGACGTGACCTCGCCCTACATGGAGTACGACTTCAGCGATGCGTATGAACATCCCGGCTCACCGCTCCTCGAGCCTGGTCCACACGGGCGCAACGTGCTGCGGCTGCATAAGGTCCACACTGCATCTGATGCTCGCGTTGGGGACGGAGATGGGGCTTGCCTTATTTGGGAGGGTTCCGGCGCGTCTGAAGAGGGGCTCCGCCCATTTTTGGACACGCGCCGTGTGGTCGACGGCACCAAAATGCGCCGGTTGTGGCGAGGGGCGGCTGGCTGCTACGACGAGCCGTATGTCGTGCTCCACTCGCACGCAGCCAAGCTTGCGAGGGCGTCGGCGGTAGTGGGGGATGATGCTGGAGGTGGGGAGGAGCTTTTTCTCTTGGTCACGCAACGGCAGACGCAATCGCAGCCTCCACAGATGCTCCTCAAGGCTGTGGATGAGGCCTCGAGTGCGAGCGCGAATGCGGATGCGAAGACGGATGAGTCGCGATTGCTCGCGACCCTCTCTGAGCCGACTCACCCTCAGCCTGGGCTTATAGGCATCCGCAAGTCCCTGATCACGTACGAGCGATCAGACGGCGTGCCGCTCTCCGGCAACCTCTACCTGCCCGCCGGGTACGATGCCGAGAAGGACGGGCCGCTACCGACAATCCTGTGGGCGTACCCTCGTGAGTACAAGTCGAAGAAGAGCGCCGGGCAGGTGCGGGGCTCTCCGCACATGTTTACGACCGTCAGTTGGGGGTCGCCTCTGTTCTGGCTCACGAGGGGCTACGCGGTGCTCGATGGGTTTGCCATGCCCATCATCGGCGAAGGGCAGAGCCATGAGAATGACTCATACGTGGAGCAGATACAGATGAATGCGAGAGCGGCGGTGCAGGAGCTCCAACGACGTGGAGTCGCGGACCATCGTCTTGCCATTGGAGGACACTCATACGGCGCGTTCATGACGGCGAACGTCCTCGCGCGCTGCCCCGAGCTCTTCTGCGCAGGCATCGCTCGGAGCGGCGCGTACAATCGCACGCTCACGCCGTTTGGGTTCCAGTCGGAGGAGCGAAGCTTCTGGGAAGCGGCCGAGACGTACGCGAACATGTCTCCATTTCATCACGCGGACAAGATCAAAACCCCCTTGCTCATCGTCCATGGCGAGGCTGATCCCAACCCGGGCACATATCCGATGCAGTCCGAACGACTCTTTGCCGCCATCAAGGGGCTCGGGGGCACTGCGCGCCTCGTGCTCTTACCTAATGAGGGGCACTGGTACCGTGCGAGGGAGAGCATCTTGCATGCACTTGCGGAGCAGGACGCGTGGCTCGAGAAGCATGTCAAGCATGCGAAGCCACTCAGTCAGGCGGCGCGAGAAGCGCCGACGTCCAAGCTGTGAAAATGGTGGTTTTATACGCTTTAGGCCTTTCGTTTTGGTTTTTGTATAGTTCTGCCGCGTCTTGCTCGATAGGATACAACGCCGTCACACTCCCAGTCACATTGACGGATTCTTTCTGACTAAGGTCAGGTCGACCGCCGTGACGTTACCCACCAAAAAATGCACGATCATGGTTGCACACAGTTGCACGTCGATGAGCTGCATGAACCATGAAGCTGTCGAAGACGGGGCAAGCAGACCGGGCCTAGACGGCACAGCGTAAAATATAGTAAGATATAGTCGTCACCTTTGCAGCATGGCCATGGGAGCCATTGGCGAGAAGGGCATGGGGCTCGCGTGGATCAGCAAATCGGCGCCACCCGGCGGCTCTGTGAGATAGACGATTCAGGTTGGCTCCCTCGCGCCTCGCCTAGGGGAATGCAGTAGGAGCAGTGGAGCCTAGAGACATGCAGTAGCATCGTAGCTGTTTGGATGAATACGGCTACTGTGATTGTTCCTTGCGCCCCATCTCGTCCGTTCATCAGGCAACATTGAGGGACTTGGCGAAGGCGACAAGCTCGGGGCAGCAGCCGTTAGGCAGCGTGAGATGGAGCTTGGAGACCTCCTGCTTGAGGTATAGTACATCCGCGACAATACACTGGCGTGTGAAGAGGATGGAGGTGTCGACTTTCCGATAAGCGGCCAGCAGCCCGACATCGAAAGTAGCGAGTAGCCGCTCGAAAACAGTGTGCAGCTGCTGGCGACAGAGCAGAGGCTCCAGGACCTTGTACATGTGCATCATATCCTTAATCACCAGCTTCACGCTCTCTGTGGGTTCCGGCCTTCGCTTCTCCTCTGAGGGTGTCAGCTGCATCGCCAGCACACCCATGTGACCCCTACGCCGATCCTCAAGCATAGTTACCAACTTTGCGAACAGCTGGTCCTGGTGACTGGCGTAGTCGGTGGCTGCGTCGTCGGTGGACTTGAGGAGAGAACGTTGGCTCTCGGGCACGTATGCTGCGAGGATTGCTTTGAGATGCGGCAGGAATGCCAGCACGACGGCGAGCGCCTGCGATGCCAGCGCCAGGTGCTTTGCTGTGATTACTTTGAGACCCGCAGCCGCATCGGCTCGCATCGCGCCACCATGCAGCACTTGCTTATATGTGATTTCGTGGAACAGCTTGAGCAGGGCGGGTAGGAGTTGCGCCACCTGTGGGCCCACCGTTGGTATCGCTGCCACGCACTGCATATAGTAGACAGCGTTCAACAGTAGCATGAGGGTCGATCCTACCACTTTGTGACCTACGCCGTCGATGATCAGTTCGCGTGGCGCGGCGCTCGTGTCAAGGTGCTGCGGCTCGCGTAGCAGCAACAGTTCGGACTCAGCGAGCATGGGAATCTGATGTCGAACCAGCGCGTCAGCAATTCGTTGGAATTCAGGCGGCACCTCGACCTCCTTCCACTGTTCTGCTTCGACGACTGCGGTCAGCTGACTCTTGGCTGCATCATGCGTGGCGCGAAGGAACTCAGCAGTGTGCTGTTCCAGCTCTGTGGCTAGGACGGAACGCGCTGTTGGACACAGGTGAGCCACGTCACGAATGAACTCCAGCACGAACTTGCTGACACGCACAAAATCGACAAGGCGCATCCGCGCGTGTACTTCCTTCCGCTTGTTGAGCAGCTTCATATAGCGCTCCTGCGCAAGCTCGCAGGCATGGACGAGCAACTCGAGGCTGCGCGCTTCCATCTGCGCAGAGTACTCTTGCCCCTCGTCTCCCGCGGCCGCAGCAAGGCCGTCCGGCGACGCAAGAGCCTTGAGTACAGCCTGGTGAATAGCAGCGGAACGGCGCAGCAGTACCATCACCGATGCCACTACGCCCGCCATCACGGCCTCGAACCTTTCCGTTGGCAGCTTCTGCAGCTGCCTGCTTACAGAAGCCGATGCCGTGAATTCCGCCGCTTCAGGATGCGGCCGCGCATCTCCATCCACCGCCGGGGATGGACTCCCAGACTTGCCACTGGTGTCATCAAGCCTCATGGCTGCCTCCTTGACCATATCCTCGTGTCCCATCACAGTCAACTCCTCCTGCAGCCTTCGTTTTACGAGGGCGCGTATGGTGCGCAAGAGGTGCTCCTCGAGCTCTCCCAGTGCCTCACCTAACAAGCGCAACCGCAGCAGCCCTACACCTACTGGCACAAGGCGTGACTCCAGCTCCGAGGCCAGCACCTCCTTGGGAGCAGAGGCCACCTCGCTGTCCACCTCGTGGCCCAGAGCGAGCTGCAAAAAGTCCTTGCTCATGATATGCGATATTTGTCGCTTTGTCGTCGCCAGCGAGAGACCGAGCGTTTTCAGTGCACAGATCCCGGTCAGCTCGGTCGCGAGTAACCTCTGAGAGGACGAGATTAGGTCGAGGGCACCAGCAAAGTCGCGCGCAGCAAGAAGCTGTTGGATGGTTGGCTGTGTCGCCCATGCAGCATGCATGAGCCGCAGCTTTTCGAGCAGCGCCGCCGAATGAGCACGGCGCCGGACGAGGACAGGCAAGAGCAGAGACTTGTTGACCAGGTTCGCCTCGAGTGAGCGCATCTTCGTACGCAATTGCTCGATTTGATCACAACTGGCTGCCACCTGTTGTTGCAGCTGTTGGTACGAGGCCAGGACAGTGAAGAAGCAATGTTGGCGCGATGAGACCTCGGAAAGCAGTTTGAGCTCGATCGTATCGAGGTGGCCAGCCAGCTTCTCCAGGGCCACCATTGACGAATATGGTTGATCTGGAGGTGAGAATTGGTCGAACGTCTGCGGGCGGGATAGCTTGAAGTCCTCCTCAAAACAGACCGCGGGCACTTGTTTCAATCCAGCAGAACACTCAGTCACAGCGGCGAATGAGGTGCTGTCACAGCCTTCGCCCACAGTAAGCTGCGATCTATGGGCTGCCATGAAAGCGTATGGTTGGCCCACCCGGCGCATGTACTCGGTGAAGTCGCTGAGCGTGAGTGTGCGCTCGTGTGGCACTGAAGGTGCCAAGTTGCTGGACTTTACCATGTAGCTAGAGACAGAAAGGCGAACATCCTCGAGAGTATACTCGTCCAGATCATCAGGCAAACCAAGAAAGGTGGCCCAGGTCTGACGAGGGCTGTTTACCACGGATGAGAAGTTGGCGCCCGCCATTTCCTCCAAGAATCCAGATACTGCCACGTGTCAAGTCAGGTTTACGGTAAGTTCTCAAGTTTGTTGACTGCTGCTGCTGCTGTGAAACACACAAGGCCGCTTGACAAGGAAGTCGCATCAAGACAATTCTTTCCCCCTTCCACCACTTGATTGTGCTTGATTGTTGACTTGACGACCGCTCTGTGTGTCTGTGTTGACTTGACGAACACTCGCATTCCCCACAGCACGCTCCAAGCTTGCGCTCGGGTGGGCAAACCGTTTCTCTTGCTTTTGTGGTTGAATTCGGATCGAGAAATCGTCAGATGTGGAGCTCGTGCAACCTCCCGCGCGCTTCGTTTCTTTCGTGGTCGTTAGAAGCTCGCGAAGTATTCTCAGATTGCCTCCACAACCCGCCCATGCTCGCTCTCTGCCTCGCCGCCAGCGGCCTCAACGTGGGAGTCCCGCACGTGGGGCGCGCCCGCGCCAACGTCCTCATGGTGCCCTCGTGGTACGCGTACACCACCGGCGAGTACACTACCAAGGGCCCTTTGAGCGAAGGCTTGATCAAAGAGGTCAAGTCCCTCAAGGAGCAGGACGAGGTCGCCTTCCTCGGGAAGGCGGAACCCATCGAGCTCAGCGAGCAGGACCGCATCGACAAGGAGCGCCTGCAGAATGCCATGCTGGGCATGGAAACGTCCGATCTGCTCGACGTGACCGAGGATGATGTGAACTTGAATGACGCGACCCCCGAGGCGGTGCCCCCCGAGGCCATGACCCCCGAGGCTGCGGCCCCCGAGGTCGTGACCCCCGAGGCCGCGATCCCCGAGGACGCGTCGACCTTGGAGGCCACTCGACTGAGAATGATGGACGAGGCGATTGCTAAGCTCATCTGCCCCTTGACGAAGTCGCTGCCGATCGACCCGGTGATGGCCGAGGATGGAAGGGTCTACGAGCGCAGCGCCATCACGCAGTTTCTGACACAGCAGCTCAAGTCGCCCACGACCGGTCGCGCGATGGGTGCGTACCTCGTGACGGCGCACTCGATCCGGGACATGATCCGCGGGATGGTCGAGTCGGGCGCGCTGACGGGCGAGAAGCTCGGCGCGTGGACGACGAGGCTGGCGAACGAGGAGCGCATGGCGCAGATGCGACGCAAGGCGGACGCGGGCGACGGTTTCGCCATGTACGAGTTGGGTGCCGCCTACCACCATGGTGGGAAGGGGTTCGATCAGAACCTGGCATTGGCCGTCGAGTGGTACGGCAAGAGTCGCGATGCGGGCGACTTGTCGGGCACGGCAGCCCTGGGCCAATGCTATGCCGAGAGCGTCGGGGTGCGACAGTGCAAGGTGCGTGCAAGCATGCTGCTCGGCATCGCCGCAGACCAGGGCAGCCAGGCCGCGGCGTACTTGCTCGGGAACTACTTTGCGGACGGCTCGCACGGCTTCCCCCAGGACTTTGAGCTGGCACGTTCCTGGTACACCAAGGTGGTGGCTGCCAACGAGGTCGACATAGGGGTGGAAGATGTGCTCAAGGTCGCCCGGTGGTTGCGGCACAATCCAGCGGCGTAGGGGCTGCCGAGCGGAGCCGAACGCCTTGTTCTTCGGCCACAGTAGCACCAGAGCATAGTCCATACGTGAGCGGTGTCGCCATGTCTGAGAGGGCCAGGAACAGAGAGGATCACCCAGGGCGGTGACCCTGTACAAAGCGAGCATCTCTGAGCGTGTGCATCCACCTATGGAGGGGTGTGACTAAAAATTACTTGTTGAGCGCGCGTGCGGCGCGGCGCGCAAGACGCATGACCTCGAATGAACCAACGGATGGAAACGGGGAGATCCAGGCGAGCTCATGTGGATTTTCGGATTTCGGCGAGCTCCCGAGTTCTCTCGTGCGGCACGGGAGACGGAATGGGGAAGAAGGCAGCAGCAGCCAATACTCCGGCGATTGAAGCTACGCCACCGTCCCCAAAGCGCAATGTTGAGCAGAAGAAGCCAGAGTCGCCTCCAAAGCCACTGCAACCAGCACCAAGTGCGGCGGCGCTCTCTCAGACGGAGATCATGCAGAAACTGAATTCAGTGCCTACGTTTTGCATCCTCAATGGTGACTCAAACATTGTCGGCATGCAAGATCCCGAAGGCGAGGGCGAGGTGTGCTGCTGGTTCACCGATGCTGACGATGCCATGGGCATGCTCGCAAGCGCGCGGGAATCTAACCCCGATGTGCCCCTGCTGCACCTCGGGGTAACGCCGCTGGGGCTGGCCTTTGCCTTGGCCATGGGCTGGGCTGAGTCGCACTTTGTGGGCAATCTTCGGCTGCAGGGGCAATCGTCGACCGTCGAGGCCACTAAGGAGGCGGTCGCGCAGCAAGTGGTTGCGCAGGGGCTTGAGCTGGGCACTTGGACGTTGCCCGTCTTCTGCTGTGATGAGCTATCGTCGTCGACAGTGACGCCCGTCTTCCTCAATCGGCACGACCTAGTGCAGGCATGGGTGGCGAGCGGCCGACCGCGCGAGACCGTTCCCGACAACCTTAGCATCATGGACCTGCGCGTGCTCGTTCATCAAATGCAGACGGACGCGTTCGCGTGGTCGACGATTCACTTCGTCGGCTCACCCAAGTCTGTGGCCCTCGTGCATAAGGCGAAGGCAGAGGCGGCGCTTGTCAAGCGCATTCTCGCGGGGGAGGTCTGCCTCGCAGGCGTACCAGACGCCGACGCGCCGCCACCACTCACGGACGACGAGCCGCCGCCCCTCGAGTGAATTCTTCAGGTGCGTGTGGCGTGTTTGCCCTCGATGTTTGCCCGTCTCTCGTGTGTGGGTCTCGTGCCTCGTTTGCTCGTGGCACAAAATGCACATCCATCTCGAGGTCTCACCTCCACTTCATTAATCATTATACCGTACGCAGGTGCATAATGCACAGCAGATGGACCACTGGAGGTCAACAGACAAACAAGTAAATGGAAGTGTGACGTGTCAAAGCGAAGCCAAACATCTAAAAACATGTCATTTTTGGAAGAAAGTAATTAACATAAGAACAACAGGGGCCAGGTACCGGGTATAACCCGACGCTGTTCTGTACCGGTATACCCGGTACTGAACCCATTGGACAACGCGCCGAGTGCGTCGTGTGTTATACGATGCCGTTGCAACCCACCAATTTGAAGTACAACGGCGTCCGAATGTACGCGAATGACACCCGCTATAGCAACAGCACGCAGCTCATTTGCGAGCCATCATCTCTTTTTGAATGCACAGACAGATGTGCTGCTGCAAATGCAACCTGCAGAGCTTTTGTTATTCCAACTCGATTCGCCACAAGCTTCTCACCGTTCATGAATGATCTTTCGACGCGAATGGGAGCTTCTGGTTGGCATGTGATGGATGTAGGCGAGCTCGCGATGCACCTCGGCTGTGTTCCAGATGTACTCGCATTCTATATTCTCAATGCCAGCGGCTATGACTTAGTGAACGCTTGGCGCAACAAGCTGCTCAACGAATCACTGCGTGGCGATCAGATTGCTGGTGCAGCCTGGCTTTTGATTACTGAAGACTTAGGTCTGATAGATACCGGCTACGTGCTTCGCCAAGCTGGGGCTTGGTTTGATGGGGTGCTCGCAAGGTACCCAGAGTCAACGATATCATTACTACAGGGCCACTTTCACATCGAGCCGAAGCATCGTGTCATCCACTTTCCTCACGCAGCCAGCGAAGGCTTCTTGCGCCCCCTCGCATTCGATGCGAAAACTGAGCCCGTCCTTCTCTCGGGCGAGATTCATGCGCACTACCCACTCCGAGTTCGCGCACAGGCACTGTTAAGCACGGGCATGGTGCAAAGGCGCACTGTCACCACAAGAACACACGCGTTTACGAATCCGCAGCAGGAGGCGAGTGATTACGCCGAGGCCATCTCGCGTTACTACATCGCTATTGCTGGCTGCCGGCAGCATAACTTCAAGGGACGACCGGCATCCACCCTGTGGCTCGTCGCCAAACATTTTGAGATTGCCGCGGCAGGGACGGCGATGCTGACTGACACGGCCGCAGCTCACCTCCTTCGTCCACTTGGTTTACTGCCCGGAATTCATTACATCGAGAGCACCCCGTCAATGCTCAACGAGACGTTACGTTACTGGCTTGCCCCGGAGCAGCGTGAGGCACTGCGCAATATAACCGCACGAGGTCAGCGAGTTGTTCACAAATTTCACACAGGTGAGGCGAGAGCGCGTCACTTGAATCAGGTCGCATCTGCGCTTTGGGCCGCGAAGCGCGCCCAGGAGGGGGGTGAGCGTTGCCCTGCTTGCGTCAACAATAGGCTCGACGACTCGATGCCGGGAGCGCCATGCACAGTTCCAGAAGAGGACCCGTATGCTGCCGATGCAGATGTTCTACAAAACGGCTCTGCGAATTCAAGCACGCTGCTCAGTTGAATCTTGAAAACGCGAAGTCTCCCCAATACACACCAGGCTTGTCAGGCTATGCTTACGGAGACGGTGGACCATCGGAGTACGGTGTCCATTGGTCATTGGAGTACATTGGAGTACACGTTGCGCCTGGCGGTAACGCGGTAGCCCCGTATGAATCTCATTACTACTACGATAAGAATTCCCTTTCTTACAGTAGGAATTCTGAGCAGCTGATTCTAATCTGACAAGGGCCACGGCAAGAACCGAAAAACACCCACAGCGGCACAGTGCTCCAGTGCGGGATCGTGATCTTCAGGGACGCGCGGATTCGGGATTGGGAATTGAATTCGGTGCCAAACCCGCAACCGGATGTCGGCTTTCAGCTCGTCCAGGCCAATTCGCATGCAGGCATTCGACTATTTTCTCGGATCGCGTCATACGACTACCGAAAACTTCCGATACTTCCGTAAACCCGGAACCGTCGCGAGCGAGTCCCCGGCACTGAGTCCGAGCACACGCCCGTCCAGGATAAATATGTACGGTATACGACGGTCCATGACCGTAATGACGCGCCTTGTGTAATGGGCACATACCCGATAGCGCCATACTCCCGACCGCCAAAAGCTGAAGCTCACTGAGGCACGTATCTCTGTGGCGCACGTGGTACGCTCGGGTCGCTCACGAACCCGCACACAACTTCGTACTGTCTCGACACGGCCAACCAGCCTATTTTCGGAGCCTTTTCGAAATGGGGTCAGACGCCTCCATCATGCTCTCTCTCTCTCTCTCTCTGCACACTGACGCGCGCCTCGAGCGTCGATATCCTCTGACTCCCATATGCATCGGCTCACCGCTTCTCGTGGGCGGTCAGTCGACAGGGACTACCCCTCAGCACTGACCCTTCTTTATCGCTTATCTTAGGAGCCGAGCAAGAATCCAGAATCGGCGGCGTCAAAAGAGGAAGCCCCTCGAGTTGCACGGGGACGCGCGATGACAAACGCAGCTGGGCAGCTCGCAAGCCCCGCGAGACCTTTGCAGATTACACGATGTATGCCATCTCGGCGCCGAGCAGGAGCGTCCGGAGGTGCCCGCACGTGTCGGTGAGCTTGCACACGCTGAGAAGGGGCTTGAGACCGTACGTGGCGAGCCTGACCTTGCCCATCGAGTCGAAGGAGGTGACGATGCCGTCGACGACGGGGAAGCCTCCATTGCTGAGGACGGGTGAATGGAGCCCCGCTGCGGCCGTACGACCAATCTTGGTAATGGGCTGAGCCACCAGTCCGCCGCCGCCCGTTGCGGGCACCGTCCAGATAGTCGTACCCACGATGAGATCCTTGGCCTGCTCGAGAACTCCACAGCAGCGTGGGCCGGTGGGCACGTGGTGAGCCGCGGTGAGGCTGAGGCTCCGCCCGTCTGCGATCGTGAGGGTGAGAAAGTCCGCATTTGCCTCTGGCTTGGCAATCGAGAGGAGCGAGACGGTGTCGGTGGTGAGTGCACCTTCGCTGGTCGCGGCAACGATGGCGTCACCTTCCCGAAGGGACGCGATGAGCACGTGCGTGCCATCGGCCCTCGTGACGAAGGCGTGCGACGGGAAGCAAGGGTCGTCCGCACTAGTGGCGGCATTGGAAGTGGTCGAGGGGGTCGAGGATAATGAGGTGCTGGGAGCCACGATGGCGGCAACGGTCGCAGGGACGCCTGCTGTGCTCAGAGCCGACCCGAGGGCCGCCGGGCTCGCCATGATGCCCGTGCTGAGCGCACTGCTCGCACTGTTTGCAGCCGTTGCGCTGGGGAGCACGATCGTGACGGTGATGGCGACCGAGGCGGGTGTGATGGTGAGCGTGACGGCCGATGGGGAGACGGTGGTGACACTGGAGGCCGCGGTGGCGAAGAGATTACGGATCGCTTGCTGCTTGTCGGGGCCGTAGTCACTCACGTCGCCGCTCGCAGTGAAGGCGGCATGGACGTACGCCAGCGGGGGCGGCGACAACGGGGGCGGCGGGGGCCGGGGTGGCGGCGGTGAGGGTGAGGGTGGCGGCGGTGAGGGAGAGGGTGGCGGCGGTGAGGGAGAGGGCAGGAACGAAAAGGGCGGCGGCGACGACGCAGGGCAGGCTGGGTCACGGTAAGAGCCGACGCGCTGGCCACCACCAGTGAGGCTGGCGGCGTCGGTTTCCGGATCTTGGGAGCTGGCGTGGCTGGAGGTACGCGAGAGCCAGCCGAAGCGAACCGTGCCACAGAGCGACGAGGCCGTGACGTCGCTGCCACCCGGATGTGACCAGCCGCTGAGGTCCCATACAGGGACGTTATTGCACTGAGCGCCCGATGCGCCGCGGAAGATGACCACGCAGCACGCGCTCGCACCCGCGCATGCCGCGATGCCGAATGGCGAGGGGGGCGGAGGCGGCGGCGGCGGTGGCGGCGGGAGACGCAGAGAGGCTGGCCAATATCCGGGCGTGCCGGTGGCGCCTGGGACGTTGGATCGGGTCGTCGGGTCCCAGCAAGGGCAGTCTCTCTGGTAGGTGCCTGAGCCGTGGGCAGTTGTGATGGAATAGGCTGCGCTTGAGCAGCCTGCGAAGAGGGCGCGGCACTGAGCAAGGGTCATCGTCGCATCGGCATTCGTGTAGCACCCAACGAAGAAGGGCGGATACACTTGCGAATGGTAGTGAACGACCGGCTGCCCATTCGAATCTGGCGTGATGCCGACGTGAGCGCCGCAGACGTCGAGCACTGGGTAGGTGTTGCTGGCCTCGAAGTAGCCGTAGATGCCACGGTTATCTCCCGACGTACCGAGGCGCGTCGAGTGGCCCGAGGCTGCCTGGTAGCTCAGGCAGTTGGTCAGCATCTCGTGAAAGTGGCGCGGGTTGGCGTGGTCGCCACAAGTGTCGAGCAGCGAGATTGAATTGTCGCTGCACAAGTTGCGGATCATGAGCTCGGCCGTGTACGTGTCTATGCCATCAACGACGGACTGGGTACCGAGGCAGCTCATGCCGGGCTGGTTAGAAGTGAAGCCTGCCTCGAAGGGGCCATAGATGTTGACTGTGGTAGTCTGAGTACCCGCAATTGTCGATGAGAGCGTCTGTCGGTAAGAGATTGCGCCTGTGTCAACGCATCCGATAGAGCCGCGCAGCGCAGGTGCAGTTCCGATGCGAGAGGTAAGGCCCACGTAATTTGAGCCCGACGGACAAGTGAGCCCCTGGGGCTGGCCGATCGCAAAGCCGGCGAGCAGTAGCATAGTCGCTCGTGGGGGGTGAGTTCCTCGGAGTTTCGCACGCTACGCGTTCATAGGAAGGGTCGGTTTGAGAAGACTCACGGGTTTGAGAAGACTCCACGCAAATCGTTTCGCAATTGCCCCCGAATTGCGCCCGAAATCCGAAGCAATTGCGTCCGAAATCAGATTGCGTCCGAAATCAGCCGCAATTGCGCGAAACTCATCCGCAATCGCGTCGATCAAGCCGCGTGCGATTTACGTGCGATTTGCGTTGGAAGCGCAGAGCGCGCGTTTTTCGCGCAATTGCGGCTGTTTTCGGACGCAATTGCTTCGGATTTCGGGCGCAATTGCGTCGGGTTTCGGGCGCAATTGCGACACGATTTGCGTGTGCGAGTCTACAGTCTTCTCAAATCCGCGTGTGAGTCTTCTCAAACCGACATTGTAATTGGTTTTACAATTGCGACTTGTAAACTTGCAAAACCAATTATGTCAAACTTGAAACTATCTTCTTCAATCACATCACCGAACTAGACGCACTCCGGTCAATATCATCCTGTTTGAAGTGCGCCCTTCCGCGTCACGTCCACATACCAGTAGTTGAGCCCCACGTTGCACGCCGCCTCGGCCGCGCGCTCGGCTTTGGAGCACGACGAGTAGACCGCGTGGTGCCACTCGCCGGGCACGTACAGCGCATCGCCCGGGCCGATGCGGCAGCGCAGCCCCCGCGCGCTTGCGTACAAGGGATGCTTGACTAGGTCGGGCTCGCGCACGTTGACGAGGCCGTGGTTGGCCGAATCGCCCCGACCCGTCTTGCCCACGAAGATGTTGCCCGTCTCGCGCGAGTTGCGCGCCACCTCCATCACGCGCTGGTAGTACAAGTGACCCTTCTCCTCGGGCGCGAAAAGTAGAAACTCCTTTGTGCCCCTCACCTGCGCCATGATATTCTCGGTCGTGTCCTGATGCAGAGAGGTCATAGTATCGCCGGCCGAGAGCCACAGGTTCGTCTCCTTGGGCAGCCAGTTGGGCTGCCGGCTCGCCCACGCGGGCGCCGAGATGAGTGCTAGCAGAGAGGGCAGATTGAGGTGCAGCTCGGACTGATGGAGGTACGGCCGGCCGTTCACGCCTGCCGCGGACGTCGCACCGCTGCGCCAGAGAGCGAACAGTTGGCGCATCCGCAGCACCTTCTGGATAGGGCGCACAAGCACCCCCTCGACACCTTGCGCGAAGGCGAATTGGTTCGCCGCGAACCAATCCTGCCACGCGCTCAGTGGCTCGAATGTGTTCAACTCGCCTTCGGGCGTCGTGAAGGCCGCCTCCACGAGCACCTCGCCGACGAGAGATTGCAAGCTCGCTGTGGTCCAGTGCGCGACGTCGGTGAGCTCGCGGGTCGAGTTGCGTACGATGAATGGCCTTCGGGCGCCGTGCCGGGCGCCCACAAGCCGCGGCAAGGCTGCGGCGAGATCCGAAGCCTCAATCACGGTGCATCTCTCCAACTGGGCAGCCGTGCCGCCGCCCTCGCCTCCGATGCTGGGGAAGGCACTTTCCGCGGTGGTGGGCTGAGCATCGCACGCCTCCTGCGCCTTACCCGCCGTCGCACCCGCCGTCGCGCCCGCCGTTACGAGCGCCGTTTCGAGCGCTGTTTGGAGCTCCGTTTCGAGCGCCGTTACGAGCGCCGTTTCGAGCGCCGTTTGGAGCGCCGTTTCGAGCGCTGTTTGGAGCTCCACATCAAGCCTTTGCACCCACGAGCCTGGGGCGCTCGCCTCGAGCGTCCGTGCATGCTGCATGGCTGTGCGGGCCGCCTCGATGTACTGCTGCGTCGAGGTACTGCTGCTGCGCGCGTGCGCCTCTCGAGCCCAGTTCGAAAGACGGATCCACCAATCCCTGTCACTCGGCGCGCGCGCCACCGCCTTCTGCGCCGCATGCAGCGCGCCCACGGGGTCGGGAGGCAGCGCGTGGTACCTGAGGAAGGAGGCAATCAGAGGTCATGAGAGGCCATCAGAGGTCATTAGGGAGGCAGCGCGTGGTACCTGATGAGGGACTCAGTCAGATGTGATCAGATTGAACCATCAGATGCAATCAATATGCAATCAATATGCAATCAATATGCAATCAAGATGCAATCCATTTACAACCAGGGTGCACTCGAGATGCAATCCATTTACAAGATGCAATCAAGATGCAATCCATTTACAGGGTGTACTCGAGATGCAATCACCGTAGGATGTAACCTCGCATCATCCAGCTCGTCGGCTCCATGTGCTCATCAGGCACCTCAAGGAAGATGGCGAGGGCCTCTTGGCACGCCTCTACGCTGCCCGTGTGCGCGGGCATCATGCAGCGCGCCTGCACCGCCAGCACCATCGCGCCGCCTTGCTTGGCCGCATGCCGCACGCTAGCGAATGCCGGTGCATGCTGCGGTGCGGCGTCGTAGGCGGCCTGGTAGAGCTTGAGTGCCTCGGCAAGATCGTAATGCTGCAGGTACTGGTGCGCCTGCTCGATCATCAGCTCGATACGGCGCTTTTGAGTGAGACCGTCGCGCGCGAGCTCCTCCTGCAGGAAGGCAGCCGCCTTGTCGCGACTCTTCGTATGCACCCGAAGTGCTCGAGCGTGGAAGAGCGCGGCTGAGTGCCGCAGGCGGCCCGCGCTGGATGAAGAGCCCATGCTCGCGGGCGAATCAAGCACCTGGCGCATGAGCGACCCTATTTCGGCGCACGTGGCATCGAGTGCATCGCTCGGCGCATGGCCCCAGCCGGTGACGTGCCCCAAGAGCAGCTCGGCCAGCTGCATCTTTGACGCGGCCTCGGCCGGTGCGGCCTCGATGGCTTGGCGGAACGCATCCACTGCTGCGTGGTAGCTGGCCGGATCGACGACGGCAGCCTTAGAGTCGATAGTGGTGACAGCGCCGATAGTGGTGACAGCGAGCCAGTGCCAGAACATTCTGCTGCTTCGCTCGCACACACACCCCAGCCCAAGAGTTCAACCCAAGAGTGACGACTCCCATGAAAGCAGCACGAACAATGCACGACCTTTTCACTGTGAGTACAGTAGTGCTGTGAGAGGAGCCTTCTCAATCGTCCGCAGCAGCTCCGGCGCACAGCCGTTTCACACAGAGTTGGGCGATCCGCAGGAGACAGCTGTGAAGCCCCGCCCTTCACCTAACCAGAAACATGATATTAATACATTGTGTCAGTAAGCTTGATAGGTCCGTAAATATGATAGCTTCATTTTTACGGAGCTATCCATCGAACGCTTCATATTTGCTCCGTAAAATATAGCGGTACACAAGTTCGGCTCGAGTGGCACAACATAGAAGGCGAACGTACATGCTGCATGGAATCTGGAATTGGCAATTGCACTGTGCGAACGCGCCGCGGACGAGCCACACGAGCAGCGCTCCATCGTCCATGTACCATGCACAATTTTTAGTGAGATCATTTAGCCAATTGCTTTTAGCATGCACCATACCGGCACCGGCCTCCCGGCTCTCCGCCGGCCCCCGGCTTTTACACATGCGTTATGCGTTACGGTTCCCGCGCGTTGAACCGCATACAGCTGTAGACCGGTTACGTTACTTTACCCGCCACCCGCGACCCTCGCGCCAACTGTAGGTCCATCATGAAGCACACTCTGTGCACACCAGTAGCCCATTGACCCCTCTCCGTTTGCATCACCATCTCACCGTGCAACATGCTCGCTGTGGGCGTGGCCACTGAAAAGGCCTACTGAAGGCCTGGGGCATGTGGACCATGCATGCTTGGAATGACATGCCACGAAGAACCCGTTCTTGAAGAAGCCATCGACGCCTTGCTCGACATCCATACTCAGAGCGATGAGTTGACGATCAGCCAGCGCGATGAGCTGTCAGATGAGCTGTCAGATGAGCTGTCAGATGAGCTGACGAAAGGCCAGCTCACATGCACAATGCCGCCTACTCGCTGGCATGAGCCAGTACACCAGTGATCACGTCCTCGACCATCTTCTCTCCAGGGGTCTTGGGCCTTTCAGCGGTCATCCCCCAAGGCTCGGTAACGGCCAGGATGCTCGCAGCGATCGCTCCCTCTGCCACAAACTCCCCAGGGGTCTTGGGCCTTTCAGCGGTCATCCCCCAAGGCTCCGTAACGGCCAGGATGCTCGCAGCGATCGCTCCCTCTGCCACAAACTCCCCAGGGGTCTTGGGCCTTTCAGCGGTCATCCCCCGATGCTCCGTAACGGCCAGGATGCTCGCAGCGATCGCTCCCTCTGCCACAAACTCCCCAGGGGTCTTGGGCCTCTCAGCGGTCATCCCCCGAGGCTCCGTAACGGCCAGGATGCTCGCAGCGATCGCTCCCTCTGCCACAAACTCCCCAGGGGTCTTGGGCCTCTCAGCGGTCATCCCCCAAGGCTCGGTAACGGCCAGGATGCTCGCAGCGATCGCTCCCTCTGCCACAAACTCCCCAGGGGTCTTGGGCCTTTCAGCGGTCATCCCCCAAGGCTCGGTAACAGCCAGGACACTCGCGGCGATCACCCCCTCCACCAAAACCTCCGCAGGGGTTTTGGGCCGTCCATTTGCAGCAGGCGTTGTTGCCGAGATGAGCTGGCGGTCGCGCTGAGCCTGAGCCCGAGCCCGGCCCTTCATGCCTCGCGCATGCGCTTGGACCCACGTCAAAGCTTTGATGACCCGCAGCTTTGCCCATCGCTTTGCGGCCGGCCAACCAGCTGGCTCATTTCTGATGCGTTCCCTGGTGCTACGGTCGCCAAGATTCGCAAACCAAGACGCAATCATTGACACATTCCCCGACTCATCAACATCAAGATTCAGCTCGACGAGTGCATGGGCAATCTGGATGTTGAGGAGCCCAAGCTCGCGATCGCGCTCAGCCCGAGCCTTCATGCCTCGCGAACGGGCTTGCAGGCGCGTCACATAGTGGAGGATCCGCAGCCGTGCCCGTCGCTTGGCTGCGGCCCAAGCGCTTCCCTCAGCGAGGCTGTCTTTAAGCCCGGCATCGTCACAGACGGCGCCGCCCGTCGCTTGAGGGAAAGCATCTATCTCAGAGGGTGCTTGGATGGACTCCTCGGCATCGACATCGACGTCAGGGAGAGTCTCGAGCCTCACGGACGCGCGACTTGAAGGACGCACGAGATAATCGACGCTCACATGGCTCACGAGCGCATCAGGGACAGAGACAGTGTCAAGCCTCATGGACGCGCGACTCGATGGACGCACGGGCAACTCGATGCTAACGAGCCCTTCTGGGAGAGCGTTGATCTCAAATGACGCGTGGCATGATTCTTCGATGTCGATGGCGACGGCCACGAGTGCTTCAGGCGCCGAGAGTGCATTCACCTCAATGAACGTGTGGCTCGACTCTTCGATATCGAGACTGATGGCCACAAATTGCGGGAGATCTGGGAGATCTGGTCCGTCCGCGACCATAACGGGCGCGTCCACGATCCTCTTCGGTGTCTCGGTGGCTTCGGGGGCTCTGGGCGTGGGCTCAGAGAGGTCGATGCCTCCAAAGAGCGAATTCAAGGATGTTTGGCCCGACTCGTCGACCTTCACGCTGACGGTCATAAGTCGTCTGTCACGCTCCATGCGTGCAAACAAGCCGCGGACGGCAGACTGGAACTTAGTGGCTAAGGCTTGCACGCGCGCAGTTGCTTCCAGCTTGGCGTCCTCTTTGGTCGCAGGTGGTGGAGCATCTGTATACCTGTCCTCCAGTCGAGCCAAGGCAGCCTCCGCCTCTGCCGCAGCTGCCATCGCCTCTGCATGCATCTGAGACATGGCCTCGGCAATTGCACGCTGCTCGGCCAGCTGCCCGATCGTTGCATCCAGCTCCCTCTGCAACTGTTGCTTCTCGCTTTGGAGCTCCTCATTCTTGTCTTGCAGTTTAGCCGAGGCCGCCGTTACTGTTGCGACAGATGCCGCCTGCTCTGCTTGCATCCGTACGATAGACGCCGCCGTCTCTGCTTGCGTCTGAGCCATCTGGAGAAGTCGCTCGGTCATCGCTTCGAGTTTCGTACGCTTTTCGGCGAGTTGCCCAGTCACTGCATTCAGCTCAGTCTGCAACCGCTGATTCGCGCTTTGCAGCTCTCCGTTCGTGCCTTGCAGACGAGCAAAGGCAGCCGCCGCCTCAGTGGCAGCTGCCGCTGCCTCTGCTTGCATCAGAGACATCTTTTCGATGGTCTCACTCTTCTCGGCGAGTTGCGCAGTCGCTGCATTCAGCTCGTTCTGCAACCGTTCCATCTCGCTCCGCAGCTCTGTATTCTTTTCCAGCAGTTTGCCCGAGGCAGCCGCACCTGTCCACTTTTGCATAATGGACGACTTGTTTTTCTCGGTGGCAGCCTTGGCCGCCTGATCGAGCAGCAGAGTCATCTCATCGATGTGGGTACGCTGGTCAGAGATCTGCCCATTGGCTACATTCAGCTCGCTCTGCAACCGTTGGATCTCTGCTCGCATGCCTTGGTTCTCAAAGTGGTACTGCGCGCACTCGCTCTGTGAGTCACTGAGGGCGGCTTGTGTACTTGCGAGCAGCGATTCCAAGGCACTCACTTCCCGCTCCGCCAAATGGCACTCTCCGGCGTAGAGGTTCCTGGTGGTCCGATTTTCTGCTGCCGCCACCGCCATGAACTCCATCATTGCTGTCACTTCCGCCTCCAAGCCCTTCACTTCCGCCTTCCATGTCGTATTGCGCATTGCGAAGGCGGGACGCCATCTGGCAAGCTCTTCACGCATAGGCCGGAGCTCGCTGAGCTCCGACATCATGACCTTGCCCTCCTGATACAAGCGGGACACAGTCTGATGCTCGCTGCGGAGCTCCTTGCGAAGCTTCTTGTGCTCGGCGTTGGCCGCTACCTGCTCTGCACGGCGCAACTCCTCGTGACTGGTCGCGGCCGCTGAAGCTGCCTTGTGTGCCTCGTCAAGCCTTGCCTGCAGGGCAGCAACTTCCGCAGTCAACTTCTCGATCTTCCTCAGGTTCTTGTAGTCCGGTGGTAGGCTGTTGAACCTGTCGATGGTCGCTTTCGCTGCTAGGTGCTCATCCATAAGCTGCGACAGCTCTTCGTTGAACTCAGCGTTCGTCCGATTTGCAGCGGTCAGCTCTCTTTGCTGCTGTTCGATCGTACGCCGCATGCTGTTTCGCTCGGACTTGAGCGCCTCGCGCTGCTCGAGGAGCTTGGCCTGCAGCTGATCGATGCACCCGCGCAGACCTGCAACCATGATCCTCTGCTGTTCGGGCGACTGCCCGAGCAGGGGCTGGGCCGCCGTAGCAAGACTTGGACTCTGCCAGCTCATCCACCTCTCTGGCGGCGAGGCCGCCATTGTCGAAAGCATGGCTGGGTTGCCAGTTGGCGATGGCGTCCTCGGGGACCGCCCGGGGAAAAGATGGCTCACCGGACTCGATGGTGGGCGCCCACCAGGCCACAGGTTAATCGGTGACTTCGGCTTGCCGCGAAGCTTTGGTGGAGGCACTAACGCCGACAATGACTTAGAAGCCGGTAGGGAGCCTGTAATGGTTCTCGACTCACTCGCGCCTGGCAGGTAAATCACGGTTGTATTGGGGCTCAGGGCTCCCAGCTCTGGGTCCCAGCCGCTTGAGACCTCCAGCGGGGGCCTGACCTCCATCGAACCAAGGTTCGTTCGGCTACCGCCGCACGTCCTGGAGCGTGCGTGCGTCCCGTCGTCGCCGCCTTTACGAAACGGACCGGCAAGTTTGGCGCTCTCAGTTTGGAGCCAAGGATCACTCAAAAGGCGGCGCATCTGAAATGAGGGCGAAACGACAACCTGGGATGTCGGCACTCTTAGACATGTTTCGGGTGACACATGCACGCTCGGGCAGTCGCCAACGGCCAACGCCTCTTGGCCCTTTCGCCCTCTTCCTTGGGGCGAGCCACATCGCGCCACAGCGCCGTCGGACATCGGCACATGAGCATGTGGCACATAACGGTCGCATACGACGGCGACACGCAATAGAGCGCAGCGTTGCCTCGTCTCTCTGCCCTCGCTCCCCCGGCCTCTCGCCCCCTTCGCTACCCCTTCGGCTACTTCGTCTGCTGCGTCGCCTGCTGCTGCTGCTGCTTACGCCTTCGGGCACAGACTGTTGGCGAGGGCTCCGAATTCGGCTGCCTCTGCCACACCGCCGATGTTGATGTTGTAGCGCGCGTAGACAGGTTGTCCGGCGGCGTCGGTTGAGCTCAGATTGACCTGCACGGCCTTGTTGTTGACCTCAAACTTGGTCGTGGCGGCAAGGCGCGCGGTGAGCACGGGGCGGCCGTACTTTTTCTGCCCGATCATCTCATCACTCCCTCCGCCCTCTGCGTCCTCAGCCGCCGTTCCATCCTGCACAACCGGGCGGAACTCCACGAAATGCACGCCGTCGTCGAAGAGAAGGCGCAGCTGTCCTGTGCCGATCGGCTTCCATCCCTTCTCTTGAATCAGTTCCCCCTGATCATTCTTCTTCTCCTGCCGAAAGACGGAGACCTTGCACACGCACTTGTGCTTTGCGACCGCGTCACCCTCGCCGCCTGCGGTCGGCAGTGGCGCGGATGCCATCACCGGCTTGGCAGCGGGGGCAGGCGCCGGCGCAGCGGGCGCGGGTGCGCCGAAGCCGCCCAGCGTCGGCAGAACGGGCGGCGCCGCGACGCCCGCGCCGAAGGAGAAACCACCGAATGCGGGCGGCGCAGCGGTGCCGAATGCGGGCGGCGCGGCGGCGCTGCCTCCGAAGGCAAAGCCACCCGGAGCAGACGCGGGCGCCGCCGTCCCAAACATTGGCGCGGGCGCCGCCGTCCCAAACATTGGCGCGGGCGCGGGCGCCGCCGTCCCAAACATTGGCGCGGGCGCGGGCGCCGCCGTCCCAAACATTGGCGCGGCGGGCGCGGGCGCCGCCGTCCCCAAAATCGGCGCGGGCGCCGTTGCGGCGGGGATCGAGGCTCCGTTGGCAGTGGAGCTGCGACCACTGACTGTGGCGAGCGCGTCGCGTTGGTCAAGGTACTGCTGCACCGCCTCACTCCAGTCCGTGCAACGCGACCCTCGCTGCCACTCGTTCTCCAGGTGCTCGAGAAACTCGGCGTTGAGCGCCTTGAGGTCCTCGACCGACGCGGGGGGAGCGGCGCGCTTCGGAGCGGCGGCGTCGGCGGGCTTGGCGGCGGGCGCGGCGGCGGCGGGCGCGGCCGTTGGTGCGGGGGCGGCCGCGGCACCAAAGCCGAAGCCGCCGAGCGGCGCGGGAGCGGGGGCGGCTGCGGCACCACAGCCGAAGCCGCCCGACGCTGCGGGCGCGGGCGCGGGCGTGCTGGCAGCGGCGCCGCCGAAGGAAAAGCCGCCCAAGGCAGGAGCAGGCGCGGCAGCTGCTCCGGCACCGAAGCCGCCGAAACCACCAAAGCTGCCGGCGACGGCAGCTGGTGCACCGTATGTGGCCGCCGGCGCAGGAGCAGGAGCAGCCGCGGCGCCGAATCCGCCGAATCCGCCGGTGGCAGCTGGTGCGCCGAATGAGAAGCCGCCGGCTGCGGCTGCCGGTGCGCCGCCAGCAACCAGGTTAACGGAGGCAAACGGATTCGAATGGGAGGTGGCGCTGGAGGACGAGTCGGCGCTGTCTCCACGGGTGGGACGTTTGGCCTTACGGATTTGGCGCTGCGCGAGCACCGCCTGCATGCGTGGAGAGATTCGCGAGGGTGTCAGTGAGGGTTGAACTGATGCTGTGGTGTTTGTGCGTGCGTGTGTATGCGCGTACATCGTCTGCCCTTTCCCACGTACCGACAGGCTCCCCGCTGCCCCCGTTCAGCTCCTCCTCGGTCATCTCATTGTTGATCTGCACATCGGCGCCCCGCTTGCCCGACATGGCGACGCGCGGGGGAGAAGTTCACAGCGCTCAATCGAACCCGGTGTAAACAGAGGCACAATCTGAAGATGAGAAAAATGACAACGACCTTTCCACCCCATTACAAGTTCTCTCATTTGGCGCGAGACGAGCGCTCTCTTCGCGCGCTCGCGTCCGGCGCGAACCACTCCGCGTCGCGGCTCGAGCCTTTTGCATATGCCGCCAATGCCGTTCTCGTCGCCCTCCTCGTCAGAGGATGCGGCCTCTCCGCCACAGCGCCAGTACGGCGACGGCCCGCGGCGCGTGCTCGTGCCCGCGAACCGCCTCGCTGCCAATGCAGCCGCGACCATTGCCTCTAATGATGCGGCCCGGCGAGCCCGTGCGCTCTTCCCGATTGGAGGCAGCAGCAGCTCCGAGGCGAGCCCCAACACCAACAGCAGCTCTCCCAAAGTTCCCATGCGGCGCTCGCGCGTACCAGCAGCCGCATCCGCCGGCGACGACAGCGGCGCCTCCCTCGCTGCGCAGCTCAATCGGGACGTCAGCAGGCGGTTCGGCAGCGCGCTGCTCGAGAGGCCGCCATCCAGTACCAGCCAGGTGCGCAGCTCGCTCACGCGCCTCGACCTTGCCCGCTCGGCGGGCCGTCAGCAGCTGCAGCTCGCACGCGAGCGCGAGCAGAAGCTCAAGGCCGAGCTGGCCAAGCGCGACGGATTCGCGGCCGTGGGTGAGCAGCGCTCTGCCGCGCTCCGGCAGGCGCTCCGCGTCGCGCAGCTGCAGCGGCCGGCGCTGCGCATCCCATCGTCGCCCGCACCCACACCGGGCCCCGAGGCGCGACGTGCCGTCGCCTCTGCTGCTGCTTCCTCAGACGCTGCTGCTGCTCTGCTGCTGCTCGGCGGCGGCGGCGGCGGCAGCAGCAGCAGCAGCAGCAGCACGCCGCCCTCGCCCGCGGGATCGAGCGCGGGCGCCGACACGATGAACGACGAGCTCGCCGAGGCGCTCTTCCGACGGCGCACGCGCGCGCACGCTCTCGCGCAGTGGGCGCGCGCCACGCGCGAGGTTGAGCTCATGCGACTTTCGCGTCGTCTCGCGATGCGCTCGGCACTCTACCGCAGCTATCGGCGCTGGCGCCGGCGCTGGGCGGCCGCGAGCGTGCTCGGCGCACGGCGCAGCGTCGCCGCCGGCGCCGTCGACGACGACCTTGCCGATCTGCCCACCACGGCGCGTGCCTTTCAGCAGTGGGCGGCGGCGACCGGACAGACGCGAGCGCTCCTCAAGGCGCACTCGCTCGTGAGCCTGCGTCTGCGCCGCCGGCGGCTCCACCGCGGGCTGCGCGCGTGGCGGGGTGAGGCGCGCGAGGCGCGTGCCGCCGACCGCGGGCGCGGCGCCGCACTGCTGCGTGCAGCACGCATCGGGATGGCAGCACAGCAGCGAGCCGCTCTGCGCGCCTGGCGGGAGGAGGCGGTGCGTCTGGGGAGCGTCCGAAACTGCGAGGCACGGGAGGAGCGCGCGAGATTGGCGAGATTGGCGGAGCGCGACCACGCCGAGGGGGCGTGGCGCCGACGGCTCGAAGCGGCCGAGCAGCAGCAGCAGCAGCAGCAGCAGGAGCAGGCGGCGGCCGCGGCGGCGTTTGCATGCGAGGCGCAGCGCAGGATTGACGAAGCTGAGCTCCTTCGAACAGAGCTCTCGAGCGAGAGGGAGGCGCTCCTCGAGGCGCTGACCGCGCAGCGAGCCGCCGAGGAGGCCATCGCCGAGGCGGAGGCGGCCATGCAGGCGGCCATGCACGAGGCAGCCGAGGCGCGCGCGGCGGCCGAGGCGGCGGTGGCGGCCGAGGCGACGGCGGTGGCGGCGGCGGCGGCGGCGGCGGCGGCGGCGGCGGCCTCGCATGAGGCTGAGTTACGAGCGGCGGTGAGGGCGGCGGCCTCCGCGGCGCGCGAGGAAGGCGAGCACGCCAGCGCATCGGCCACCGCCGAGGTGGTGCAGTCCGCGGCTGTGGAAGCTCTCATCGCTTCCGCCGAGCGACGCGTCCTCGTGAACACATTGCGCGACGCGGACGCGAGCAGTTCACTCGAGCGTGCGGCTGCACGCGCGGCGCTCGCCGCAACAGCAGCGCGCGCCGACGAGACGTCGATGCGCGCGGCGGCGGAGGCGGACACGCTGCGCGTCTCACTCCGTGTCGCCGAGGCGAGCGTCGCGCAACGGTCTCTCGAGCGTCGATCCCTTGAGCTCGCGGCGTCGCAGGCGAGCGCGGCGGCGGATGAGCTGCGTGGAGCGTACCGGCAGGCGGAGCTCGGTCGGGTGGCGGCGGCGGCGGAGGCGGCGCGTTCCGCCGAGGCCGCGAGGAGCGCGCAGGTGGACGCCGCCACGGCGCTTGCCGAGCTCGCGGTGCTCGAGGAGGAGGTGCTCGATACGGCGCGCGCGGCGGAGGAGCATGCTGGGCGGATGCGCGTCGAGGCGGAGCACACGGCGGCGCAGCTGGAGGTGCTCGCGACGGCGCTCGCGGGCGCGCGCGAGGCGGCCAACGAGGCGTGCACGGCGCTCGAGCACGAGCGCGCCTCCGCCGCCGCTGCCGAGGCTGGGCGCGCCGTCTCGAGCGCCGACGCGGCACGCGCGGCGGCGGCGGCGCAACAGGTGCTCGGCCGTGAAGTGGGCGGTCTGGAGGCCTTGCTCGTCGCCTCAGTGGCCGAGGTGCAGGCGGTGCTCAGCCAGCGCAGCGCGCTCATCGTCGACGTGGAGCACATGGAGACGCGGCTCGCATCGGAGCTGTGGAGAGGGTCGAGCCTGGAGGACGAGCTGAGCGCGGCGGCGGAGGCCGTCGCGATCGCGGAGGCGGCGGAGCGGGCGGCGTCCGCGGCGGCGGAGACGGCGGCGGCGGCGCATGCGGCGTCAGAGCTGGACTATGTAGTCAGTCTGCAGGCGGTGTGCATCGCATTGGCAGAGGCGGAGGCGGAGGCGGATGGCATGGCCGCCACGACCATGCAGGCCACGGCGGCGCGCGACCTGGCGGTGGCAGGGCGTGAGGAGCTCGCGGCCGAGCTGGTCGCAGCGCAGGCGGCGGCTGAGGCGCGCGAAGCCGCCAAGGAGGCAGCCGTACAGCACGCGACAGCGCTTGCAGCATCGCAAGCCGCCCAGGCCGCTCAGATGAGACAGGAGGGTATGGCGGCCGCTATGGCCGAATTCAACCAACGTCTCGAAGAGCAACAGACGGCGAGCGATGCGCGCCTGGCGGAGCTCGGCCGTGCCGCTGAGGAGGCAGGCGAGCGCGCGCACGCCGAGGCGGCACGCTCGGGCGTGGCGAGCGCGAGCCTGCGGGTGCTCATCTCGGCGCTCACCGAGGCAGAGGTCGCGCTTGCGACGGCGGAGGAGGCGGCGGCGCTCGCGGCGGCGCTTGCGAATAGCCGGGCCGACAAGGCGGAGGCGGTGGCCGCCGAGCGTGCCGCCGCCGCCGAGCTTGCCCGGAGGGAGGTGGCAGCCGCGCGCGCCACCGCCCAGGACAGCGCGCATGAGGCGGAGGCGGCGCGCCAAGCTGCGATGGAGGCGAGTGTGGCGCAGGCGGAGGCGAGGGCAGCGGAGGCGGCGGCGAAGGCAGCGGAGGCGGCGGCGAGGGCAGCGGAGGCGGAGGCGAGGGCAGCGGAGGCGGCGGCGACGGAGGCAGCGGACGAGAGCCGCGCCGCCCTCGCCGCCCTTGAGGTACGCTACGCGGCGGCCCTGACAGAGCGCGAGGCGGAAAACGAGCAGCGGCTGCATGCCTACGAGGCCGAGCTGAGCGACGCGCGGGCGGAAAGCGAGCAGCGGCTGCATGCCTACGAGGCCGAGCTGAGCGACGCGCGGGCGGCGTTGCAGCACGTGTCCGAAACGGCGGCACTCGAGGCGGCACAGGCGGCCGCCACGCAGCAGGAGCTTCGTGAGGCGCTCGATTCGAATCGGCTTGAGGCCGAAGCGAATCTGTCCGCACAGCGGGCGGAGGCGGAGGCGATGCTCGAGGTACAGCAGTTAGACGCAGAGGCGAAGCTGGACGCCCTGCGGAGTGAGGCGGAGGCAACTCTGGCGCAGTTCGAGGCCGAGGCCGAGGCCACCCTCGAGGCACGGCGACGCGAGGCAGAGGCGATGCTGGAGGCACGGCGACGCGAGGCAGAGGCGATGCTGGAGGCACGGCGACGCGAGGCAGAGGCGATGCTGGAGGCACAGCGGGGCGAGGCTGAGGCGATGCTGGCTCGGCACTCGGCGCACTCAGTCACGCGGCTCGCACTCCAGCTGGCTGAAGCCGAGGCGGCTGCGGCCGCGCAGTTGGCCGCTGCAATGTGGAAGCAACGGAGCGAGCTGACTGCTGCCGCGGAGATGAAGCTGGCTGAGGCCGAGGCGCTCGCTACCGCGCTCCGTGACGAGCACGAGGCGGATTTCGACGCGGCGGCAGCTGCCGCCGTCGGGGCTTCGGCCGAGGCGGCCGCGGCGGTCGCCGAGTCGAAGCGCGCACGCATCGCTGAACAGGATGCCCTCGCCGCCGCCGATGAGGCGCGACGGGCGACCGAGGCGACGGCCTGCGCTCTGCGTGCGTCATTGGCCGAGCTCGAGTTGGCGGCACGCGCAGCAGAGGAGACGCACCGGGCGGCGGACGAGGCACACCGCGCGGCGGCCGCCGCGGCGGCGGAACGCGCGCGTGCACTCGAGCGTGCGCTGAGCGCGCGGCTGAGCGACGCGGGTGAGAGCCTCCTCGATCTCGAGCAACGTGCCGCGGCGGCGGAAGAACGGGCGAAGGCGGCAGAGCAGCATGCCGCAGCGGCGGAGCAACGGGCGAAAGCGGCGGAGCAGCATGCCGCAGCGGTGGAGCAGACAGCGGCGGCAGCGGAGCAGCGGGCGGCCGCGGCGGAGGGGCAGGCGGAGATGGAGCTACAGCGAGCAGAGGTGGCCGAGCGCAACTGCGAGCATGCCCACGACGAGTACCGCGCTGCGATGCACGAATTAGGCGCCGCCCGCGCGGCGGCGGCGACCGTGGCGGGCGAGCTTGACGTTGCCACACGGGCCGCCGCTTCGTCCGCCATGCGCTGTGTTGAGCTCGAAGGGGAGCGGCAGCTCGAGGCGAGCGCGCATGCCGAGGCGCTGCGCGAGGTTCGTCAACTTCTCGAAGGGGAGCGGCAGCTCGAGGCGAGCGCGCACGCCGAGGCGCTGCGCGAGGTTCGTCAACTTCGTCAGCTCGAGGCGAGCGCGCATGCCGAGGCGCTGCGCGAGGCGAGCACGCGCGAGGCGACGCTCAACGCGGCGCTCGCGCTCGCCGACGCGCAGCTCGCCAGCGCCGAGGTGACGCTCGAGACGGCGCTCGCGCAGCTGGGTGCGGAGCGACAGGCGGTGGCCCGCACGAGGGCCGACGCGGAGCTCCTCCGACGGACCGCTGAGGACCATGAGAGCGATCTGGCGAGCCAGCTGCACGCACAGAGCGAGCAAGCCCTGCGCTTGGCGGCGCTCTCATCGGAGCTGAGCGTCGAGCTCGAAAAAGCGCGACGCGCAGCCGCGGCGGAGGTTGCAGCCGCGCGCCACTCGATTGGCCAGCTGCAAGCACAGCTCGCGGACGGCGCGGCGCTACATGCGGCTGCAGAGGCGCGCCTCGAGCGGCAGCTGGAGGAGCGCCGTCTCGAGCACGAGGCGACGGAGGCGCGCCTCGAGCGGCAGCTGGAGCAGCGCCGTCTCGAGCACGAGGCGACGGAGGCGCGGCTGGAGTGCGAGCTGAGGGAGCGCTGCGAAGCGGCCGCCGCCGCGGCGGCGTCAGCGGCGCAGCAAGCGGCGGCCGAGGCGGCGGCCGAGGCGGCGGCGGAGGCGGCGGCCCTCGCAGCGGCGGCAGCCCGTGACATCGAAGCGGCGGCGGCGGCCAAGCTGCGCGCGGCGGTGCTCGCGGCACAGAGCGTCGGCGAGAAGGAGATGCGCCGCGCGGCTGAGCGCGCCGGCGCCGAGCTGCGCGCTGAGCGCGAGGCGGCGGCCCTCCGTCTGGAGCAGCAGTCCGAGGCGGCGATGGACTGGATGGGTGAGGTGATACTCCAGCGCCGAGCTCACGCCCAGATGCGCCGTGCGCTGCGCTCGCTCGCACGCCTCGCGCGCCTAGAGGCGGGCCGCCGGCTCCTTGTGCCCAGGACAGCGCTGGGCGCCGGCGCGCGCTGGGCGTTCCGCCGATGGCAACGGTTCGTGTCTCAGCCCGGGCGCTCCACGTGGCAGCAGCTGCAGCTCCGTGCGGCAGCGGCGGCGTCGTACTGGGCACGGGCCGCCACCCTTGCGGCCTTGGACGCGTGGCGGCGCAATGGGGCGCGTCGCGAGACGGCGCTGCGCCGAGCGCATCTCGCCTCCTTCCATCATCTTCACCTTCAGCTGTGCGCCGCCTTGGGTCCTTGGGCAACGTCCGCCGCGCGACGCTCGCGCGCGCACCAAGCCCAGGCATCCAGGCGGGCGCGTGCGGCCACCGCGGCGCTCACGCGCTTGACGGCCGTTGGCAGAGCACGCGCACGCTCCACGTGGCTCGGCGCCGTGGCGGGCATGGCACGCCTCACTCGGTGCTGGCTGCGGCTGCGGGCCGCAACGGCTGGTGCGCAGACCCGTGGCCAATCTCGTGCGCAGCTCGAGCGCACCTCGGCACGCGCTTGGCTCGGACAGTACCTTGGCCGTTGGCACGCCCGGGCATCCGTGCCTCTCGCGCTGCGCGTCCGGGCGACGCGGCACGCCCGCGGCACGGCGGCGATTCTGCGCAGCCTGCAGCAAAGTGTGCAGCGCTGGCAGTTGTTCAGCCACGTCGCCGCGTGCGTCCAGAGGGCGAGGGCCAACGTGCGCCGGAGCTACGCGCGGCGAGGCGTACGCGCGTTGGCGGCGCACCGGTGGGCTCCGTCGGCCATCCTGCGGCGCAGCGCGCTCGCCCTGACGGCGGCAGAGCTGCGGCGCGGCTGGCGCGCGCTCGTCACGTGTCGACGCGTGGCCATTGCGGGGCTCACGCGCGCCGATCGCGCCGATCGCGCGGTCGCCGCACGCCAACGCGCATGCCATGTGGCCGCCTATGCAGCGTGGCGCCGCGCCTTTGTCTCCTCTGTCACGGCCGACTCGCTCAAGACCAAGGCCGACGTGGTGTGCGACGCGCGCTGGAGCCGATATGCTTCCGACGCGCTCGCTGACTGGCGGCGCACGTGCCGACTCCATTCGGTCAGCACGGCCGCCGCCGCAATGACGGTGACCCTTCGCACCCAGGCCCTCATTAACCGATGGTGCCGCCACGCCGCCGTCGCACGCACCACCGCGCGCCACGCCCGCCTCGCAGAAGGGCACGAGTGGCGCGCGTCGCGGCTGGGCGCCCTGCGGCAGTGGCGGCGGCTCGCCGCGCGCACGCACCACACGACGGCCTTCGGAGTAACGGCCGCCATGCTCGGTGAGCGGTTGCGCCATCAGCTGCGCACGTACGATCGGCAGCGGCTGTGGCGGCGTTGGTCCGCGGGTAACGGCCGAGCGGCGGCGTCGCGGGCGGCGCGTGCGCTGCCGCGGCTCACTGCCTGGCGCGTGTGGGTACGCGTGGCAGCCACCGCCAAGGCCGAGGCGGCGCTCCTGGCTGCAGCGAGCTGGTGCCTTGGCTTCTGCACGATGCGCACCGGCTACTCTATCTGGGCAGCCAGGGCGAAGGCCGCCGCCGCCACGCGCCTGGCCGCGGCGCCGCTCGACCGCTCGCCCATCGGGGCGACGACGGCGTGGGCGCTGTCGCAGTGGCTCAGGGAGGCGGCGCGCCGTCGTGTCCTGGCGGCCCAAGGGGCGCTCGCTTTGCGAAGTGCCGAGGCGCTCGCCCACGCAACTGCCCTCCGCCGGTGGCACAGCGCGACGGTCTCAGCTGCCGGGTGGCGCCGGGCTGCAGTGGCTGCATGCAAGGCCGTTGAGCTCGTGACGACGCGCTCGACGCTCCGGCACTGGGCCGCGACGAGCGCGAGCCTCAGCGCACGCGCCGCCACGGAGGCTCGGGGGCACGGCAGCGCTGCACACGTGGCGTCGCGCGCGGCGATGCGCAGCTGGCATCGGTGGGCCGTTGTCAAGGGCACTCGTGCCACCGAGGCTCGCAAGCAGCTGCACCGAGCTGACCAGAAGCTCTCGCACGTGCTGCTGCAGGCGACGGTCGCCGCCATGAGGATGTGGGTGCGCACCGCGCTCGCCTCCCGCGCACGGAGCCTCGCGGCGTCGGCAACGGCTCGACGACTGGGCGCGCGTCGGCAGCGGCTGGCCTTTGGTCGCTGGTCGCACGCCGCCCGGGCTGCGATCGCACTGCGCGGTAGCCGAGTGCTGCAGCGTGCGGCTGCGCTCACCTTTCGTGTCGCAGCCCGTCGCGCACTCGCCACGTGGGACGCCTCAACGGCCGATCGTCTGGCATCGAGGCGCTGCCTCGAGCGCGGGGCACGCGAGTGTGACGCAGGCCGTTATTCTGCCGGCTGGCGGCCGCTGCGCATGCGTGCAGAGCAGTGGCGTGCGGACACGGCGTTGGCAGCGCGAGTCGCGCGGGCGGTGGCGGTGCGCGAATCGCTCCATGCTCGATCTGCGCTGCGCACCTGGGCGCAGCGCCGTCGCGCTGAGATGAGCACCAAGGCGCAGCTGCTCTCGGCCACGGCGCGATTGCTTCGGCTTGTGCCCCAACTGCAGCTGCGTCGCGCATTGCGCCGCTGGGAGGCGTTGGCCATGGCACGTCGGGCGGCCGCAAAGGGGGCGGGGGGCGCCACCAATATTGGCGCGCTCACCACCTTCTTTGGCGAGCTTCGTCAATTGCAAGCGGCCATGACCGAGCGCGAGGCGCGCGTTGCGGCGCGTGAGGAGCATCACAGAGAGGCCGAGGCGCGCGCGGCGAGGCTCGAAGAGCAGATGGTCGCGCAGACGATGCGACATGCACGCGATCTGGCCGCCGCCGCCGACGAGGTGCGGCAGGGCGAGAAATGGCGTCGCGAGCACTCAGAGAGGCTTGCGGCGGCGCACGCGGCGCTCGAGGCGCTGCAGGTGGCCCATGTGAGTCAAAAGGCAGAGGCGGCCCAGTTGGCAGAGGAGGCCGCGGCGGCGCTGCGCAAGCACGAGGACGAGGCGGCGGCTACGCTCGCAGCGCGGGAGAGGCTCGCGGCGGCCGCGCTCGAGCAGGCGCGCGCCGAGTCGGGCGTCGCATTGCAGGCGCTCGAGCGGACTCTTGCCCAGCGCCTCGATCAGACGAACGCCGAGTACGCGCAGCGTGAGGCGGCGGCCGTCGAGCGCCACGCCGCGGAGCTCGTGCAGGCGGTGGCGGCGGCGGAGGCGCGGCACGCCGAGGCCGTGGCCGCCGTTGAAGAGCACGCCGCGCGCGCTGATGAGCGACGTCATCGCGAGGCGACGGCGATGGTCGCGGCCCTGGCAGCTGGACTGCGCGAGGCGGAGGCTGACGCGGACGCTCGCCAGCAGAGCGCCGACGCGACGCTGGAGACCGCGGCACGGGCGCAGATGGACCTGCGCGCGCGCAAGGCCGAGGCCGAGTCAGCAGCCCGCACCGCCGAGGCGGCACGCATGAGCGCCGAGGCGGCGGCCACGGCCGCATCGAGGAGGGCCGAGACCGCCATTGCTGCAGCCGCCGCGCGCCAACGCGAGACGTTCGTGGAGGCGGCGGCGACGACGCGCGGAGCCATCGAAGCCGCCATGGTCGCCGAGGCGTGCGCAGCCGACGCCAGTCTCCGTGTCGCGCTCGAGGCGTGGCGCGAGCAGCAGCGACGCGCGGCCGCCGCGGCCGCCGCCGCCGCCGATGCGCACCGACAGGCCGAGGCCGACGCGACGGCGTCGCGCACCGAGATGCGCGCGACGGTCGATCATCTCCGGGGGGAGCTCGATCATCTCCGGGCCGAGCTCGATCAGGAGCGCCAGCGCGGCTGGCGCCTTTCGGACGGCGCCACGTCCATCCAGCGGGAAGAGCTGCGCGCAGCTCTCGATCGTGCAGAGGCGGCCGAGGCGGCGGCGGTGCACGCGCACGAGGAGGCGACGAGCGCGCAGCTCGAGCTCGAGGCGGCGCGCCGGGCCTCGAGCGCGCGTGTGCAGACCGTCCGGCAGAGAGAAGCGGAGGAGCGCCGCGAGTCAGCCGGGCTGCTGCTCGAGCTGCGCGACGAACTCGCCGCCGTGCACGCCGAGGCCGCGGCCGCCGCCTCGCCCGGCTCCCCCGCCTTCGCGGCCGCCTCGCCCTCGGCGGCTGTGCGGCAGGTGAGCGAGGAGCTCCGCGCCACGCGCCACGCTCTCGAGCAGAGCCGCGCTCACCACGCGGCCGATGCGTCAGCGCTCGACGCCCAGATGCGCATCAATGCGCGGCTGCATGCCAGGTTGACCCTGCTCAGCACCAGCGCAGGCGGCGACGCGCTCGCGGCCCCCGTGCCCGCCCCAGCGCCCTACATGAGTGCGCCGCCGCCGACGGCAGCGGCGGCTTCAGCCGCGGCGCTGCCCGGGCCGTCGATGAGAAGCGTGCCCGATACGGCGCCCACGGGGCTCGCGGTGCCCCCTCGCACTGTGCACGCGCCGCGCTCGGCGACGCCGGCGCGCTCGATGACGCCGCCCACGCGCTCGACGCTCTTCTCATTGGGGACGATTGGGTCAGGTCTGCGTCTCGGAGGCCCTCCAGGAGGAGAGCTCGGAGGCGCCGAGATCGAGGGTCCGTCCGAGGTGCGCGCGCGCGAGCTAGCGGTGCCGCCGCCGCCCCGGCCGTCGGTGGCCGAGGCGCACGTCAACGCGTCGATGGAGCAGCCGCCCGCCAGCTGGTCGGCGGACGCAAAGGCCCAACTGTCGGCGCACGCCAAGAGCGTGGCCGCGGCGGCGGCGCCCCCGTCGGCTTCGTCGTCGGCAGCGTCGCAACGGCCTGCGTTCATACCAAAAAAGGAAGGCCGACTGCCGAACGGACGCGAGAAGGAGAATGGAGCCGCCGAGATGCTGCGAGCCGCCGCCAACGCGGCGCTACTTGCTCCGCGCGGCGCGCACGCCGAGGTGAACCGCCCGCAGCATCCAGGGCTGCGGCCGAGGGCGGTGGGCCGCATGTATGGATAGAGATGGAGAGAGAACGACGCCGCTGCATTTTGTCCACGTGGGGGGCGGCATTCGTTCGATGTAACTCAATCAACCTCAGCTTGAGCCCGAGAAGACAACTACAGGGAAACCGCGAAAAACCATTCACACCGAAGGCGCCGTCATGAGCACACGCAGTGTTTTTGCTCAGCCGTTCCCTCAACGGAGGTCGTCATGGACGACGACGATTATGGTTCGGAGTCCTCGGGAGACTCCGAGGTCGAGATCGCCGAGCTCATGCAGCTGGACCTTGGCGATGACGGCACGAGCTCCGGCAAGAAGGAGTATCTTGCCAAGTGCTCTGAGCTCAAGATCGTGCCGATCGCCATCTTTATTGCCAAGCTCGACTGCGAGCACATCAATCTGCGCCACCATGGAATGGGGGTCAAGGGCGCACTTTCTGTCGCGGCGGCCCTAACGGTCAATACGCAGATTCGCTCCCTCAACCTCGGCGACAATTGGTTGCGCGACGACGGAACACATGCCATCGCCAAGGTGCTTGTGACCAACGCGAGCTTGACCTCGCTCAACCTCGCAGACAATCGCATCGGGCTGCCGGGCATCATGTCGATCTGCAAGCACATGCAGCAGAACTCGACGCTTGCTGAGCTCTCCTTGAGGGGCAACGAACTGAACGACCGGGCTGCAGCGCCCTTGGCCGAGGCTTTCAAGGCGTCCTCTTCCCTGACCAAAGTGGACCTCTCGTACAACGCCTTCGGCGAGGAGGCCGGCAAAGTCTTCGGCGACATGCTCAACGGGCACTCGCATTTACTCGACGTCAATCTGAAGTGGAATGCGCTCAAAGCAAAGGGCGCTACTGCCATTGCCGAGGGCCTGAAGCAGAATTCGGTGCTCAATCGGGTAGATCTTGGCTGGAACGGGCTTGAGGATGCTGGCATTGCGGCCATCGCGGACATGCTCGGTGCGAACGCGGCGCTCACGCACCTGGATGTGTCACACAACCGGGTCAACCCTGCGGGTTGCGAGAAGCTCGCCGAGGGCATCAAGAACAACCACAACCTGCTGTCCCTCGAGCTCGGCTTCAATCCGATGGGCGTCGCGTCCTCCGAGAAAGGCGTGCTGACCAGCCAGAAGAGCGGGATCACCGCCCTGATCGAAGCGTTGCGCGCCTCGGAGAACATTGAGGCGGTCGGCCTGTCCAATGTGCAGTCGGGCGGCTCGTATGCTCGTGGCCGTGCCTCGCGCTTTGATCCCAAAAATCCCGACGGCCACTACGCCCTCGACCTGTCCCAGCCGTGGGACAGGTTCATTGCGGAGACGCTCTACGAGCGTATGACGCACGAGAAAGGAGAGTCTTGGATCAACACGACGCTCGCGGTCGGCGGCAGCGGCGGCAAGACGTCGCCGATTGACGTGACGCTCGATTCGTTCCAGATGCCTCCGAAGGGCACGCTGGAGCTCGACTACGTCACATGGAAACGGGGCCTCGAGGCGACTTTCAAGCTGGACCTTGCGAACCCGTGTGACCTCTTCATCGCCGAGAAGCTCATGCAGCGCGCCCAGGCGAGCGAAGGGGCTGGCGACGGAGATGGTGTGGAGGAGCTGCGAGAGTGCAAGCTGAATGATGAGCCGTTCGACACCTCGTCTCCGTTGCCAAGCTCAGGCACGCTGCATGTCGTCTACTTCTCGACGTTGCAACAGGATGCGATCTCGTTCGCCATCGACCTCGACCTTGGGCAGGCGAGCGCCCGGGCGATCTTGCTCAGGTTGTGGGAGCGCGTGCTCACCACGCCTACGGACTTCTGGGCCGCGTGCGCGCACAACGGGAGCGACACGACGTACCAGGATTGGTATTACCCGGTGGTGCCTGAATCGGGGACGCTCGCACTCACCTACTGCGTGCGCCTGGCGATCAAGCCGTACGACCGCGGCGTCTTCTTCTCTGCTCCGATGAAGCCGAAGAGCTTCGAGATCCTGATCCAGACGCTCTCCGTCCAAGGCACTCACAAGTGCTCTGACTTCGACAAGGTCAATCTGATCAAGCAGGCCTCGATGCGAAACTACTTTTCCTCAACACAGGTGAAAGCGCTCATCGACACGGTCAGCTATCGCAAGGGCAAGATCGAGGCGGCAGTGCTCCTCCACCCGCGGACGACCGATCAGGCCAACTTCCACCATGCCCTCAAGTCCCTCGACAAGGATTCCGACCGTCAGGATATCCTCGACATGGTCGGCGGATCGATCCAGCGCAAGAGCCGGAAGGCCTTCCGAGGGGTCCAGATGGCAAACATGACGAGCGTCTCGCTAGTCAAGGCCATGGCGGAGGGTACCAAGAAGCCGGCTGCGGAAGGTGCGCCGGCGGCCGTTGCACCGGTAGCCGTCCCCCCCGCATGAGGTTACAAGGAGTTCCTCGACGAGGCCGCACGTTTGTTGTGGCCCTGTACGGCTTCCTGGGCATGTGCAACGCGCCATCGCCCTCTCACTCGCCTATCTCGTTTCTGTCTGGAAGGGGCGCAGAGAGCTGTTGTTGCATGCATACATGTGGGTGCGTCTCGGTCTCGCGGGTCACGGGGTCTGATGGACTGCCGTTGGCGATGAACTTTTGGCATCTCGGGTCTTGTTAAATCTTTCTTGTTATGTGTTGATGCGTACTGGGACCTGGGCGGGGTGTCGCGTGTCGGTCTTGTGGGCTACGGTCATGGCACATGGGCGACGGGTGGGTACATCGGTGCGAACCGGATAAGGTACGGGTTTCCTCGGCACTGCTCAAGCACACGGGCGGTCGTGGCTCGTGCGCGCGCGCGACCGGCGCGCCCCGGATTCGCTCGCAGTCTGCCGGACCGGTGCGCGTATCGTAAGACGTAACTATGAACTAACAGCTAAGCGGTACGCGTACGGGTAAGTATTCATACCGAGCGTCTTCGGCTCCGGCTTAGGCTAAGTTTCGCGGCCGACGAGCGACGACCCGCGAGACGAGGCACGAGCGGTCCTGCCCCGCGCGCGCGCCGGCCGGGGGCTCAGCCCGGCGTCCCGGCCGCGGTCCCGCGGTGTTGGGGGTCGGTAGTCCGAGTGAACGGCCGCGGCTCTGCACGGTCGCCGATCGCCGTAGACGCCGTTTCATCACCAATTTCATCACCAATCTCAAGGTTTCATCAAACGCCCCTCGCAAGGGTGTTATGCCCAACGAGATTGCATCACCCTTCACGGACGCGGGCGAGACTGCCATGGCTGAGCTCTTGGGCAATGAAGTGGTTCCGTCAAGTTCCGTCAAGTTTCGTCACCCTTCACGGACGCGGGCGAGACCGCCATGGCTGAGCTCTCGGGCAGTCGTGTTGTGTCCGCCGCGCCGCGGTACAGCCCATCGGCGCAAATCTGGGCGATGTACAAGTAGTGGTCCAACAAATCTCCGCGGGTTGCATTGTAACCGAGCGCGCGGAGCTGAGCGCCGAATCGCGCGTACAGCGCGGGCTCGAGAGGCTGATCTACCTCGTTCTGAGGGTAGGCTCGTGGCGCGTCGATGGCGGCCTGCGCGTCCATCTGCCACGCGAGGGTGTTGATGAGGCCGTGGAGCACAGAGCCGATAATGGTCGCACCGCCCATGGCGCCGATCGCCATCCACGGTGTGAGTGAGCCATCGAGCGTCCGGTTGAAGACGAGCATGGGTGACATCGACGAGCGAGGGCGCTTGCCGCCGAGGGACTGAGCATCCGCGGGATCGAGCGCCGTCCGACGAGGCTTCTTGCCCCCCTCGGGACCGTTGGCGTATGGCTTTCGCGTCGTAGGGTCTACCCCAAGGGCGTCAAAGTCATCAAGCTCATCGTTGAGGAGTAGCCCGCGACCGGGCAGGACCACACCGGAGCCCATGCCAGACTGCACCGTCGTTGTCACCGCGACCAGATGACGCTCCGTGACGATCGAGTAATGCATCGTGCCGTGTTCCGGAGCACGGCTCGATGCGTAGCGACCCCCCGAATGCTCCGCGCCTGGAGGGACGCCAAAAGGGATTGGGGTTGGTGCTGCGCGGCCGTCGGTGCGGAAGATGGCCCGTGCGCGCTCTGCCGCATAAGCTGGGCTCAGCAGGCCATCGATCGGCACGTCGACAAAGTCAGCGTCGCCGAGGTACTCGTTCCGGTCCGCAAAGGCCAAGTTCTGCGCATCGATCATCCGTGCCCACGACGCCACGTCTGACGGGCCGCCCTCGAGCTTGCGCGCCGCGTCGAGCGTATTGAGCGCGAGCAACGTGGCCACACCCCCAGAGGAGGGAGGCGCCATGCTGGCGAGTGCAAAGGTCCCATTGAACTCAGCCCACACAGGCTTACGGCGCACGGCGCGATAGCCGGCGAGATCTGCCGTGCTCAGGAGGCCATACTTGCCTGTGCGTGGGTTGACTGCAGTCCTGGCAGTGGCCACCAGCTCCGCAGCCAGCACTCCAGCCTCTGAGTAGAGAACGGATGGCCCTTCCACAGCTAGAAGCTCCAGGGTAGCCGCCAGCTCGGGATTGTAAAAGGGCTCGCCGATGCTCACGATGGGCGCCGTGCGGGCGGCATTGAGAAAGAGCTTCGCACTTGCGTTGAAGAGTGCGAGACGCGCCACATTTTCTTTTATGTCGTTGTACAGCCCCGCTGGCATCGGTATGCCCGCTCTGGATGCATGCGCGGCGCTTGCGACCAGCTGTGACGCATTCATCGTGCCATGCTCCTGAAGTGCACGGAACATGGCGGCAGGCGCGCCTGAAGCACCTCCCTACAATGATGAAGGGAGGTGCTTCATCATGACCTCCCCTGCTTCATCATGACCTCCAAAGCCCGTCCACTGTGGCTGGACGACGTTAAGCATCGCCTGCACGGCAAACATGGCGTCGATGGCGTTGCCACCACCCCTGAGCACGGCAACGCCAGCCTCGGTGGCGTACGAGTTGCCAGTCGAAACCATGCCATCTCTTCCGACGACAGACATGATGGCTGCCTTGGAGACGAGGAGTAGCATCGCGGGGGGAACACGAAAGTTATGCAAGTTCGGCCATTTGCTTCGTGAAATTGGCATAACGAGGGCCTCTAGTGTGTGTGTGCATAGCCCACGAAAACGCTCCGTTCCCTATGGTACAGTAGTTTTGGGGCCCTCGCGCGATTCTTGTTGACGCGACTTTGTTGGCGCTGGTGGCAGGCCGCTGGTCGCCGCAGACACTTTCATGGAGACCATGAAGGAGTATGGATACGAAGACCTTGTAAGTCCTCACAGTGCTTCGAGGTCGGGCGGCGATAGTATGTCATCACGCCTCGCTCGACAGCGGCAGCAGCGGTCCATGCTGCGGACGGCTGCGTTTCCTGTCGAGGTCGGAGAGATTGCAGCTGCGTCGACTGCTGTGGTAAGCGAGCTGAAAATCCTGCAGACAGAGGTTGCCAACTCGGGCAGAATGATCTCGAGTCTGACAGCTCAGCTTAGGAAAAGCGATGCGGAGATAGAGGCGATGGGCCAGAACACAGAGCGTATGGCTGCGGAGCTCAGGCTACTAAGGGCTCAGCAAGCGGACCTTACTAACGTCCAGGCAGCTCCTGCCAGCAGGACTCCTACTGCAATGGGGCCCATGGTGGTAAATGTATCAATTGACGATGACGACATGCTCACAGTCAGCATAACATAGGCGGCGATCCGAACGCGGCGATCAACATCGGCCGAGACCCTGCGCTCCTAGCGCGCGCGGTCTGCCTCCGATGAGGGTTCGCCGCATCAGTGCAAGCAAGCAAGCTAATTAGTCGAAACAATGCGTGTCCCTGCTCCCGCGGTGTCTTGTTACGTCCGATGTACATTGTAGATTTTGATTTGTTCGTCTGAGCGCGGTCCTCGAGTGTATAGGTTCCCAAAACGGCTCTAGTTTCCGGCGTTGAGTTGGTAGTCGTTATTTAGGGTACGAAGGCTTCCTTCTCCTACACCGACCCGGTCCGGTGTCCCCTGGTGTGCGCTTCGCACGCTCATCGACGTGGTATACGGTGGACTGTCCCGATCCACAACCCTCTTCGCCATCATGTCTACTGACGGCGACAGCACGCTATCCAACACCATCGACAAGCTCGTCCCCGTCACCTCCGACGGCACCCCAATCATTTGGACGGACGACAACGACGCCCACATCGAAGGCCTCCTCCACGAAGTCGGCAAGTTCTACAAACGCACGGGCCGCTTCCAATCTTTCTTCAAGCAGCGTGCCACCGTGCTCTCCAACGGCAAGCTCGCCGTGGACTCCCTCGATTGCGTCAGTTTCATCGCTAACAAGATCAAGGACGGCTACAGCTTCGAGAACCCGTGCCCACCAACCGCCGAGCGCGTGACCGCCTACGACGTCGCGCGCAGAACCACAGGCACGCCCGTCCACGGCAACAAGACTCTCCCTACGCTCACCGAGATACCCGACGAGCTCAAGGACACGACCGTCCTGTCCGAGCACGCCGTGGAGCTCGAGGACAGCAAGCTGCTCACATCCCTCACGCACGTGTTCGGGCACTCGATCTCCTCGGACGAGCTCATCGACGAGGCCGACGGGAGCGGCTACAAGCTCCTCACCGCCCTCCGCAAGCGGGCCGCGAACGCCAACACCAAGGACAAGGCTCTGGTCGCCGCGCAATACGCCCGCGTGATCCGCGACGGAGTCCCCAGCGGCACCGAGCTTACCTTCAAAACCCTCAAGGACTACATCAAGGAGTACAAGGCCATCAAGCGCAACGTTCCCCCGACCTCCCGCCAGAGCGACGCCGCCGAGGTCGACATGATCGACCTCATCGCCGTCAAGGACCCCTCGGTGCGCGAGATCTACGACATCAAGCGGACGGCGACGCCGCCGACCAACCTCGACTCCGCGGTGGGCCTGCTCTCCTCCATCCTCCGCGGGCGCGCGCGCTGCGAGGAGATCGACGAAGTCAATACGGCCACCGCGTCTCCCGCCAAGAGCCTCGGCCTCGTCGCCAACCGCATCGCCCCCAACCAGGACAAGGCGCTCCAGCAGCTCCTCTCCACCATCGGCACGTCCGACGGGCGCCTCTCCGCCCTCATGTCCACGCTCCAGGCCGTGGCCGACCCCGCCAAGACCAAGGCCGGCGAGGACAAGGACAAGAAGCCGCCGGTGAACGTGCCGCGCGGCGCCGACGGCAAGCCCA